>Ga0209802_1002401_pt1 | contig 13069 bp, 9 predicted proteins | sample GraSoiAngelo_129_FD_185886 | JGI IMG/M metagenome (GOLD analysis project Ga0209802, IMG submission 185886) | Grasslands soil microbial communities from the Angelo Coastal Reserve, California, USA - 14_0927_12_40cm (SPAdes) (version 2) | ecosystem: Environmental > Terrestrial > Soil > Grasslands ... | reverse complement strand
GTGCGTGATCTCGATCGGGCTCACGTGGATCTCGACCGAGCCGTCGTGGAAGAACGTCTATAACCGTCTGTTCACCTACGTCGTCCTGGCGGAGTTCGTGTTCTACGCGATGTCGTGCGGGGCGGTGATCCGGCTGCGGCGCAAGGCTCCTGAGCTAGTGCGGCCGTACCGGACCTGGGGATATCCGGTCACACCGATCGTCTTTATCCTGTTCTCGCTCTGGCTCGTGTTCAACACCGCGAAGCAGCAGCCGGGAGACACGGCGATGAGTGCGCTGTTGATCCTCGTCGGACTGCCGCTCTACTGGTGGCAGCGCATCGTGGCCCGCCGGGCCGAAGCCGCTTCCTAGCCTCCTACTCTTCGTCCGACGCCGGCTTTTCGAGCCGCTGTAGCGCCTCTTGTACGCGCTGCTTCGCGTCGCGGTGTAGCAGCGCGGCCAGGGCCGCCTTGAGACGGGGGATGGCCAGCTGTCGCGGGAGCGTGAATTGGAAGGCCTCCACAGTCCAGCGGCGCACCTGGGGCCGCTCGTCGTCCAGGTGCGCGGCGAGGACATCGAGCGCGTGCGCGCTGCCGCGGGCCGCGAGCGCCGCGAGCACGTGGGCGGGGAAGCGGTCCGAGCCGAGCAGCGTCTCGAGCTGCGGGATCGCGCCGGTGTCGCCTGTCTGCGCGATGACGCGATACGCCGCTTCCTGGATCACGTTCTGGTACGAGGCTACGGGAAGCCCCCACGCCACGACGCTGTCGCGAGCGCTCGAATCGGCGGCGACGAGGGCGGTGAGCGCCGCGGCCCGCACCTCGTAGCTCGGGTCGGTCCGCCACGTCGTGCGCGCCAGCTCGGCCGCGCGCGCGCCGCCGAGTCGCCCGAGCGTAGTGATGGCCATGCGGCGCACCTGCGCAGCGGTATCGCGGAGCGCCGCAGCGAGCGGTGCCGCGGCGCCCGCCGCCGGGAATCGCGCGAGCGCCTCCACCGCCTGGGCGCGGGTCAGGAAGTAGTCGGCGACGGTGGCGGCGCGCGCGAGCGCAGCCAGGGCCGTGGCGTCGGCCGGCCGCTTGGCGAGCTCTGCGATCACCCATTCGCGGTTCCACAAGTCGGCGTCGCGCTCGAGCTGGGTCGCGAGCCAGGAGGTGGGCTGGTCGAACGTGAGCTCCTTCAGGACCGTGTTGCCGTCGTCGAACACCACCATCGTGGGCGGACCGGCGAGCGCCGAAAACGAGACGGCCTGCTCGCGCGACGTGAGCTGCACACGGCGGACCACGTCCCCGCCGGGGGTGCCGACCCGGATGCTCAACGGCATGTGGAACACCGCCGCCGTCCGGTAGCGCGGCGCGGTGCTGTCGCCCGTGGGGAGGGCGCTGTCGCGCTGCGTCTGTTTCACGCTCAGCGCGAGCGTTCGCGCCGCCGTGTCGTATGCCGCGGTGACGGTGAAAGCCGGATGCCCCGCGCCATAGATCCACTCGCTCCAGAACCCGTCGAGGTTTTCACCCGTCGCGTCCAGCACGGCCTGGCGCAGATCGTCGCTGGTGGCGTTGCCGAGCGCGTGACGCGTGAGATAGAGATGCAGCGCAACCCAGAACCGCTCGGGGCCCAGGTACTCCCGCAGCATACGGAGCACGAGCGCGCCCTTGGGATAGATGTTGTTCGATCCGGGGGCGGCGAGCGGCATGCGGCGCCGGGCGTCGATCTGGCGGTACTGGCGGTACTCGTCGAGGTAGTAATCCTCTTCCGCGTGGCGGCCGAGCTTCGCGCTCCAGTATTGGCCCGGCATGAACTCGGCGAACCCTTCGTTGAGCCACATGTTCGCCCAGTTCTCGGTGGTGACATAGTCGCCGAACCACTGGTGGGCGAGCTCGTGCGGAATCAGGATCCACTGATACCAGGGCCGGTCGAGGTAGGCCCGCTCGTCGGGGAGCCAGTCGACGAGCGTCGTCGCGCTGACGTTCTCCATTCCGCCGAAAAAGTCCGCCACCGTGGTCTGTGCGTATTTGGCCCAGGGATACGAAAGGCCGGTGAGTCGAGAGTACACGTCGATCATGTCCGGCGTCACGGCGAACAGCCGGCGGGCGCGATTGGAGTCGGCGTGGTAGACGTAGTAGTCCACCGGAATGGCGTGCCAGTGGTCCGCCACCTTGACGAGCGGCGCGACGATCAGGGACACGAGATAGGTGGAGCTCGGCAGGTCCTGGCGCCAGGTGACGCTGTGCGTGGCGCCCGGCAGCTTGCGGTCGGCCACGAGCGTGCCGTTCGACACCACCGTGTACTGCTGCGGCACGGTGGCGACGAGCTCCCACGTCATCTTGTCGTTGGGGAAGTCGTAGGTCGGGAACCAGAAGTGATTATTGTGATCTTCTCCCTGACTCCAGATCTGCCGGGGTCGATGCTCCTGGCCCTCGGGCTGGATGAACGTCAGGCCCTTGCCGTTCTCGAGCGGCGCGTGGTAGTCGATGACGCAGCGTAACGTGTCGTGAAAGGCGATCGGGCGCGCCGGGTACACCACTAGGGTATCGCCGTGGCGATCGCTCCGGAGCGTCGCTCCGCGGCCGTCCGCGATCCGGGCCACGACGAGGCGCGAGCCGGCGTCGAGGATCACCGAGTCGAGGCCGGGCCGCAGCGCCACCAGGGTGGTCGTCACCCGGCCGTCGAACGACGTGGAATCCCAGTCGAAGTTCCGGACCTCGATGCGCTGGTGCACGAGGTGGTAGTCGTGCGACCGCGTGTAGGCGTCGTTGGTGATCAGCTCGGCATTGGACTGGGCGAGCGCGGGTGCGGCGAGGCCGCACAGGATCGTGCAAACGAGTGAGGGGCGCATCCGCCTAATGTAGCCTGGACGCGGGACCCTTTCCGATGCAGAATTCTCCGGCCGCCACTATGCCCTTCACAGGAGATTCGAGGATGAGATCCACGCTCGGCACCACCCTACTTGCGCTCTGTACCCTCCCGCTCACCGTCGTCGCTGGCGCGCAGGCCCAGAACCCGGTCACCAACGGCGTCCGGTCCATTGCGCAGCGCCAGACGAAGAACATCGTGGACGCCGCGGAGGAGATGCCGGCGGACAAGTACGGCTACAAGCCCACGCCCGCCCAGATGAGCTTTGGGGACGTGGTCGCCCACCTGATCCGGGAAGGGAACAACTATCTCTGCAGCGCGTCCTCCGGCATGAAGCAGCCCGAGACGGACAAGTTCGCCGGAACGGACTCAAAGGAAAAGCTCGTGGCCGGCCTCAAGGCCTCGTTCAAGTTCTGCGAGACCGTGCTGGCCGGGATCCAGGACGCGCAGCTGGGCGACAGCATCGACTTCTTCGGTGGCAAGAAGCAGACGAAGGGTTTGGCCGCGTTGATCACGGTCGCCGACTGGGCGGACCACTACAGCCAGATGGCGATCTACCTGCGGTTGAACGGGCTGCTGCCGCCGACGGCGAAGAAGGCCGACTAGCGGTCGCGGAGGATCTCCCGCGCCGCATTGTATCCGCACGCCCCCATGACGCCGCCGCCCGGGTGCGTCGCCGAGCCGCATAGGTACAGCCCCTTGATGGGGGCGCGGTAGTCGGCGTACCCGGGCAGCGGCCGCAGGAAGAACAGCTGCGGCAGCGTCATGGCGCCCTGAAAGATGTTGCCTCCCGTCAGCCCGAAGCGACGCTCCAGGTCGAGCGGTGACAACACCTGCCGCTCGATCACGGAGCGCTTGAAGTTGGGCGCATACTTGTTGAGGATGTCGAAGCAGCGGTCGGCGAACCGGTCCTTGACCGCATCCCAGCCGCCGTTCCTGAGCTGGTACGGCGCGTACTGCACGAAGAACGACATGACGTGTTTCCCGGCGGGCGCCACCGTCGTGTCCACGACCGACGGGATGGTGCACTCGAGGATCGGGTCGGCGGAGGGGCGGCCGTACTTGGCGTCGTCGTACGCCCGCTCCATATAGTCGAGCGTGGGCGCCAGATGAATCGTGCCGCGCAGGTGTCCGTTGGGGGGGAGCCCGCTGGCCTTCACGGCCGTGAAATCGGGCAGCTCGGACAGGGCGACGTTGATCTTGAGCGAGGCGCTGGTGTAGTCGATGCCGCGCACCGCCGCGACGAACTCGTCCGGCAACTCCCGCTCCTCGACGAGCTGCAGGAAGGTCACGTGGGCGTCGGCGTTGGAGGCGACTTTCTTGGCCTGGAACTCGGTGCCGTCGGCGAGGGCCACCCCCTTCACCCGGCCACGGCGGGTGAGGATCTTCGCCACCGGGCTGTTGAGGCGGATCTCCGCTCCGTGGGCGCGCGCCGCGGACGCGAGCGCCTGGGTGATCCCGCCCATCCCGCCCCGGACATAGCCCCACATCCCCCGTACGCCGTTGCACTCGCCCATCACGTGGTGGAACAGCACGTACGCGGTGCCCGGCATGGAGGGTGACGCCATCGCGCCGATGATGGCGTCGGTGGCGAGCGCGATCTTGAGCTCCTCCGACTCGAACCAGCGGTCTAGAATCGGTCGCGCGGCGCCTGTCAGGATCTCGAGCGCGCCCGGACCGTCCCGGCCCAGCTGGAGGAAGCGCCAGCCGAGCCGGGCGAGGTGCGCGAGGTTCTTGGGACCGAAGGACCACGGATTGGGGGGCGTCTGGAGCAGCGTGGGCTCGATGAAGTCGGCCACGCGCTCGAGCATCGCCTCGTAGCGCGGCAAGGCCTCGGCGTCGCGCGTCGAGAACTTGGCGACCTGCTGGCGGGTCAGCTCCTTGTCGGGGCCCATCAGGAGGAAGCGGCCGTCGGGGAACGGCGTAAACGACGAGGGGCTGCGCGGCAGGAGTTCAAATCCGTGGCGCGCGAGCTCCAGGTCGCGGATGATCTCGGGACGCAGCAGGCTGTTCACGTACGCGGCCGTAGACACCTTGAAGCCGGGCCACAGCTCCTCGGTCACGCACGCGCCGCCCACCACGTCACGCCGCTCGAGCACCAGCACCCGCCTGCCGGCACGCGCAAGGTAGGCTGCGGTGACGAGACCGTTGTGGCCGGCCCCGACGATAATGATGTCGTACGCCCCGGACATGGCGATGCCTTCGATCCCTTTAAGGGTCCAGCGTGGTGCACTATGTTACAGGCGGGTCCGTCGCACCATGAAGCGAACGGTTGTGCCGCTGCTGGCGGTTGCCTGGTGTGTCGTCTCACCCTTCACGACGGCAGAGTGCGCGCGTCAGCGACCCGTTGCGACCACACCCGCTGCCGACTCGACCGCTGCCCGCGGCCCCGTGACGCTGCGCGTCACCAACAGCAACTGGTCGGACGTGAGAATCTACCTCACCCGCGGCGCCACGGGGGTGCGGTTGGGCATCGTCACCACGAACAGCACGGTCGAGTTCACCGTGCCGGCGGAGTTCGTCGCCTCCCCCGGAGGCGTGACGTTGGTGGCGGATCCCGTCGCGGGGCGGCGGCCGTGGACCACGACGCTCCCCGCCGTCATGCCCGGCGACGAATTCGAGCTGGTCGTCGAGAGCTTTCTACAGTACTCGCACCTGGTCGTGCGATAGCTGTTCAGGGCCGGCGCTGCAGCCGCTCGAGCAGCGCGCCCAGCCCCGGCGGCACCTGCACGCCAAAAATGTCCCTGGTAGGGGCGGTGACCACGATGGAGCGCGGCCCGGGCGCCCCCTCACTGCCGGTCGGCCCCGCGCTGCCGGCTCGTCCCTGAGCGCCGTCGGCCGCGTCGGGGCAGCGCCGATTGTTCTGGTCGGTCTGTCCGTTGCCGCCTTTGCCGCCGCGACCGCCGGTCCCGCCTGCACCTCCCGATCCACCGGCGCCGCCCGGGCTGTGTCCATCCACCAGTCCGGCGAGGAGCGGCTGGTCGATGGGCACCACGATGCTGATGCGGCCGCCCCGTCCCCCGGAGCCGCCCGGCCCGCCGTTGCCGCCGTTGCCCCCCGGGGCGCCCGGCTGCGCGGGGCATCCCGCCGCGCCGGCCGCGCCGTCGGTCCCGTTCGCGCCCGCGATGCCTGTACCGCCCCGACCGCCCCGCGACTCGACGATCAGCCAGTCCGCGGGGGCGACGCTCGTCGCGTCGCCCAGGATGTAGAAGGGCGGCGCGACGCCCACCTGGAACCCAGCCACGTACAGTTTGTCGTAGAACGGGGAGCGCACCGCCGCGAGCCGCACGTTCACCTCCGGCCCGTTGCTCCCCACCTCGCCCGCGCCGCCCGGCTCGCCCGAGAACGTGAACGTATGAGGCATGCAGCGGCGGGACCACGACGGTGCTCGTGACGCGGGAGTTGGCCCGCAGGGTCGCCGTGAGCCGGAACCCGGTCGATACGGTCGCGAGCGGATCGCGCTCCGTCACCCAGTCGCCGTCTTCCTGGGAGACCGCGTCGGGACTCTCGCGATCGAGAAACACGACGTGCAGGCGCGGCGGATGCTTCTTGTCGTACGAGCGCGCGAACGGTACCCGCTCGCCGCTCGCCAGCACGGCCTCGTAGCTCGCCGCGATCACGCTCCCCGGGCAGGCGCGGGCGTAGCTCGTGACGATCCGGATGTCCTTGACTTGCGCCACCAGGCCGGGGTCGGGAGCGAAGTCAGCTGGTGGCGCGTGGGAGCACCCGAACAACGTCAGGCCAAGAATCGTCACGGAGAGACGTCGCAGAGAGGCGTCGTGGAGAAACGTCGGGAACAGTCCCATGGAGATCCCTTTGGGGTCGGCGGCCGGGAAGCAACATGTGAAACCGTGTCCCAATAGGCAACTTCGCCGCGCTCTTGCGCCTTGAGCCGTGCGACTTGAGGCTTTAGCCATGGACGCACCCGGCTACGGCCTGATCGAGACGATGCGCGTCCGGGACGGACGCATCGCGTTTCTGCAGCGCCACCTGGCCCGCCTCGAGCGCTCCCTCGATGAGCTCGGCATGCCAAGACCCGTGCAGAATCTCGCCGCGCTGGTAACGCCGTTTGCGGCAACCGGCAACGCCGTACTCCGTCTAGAGGTGCGCGATGGGCGCGCCAGCGTGACCGTGCGCGCGCCGCCGCCGCTCCAGGCTCCGGCCGTGATCACCGCGTCCGAGCCACACCGGCCCTACCGCCACAAGACCACCGAGCGCGACTGTTTCGTGGATGCCGCGAACGAGGCGGACCGGGCGGAAGCGGACGACGCCCTGCTGCTCACGCACGACGGGTTCGTGGCGGAGGGTACGGTATGGAGCGTGTTCTGGTGGGACGGCGACACGCTGCGCACGCCGACGCTCGACCTGAGCATCCTGCCAGGCATCGGTCGGGCGCGCGTGCTCGAGCTGGTGGCGGGCGTAGACCAGGGCCGCTACACAAGGCAGCCGCTCGCCGGAAAGAGCCTGTTCCTCACGAACGCGGTACGGGGCGTCGTGCCGATCATGTCGCTCGACGGCGTGCCGGCCTCGTCTGATCCCCGCACGGCGGAGCTCGCCGATCGGTTCTGGCCCGCTGGCTGAACGTTGCGGCGTGGGACCGAACGCTTCCCGAAGCTGGTACGCACCACTCTGAGGCGAGTCCGCCGCGCCCGTGCTGCACCACCCGGCGCGCGACGGCCCCGGTCGTGAGTCCATTCAATTGTACGGCAATCAGATACGACATGCGCGGCAGCGACTGGCAGGGTGCCACGCTTCTGGCCCGGGAAGTGCGATGCGCACTGGGGGCGGCTTCTTGTAGCGGGCTTTGCGGTCGTGCGGGGGAGGCTTGTTCGACAGGCGAGGCGGGTAGCGGATGGTCACCATAGCAGCAGCCCGACAGCCGGCGGCGTCGTTCGCCGACGTCGTCGAAGTCGTTGTGGCCCGCCCGGACGTCGGGTCCGACGCGGTGTGTGCTTCGGCGACGCTGCTCTCGGACCGAGAGCTGGAACGAGCGCGTCGCTTCGCGTTCGATTCCGACCGGGGCCGATACGTCGTCGCGCGGGCGCTGTTGCGCCAGCTGCTCGCGGCGCGACTCGGCGCCCGCCCCGAATCGGTCGAACTGGCCTCCGGGGCGCGCGGCAAGCCCGCCCTGACCGGGCGGTGCGCGGCCTCCGACCTGCGTTTCAACGTGTCGCACTGTGAGGATGTCGCCGTGTACGCCTTCGCCTCCGGACGGGAAGTCGGCGTCGACGTGGAGGCGGTGCGTGCGCTCCCCGACGCCGACGACGTTGCCGCCCGCTGGTTTTCGCGCCACGAGCACGCCACGTACCGCGCGCTCGAGACGCGAGACCGGCCGCTGGGATTCTTCCAGTGCTGGACACGAAAGGAGGCCTTCATCAAGGCGTTGGGCGACGGCCTGTACCATCCGCTCGATCGCTTCGACGTCTCGCTCGCGCCGGGGGAGCCGGCCAGGATCCTCCGGGTCGAGGACGTGCCGGGAGACCAGTGCCCCTGGCGCCTGGAGGCCTTTTCCCCCGTGCCCGGTTTCGTCGCGGCCGTCGTCACAGAGCGGCTCGAGGGGGACGAGCGATAATGGCCGCGGCCGCGAACGAGTCTTCGTGGATGAACGACGAGCTGCGGATGTTCCGCGCGACCGTGCGTCAGTTCATCCAGAAAGAGTTCGTGCCGCACCAGCCCCGCTGGCGCGAGCAGCAGCGTCCCGATGCGGACGCCTGGACGCAGGCCGGCCGGACGGGCATGCTGCTTCCCGACCTGCCCGAGGCGTACGGCGGGGGTGGCGGCAACTTCGCCCACGCCGCCGTCGTGCTGGAGGAGCTCGCCCACGCGGGCGTGCATTTCGGCTCCGGCATCCAGAGCATCGTGGCCCACTACATCCTGGCCTACGGCAGCGAGGAGCAGAAGTGCCGCTGGCTCCCCTTCATGGCCCGGGGCGAGCTGGTGGCGGCCATCGCCATGAGCGAGCCGGGAGCCGGCTCCGATCTGCGGAACATCCAGGCCGCCGCCCGGCGCGACGGCGACCACTACGTCATCAACGGCTCCAAGACGTTCATCACCAACGGCGGACTCGCCGGCATCGTATGCCTGGCGGTGAAGACGGACCCGCGCGCCTCCGGGGTCAAGGGCATCTCCCTCATCATGGTGGAGACGAAGGGCCTGCGCGGATACCGGGTGGGCGGCTCGCTCGACAAGATCGGCATGCACGGCCAGGACACGTGCGAGCTGTTCTTCGACGATGTACGCGTGCCAGCGACGAATCTGCTGGGGGACGCCGAAGGCAAGGGGTTCTACCTATGAGCGCCTGGGCGTGGCCGTGGTCGCGGTCGCCACCGCGGAGCAGGCGCTGGCCGTCACGATCGACTACGTGAAACAGCGCACGGCATTCGGCAAGCCGCTCATGGAGTTTCAGAATACCCGCTTCAAGCTGGCCGAGTGCAAGACGGCGGCGCATATCGGCCGGGTGTTCGTCGACCATTGCGTTGAACGGTTCATCGCGGGCCAGCTCGACGACACCACCGCCGCCATGGCCAAGTATTGGCTCACCGACTGCCAGTGCCACATCGTGGACGAATGCGTGCAGCTGCACGGCGGCTACGGCTACATGACCGAGTATGCCATCGCCCGCATGTGGGTCGACAGCCGGGTGCAGCGCATTTACGCTGGCGCCAACGAAATCATGAAGGAGCTGATCGCGTGCTCGCTGTGACGGATCTCCGTTTGCATGACCTGATCGAGGCGCAGGCGCGTCGCACCCCCGATCAGGTGGCGGTCGTGTTCGAGCACGAGCGCATGACGTACGGCGAGCTGAACCGGCGCGCCGATCGGCTCGCGCACCACTTGAGAGGTCGGGGTGTCGGGCCCGACGCGATCGTCGGCCTGTTCATCGAGCGCTCGGTGGACATGGTGGTGGGCATCCTGGGCATCCTCAAAGCCGGGGCGGCGTACCTGCCCATCGACACGGGGTACCCGCAGGAGCGGATCGCCTTCATGCTGGCCGACGCCGGCGTCGCCCTGGTGCTCACGCAGTCGGGGCTCGTGGGGCGCCTCCCGATCGACAGCGTGCGGGCCGTGTGCCTGAATGGAGACGGAGACGGATTCGACGGGGCGGACGGGCGAACCCCGGCGCACTCGGCAGCCCCCGTTCGGCCCAGCCACCTCGCCTACGTGATCTACACCAGCGGCTCCACGGGCCGTCCCAAGGGCGTCTGCATCGAGCATCGCAACATCGTCAATTACGTGCTGGGCGTCGCCGAGCGCCTGCGACTCGAGCCGGGCATGAATCACGCGACGGTGTCGACCATCGCGGCCGATCTCGGCAACACCGTCGTGTTCCCGGCGCTCGCCACCGGGGGCTGCCTGCATGTCGTCTCGCAGGAGCGGGCCGAGAACCAGGCGCTGCTCGCCGAATACTTCCAGCGCGAGCGGATCGACGTCCTGAAGATCGTGCCGTCGCATCTCGCCGCGCTGCAGACGGGTCCACATCCGGAATCCGTCATGCCCAGGGCTCGCCTGGTGCTGGGGGGCGAGGCGTCGCGGTTGGAGTGGGTCGCCCGACTGCGGGGATTGGCACCGGGGTGCGAGATCTTCAATCACTACGGCCCGACCGAGACGACGGTCGGTGTGCTGACGTACAAGGTCGGGCCCGAGCTGCCGGCGACGCAGTCCGGGACGCTGCCGCTCGGCAGCCCTCTGCCGAACATCCGCGTGCACATCCTCGATGGGAGTGGGCGACCCACGCCGCCCGGCGAGCAGGGCGAGCTGCACATCGGTGGCGGCGCGGTGGGGCGGGGCTACCTCGGCCGCCCGGATCTCACGGTCGAGAAGTTCGTGCCGGATCCGTTCGGCTCGGACTCGGACGAGCGCCTCTATCGGACCGGCGACCTGGCGCGGGTGCTGCCCGACGGGAGCCTCGAGTTTTGCGGTCGGCTCGACGACCAGATCAAGCTGCACGGCTACCGCGTCGAGCTCGGCGAGATCGAGGGCACGCTGCGGGCGCAGCCCGGCGTGCGCGACGCCGTGGTCCGGGCGTACGACGACGCGGTCGGCGGCAAGCAGCTGGTCGCCTACGTCGTGCCACAGCGGCCGAACCAGGCGCTGTGGGGCTGGAAGGCGCCGTACGTGTTGCCCGACGGCTCGCCGGTGGCGCACCTGAACCGCAACGAGACCGAGTACATCTACAACGAGATCTTCGTGCAGCAGGCGTATCTGCGGCACGGCATCACGATACGGGATGGCGACTGCATCGTGGACGTCGGCGCCAACATCGGGCTGTTCACCGTGTTTGCGAGCCGGCTGGCCCGAAACCTCCGCATCGTCGCCTGCGAGCCGAACCCCGCCGCCTTTGCCTGTCTCGAGGCGAACGCGGCCGCCTGGGGCGCCGCCGTGCGGTGCCTGCCGCTCGGGTTGTCCCACGAGAGCGGGTCGGCGGACCTCACGTGGTTCGAGGGCCTCTCGCTGCTCTCGGGCTTCTACGCCGATGCCGCGACGGAGCGCGAGATGGTCAAGCGCTACGTGCTCAATCAGCAGGTGGCGGCCCCGGACAGCGAGCGCTTCGTCGCGGACGTGGGCGACGTGATCGACGACCGCCTCCGGGCAAAGACGGTGTCGGCCCAGTTGCGCACCCTCTCGACCGTCGTCGCGGAGGAGGGCGTCGAGCGTATCGATCTCCTCAAGGTCAACGTCGAAAAGAGCGAGCTGGATGTGCTGCGCGGGCTCGACCCGGACGACTGGCCCAAGATCCGCCAGGCGGTGATCGAGGTGGATCAGCATGACCACGTGGAGCCGATCACGCAGCTCCTCGAGCGGTACGGCTTCGAAGTGATGGTCGAGCAGGACCCGCTGCTGCGACACACGGAGCTGTGCTACGTGTACGCGATCCGGCCCTCGGCGGAGCGGAGTGGCCTCGTCCGGCACCAACCGGCCGACGCGTACGTCCGCGCGGAGCTGCCCGCCGACGGGGAAGTCTTGACGCCCGCGTCGCTGCGCAAGTACCTGCAGGCACGGTTGCCGCAGTACATGATCCCCTCGGCGTTCGTCCTGCTGGACAAACTCCCCTTAACCGCGAACGGGAAGGTGGATCGCCACGCGCTGCCGGCGGTCTCGTTCGAGCGCGCCCAGCCGGCCCAGGTGTCACAGCCGCTCACCGAGACGGAGCAGGCCGTCGCGGCCATCTGGGCGGAGCTCCTGAAGGTGGACCACATCGGCCGCAACGACGATTTCTTCGACGTGGGCGGGGACTCGTTGCTGGCCATCCGGGCGGTATCCCGGATCCGCGACGTGTTCGGCGTGGACGTCCAGACCCGGACCTTGTTCGAGAACCCGACCATAGGGGACCTGTCGGCCGTCCTGGCCGAAGCCAAGGGCTCGCGCGGCAACGCGCCGCGGATCGAGCGGCGCACCGAGGCAGGACCGTGCGCGCTCTCGTTCGCCCAGGAGCAGCTCTGGTTCCTGGATCAGCTGGCTCCGGGCAGTCCCGTGTACAACATCGTCGACGTGATCCCTCTGAGCGGCGCGTTCCATCGCGACGCGCTGCGGCGCGCGATGCACGAGCTGGTGCGCCGCCACGACGTGCTGCGCACCGCCTTCACGCAGCGCGACGGGCACCCGCGGCAGGTCGTCGCGCCGACGATCGACGTGGGGCTTTCGGAGTTCGATCTGCGTTCGCTGCCGGGCCCGGAGCAGGAGCGGGAATGGCTGCGCGTGGTGCGGCACGACGGACGCAAGCCGTTCGACCTGGCTCGGCCGCCGCTGCTTCGCGCGACCGTGGTGCATTTCTCGGACGCGGAGCACCGGCTGCTGCTGACCATTCACCACATCGTTGCCGACGAGTGGTCGATGGAGCTCATTCACCAGGAAATTCTCCAGATCTACGAGGCCTTCGCTCATGCGCGGCCCTCCCCGCTGCCCGGGCTGCCGATTCAGTACGCCGACTTCGCCTGCTGGCAGCGCGCGTGGCTACAGGGACCCGTGCTCGAGCAGGAGATCGCGTATTGGGAAAACGAGCTGGCGGGGGCGCGACTGGTGCTCGACCTGCCCACGGACAAACCGCGTCCCGCGGTGCAGAGCTTCCGGGGCGCGTCGGAGGGCTTCGAGCTGCCGCGCCCGCTGCTGGACCGGTTGAAGGCCCTGGGACGGCAGGAGCAAGCCACGCTGTTCATGACGCTCGAGGCCGGGTTTGCGGCCCTGCTGCACCGCTATACCGGGCAGGACGACCTGCTCGTCGGGACTCCCATTTCCGGCCGCACGCGC
>Ga0209802_1002393_pt1 | contig 13091 bp, 8 predicted proteins | sample GraSoiAngelo_129_FD_185886 | JGI IMG/M metagenome (GOLD analysis project Ga0209802, IMG submission 185886) | Grasslands soil microbial communities from the Angelo Coastal Reserve, California, USA - 14_0927_12_40cm (SPAdes) (version 2) | ecosystem: Environmental > Terrestrial > Soil > Grasslands ... | reverse complement strand
ATCCCGTGACCATCGGGTTCACGACCGGCATCGCGCTCATCATCTTCTCGAGCCAGGTCCGCGACCTCCTCGGCCTGGAGATGAGCGCGGTGCCCGCCGCGTTCGTCGCCAAGTGGGACGCGTATGTGCGCGCGTTCGAGTCGCTCAATCCGTGGGCGCTCCTCGTCGCCGTCGCCACCTTCGTCATTATTCTCGTGTGGCCCAAGGTCGAACGGCGCGTTCCGGGCCCGTTCGTGGCCCTGATCGTCACGACCGTGCTGGTCCGGGTGCTGCACCTCCCCGTCGAGACCATCGGCACCCGCTTCGGCGTCATTGATGCGGGACTGCCGCGGCCGGCGCTGCCCCACATCACGCTGGCGATGCTCACAACCCTCGCGGCGCCGGCGTTCACGATCGCGCTGTTAGGCGCCATCGAGTCGCTGCTGTCGGCGGTCGTGGCGGACGGCATGATCGGCGGCCGCCACCGCTCCAACATGGAGCTCGTGGCCCAAGGGGTCGCCAACATCGTGTCGCCGATCTTCGGCGGCATGCCGGCGACGGGCGCCATCGCCCGGACCGCGACGAACGTCAAGAACGGCGGCCGCACGCCCGTGGCGGGGATGACGCATGCCGTGACGCTGCTCCTCATCACGCTGTTCTTCGGCCGCTGGGTGGGGCTGGTGCCGCTCGCCACGCTCGCGGCCATCCTCGTCGTCGTCGCGTTCCACATGAGCGAGTGGCGCACCTTCGGAGCCGAGTTCCGGGCCCCGAAGAGCGACGTGGCGGTACTGCTCGCCACCTTCCTGCTCACCGTGCTCGTGGATCTCACGGTAGCGATCGAGGTCGGGATGGTGCTGGCCGCGTTCCTCTTCATGCGCCGCATGGCCGAGGTCACGAACATCAACGTGTTCACACACGAGTTCACGGACCCCAAAGACGACTTCGAGACCGACCCCAATGCCGTGCGCCGTCGGGCGGTCCCCGACGGCGTGCAGGTCTACGAGATCAGCGGCCCGTTCTTCTTCGGCGCCGCCGAGATGTTCAAGGACCGGGTGGGCCGGATCGCCGGGAAGCCCAAGGTCCTGATCCTGCGGATGCGCCACGTGCCGGCGATCGACTCGACCGGCCTGCACGCCCTGCGCGACCTCGTCCGCCGCAGCCGCCAGGAGGGGACGCTGGTGATCCTCGCCGACGTCCATGCGCAGCCGATCGTCGCCCTCGAGCGCTCGGGATTCCTGGACGAGATCGGCGAGGAGAACCTGACCGGCAACATCGACGACGCCCTGAACCGCGCGCGGGAGTACTTGGGGCTCGCGCCCGTGCCGCGGCCTGCCTTCGCGACTCCGACTGTGGCGCGAGAGACGCCGGCGATGGGCGTCCCCCGCCCGCCCGAGGCCTAAGGGAGCTGCCGGGAATAGGAGCCGTCGGACGCGAGCGTCCAGGCGGCCGGGTCGGCGAGCTCGTCCTCCAGCAGGCGGTCCAGCCTCGCCATCGCGCTCGGATCCCGCACCGGGGTGATCACCTCCACGCGGCGTCGCAGGTTGCGGGGCCGCCAATCGGCGGAGCCGATGTAGTACTCGGGCTCGCCGCCGTTGGCGAAGTGATAGATCCGGCCGTGCTCGAGAAACCGGCCCAGCACGCTCACCACGCGGATCCGCTCGGAGAGGCCCGGCACGCCCGGCCGCAACATGCAGATGCCCCGCACGATGAGATCCACGATCGCGCCGGCCTGCGCGGCACGGTACAGCGCGCGGATGACTGTGACGTCCGCGAGACCGTTGAGCTTGGCGCGGATGCGGCCGCCGCGGCCCGCGTGCGCGTGGTCGGCCTCACGCGCGATGAGGGCCAGGAAGCGATCCAGCATGTCGGTTGGGGCGACGAGCAGACGCCGGAACTGCGCCTGCGGCGGCCGCGACGATCCGGTGAGCTCGTTGAACAGGCGATGCAAATCGTCGCCGATCGCGGCGTCGGCCGTCAACAGGCCCAGGTCGGAATAGGCCCGGGCCGTTTCGGCGTTGTAGTTGCCGCTCCCGATGTGCGCATAGCGGCGCGTGCGGCCGCCCCCGCCCGCGCGGCGGATCACCAGTGCGATCTTGGCGTGCGTCTTCAGCGTGGCGAGGCCCGTGACCACGTGGATCCCGGCGGCCTCGAGGCTCTGCGCCCAGCCGATGTTGAGTTGCTCGTCGAAGCGCGCCTTCAGCTCGACGAATACCGAGACGTCCTTCCCGGCAGCCGCCGCCCGCCGCAGCAGTTCGCCGATGCGCGACGGTCCGCCCGGGCGGTATAGCGTGAGCTTGATCGCCGCGACGTCGGGGTCCTCCGCCGCTTCGGCGATGAAGCGCTCGAAGCTCGCCTCGAACGAGTCGTACGGATGGTGCACGAGGACGTCCCCGTGGTCGAGCACGCCGGACACGGAGCGCGCGCCGGCGAACGGGTCCCTGGCGGTGAGCTCGGCGTAGTCAAGCCCGGAGCGCGCGGCCCCCCCCCCGGTCCCCCCCGTCCCCCCGGCCGGCCCCGCCCGCGTGGCGAGTTCGCTCAATGCGCTCAGATCCAGGAGCCCCGGGGCCTCGTACACGTCCGACGGTCCGAGCGCGCTCTGCATCCCGCTTTCTTCGAACCGCAGTTCACGTTGCAGCAGCTCGCGCAGCGCGGGCGGCATCGTCTGTTCGACCTCGAGGCGCACGACGGGGCCCCACGGTCGCCGCTGCACCTGCTCGCTTACCGCCTGGAGGAAGCTCGCCGTCGCCAGCTCGTCGAGCTGGATGTCCCCGGCGCGCGTGACCCGGAAGGCGTGGGCGGCCACCACCTCCCGGCCGGGGAACAGGGCGGCGAGCCCGGCGCGGACCAGCGCCTCCAGCGGAACGATCGCGCCCGGGGAGCACTGGAGCCGGGGCACCGACGCCGGGAGCTCGACGACGGCGAAGTGCTGCGGCCCGCCCGGCTCGTCCCGCAGGACCACGGCCAGGCTGAGGCGCCGATCGCCGCAGTGCGGGAACGGGTGCCCCGGCGCGCGTGTCAACGCCTTGGGCGTGAGCAGGGGCGCGATCTCCTCGGCGAAACGCCGGTCGAGCGCGCCGCGCTCGTCCGGCCCCAGCTCGTCCCAATCACGGACCCGGATCCCGTGCGCTGACAGCTCGCCGCGCGCCAGATCGTGGAAGCAGCGATACTGCCGCGCCACGAGGGCGTGGAGACGGATCGCGATGGCGTCCAGCTCCTCGGGTGGGGTGAGGCCGTCCGGAGAGCGCTCGCCGATCCCGGCGGCGACCCGGTGCTTCAGGGCCCCAACTTCGACCATGAAGAACTGGTCGAGGTTCGTGCTCACGATCGAGAGAAAGCGGAGCCGAGCGAGGAGCGGGGTCCCCGATTCTTCCGCGAGCGCCAACACCCGCGCGTTGAATTCGAGCGAGCTCAAATGCGCGTTGATGAGCTGCTCGGGGGCGGGGCGGTCCGCTTCGAGCGCTCGCGCCGGGAGCGCGGGCACGCGGAGCTCGCTGAGCGTGACGCGGCTGCCGTCCTCGCCGTCGCTTGCGGAGTCGCCCCGCCCCCGGCGCTGGAGCGGCGCCGCTGACCACTCCGGGACGAGCTCGGAGCGGGCGGCCACGGCGAGCGCGGCGAGGGTCGTCGGCTCCCGCAGCACGGGGGAGCCGACACGCGCGACGACGTCGTCTGGGGCGAACCATTGCAACTCCCCCGGCGGGGCTGCGGTCAGATCGCGGCGCAACCGGCGAGCGAGCCAGACCTCGACGGCGGGCCGGGCGTCGGTCGCCGGCACGACCCCGAGCAGGCGGATCTCGCCCTCCGCGTGACCGAAGCAGCGGCGCAGCGCCTGCCGGCAAGCCTCCTCGCCGCCGCCGTCCTCGGCCGGGAGCCGGAGGATCGTGCCGGCCCGGCACAGGGCTATGCGCCCGTGCGCCAGCGCCACCAGGGCCACCTGCCGCCTCGTAGGCCCCGCTCCAAGGCCTGCCGCAGCTCGGCCGCGCGTTCCGCGCGACCGGTTGGGGCGGGGGCCGCCAGGAGTCCGTAACGCCGCTCGAGCGCGCGCGCCACGGACGCGACGGGAAGGACCGCCCACCGTCGCCGCCACAGCACGAGCTCGTGGAACATCGGTTCGGCGCCGCTCCCCCGCACCGTGACGGTATCGTAAGCGAGCCCGAGCTGCGGCAGCGGAACGAGCGGGAAATGGGCGGTCCGCGCCCAGCGTTCCACCTCCAGCTCGGTGTGGACGACGAGCCGGGCGGGGTCCACGAGCGCTCGGAGCCGGCGAGCGGGCTCGGCGGCCCCGAGGAGGATATCGCGCGGCTCGACCTCGGCGACCCGGGCTTCGCACCCCCCGACCACAGCGTCGAACCTGAGCCAGCGGCGGTCCAGCGCGTCGAACCGGATGCGACAGCTCGCCCCCCGCCGGCGTAGCGCACCGTCCGGCGTGTCGAAATAGAGGTCACGGTGGAAGGCGTGTCGGGGGGATCCGCTGCGGAGGCCGAACGGGAGGGCGGCGCCGACCAGCTCCGCCAGTCGCTCGGCGGTGGGAACGGGCCAGCGTCGCTCGGACATCACCGCGCCTCAGGCCGGCAGCGGCCGGAACTCCGCCGTTGCGCCGTGTTCCGCCGCCCGCTGTGTGATCGCGGCAACCAGGGCGGCCGGCGTGGTCTTCTTCTTGAGGCGCACGACGTAGGTCAATGGGGCGCCGGCGGGCTTCCAAGTCTTCGTCAGTTCCTGCAGCGTCGCTTCGACGATCGCTTGCGCGGCCGGCGTTGCGCGCACGAGCAGGATGCCCTCCGCGCGGTCCGGCTCGGCGATGCGGAGCTCGCCGGTGAGGTGCGGGCGCGGTTCACCGGCGTAGATGTCGCCCACGTTGAGCGACCACAACCCGACTACCGCGACGTTGAAGATGCCCGAAACGACCAAGCCGAGCGCCAGGGCCTGCACGCCGGCGGCGAGACCCACGGCGACGGCGAGGAAGATGTACACCGCGTCCTTCGTGTCCTTGAGGGTATTGCGGAACCGCACCGCCGCTGCCAGCCCCGCAAGGCTGAAGGCCAAGGCCAGGCTGTTGCGCACGACCGCCACGATGCCGGCGATCGCCAGCGGCAACAGGATCACTGTTTGCACCACTGACGGGTCCCAGCCCTGGCGCCGCTTGGTGAGCATGTAGATCCAGGCGACGGGAATCATGAGCGCCAGGGCCCCGAGCATGGCCAGTGCGGTCGTGGCCGCGACGGCCGCGCGCTCCTCTGCCACGGCGCCAGTCTCGACGCTTTGGCGCAGCTGGCGCGGCGTGATGCCCACCGGCACCTCAAAGGAAACGGCGTCGCGCACGACCGACGAATGCTGCGCCAGGACGAACGTGCCGGCCACCAGCACGACATAGTAGGCCAGCAGACGGAGCAGCGATCGGGTGGTGGGGTCCAGGATCATGGGTAGGCGCTCACCCGGGCAGGCAATTGTGGATGAGTTCGCGGTTCACCCAGCGGGGATCGTTGATGATGCGGTAGAACTCGTCGTAATAGCCCAGCGCCTGCGCCACGCGCTTGGGCTCGAGATCCGGCTGCCCGCGGTACAGCGCATACACGGAGTCCTTGACGGCGTTGAAGCGGCCGAACAGAGGGGCGAAGTCGGCCGGGGTGCGGCAGGCGCCGCGGTACAGCCGGTCCCGCACGGTGCGGATCCCGAGACGCGCGTCGGGGAACGCGTAGGGCGTCGAGATGACGCCCGACCAGTCGAAATCGTACGGGACCGGATACAGCTCGCCTATGCTATCCTGAACGAGCACGATGTTGTGCAGCGCGGCGACGGACCAGTCGGTGTTGCCGATCAAGTATTCGAACACGGTGAGCAACCCCATCTGGCTGAACCCGGCGTCGGCTTGGGAGATCCCCTGCTGCTCGAGCACGTGTCCGTGGTTCCGCTGCGCCATCCGGTCGTCATCTTCGATGAAGAACGCGTATCGGGTCGCGGGGGTGCGCTTGCCGGCGGCGTCCACGTACGTCACGCGTGCGAGGCGCACCCGGAAGCTGCACTCGGTCAGCAGGTTATAGATCCGGTAGATGAGGTACTCCTCGAGCAGGTAGTTGGCGTAGGCCCGGGGGCTGCGGCACTGCACCACCAGCTTCAGACTCTTCTGGTGCGCGAAGAGCGCGGGCTTCGCCGTTTCCCGGTCGAACTCGATCTTGAGCGGCGGGAATTCGCAGGTCCGCAGCCGCCAATGCCCCCGGGTGCGGAGCTGAACGTCGAAGGACGTCGAATCCCCGGCGGGCCCGATGTACGAGAGGACGGCGTGGTGGACGCGCTTCTGTGTGCCCCGGTCCTTGGCGACGGCCCCCAGGTCGGTGGTCAACGTGATGGCGATCGGCTCGGCCGTGTCGAAGAGGCGGCCCGACGATCGCGCGAAGGTGTCCGCGGCAGTTTGGGGGGCGGCTGCGCGCGCGGCTGGCCAGGGCGTGACGGCCAGCGCCGCGAGAGCGGCGACGGTCAACCGGAGCCGGCGGTCAACGCTCACCTCGGAACTTACGAGCCGGTCGGCGCACCCGCCAACAAAATCCGATGCATCAATCGAGAGGACGCATGACTATAGGACCGGTCGTCAGCACGAGGATTGAAGGGTAAACAAGCCCTGACACCGCCCCCGCTCTTGCATTTTGCGACACCGACCCCGATACTTACGCCGCTGCGCCCCGGAAGCCGGCCCGCTTGCCCGGCTTAGGAGCTGCCTCTGCGCTGGTTCGGCACCGCCTCCAAGTCCTGGACTATCCCCACGCCCCGGGCCCTGCTCCGCATGGTCTACTTGGGGCGCATGTGCGTGGCCATCGCCATCTACCTGAGCGCCGCCCTCAAGGTCCAGGTGGCCGCGCCGCTCGACATCCTCGTCACCTCCCTGATGCTGCTGGCGGCGCTGGTCGTGACCGCTGCCTCGTACTGGCACACCCACGTCCGCAACCGCGCGCTTGGGGAGAACTTCCTCTACCTCCAGGCACTCTTTGACGTCGCCCTGATTACCACCGTCGTGCACATGACTGGCGGCCCGGAGAGTGATTTCACCGGGCTGTATGTGCTGCTCATCGCCGCAACCGCGCTGCTGATGCGGCCCGCGAGTACCGCGCTCGTCACGATCCTCGCCGGCCTGGTGTACTTCGCCGATGTCTTCTTCGGTCACCGCACCGCCATCGCCTCGGGAATCTGGTTCCAGCTCGGGATCTTCGTCGCCATCGCCGCGGTCACGGCCTTCATCGCGAGTCGCGTCTCGGTCATGGGGGCGGAGCGGGAGGCCCTGGCCGCGGAAGTCCGCCAGGTGCGCCTCGAGGCGTCGGACGTGCTGGAGAACCTGCGCACCGGCGTGCTCACCGTGGACCACGAGGGGAAGCTGCTCTACTGCAACCCCGCCGCCGAAGAGCTCCTCGGCGTGCGGGCGGACCAGTGGCGCGAGCGGCCCATCATGCCGGAGATCGCCCACATTGCCCCGGAGTTCTGGGCCGCGCTCACGGCCACGGCGCGCCGGGGCGTGCGCCTGATGCGGGTCGAGGCCACCGTTCATCGGCCCGACCGGGCGTTTCCCGTCGGCGTCACGACTACGACGCTGGAGGGCCAGCCGGACGCCCCGCCCCGCGTCACGGCCATCTTCACCGACATCTCCGACACTAAACGCCTCGAGGAGCTGCACCTGCGGGCCGAGCGGCTCGAGGCGGTGGCCGAGCTGTCCTCCAGCCTCGCGCACGAGATCAAAAACCCGCTGGCCTCGATCCGCTCCTCGGTGGAGCAATTGTCCCGCTCCACGCGCGCGAACCCCGACGAGAAGTTCCTCGGCAACCTGATCGTGCGGGAGACGGATCGCCTCTCCCGCCTGTTGTCGGAATTCCTCGACTTTTCCCGGGTCCGCGTCACCGAGTGCCGGCCGGTGGACCTGCGCGAGGTGGCCGGGGCCGCGATCCGGCTCGTGCGCGAACACCCCGACTACCCGGCCGACGCGGTCATCGAGCTCGCGGGCAGCCCTACGCTGATGGAGGGCGACGAAGACCTGCTGCACCGCGTGGTCTCGAACTTGGTACTCAACGCGGTGCAGGCCACCGGGCCGGGCGCGCGTATCACGGTGCGGACCGGCCGCGCGTCCCCGGGGATCGTGCTGGATCGGGCGGGGATCGAGAACCCCGTCTCCCTCCAGGTGACCGACAACGGGCCGGGGATCCCCGATAACGTGCGTACCCGGCTGTTCGAGCCGTTCGTGACGGGTCGCGTGGGTGGGACCGGGCTGGGCCTCGCTATCGTCCAGCGCGCCGTCGACGCCCACAAGGGCCTCGTGCTGGTGGATACGGCCGTGGGGCGGGGAACCACCTTCACCGTGATCTTCCCTGCCGCCCGCCGGAAGGAGGAAGCCGCCTGATGAGCCCCACCCCCCAACCCTCGATCCTCGTCATCGACGATGAGCAGGGGATCCTCGACACGCTGCGCATCCTCCTGAAAAACGAGGGATTCGACGTCGCCACGGCGCAGGGCGGCAAGGCCGGCCTCGAGGCCCTCAGGAATTCGGCGCCGGACATCGTTCTCACGGACATCCGCATGCCGCAGGTCAGCGGCATCGACATTCTCGCGGCGGTCAAGGACCAGGATCCGGAGACCCCCGTGGTGCTCATGACCGCGCAGGCGTCGCTGCAGAGCGCCATCCAGGCGGTCAACCAGGGCGCTTTCCACTACGTGCAGAAGCCGTTCTCCAACGACGAGATCGTCGCCCTGTGCCGCCGGGCCGCCGAGGTGCGCCGGCTCAAATCGGAGAACAAACAACTCAAGCAGGAGATCCGCCGGCGTGAGCGCTCGGGGCTGATCGAGCCGATCGGCAAGTCCCGGCTGTTTCTGGACGTGCTGCAGCTGGCCAAGCAGGTCGCCCCCACTGAAAGCACCGTGCTGATCCAGGGCGAGTCGGGGACCGGCAAGGAGGTCATCGCCCGCTACATCCACGAGCTGTCGGCACGCACCGAGGGGCCGTTCCTTTCCATCAACTGCGGCGCCCTCCCCGAGAGCTTGCTCGAGTCGGAGCTGTTCGGTCACGTGAAAGGCTCGTTCACCGGAGCGGTGCGCGACAAGCAGGGGCTGTTCGCCGCGGCGCGGGGCGGGACCTTCTTCCTGGACGAGATCGGCGAAATGGCGCCGGCGACCCAGGTGAAGCTGCTGCGGGTGCTCCAGGAGCGCGAGTGCATCCCCGTCGGCGGCACGGAGGCGATCCCCGTCGCGGCCACTAACCGGGACCTGGAGGAAGACATCAAGCGCGGCCGCTTCCGCACCGACCTCTACTACCGCCTCAACGTGATCGCCATCCACCTGCCGCCCCTGCGGGACCGGCGCGACGACATTCCCATCTTCGTCGACGCGTTCCTGAAACGTATCGCCAAGGAGCACGGGGACGCCCTCAAGCGGCTGGAGCAGGATGCCATCGACGCCATCATGGTCTACGACTGGCCGGGGAACGTGCGCGAGCTCGAGAATGCGCTGGAGCGCGCCGTGGTGCTCACCAAGGCGGACGCGATCCCCCTCTCGGCGATCCCCGCGAAGGTCACCGAGCGCAAGGCGGAGCCGCTCGTGGCCGACCGCGCCCATCTCAACCCCGCACTCGAGGTCATCGAGCGCGCGTACATCCAGTGGGTGCTCCAGGCCGAGGGGGGCAACAAGACCCGCGCCGCGGAGGTGTTGGGCATCGACCCGTCCACCCTGTACCGCAAACTCAGCAAGTACGAGAGCGATGCCCCCCCGGCCCCCCCCGCTCCAGCCGGGTGAGCCCCAGGACGCCTTCGGTGCGGCCACCCTGGAACGGCTCGCCGCGGCCCCGCGCTACAACCGCTGGATGTTCGACCGGTTGCGGCGCTGGGTCGGGACCCACGTGCTGGAAATCGGCTCCGGCATCGGCAACCTCTCGGATTTTCTCCTCGACCGCGAGCGCGTCGTTCTCACCGACACCGAGCCCTACTACCTCGCGCGCCTGCGCGAGAAATACGCCGGCCGCGCCAACGTCGAGATCGCCCGGTTGTACCTGCCGACCGTGGACGGGGCGCTCGCCGACGAGCGGTTCGATACCATCATCTGCCTGAACGTGCTCGAGCACGTCCGGGACGACGAACGCTCCCTCGCGGTGATGCGCGCGCTGCTCCGGCCGGGCGGCCGGCTGTTGCTGCTCGTCCCGGCGCTCCCCGGGATCTACGGGACGCTCGACGCCGCCCTCGGCCACCATCGGCGCTACACGCCACGCGAGCTGGCGCACAAGTTCGCCGCGGCGGGGCTCGCCCTGCGGCACCGCGAGTACTTCAACCTGGCCGGCATCCTCGGGTGGTGGTTCACCGGCCGGGTGCTGCGCCGGCGGCTCATCCCGGCGGCCTCGCTCGCCCTCTACGACGCCCTCGTCCCGGTCTTCCGGCTGGAGCGGTTTCTCCCCTGGCGGCTCGGCCAGTCGCTCATCGCCATCGGGGAACGGCCGTGAATGACCGGACGCTATCGGTCATCGTCCCCGCCTACGACGAGGCGGCGACCCTCGCCACCGTCGTGCGGCGGCTCCGGGAAGTGCCCTTGAAGCTCGAGATCGTCGTCGTGAACGACGCTTCCAAGGACGGCACCGCGGCGATCATCGACCGTCTCCTCGCCGAGCGGGTCATCGACCGGGCGGTGCATCATCCGACCAATCGCGGCAAAGGCGCCGCCCTGCGCTCGGGGATCGCCGCCGCCACCGGCGACGTGATCGTCGTGCAAGACGCCGACCTGGAGTACGATCCCGGCGACCTCCCCCGGCTGCTCGAGCCGATCCGCAGCGGCCGCGCCGACGCCGTCTACGGCTCCCGCTTCCAGGGGGGACCGCGGCGGGTCCTGTTCTTCTGGCACTCGGTGGGGAACCAGTTGCTCACGCTCCTGTCCAACATGCTGACGAATCTCAACCTCACGGACATGGAGACCTGCTACAAGCTGGTCCGCGCGGATCTCTTGAAGCGCCTGCCGCTCACCTCCAACCGCTTCGGCTTCGAGGTGGAGATCACCGCCCGCCTGTCGCAATGCGGGGCCCGGATCTGGGAACTGCCCATCACCTACAGCGGTCGCACGTACGCCGAGGGCAAGAAGATCACGTGGCGCGACGGTCTCGCGGCGCTGTTTCACATCCTCCGCTACAACCTCTTCCCGCCGCGCGGGGACTGGCGAAAGCTCCGGGCGTGACCGCTGCCGGGCGGGCCGGGGTCGCGGTCGCCCTGGGCGCCCTTGCCGCGGGCGCCCTCGCCCTGAACGACTCACTCGTCGGCGTGTTCTACGACGACGGGCTCTACGCGGTGCTCGCCCGTTCGCTCGCCTCCGGCCACGGCTACGCCTATCTGCACTTGCCTGGCGCCCCGGCCGCGACCCACTTCCCGCCGCTGTACCCGCTGATCCTGACGCCCCTGTTCGGGCTCCTCCCACTCGGGGCCGCGGCGATGGCGGCGAAGATCTTGAACCTGTTGCTCGCGGCGGCGGCGGCGGGCCTGGTGGCGTGGCACGCTGTGCGCACGGACCTCCTGGGTCCCGCTGTGCCGCGTTGGATCGCCCCCGCGATCGTCCTCGCGGCCGCCCTGGCGATCCCTGTTCTCGTGGTGCAGTCGGTCGTGTTTGCCGAGCCGCTGTTCGCGGCCCTCCTCGCCGTTTCCGTCGTGATCGGCGACCGGCCGCCCGCACGGCTCTCGCCCGTCGGCGCCGCGGTCGGGGCCGGAGTTGCCGCGGCCTTCACGCTGCTGACCCGCACGATCGGGATCGCGGTGGGGGCGGGGGTGGTCGGGTTCCTGCTCCTCGTGCGGCGCGTCCCCGCGCGTCGGGCGCTCGCCGCGGCAACCCCGGTCCTCCTGGCGAGTCTCGGGTGGGCGTGGTGGACGCTCGCCCACCGCCGGGCCGTCGACCCCGCGCTCGCGATCAACTACGGCAGCTACGGAGAGGTGCTGAGCCAGACCGGACTTGGCGCCCTGGGGAGCGGCATCCTCGACCTGCCCCGGCCGCTCGCCGCGATCACCCTGAGCTGGCTCCCTGCCGGAGCAATCCATTGGCTGTTCGCGGTGCCTGCGTTCGGCGTTGGTCTGTACGGTCTCGCCGTGCTCGCCCAGCGGTCGTGCATTGGCCTCGCGCTCGCCGGCTACCTCGCGATCCTCGCGGTGTGGCCGTTTCCCCCCGATCGGTTCCTGTGGGGCGTGCTGCCGTGGCTGGGCGTGGCGTGGGCGGCGGGCGCGGCGGCGTTATGGCGCCACGCGCGCCTTCACCTCCCGCTGCTCGTGCTCGCCGGCGTCCTCGCGGTCGGGTTTGCGTCGTATGAGGTGGCGGGCTTTGCGCATCACGGCTACACCGGCCCGGCGGGCGACATCTCAGCCAACTTCCGGGAGCTGCTACCCGACGTGGGGCAGCTTCCGCCAAGCGCGGTCGTCGCCACCGACGACGAGGCCTTGGTGTGGCTGTACAGCCACCGCACCGCCGTCCCCTTCTATCTGTATGGCTATCGGGGGGCGAGGGTCGTCGAGGCCGGCCCCGCCGAGCAGCGGGCGTACCTCGAACGCCAGGGCGTGACCCACGTCCTCCTCGCGAGTCCGCAGTCGGCGTCCGCGCGTGAACTCCGGGCCCTGATCGCGGCCTACCCGTCGTGGCTGGTGCCCGTCCATGCCTGGTCCGGCGCTCGCTGGCTCTACGCTGTGCGCCGGAGCGCACCGTGAGCGGGAGACGACTCTACGGCGCGATCGCCGCGGTGGCGGCGCTCGTCTACGTGGCCGTCCTGTGGCATGGATTCGTCCTCGACGACCTCTCGATCATCCTGGCGAACCCCGTGGTGCACAGCCTCTCCGGGGTCTGGCAGGCGTTCGGGACGTCATACTTCCCGTCCAACATCGACGTGTCGGCCTACCGCCCGCTGACCGTCGCCACGTACGCGCTCGATTGGTCCACGCACTCGATGGCGTGGTTTCACGCGGTGAACCTGATGTGGCACGTCGGCGCCAGCGTGCTCGTGGCCGTGCTCGCGCGCCGCTGGGCTGGCGAGGCCGCTGGCCTCGTCGCTGGCCTCGTGTTTGCTGTCCATCCGGTGCACGTCGAGGCGGTGGCCAACGTCGTGGGTCGCAACGAGCTGATGGCGGCCGTGTTCACCTTGC
>Ga0209802_1002390_pt1 | contig 13107 bp, 23 predicted proteins | sample GraSoiAngelo_129_FD_185886 | JGI IMG/M metagenome (GOLD analysis project Ga0209802, IMG submission 185886) | Grasslands soil microbial communities from the Angelo Coastal Reserve, California, USA - 14_0927_12_40cm (SPAdes) (version 2) | ecosystem: Environmental > Terrestrial > Soil > Grasslands ... | reverse complement strand
CCAGATGATGCGCCCGTGCTCGTCGAATTTCATCCCCAGCCCCAAACCCATCCTGGTGAGAATTTCCTTGATCTCGTTCAGCGATTTGCGGCCGAAGTTCTTGGTCTTGAGCATCTCGTTTTCCGTTTTTTGCACGAGCTCGCGAATGGTCTGGATATTGGCGTTCTTCAGGCAATTGTAGGAGCGCACGGAAAGCTCCAGCTCTTCCACCGAACGATCCAGGTGTTCGAGCCGCGGGTCGTTGTAGGATTCGACGGATTCCTCCGGCAGCTCCGTCGGTTCCTCGAAGTTAATGAAGATACTCATATGATCCTTGATGAGCTTGGCGGCCAGACCGATGGCGTCCTGCGGCGTGATGGCGCCGTTGGTCCATACTTCCAGCATCAGCCGATCGTAGTCGGTCATCTGGCCCAGTCGCGCGGCTTCCACGGAATAATTCACCTTGCGCACCGGCGAGTGCACGGAGTCCACAGGAATGTAGCCGATCGGCAGATCTTCATCAAAATTGCGATCCGCGCCCACGTAGCCACGGCCGTTCTTGACGCGCATTTCAAGCTGCAACTTGCCGCCTTCGCTCACGGTGGCGATGTATACGCTCTTATCCAACACGGCGAAATCGGCATCTTCTTCGATCATGGCGGAAGTCACAACACCCGCCGCTTCCGTGTTGAGAGCGATCGTTTTGGGCTGATCGTTATTGAGTTTGAGAGGCACCTGTTTCAGATTCAAGATAATGTCCGTGGCATCTTCCACCACGCCCGGAATCGAGCTGAACTCGTGCAGCACGCCTTCGATTTTGACCGCGGTAATCGCGGCGCCCTCAATCGAACTGAGCAGCGCGCGGCGAAGCGCATTGCCTACCGTGGTGCCCCAGCCGCGCTCAAACGGCTGAGCGGAAAATTTTCCGTACTTGTCGGTCAACGAATCAAGTTCCGCCGCCAATCGCTTCGGTTTCTGAAACCCCTTCCACATTTTCGTTGCTATCCTTCCTCCCCGCAGCGCGGGGTGCGAAATTTTCAAAATCCGCAGCCGCCCGGATTACTTCGAATAGAGTTCCACAATCAACTGCTCATTGAATACCGGGGTCTGAATATTTTCCCGCTTGGGTATGGCCACGACACGCGCTTTGAAATTATCGCGATCGATTTCCAGCCAGGGAACCGTGTTTTGGCTTTGCGCCACGTTGCGAGCCTCGAGCACCATGGTGTTCTGGTGCATCTTCGGCTTGAGCGTGATCTCCTCGCCTACGCTTACCAGGTAAGAAGGGATATTGACCTTCTTGCCGTTCACGATGACGTGGCCGTGCAACACCAACTGGCGCGCCTGAGCATGGGAAGCAGCGAAGCCGGTGCGCTTCACGACGTTATCCAAACGCCTTTCCAGCATGATAATCAGATTTTCCCCGGTCGGGCCTTTGGCCTGCTCCGCCTTGCGAAAATATCCGCGGAACTGACGCTCCAGCAGCCCATACGTGCGCTTCACCTTCTGCTTTTCACGCAATTGCAAACCGTAGCCGGCGACTTTGGGGCGCCGTGCCTGCCCGTGCTGCCCGGGCACGAAATTGCGCTTCTCGATGGCGCACTTTTCCGTGAAACACCGCAGGCCCTTCAAAAAAAGCTTCTGGCCTTCCCTGCGGCATAGCCGACAAACCGCTTCCCGATGTCTGGCCACTTCGCTTCTCCTTTATTGCGCTCGACTCTGCGCCAGCGCACGCAAAACCAGCGTGCACCGGGGCGCCCCGTTAAACACGGCGGCGCTTCGGCGGACGACAACCATTGTGCGGAACCGGGGTCACATCCTTGATATGGGCAATGTGCAACCCCGCAGCCGCGAGCGCCCGAACCGCGGATTCACGTCCTGATCCCGGCCCCTTGACACGAACTTCCACACTCTTCATCCCGTACTGATCACGCGCTACCCCAGCAGCGGTCATGGAAGCCTGCTGGGCGGCATACGGAGTGCCCTTGCGCGAGCCTTTGAAGCCGATGGAACCCGCGGAGGACCAACAGACGGTGCGGCCGTCCGGGGCCGTGATGGTCACAATGGTGTTGTTAAACGTCGCCTGAATACAAGCCAGGCCATGCGGCACGACCCGGCGCTCGCGCTTCTTTTTAAATTCTTTCTTGCGCTTCGAAGGCTTTCCTGCTGCCGGTGTTGCTGCTCCCTCTTGTGGTTCCTTGGCCAATGCCTTCCCCCTATCGAAACTCGCTTACTTGCGAGCCATGACCTTCTTCTTGGCGGCCACGGCGCCCTTGCGCGGACCTTTCCGCGTGCGGGCGTTGGTATGCGTGCGCTGGCCGCGCACCGGCAGATTGCGGCGATGGCGCAGCCCGCGATAACACTGGATCTCAATCAGCCTGCGGACATTCATCTGAATTTCTTTGCGGAGATCGCCCTCTACACGGCCTTCGGACTCGATCTGCTGACGAAGCTGATTCACCTCTTCTTCGGTGAGATCCTTCACCTTCTTGGTTTCATCCACTTTGGCCTTGGCGCAGAGCGCGCGGGCGCGCGGCTGCCCAATCCCGTAGATGGAGGTTAAACCGACCCAGAGCCGCTTGTTGGCCGGCAAATCCACTCCCGCTATACGCGCCATACGAGCTCCTAACCCTGGCGCTGCTTGTGCTTCGGATTAGTGCAAATCACCCGAACCACGCCGCGCCGATGAATGACCTTACATTTGTCGCAAATCTTTTTTACCGAGGCCCGAACCTTCATTGTCGCTCCATTTCGCTCCGAGAGATCCCTCGCTCTCCGCCCCAAGCGGATCGCTCGGGATGACCATCGTGATCGGATGGTCATTTGTATCGATAGACGATTCGCCCGCGAGTCAGATCATAGGGCGATAGCTCAACTGCCACCTTATCGCCCGCCAGGATGCGGATAAAATTCTTGCGCATCTTGCCCGAAATATGCGCCAGCACCTGGTGCTTATTGTCCAATTGCACCCGAAACATCGCGTTCGGCAGCGGCTCGATCACCGTGGCCATCACTTCGATGGCATCTTCCTTCGGATTGCCGGAATCAGCTTTCTTCTTTTCTGGCTGCGGAGTCTTTGCCATACGCTCCAAAAGCTACCAGGATGCTCCCACTGCTTCTTTAGGCCGCGTCAAAATCCAAGGACCATTCGAGGTGACCGCCACGGTATGCTCGAAATGCGCCGAGCAACTGCCATCGGTGGTCACCGCAGTCCACCTATCCTCAAGAACCTTCACTGCCGGCCCGCCCGCGTTGACCATCGGCTCGATGGCAAAAACCATGCCTTCTTCGAGACGAGGGCCGTGCCCCGGTTCGCCGTAATTCGGCAGGTTGGGCTCTTCGTGCATCTTCGTACCGATGCCGTGACCGACAAACTCGCGCACCACCGAGAAGCCGTGTTTCTCCACCCATTGCTGCACCGCCGCGGAAATATCGCTCAAGCGGTTTCCCGGCCGAACCTTATCAATGGCTTTGTCCAGAGATTCACGAGTCACGCGCAAAAGGTCGCCGACCTCGGGCCGAATCTTACCCACCGGGAGCGTCAGCGCCGCATCTCCATAGTAACCGTTCAGCTCGACGCCGAAATCGAGCGAAATAATATCTCCTTCCTTCAAGCGCCGCGCGCCCGAAGGTATGCCGTGGACCACCTCCTGATTGATGGAGGCGCACAACACACACGGATAACCGCGATAGCCTTTGAACGCCGGCCGAGCGCCATGTTCCTGAGCGCCCTGAGCGGCGATTTTTTCCAGGTCGAGAGTGCTTATGCCCGGCTGCACGGCCCGGCGCAGCCGATTCAACACATCCCAGACCACTAAGCCCGCGCGATGCATGGCCTCCAGTTCCGCCGCGGATTTACAAACGATCATTTTTTCTGCGCGAGCAACTGCAGAACGTTTTTCGTTACCGCCGCCGGGGCAGCCATGCCGTCAACGTCCTTCAACACGCCTCGCCCGCAGTAATAATCGACCAGCGGGCGCGTCTGACGTTCGTAGGCCGCAAGCCGCTCCGCGATCACTTCATCGCGGTCGTCCGGGCGCTGCATCAGCTCGCCGCCATCCCGGTCACAACGGCCCGGCACCCTGGGCGGATGGTCATATATATTATAAATCTCGCCGCCAATTGCGCACGTGCGGCGTCCGGTGAGCCGGCGCATCAACTGCTTCTCGTCGACCACAAAATGCACCACGACCGGCTGCGTTTTGAACCGCTTCCGCAGAATTTCGTCCAGCTTTTCCGCTTGCGGCAGGGTCCGCGGAAAACCGTCCAATATGAAACCGTCCGCGCAATCCGGGCGCGAAATCCGCTCCTCCACCATGCTCAAGACCAGATCGTCGGGAACCAATTCGCCGCGTTCCATGATCGGCTTGGCGCGCAGACCGAGCGGCGTGCCGCGGCCGACATGCTCGCGAAACATATCGCCCGTAGAAAGATGCGGCACACGGTAGCTTTCGGCGATTTGCCTGGCCTGCGTGCCTTTCCCCGCGCCAGGAGGACCGAGGAAGATGACGGCACGGCCCAGTCCTTTTGCGGCCACTCCCGCCTCAGGCATACCGCCGGCTCCGCAGCCTTCCTTTCTTGACGAAGCCCTCGTAATTGCGCATCACCAGCTGCGCTTCGATCTGCTGAACCGTATCCATGGCCACACCCACCACGATCAGCAGCGAGGTGCCGCCGAAATAGAACGATACGTTCAAGCCTTCGAGCACGAATCGCCACATGTGTTCATCGAACCAGGCCCCCAAAGCTCCGGGCAAGTGGTGCAGGTGGATACCGGCGATCATCCATTCCGGGAGCAGGCAGACCGCCGCCAGATAGACGCCGCCCACGAAAGTCAGCCGGCGCAGGATGCGATTGATGTGCTCGGAGGTATTGCGGCCGGGGCGTATGCCGGGAATGAATCCACCGTATTTGCGCATGTTGTCTGCGAGCTCGGTGGGGTTGAAAACGATGCCGACGTAAAAGAAGGCAAAAAGAATGATCAGCAGAACATAGATCAGGGTATAGAGAGGCTCGCCCCAGGATAAGGCCTTGGCCAGCCGGTCGAAAGAAGTGAAACGTTTAGCCACTACCAGGTCAATCGTTCCCGGAAAGGTCAGCAGCGAGCTGGCAAAGATGGGCGGAATGACGCCGCCGGCATTCACGCGCAGCGGCAGATAGGTCATCTGCCCGCCCATGACGCGGCGGCCCACCACCCGCTTGGCGTATTGCACGGGAATGCGCCGCTGACCGCCTTCCACAAATACGATGAAGCCGATGACCGCCAGCATCAGGGCAACGAGCAGCATCAGAGCCAGGCCGGTGAACGGTCCCCACTGCTGCGTGGAAGCTTTGGTCCACAGGTCGAAGATGCCGCGAGGCAATCCCACTACGATGCCGGCAAAAATGATCAGGGACATTCCATTGCCGACGCCACGCTCGCTGATCTGTTCGCCGAGCCACATGATGAAGGCCGAGCCGGTGGTCAGCGTAAGAATGGTCATCAGCGTGAACGCAACACCCGGGTTATAGACGAGCGCTGACCCATTGGGCCCTGCCTGGCGCTGCAGCGTGAAGGCGATGGAGAGCGACTGAAGAATACTCAACAAAATCGTGAGATAGCGCGTGTACTGGGTGATCTTGCGGCGCCCCAGTTCGCCCTCTTTCTGCAAGCGCTCGAGATAAGGCCAGGCCACGGTCATGAGCTGCAGAATGATGGAGGAGGTGATGTAAGGCATGATGCCCAGGGCAAAAATGGTGAGCCGCCGGAAATTGCCGCCGCTGAACAGATCGATAATGCCCAGGACCGAGCCCTGGTTCTGCTGGAACAGCTGCGTCAGAACATCGGTGTTGATACCCGGCGTGGGCAGGAAGGCGCCCAGCCGATACACGGCCAATATTCCCAAAGTAAACAGGATCCGCTTGCGCAGATCGGCAATACGAAACATATTGGCGAAAGCTTCGAAAAATTGGTTCATGATAGCCGCTCTACCTTGCCTCCGGCGCGCGCGATCTTCTCCTCCGCCGAGCGGCTGAAGGCATGCGCGCGCACCGTAAGCGCTGCGTTCAATTCACCGTCACCGAGAATTTTTATGGGACGCGAGGCGCTATGCGCCAAGCCGCGTTCGCGCAAGGACTCGGGAGTCACCACGTCGCCTGCGGCAAAAACTTTCAGAGCTTCCAGATTCACGACGGCATAGTCTTTGCCGAAAGGATTGTGAAAGCCGCGCTTGGGTATGCGCCGGTGCAAGGGCATCTGGCCGCCCTCGAAGCCGGGACGCTGGGAATATCCCTTGCGCGATTTCTGACCTTTGTTTCCCGCTCCGGCCGTCTTGCCCAGTTTCGATCCGATGCCCCGGCCGACCCGCACCTTGCGATGGCGCGAACCCCGCGGCGGACGCAGATTTGACAAACTTACCGACATGCTGGCCTCAATTCCTCGCGCTGGGGGTTCATTCCACAACTACAACCAGATGGCGCACCTTATCTACCATACCACGAACTGCAGGCGTGTCTTCGCGTTCCACCACCTGCTGCAGGCGCCGGAATCCCAGGCCGCGCACCGTGGCGCGCATGTCCCGGGTGCAGCCAATCGCACTGCGCACCCACTTCAGTTTAACGGTTCCAGCCTTCTTTTTCGCCATGGCCGCGTCTCTCTGCTCCTAGCGCAACTCTTCGACGGTTTTGGAACGCAACTCGGCCACCCGGGCTTCGTCCTTCAGGCGCAAGAGCGCGTCGAAGGTGGCTTTGATGACGTTGTGCGGATTGGAGGTGCCAATCGATTTGGTCAAGACATTGGAGATTCCCGCGACTTCCATCACCGCGCGCACCGGCCCTCCGGCAATGATGCCGGTTCCTTCCGAAGCAGGCTTGAGCAGCACTTGTCCCGAACCGTAGTGGCCGATGACCTGATGGGGAATGGAGGTGCCCTTCAAGTTGAGGTGAATCAGATTTTTTTTGGCCTGTTCGATGGCCTTGCGAATGGCCATGGGGACCTCACGAGCCTTGCCCATGCCGAAACCCGCATGGCCGCGCTGATCGCCGACGACCACCAGGGCCGAGAAACTCAGATTCTTGCCGCCTTTGACCACTTTGGTGACGCGCTGGATGGAGACAACCTGATCCTTCAAATTATTTGCGCTGACTTCCAGGATCCGGCGCACCGCCAACGTTTCGCGCAGAACATGTTTGGACATGGCTAAAACTTCAATCCCGCCTCGCGAGCTGCATTAGCGAGGGCCTCCACACGGCCGTGGTACATGTAGCCGCCGCGGTCGAATACAACCTGTTGGATGCCGGCAGCGAGCGAGCGCTCCGCGACGCTCTTGCCCACGATCTTGGCCGCGGCAACATTGCCGCCGCCCTTGAGCGCCGCGCGAGTGCTCTTATCGAGGGAACTGGCCGAGGCCAACGTGCGCCCACTCTGATCATCGATGACTTGCGCGTAGATATGACCGAGCGAGCGGTAAACACACAAGCGCGGGCGCCCGGAAGTGCCCAGGACGCGCTGCCGCACACGGCGATGGACCTGCTGGCGATGCGTGTTGCGTGAAAGCTTGAGAACGGATTTGGTAGCCATGATTCCCTTTCGTTTCCTCGTTGCTTAATGCCGTCCCGATCCGGCAGCCCTAAGCGGCCGTCTTGGCGGCACCGGCCTTCCCGGCTTTCTTCTTCAGGCGCTCGCCCACCAAGCGGATGCCTTTCTGCTTATAAGGATCGGGCGGCCGCAGCGCGCGGATATCCGCTGCCGCCTGGCCAACTCGTCCGCGATCGGCTCCGCTGACGACGACGTGCGTCTGCTTTTCGACTGCGATCTGCAGGCCCTCAGGAATCGGAAACTCGATGGGGTGAGAGTACCCCAGCGCGAAGACCACGTTCTTGCCTTTTACTTCGGCGCGATAGCCTACGCCGACGATATCCAGCTCCTTCTTGAACCCTTCGGTCACGCCGCGAACGGCGTTGGCGACCAGGGCGCGCGCCAAGCCATGCAGGGCGCGCTGCTCGTCTGATTCGCGCAGCGCGGTGAGAGTGCCGTCCTTTTGCTCGAAGCGGATGCCCTGCGGCACGCGGACGCTCAGTTTGCCCTTGGGCCCTTGCACTTCGATCGCTGCAGCCCCGATCTGCACCTTCACGCTGGCGGGCACGGCAATCGGTTTTCTTCCAATTCGTGACATGGCCTTTTCCTCTTACCAAATTTCGCAGAGCAGTTCGCCGCCCAGGCGCTGCTTGCGCGCCGCCCGGCCGGTCATGACCCCGCGCGGGGTGCTCAGGATGCTCACGCCCAGGCCGCCGAAAACCGCGCGAATCTCCTTGACCCCGACGTAGCGCCTGCTTCCGGGCCGCGAGATGCGGCGAAGATCGCTGATTACGGAACTTTTGTCCGGCGTATATTTCAGGAATACGCGCAGGGCCTTGCGCGTTTTCGATTCGTCCACGACTTTATAGGTGGAGATAAAGCCCTCTTCCTTGAGCACGCGGGCGATTTCGATCTTGAGTTTCGATGCCGGCAATTCCACGCGGGCGTGGCGGGCCTTGGCGGCATTGCGGATGCGCGTCAGCATGTCGGAAATAGGATCGGTTTGCATCTCTACCAGCTCGCCTTGACCACGCCGGGAACTTCGCAGGGCAAAACCGCGAAAACAGATTCGGCACATCTGGAATTTGCGGATATAGCCGCGCGGGCGGCCGCAGATGCGGCAGCGGTTGCGCACGCGAACCTTGAATTTTGGCTTCCTGCGCATCTTGGCAAATTGCGAAATTCGCGCCATAACTCTCCTTAGCCGCGCAGCGGCACTCCGATCAGCTTCAGCAGTTCGCGGCCCTCTTCATCGTTGCGGGCGGTGGTGGTCAAGGTGATATTCATGCCCTTGATCTTGTCCACGCGCGTGTAATCAATCTCCGGAAAAACCAGTTGGTCGCGCAGTCCCAGCGTGTAATTGCCGCGCCCGTCAAAGGCGTTGGGGCTCAGCCCTTTGAAGTCGCGCACGCGCGGCAGCACCACATTGCAAAGGCGGTCGAGAAATTCATACATGCGCTCACCGCGAAGCGTCACGCAGCAGCCGATGGGCATGCCCTTGCGAATTTTGAAATTGGCGATCGATTTCTTGGCCCGCGTGATCACGGCGCGCTGGCCGGAGATCTGACCCAATTCCACGGCGGCCACGTCCAGCAGCTTGATATTCTGGCTGGCCTCGCCCAAGCCGATATTGACGACTACCTTGGCCACTTTGGGCACGGCCATGGGGTTCTTGTATCCGAACCGCTTCATCAGCGCCGGAATCACTTCACTGCGATATCGATCCCGCAATCGGCTCATGGCGGCGCTATTTCTCCAATGTGGTGCCGCAGCGGCGGCAAATGCGCAGCTTGGTGCCATCGGGCATAAACTTATGGCCCACGCGGGCGTGCTTATTGCAAGAGGCGCAGAGCAGCAGCACATTGGAAATTTGAATGGGGCCTTCCTTTTCCACAATGCCGCCCTTCACGTTCTTGGAAGGATTGGCGCGGGTGTGCCGCTTGATGATGTTGGCGTGCTCCACCGTGACGGTGCGGCTTCGCGGGTTAACCCCCAGCACACGGCCGGCTTTGCCCTTGTCGCGCCCGCTCATCACGCGCACCTGGTCGCCCTTACGGATGCTCGCGTTTGTAGCCGTTGCGTTCATGAATTCTTCTTCTTCCTCAGCGCCGGCTCACCAGACTTCGGGAGCCAGGGACACGATTTTGGAAAATTTCTTTTCGCGCAATTCGCGCGCCACAGGCCCGAACACGCGCGTGCCCACCGGCTCATTGGCATCGTTGATGAGCACCGCGGCGTTGTCGTCGAAGCGGATATAGGTGCCATCCCGCCGGCGATGCTCTTTGCGCGTGCGCACTACGACAGCGCGCACCACCTTGCCCTTCTTGATGGGGCTCTCGGGCGTCGCTTCTTTCACCGAGGCGGTGATGATGTCGCCGAGCCCGGCACGGCTGCCGACATCGCCGCCCACCGGCAGAATGCACATCAGGCGGCGCGCTCCCGAATTATCGGCCACGGTCAGCCAGCTTCGCATCTGAATCATTGCCGCGCTCTCTCCTTACCTGAATCGAAGGCGCTAATCCACACTGGTGCGCCGGGCCAGCACTTCCGCGAGGCGCCAGCGCTTCAGTTTGGACATGGGCCGCGTCTCCACGATGCGCACCACGTCGCCCGGACGCGCCTCACCCTGCTCGTCGTGAGCATAAAATTTCTTGGTCACGTGCACGTAACGTTGATAGAGCCGGTGCCGAATCTGCCGGGTGACCCGCACGACAATGGTCTTCTGCATCTTGGAGCTGGTCACCACACCAGTCAGCTGGTTGCGCCGGCGGCGTTTTTCGGTCGCGTTGTTTACTGCGGTGGTCATCAGCTTTTCCTCAGTTCGCGCTCGCGCAGAAGCGTCTTGACGCGCGCCAGATCTTTCTTGGCGGAGCGCAGCCGGCCCACGGCTTCGGCTTGGCCGGTGGTGAGCTGAAAACGCAGCCGAAAGACCTGCTCGGCCAGCTCGCGCTCACGCGCCCCCAGTTCCGGCTCGCCCAAATCCCGCAATTTATCGACTTTCCGCGGCATCACAGCTCTCCCGCGCGGCTGACGAAGCGCGTGTGGATGGGCAGCTTGTGCGCCGCCAGATTCATGGCCTGCGTGGCCGTGGCCAGATCGACTCCCGCCATCTCGAACATGACTCGCCCCGGTTTCACCACCGCGACCCAGCGCTCCGGGGCTCCCTTGCCTTTGCCCATGCGCGTTTCCGCGGGTTTCTTGGTAAACGGCTTGTCCGGAAAAATGCGGATCCATAGCTTGCCGCCGCGCTTGATGAAGCGAGTGATGGCCACGCGCGCGGCTTCGATCTGCCGATCGGTGATCCAGGCGGGCTCGAGAGCCTTCAGGCCATATTCGCCGAACGACAGTTCGCCGCCGCGCCAAGCCTTGCCGCGGCGGCGGCCACGCTGCTGTTTGCGGTACTTCACTTTCTTGGGCATCATCATGACGGATTCTCTCTAGTCCGCTGCCGCAGCCGCCGCAGCAGGCACGCGCCGCTTGCCTCGTTCGGGCACGTTTTCGCCCTGGTAGATCCAGCACTTCACGCCGATCACGCCATAGGTCGTATAAGCCTGGGCAAATCCAAAATCAATGTCCGCGCGCAGCGTCTGCAGCGGCAGCCGGCCCTGCAGATACCATTCTTTGCGCGCAATTTCCGCCCCATTCAGCCGGCCCGCCACGCGGACTTTGATTCCTTTGCAGCCGAAGCGCAGAGCCGAGTCCACGGCCTTGCGCATGGCCCGCCGGAAGGCCACGCGCTTTTCGAGCTGCAGCGCGATCGATTCGGCCACCAGTTGCGCATCAAGCTCCGGCCGATGGACTTCCTGAATGTCGATGTGCACTTCGCGCTTGGTGCGCTTCTGGATTTCATTTTTCAGCTTGTCGATTTCGGCGCCCTTGCGGCCAATGATGATTCCGGGACGCGCGGTAAACAGGCGAATCACCAGCTTATTGGCGGCGCGTTCGATATCGATAGCGCTGATGCCCGCCGAGCGCAGGCGGTCCTTCAACTGGCGGCGCAGCACCACATCTTCGTGCAGCAGGTCGGCATAATCCTTGCCCGCAAACCAGCGCGACCGCCAAGGTTTGTTGTAACCCAGCCGAAAGCCGTACGGATGTGTCTTTTGTCCCAAAGCGACTCCTCCCGGACTCCTCTTACTCCTGCTTCTTCGGCTTGCGCACGGGCGGCTTGCGCCCACCCAGCGCTTTGCGCGCTTTCTTGACCGCGCCGCGCACGCCTTTTTCCTCGGCTGCCGCGGCCTCAGCGGCGGCGGTACGTTCGGCGGCGGCACGATGATGTTCCGCGACGGCGACAACAATGTGCGCCGTGCGCCGCACATAGCGGAAGGCCCGGCCCATGGGGGCCGGCCGCAGGCGCTTCCAGCGCGATCCCTCATTCACGAAGCAGCGCGAAACGTACAGCTCATCCACGTCCAGCGACGCTCCGGCATCCTCGGCCTTGCGTTCGGCATTGGCAATGGCGCTGCGCAAAACTTTTTCGATGTCCCGGGCCGCGCGCTTTTTCGTGTAACGCAGGATTTGCAGCGCCTGCTCGGCGCGCTGGCCGCGAATCAGGTCCACCACCAGACGCGCTTTCTGCGGGGACATGCGTACGTGCCGCGCGAGCGCTTGCGCCTCGATGGCCGGTGCGGCCGGAATTGTGAGATTCGTAGCCATCTTCGTTTAGCCTTTTGAGCTCAAGCCTTTGGAGCAGGGGCCGCCGGCGGGGCACCGCCGCCTGCGGGCACCGGCGCGCCTGGACCGCCCGGAGCCACGGGAGCGCCTGCCAGACCTGCCGCCTTCTCCAGCGCCGCTCTGACCGCGTGCCCTTTGAAGGTCCGCGTGGGCGCGAACTCGCCAAGTTTGTGCCCGATCATCTGCTCGGTGATATATACCGGGATGAACTTTTTGCCGTTATGCACGGCAATGGTGTGGCCGATCATCTCCGGAACAATGGTGGAGCGGCGCGACCACGTCTTCACCACCTTCTTTTCGTTCCGCGCGTTGAGCGCCTCCACGCTAGTCCGCAGAGGGGCATCTACGAACGGGCCTTTCTTTAGCGAACGACCCATCGGGTTCCTTCCGTGTTGTCTGGCTAACTACTCATCCACGCGGCGCAGCTTGATCCATTGTGCGCGCCGTACCTTGCGAAAACCGCGTACCGGGCCGGAAACTCGGTGCGAATGCGGGCAGAACGGGCACACGAACCGCGTGCCTTGCTGGCTCGGCTGCTTTTCCACCAGCACCGCCCATCCCGGCTTGCAGAATCGGTAGAGTACCGGTTCGAGCGGAACCGGGTGCAACTTCGCCGCCGTCTTCCGCGCGGGCGCGGACACTCGCGACGGCGCGGCCGGCTTGCGTGCGCCCGAGGCGCGCCGAGCCGGCGATATGCTTCGCGATGCTCTCATATTTGCCCTTTCTCTCACCCGCCGCGCCGGGATCATGATTGGTTTGTCCTTTCCTATTTTACTGATTCGTACTCATTCGTTCCAAGATTAAAGCCGTCTTTCTTTATGGCTTCCGGCGTTCGGCGATCCTGCTGTCGGTGCGGCGATTATGCCGCGTCTTCGCGCCGAGGGTCGGAAAACCCCAGG
>Ga0209802_1002379_pt1 | contig 13123 bp, 10 predicted proteins | sample GraSoiAngelo_129_FD_185886 | JGI IMG/M metagenome (GOLD analysis project Ga0209802, IMG submission 185886) | Grasslands soil microbial communities from the Angelo Coastal Reserve, California, USA - 14_0927_12_40cm (SPAdes) (version 2) | ecosystem: Environmental > Terrestrial > Soil > Grasslands ... | reverse complement strand
GAGCTGCTGGGCGGGAGCGCTCCGCTCTGCATCGACGAGCGAGATGCCCGGCCGGAGCAGGTGGAGCTGGCCGGACAGGTAGCGCGCGAGCTGGGCGCTCACCCTCCCGCCGAGGACCAGCACTCGCCGCCGGACGTCGCACAGGAGCCCGACCGCCTCCTCGAAGTCGTGGTGCGACAGCTGCTCGACCGTCGCCTGCAGGTTGCGGCGTGACACATCGAGCGCGTCCGTGAGCATGGAGCCTGCACCCCGCCCCGGTTGGTCTTCCCGGTAGCGCTCCAAGGGCGAGGAGAGCCGGTTCTGCACCTCGTGGCGCAGCACCTCCTGGAATTCCGGGTAGCCGCGGAAGCCGAGCTTGGTGATGAAGCGGGTCACGGTGGGGGGGCTGACGCCGGCCCGCTCGGCGAACCTGGCGACGCTCTCCAGGCCGGCGATGGGATAGGAAGCCAGGAGCACCCGCGCCAGCTTTCGCTCGGCGGGGCTGAGGGTGGCCAGGTGGTGCCTGACCAGCTCGCCCACCCGCGACTCCGGCGTCGTGTCGTTTGTTACATCTGAGCCCAATCAGCCCTCTCCCGGCACATCCTTGACAAGCATCCTATCGCCTGTTAGGTTCCGCGCAAGCCTGAGGGGAGGGCTGCCGAGCGCTGTGCGCAGCGCCGTTTGGGAGGACTGACGGATGAGTGTGAAGGCCCAAGAATCGGACGTCGAGCAGCTCCACCGCATGGGCTATGCGCAGGAGCTCGCGCGGCGGATGAGCACCTTCTCCAATTTCGCGGTGTCATTCACCATCATCTCGATACTTTCGGGCTGTCTCACCTTATACGCATATGGAATGAATACCGGCGGCCCGATCATCATGAACATCGGCTGGCCGTTGGTCGGAATCTTCGTGACCCTCGTCGGCCTGTCCATGGCGGAGGTCGCCTCGACCTATCCAACCGCGGGCGGACTCTACTACTGGGCCGCCAAGCTGGGTGGGAAGAACGGCGCCGCCTGGAGCTGGTTCACAGGCTGGTTCAACCTGCTGGGCCAGGTAGGCGTCACCGCCGGCATCGACTTTGGCGGCGCGTTCTTCATGTCGGCCCTGTTCAACCAGCTCTTCAACTACACCCTTGACCCGCCACACATCATTGCGGTGTATGCGGTCATTCTCTTCGCGCACGGCCTGCTCAACACCTTCGGCATCCGGCTGGTGGCGCTCCTCAACGATATCTCCGTCTGGTGGCACCTGGTGGGCGTCGTAGTCATCGTCGGCGCGCTGTTCTTCATTCCCGGGAGCGGCCTTGGGCCAGCGGGCACCACCCACCAGTCGGTTTCGTTCGTGTTCACTCACTTCGTCAATAACACCGGTTTCAGCTTCGCCGGCGCACCCATATACGTGTTCCTCATCGGCCTCCTTCTGGCTCAGTACACGTTCACCGGCTATGACGCGTCCGCGCATATGACTGAGGAAACGCACAACGCCGCCGTTGGCGGACCGCGCGGGATCGTGTGGTCGATCGTCGTCTCGCTCTTTGCCGGGTGGCTGCTTCTCATCGGCGTCACCTCAGCGATCCAGAACTACGCTGCGGAGGCGACGGCCGTAGTACCTCCCGCGCAGATCTTCGTCGACGCGGTCGGCAAGAACCTCGGCACCTTCCTGCTCTTCATCGTCGTCGGTGCGCAGTTCTACTGCGGCATGTCATCCGTGACCGCCAATTCGCGGATGATCTACGCCTTCTCGCGCGACGGTGCCGTGCCCGGCTCCCAGTTCTGGCACAAGATCAATCCGCGCACGCGCACGCCGACCAACTCAATCTGGTTTGCCGCTGTTGGGGCGTTCATCCTCGGCCTGCCCTACCTGTGGAATCCCGTCGCCTACGCCGCTGTGACTTCGATCGCTGTGATCGGACTCTACATCGCGTACGGGATCCCAATCTTGCTCCGGCTGTTGGCAGGCGAGCGCTTCCAGCGCGGTCCATGGCACCTCGGGCGTTGGAGCTACGTGATCGGATGGATCGCGGTGATCTGGATAGCGTTCATTGCCATCCTCTTCGTGCTGCCGCAGCTATCTCCCGGGAACACGCCCACGACCTTCAACTACGCCATCCTCGCGGTCGCGGTGGTGTTGGTGTATTCCGGAGGCTACTGGTTCCTGTCCGCCAAGAACTGGTTCAAGGGGCCGAAGGTTCAAGGATCAACTGAAGAGCTTGCGAAGATCGAAGCCGAGCTCGAAGCCGTCGGCGCCGCCTGATAGGCCCGGAGCGGCGCTGAGCGCAGAGAGACCGAAAATCGGGATCACGGTCCACCCGCGGCGGGGCCTGGAGTACTTCGGGCCCTACCGCCGGGCGGTCGCGGCCGCGGGCGCCGAGCCCGTGGACCTGGTCCCCGGCACCACGGCGCTCCCGGACGTCGACGGGCTTCTGTTGCCCGGAGGCTGGGACGTCGATCCTTCCTTTTATGGAGAGCGGCGGGACGAGAAGGTCGGGGAGACCGACCCCGAGCTCGACGAGACTGAGCTGTCGATGTTCCGCCAGGCGCGGGAGCGTCACCTGCCGGTGCTGGGCATCTGCCGCGGTCAGCAGGTGATCAACGTCGCGATGGGTGGCTCGCTGGTGCAGCATCTCGAAGGTCATGAGGTGCGCGCGCTGGGGCGCAGCCACCTCGCGCACACGATCGAGGTCGACCCGTCGTCCGAGCTGGGGCGAGCGGCCGGTGAGCACAAGATCCGGGTCAACAGCCTGCACCATCAAGCGATCAAGGACCTGGCCGAGGGCCTGCAGCAAACCGCCCACGGCGAGGACGGGACTGTGGAAGGCGTCGAGTCGGACGACGGCCTTATCGTTGCTGTGCAATGCCATCCGGAGGAGCTCACCACCGACCTGCCATGGGCGCGTGCGCTGTTCGAGCGCTTCGTCGCGCGGGCTCGGGGCCGCCACACCAAGCCCTCGCGGTGACGATTTGCTGACGAAGGAGCAGCTGGCCTCCGAGGTCAAGGCCGGAAAGATCGACACCGTCGTCGTCGCTTTCACCGACATGCAGGGAAGGCTGATGGGCAAGCGCGTGGACGGCGAGTACTTCGTGGAGTCCGCCGCGCACGGCGAGCCGACCGAAGGCTGCAACTACCTGCTCACCGTCGACATGGATATGGACCCGGTTCCCGGCTACGAGATGGCCAGCTGGGAGCGCGGCTACGGCGACTTCGACCTGGTGCCGGACTTTGCGACGCTGCGCCGCATCCCCTGGCTCGAGGCCACCGCGCTCGTCCTGAGCGATGTGGCGTGGCACGACCGCTCACCGGTGACCGCTTCGCCGCGTCAGGTGCTGCGCGCACAGATCGAACGCGCGCGCAAGCTCGGTTTTGAGCCCATGTTCGGTTCGGAGCTCGAGTTCTACCTGCTCAAAGAGACGTTCGCCGAAGCGCATGCCAAGGGTTACAGCGGCCTCACCCCGTCGGTGCCCTACAACCTCGACTACCACGTGCTCGCCACCAGCTACGACGAGCCGTTCATCCGCGCGGTACGCAACGGCATGAAGGCCGCCGGCATTCGCGTCGAGAGTTCGAAGGGCGAAGCGTGGCCGGGTCAACAGGAGATCAACTTCCATTTCGCGGACGCGCTGACGATGGCCGACAACCACGTCATCTACAAGAACGGCATCAAGGAGATGGCCAACCAGCACGGCTGCTCGGTGACGTTCATGGCCAAGCCCGACCATCGTTGGATCGGCAGCTCGTGCCACGTGCACTCGAGCCTGTGGAAGGGCGACCGCAACACGTTCGACGGTGAGTCGGAGACGTTCCGCGGGTACCTCGCGGGCCACATCGCGTGCGCGTCGGAGCTCGCGATCTTCCTGGCTCCGAATATCAACTCGTACAAGCGCTACGCGGCGGGTACGTGGGCGCCGACGACGCTGGCGTGGGGCCATGACAACCGGACGTGTGGGTTCCGGATTGTCGGCCACGGCCAGCACCTGCGCACGGAAACCCGCATCCCGGGCGCCGACGTCAACCCATACCTCGCATTCGCGGCGCTGCTGGCGGCGGGCCTGTACGGCATCGAGCAGAAGCTCGATATGCCGCCGGAGTTCAAAGGCAACGCATACGAATCCGACGTGCAGCGATTCCCGCACGCGCTGCGCGACGCCATCGACACGCTTGAGAACGGAAAGATGGCGCGCAAGGCGTTCGGCGACGACGTGGTCGACCACTACCTCAACTTCGCGCGTACGGAACAGGCGCAGTTCGACAGGGTCGTGACCGGCTATGAGCGCGAGCGGCTCTTCGAGCGTGGCTGAGGGGGCTTGATGGGGCGTCTCGACGGCAAGGTGGCGGTGATCACAGGTGCGGCGAGCGGCATCGGCCGCGAGGCTGCGCTCCTCTTCTCGAGCGAGGGTGCGCGGGTGTGCGTCGCGGACATGGGAGTCGAAGCGGGCGAGAAGACGGCCTCCGAGTGCCGGGACGCATTTTTCGTCAAGGCGAACGTCAGCGACCCGAAGAGCGTCGAGTCCATGTATGCGGAGACCGAAAAGCGCTACGGCCGCATCGACGTCCTCTACAACAACGCCGGCATCATGCCCGCGGACGACGACTCGATTCTCACCACCGAGCCGGATGCGTGGGACCGGGTCCAGGCCGTGAACGCCAAAGGCGTCTACCTGTGCTGCAAGTACGGAATCCCGCACCTGCTGGACGCGGGCGGAGGCTCCGTAATCAACGTCGCGTCATTCGTAGCGCTGGTGGGAGCGGCGACATCCCAGATCTCGTACACGGCTTCCAAGGGCGCGGTTTTGTCCATGAGCCGGGAGCTCGCTGTGCAGTTCGCGCGGCAGGGCATCAGGGTGAACGCCCTATGCCCAGGCCCGGTGGAAACGCCGCTGCTGATGCGGCTCTTCTCGGAGACGCCGGGCGCGTATGAGCGGCGGCGCGTGCACCTGCCGATGGGGCGCTTGGCGAAAGCGCGAGAGATCGCCAATGCGGCACTGTTCCTGGCCAGCGACGAGTCGAGCTACGTCAACGGCGCGACCTTCATGGTCGATGGGGGCCTCACCGCCGCGTACGTCACGCCGGAGTAGCCGGGTAACCAGCCCGGGTATCTGGATGCATCCCAAGCCAATAGCGATTCAGGAGCACTCAGATGCAGAAGAGATTCATCCTCAGCGGTGGCCTCGCGGCCATCTCACTCGCAGTCGCGGCATGCGGCACGACGACTCCGTCCACAGGATCGGCTTCGCCGGCGGCGCAGGGCTCGATGACGGTGATCGCGGTCGCCGACAACCCCAAGCTGGGCAAGATACTGGTCGATGGCGGCGGCAAGACCGTCTACCTGTTCGAAGCGGACAAGGGCGCCGCGTCGACTTGCTACGGTGACTGCGCCACGTACTGGCCGCCAGTACTCACAACCGGCGCGCCCGATGCCGGCACCGGCGTGAACGCTTCACTGCTGGGAACCACCTCGCGCAAGGACGGCGCCAAGCAGGTCACGTATGCCGGCCACCCGCTGTACTACGTGGTCACGGACCACCAGGCCGGCGACACGACCGGGCAGGGAGTGAACAACTTCGGGGCCCCGTGGGACGCCGTCGGCCCGAACGGAATGCAAATCGGCTGACGCCAAGCGAGCCATCGTTCGTGACGCGCTCGGCATCGGCGTCGCCAGCGGCGCCTACGCGCTTTCGTTCGGCGCCATCTCGACCGCCGCCGGCCTGACGCTTTTTCAAACCGTCGCGCTCTCGGTGCTGATGTTCACTGGCGCGTCGCAGTTCGCGATGGTCGGGGTGATCGGAGCGGGCGGGAGCGAGTGGGCCGGAGCAGCCACGGCGGCGCTGCTGGGCACACGCAACGCGCTCTACGGCGTGAGGCTGTCGTCGCTGCTCGGAGTCACGGGACCGCGACGCGCGGCCTCGGCCCATTTCGTCATCGACGAGACCACGGCGATGGCGATCGCTCGCGACACGGCGGAGAAGTCCCGATTCGCGTTCTGGGCGACCGGTCTCGCCGTCTTCACGCTGTGGAACATGGGCACGCTGATCGGGGCCGTGGCCACGCACGCCCTGTCCAACCCGAAGGTGCTCGGTCTTGACGCGGCGCCGCCGGCCGCCTTTCTTGCGCTGCTCGCGCCGCGTCTGCGGGCCCGCGAGCCGCTGGCGATCGCATTCGGCGCCGGCATCGTGGCGCTGGTGGTCCTCCCGTTCGTGCCGGCGGGCGTCCCGCTTCTCATCGTCGCCACGCTCGTGGCAGTGTTTGGTTTACGCAGATGATCTGGGCCGGCGTATTGGTGGCGAGTGCGGCGTGCTACGCGCTCAAGCTGGCCGGTCTCTCGCTGCCGCAGCGCTGGCTTCAGGACGCTCGTGTGCAGCGGACCGTTCCACTGCTTCCGGTCGCCCTGCTCGCCGCCCTCATCGCGACTCAGACCTTCTCGACCGGTCACCATCTCGTGCTCGACGTGCGCGCGGCCGCGCTCGCCGTCGCGGCGATAGCGGTGCTGCTGCGTGCGCCGTTCCTGGTCGTCGTGGCCTCAGCCGCCGCCACCGCCGCGCTGTTGAGACTCGTCTAGTCATCCGGAGACTTTCGCCTTGCGGAGGGCAGTGATGACAGCGACCAACGGACGGGTGAGCTTCGGCATCAAGACCAGCCAGTCCAACGTGACCTACCGAGATTCTCAAGGTACTCCACACAACACGAGAGGATCCGCGGTTGACACATTGCGTCGAACGTCGTTAACATGCCGTCGCCGGGCCCGCGGGCTCTGGCAAATCTGAGTGCTCTGCAGGCCCTCAATTCCGACAGCACCGCACCGACTGAGTCTGGCGCGTGCAGGAAACCCGACACATCTGCGTTGTACGCGGTGAATTTCGGTTCAAGGGGGTCTTCATTGATCAGGCTCTTTGCGTCTAGAGCAGGTCGTTTACTCGTAGGGATCTGGTTCGTGATCCTAGTCACCAGTCTGAGCGGCTCCAACCTAATTCCTGTTGCCTCCGTGCAACAGGCTTCGTGCGCGGTCAGTCCCAACCCGGCCGCATTGGATCAGCTTTTCACTGTCAGCGCAACGGGCCTGCCGAGCACGGTGAACCTGATCATCACCTTCCCCAACAAGACCGCCGCAACGAGTCCCATCTCGGTCTCCTCAAACGGCACCTATACACTCACAATGTCGTCGGCTGGCTCAATGTTTCCCTCGGAGCAGACGGGCACCTACACCTACCAGTTCGTCGGGAGGATCAAGTGGCCGGCGGGAACGTTCAGACAGACGTACGCCACCTGCTCGGCCAACGTGACCTAAGCCTGTCGACACCCGAGAGTGGGTAATGAAAAAGAAAGAGGCCCCGGCTCGCGCCGAGGCCTCTTCTGTTGTGCTGCGACTAGGGCTGAGTGACAGTCCAGCTGCTGCTCTCGCAGTGGCTCGAGGGTGAAACGTTGGGACCGCCCGAGTAAGTGGCGACCCATTCAACCGAGGTACCAGCGCTGACTGCAGTGCTGTTGTTCGAGCTCACACTCAGGGTTGTCTGCGTGCCGTCCGCAGAGGGTGATGCGTACGCGGGGCCGGTTAGGGTCCCGAGGGCGGTGCAGCTGCCGCCGACGTACAACTGGAGCGAGAGCGTGCTGCCGGCTGGCAGCGGCGCATTGTGATCCGAGCTCACAGACGCCGAGTCGTTCGGTACCCATGTCTGTGTAGAGCTGGACGTTGTCGTGTCGGTGACCAGGAAGCACTCACTGGGCCTGGCATCGCCAGAACCGGTGTAGTTACTTCCGTTGGCGCCGCCAGGCGTATAGACGGCCCGGAAGCACCACGTGCCGGTCATGTTGGCTGTGATTGCGATGGAGTCCGCGAAAGACGAAGGCGGCGTCGTCGCCGGGCTCACCGCCTGCGTAGTAACTGGGGTGCCCACCTGCGTGCCGCCGGTTGGGCAGGCGCCACCGGTTGTCTGGGTTGGGTCGCAGATGAAGAACGTGACCGTGCCGGTCGGAGTGCCGTCACCGCTCAGTGTGGCTTGCACGACCGCGTGGTCGGTAACCGAGGAGTTAAAGGTCGTCGTTCCGCCTGACCCAACCGACGGTGTCGTCGTGGTGGTGGTCGGAATCGTGCGGACCGTGAAGCACTCGTTTGTCCCGTTGACCCCGCCGAACTCGGACAGAGCCGTGGGATAGTTGTTGTCTCCCGGCCAGTCGGCGCGGAAGCAATAGACCCCCGGTGCGAGCGGACTGCTCGACGTGTTCACGTCGCCTGATGTCGCGTTCGCTGTGGTCCCCGAGCCGCTGAGCGACCCGCTGCCGGCGCTGTTCCCACCGGTGGCGCAACCCGTCGGGGTCGCGGTCGGTCCGCAGAGGCTGAAAGTTACAGTGCCGCTGGGTGTGCCCGCGCCCGTGGGCGTTCCGGTCACGGTCGCCGTGTCGTTGACGGTGACGCCGGGGAAGACCGGACCGGCGTTCGAGACCTGGGTTGCCAAAGTCGCCGAGTTCTGCTGGTTGACGTACGTGCAGGTCACGAGACCTCCGCCAACCATTGTGATGTTGGCGACTCTCCCCGCGGTCGTGACGCTGGCGCCTCCGCTTGAGGTGCAGCTCAGGCTTTCGAAGGTGAAACCTGAGGGGTCAGCTCCCTCCGTGACCGTGGAGCTGCCGGCCGGAACGTTGGTGCAGTCCTGGGTGTTGCTGCCCGCCGGCAGGGTACCGCCGTCGTTCAGCGTGAAGCTCGCCGCCGTCGCGTGCGTGCAAGAAATCTGGGTGCTCGTGCCCGCGATAGTCGACGTGTAGCTGAAGTTCTGGTTGATACCACGCGGGTCGGTGTGCTTGATGACGACGACCTCACCGCAGTTCCGGATCTGGACGTTTTGGACCTCGATGTCCTCTGGTGACGAGGTGAAGCTCGATCCGGACGAGCGCGACTCCCACACTTGCTGTGGGAATGCGACGCACGTCGTGGCGCTCAGACCGAGCGCCTCCGTCAGATTGACACCGAACTCCGCGAACTGGTTGACGCCGAGCGCGGTGTTGCTGATTCCGTTGTCCGCTGCCGCGATGGCCGACTGGTTCGACTGCCCATCGAACAGGCTTGATTGCACGAGGACGGCGGTCGCACCCCAGCAGGGCAGGGGGTCTGACTTGACGAAGCAGGTGCCCCCGGGTGGGTTCGTGCACGCAGGCCCTTGGCCAGCACACGGGTCAGTGCTGTCGATCCATGTGAGCAGGTGGAAGACCAGGCCGGTGCCGCCATTGATGAAGTCGTAGGCGATCAACCGGTCGCCTGCCACCCGACTACCAAGCGACGTGGCGGTACCTGACTGCTTATCGAATTCGATGTTGCCGCTGGCATTGCCGTTGTTGACGGCGCGGATCTGCGCCCCGTAGAAGTAAATGTCTCCGTTGCTCGCTGTTTCAGTGAAGGCAGCAACGTTGACGAAGTCGTCCTTGGGTGGGGTGCTCTTGCTCTCGAGCAATGGGTTGAGGGTGTCGAACTTCTCCCCTTTGACCCACGTGATCTCACCGCCAGATGTTGAGTCCGCACTTGTCTGTGTGGCACCCGTTGTGACGTGACAACCACTTGGAGTGCTGCCATTGTGGGCAAAGCCATCGCTGTTGACAAAGCAGTTCCAGTCGGTGTTGCCGCTTGTCTGCAGCGTCATGTTACCGTCGGCAGATTCGAAGTTGCTCGGACTGCCTGTCACGGCGAACACCAACAGGCTTCCGGAAATGCCCAGGCTCAGGCCCAGGACTGTCGCCAGCAGACGCCCTCTGATTCGTCCATTTGGCAGTCTCATGGCGTGAGTGCCTTCCTATTACACATACCTGCTCCTCTTACAAATCGCCGCGTGGTGCTGCGCCGGCCGCCGGCGGTCGCCGGCGGGCGGCTCGGTTCCTGGGCATTTGATCGCCCAAATCGATTAAGCAAGTGTCGTTCTCCTTCCCAAATGGCCAAGGCCCAAGCAGCCGCAAATGCCGCCGCAAGGAACCGATGTAGCCCTTCCTCAATAACTTGTGACAGCTGCCCAAGCTGTAAGTAGGGCCACCACCTCTGCACGAGTGCACCCCTGCCGGTCCGCGTCGATAACGATGGTGACCTCAGTCGGAATGGCGGGCAATAGCACAAATGTCATGGCGGAGCCTTGTGATCGCTCCTCGATCCATCGCCGTTTCTCGCACCGGTTTTGTGCGGCAATGGGCGGCTGTGTCGGCTATCGGCTCTAGGCAACATCCGATTCGGGCGGCTTATTTGTGGGACTTTTGTACCAATGCAGACCTAGCCACGTTGAGGGTTAAGCAAGTGATTCTTGACGTGACCATCAAGTGACCGCATAGTTGGTTTTCCACAGGCGACATTCGGCCTCATTTAAGGCATTGCCTGAGTCGGGAAGGGAGCGGATCCGTTTGGCGCTTGAGTTTTCGAAGCCTGCGGGCTCTGTGAAAGAGCGTGCACTCAATGAGACTGGAAGGCCTGTCGGCGGTCAAGCCGCTCCGGCCGCTTTGATCGTCAACGCTGACGCTGACCCGGTCCGCACCGGGTTGGCAAGGCTGTTCGCGGCAGACGCGCAGTTCCGGATCGTGAGCCGGGCGGAAATCGGTGTCGACACAGTCGAGCGGATACTGCGGCTCGCCCCGGACGCTGTGCTGGTGGATGTTTGGGTGCCGGCCGGCTCTGATGGCCACGTTGAGAATCAGACCAATGACGAGTCGCCCGTGTTCAATGTTGTCGTACTTGCATCCGCATTCGGCTATGACATCGCACGAGCGCTGGGGCTCCGAGCCGAGGTTTCGAAGCGGGAGCTGAGCGTCTTGAAACATGTCGCGGCCGGCCAGTCCAACAAGCAGATCGCGCAACTATTGGGAATCAGCGCGCAGACAGTTCGAAACCACCTGAGCCGGGTCTTTCACAAACTCGGAGCCAGTAATCGCACGGAGGCCGTCATGAGTGCGGTGCGGCTTGGTTTGCTGATCGTCTAACGGGCAGGTTCGATTCTCAGTCAGGACCTTGAATGGGGCAAGCTTTCCCCACGCCGCCGCTCAGTCGAACGCGGGCGCTCGACGTGATATGGCAACAGCAAGACGACGCCGGGCCTAGCCAAGGACGCTTTCAACGCCATCAACAACCAAATTGGACTGAGCGATGAGGCTTCTTCTGCTCGCGTCACAATTTTCGTAAAGGACTCAAAGCCCACGCGGGCGCCGCTAGGACCATGCGAGGCGCGGGTTTGGGTACGAAAGTCCCATTTCGGCCTCCGAGGGCGACACCTAGAATCGCGATCGAGAGGAGGGCGCGCCCGCCGTTTCTAGGCAGGCGTTCGCCGCATGCCGGGTCACGGGGCGTCCGGCCGCTCCATGAAGGGAGGGAGCCCGATGAGGGATTGGTTCGGCTTGCGGCTGTTCGTTGGTGTTACTGGCGCTATTGCCGCCATAGTCGTCGCCTTGCTCGCGGCGTCCTCCGTCGGAGCATCCGCCCCCAGCGGAGCGGTTTTCACGTCGACCAACCCGGCAGCAGACAACCCGGGCGGAACTACCACGCTCTGTCTGAATGGCGGTCCCAACGTGAACACCGTTCCCGCCGTCAACTGCAACATCTATGCCGACAAGAACTTCGTCTGGCTGACCGGTGGACCTGGCCCCAGCGCCCTCGCTGACGGTACCTACTTCTTTGCAGTACTCGACCCGGGTGGCCAGCCCGACCCGAATGACGGGTCAGCCAAGAATCTTTCTTCTCCTAATGACACCTACTTGAACCGCACGTTCTCTACTGCGGCGGGGGTAATCACGTATGCGGGCAACACCCCGACCGAGACGGCGCATGACTACTCGAACAATGAGATCCGCTTGATGCCATACAACGACACAACGAATCCCGGTGGTGTCTACATCATGGCTGTCTGCTCGTTGGCGGGCGGTTCCCCGGTCGTGGCCAGCGACTGCAAGTACGACGCGTTCAAGGTGCATGCGGCTGCGCCGTGCACATCCGGCTGCGGGCCTGGCGTCGCGGCCGACCTGACCGTTTCGAAGGACGCGGCCGGTGCGTACACGACCACCTGGACGTGGAACATTTCCAAGACAGTGGACAACACGGTCGTGAAGCAGAGCGGTGCGACGGCGACATTCTTCTACACCGTCACTGTGACTCACGATGCCGGCGCGAACGCCGGTATCACCGTCACCGGGACCATCGATGTGACCAACCCGAACACTGACCCCGTGAGTATCAGTGGCGTCACCGACCAGCTATCGGACGGCACCGTCTGTACTGTCACAAGCGGTGGCGCTCAGGTGCTGCCAGGTGCGAGCAGCACCCCGTTCACTTATGCCTGTAGCCTCACCACGCTGTCGGCCTCCCCGGTGTTCAACACCGCCGCTGTCACCTGGCCGACACAGTTCCTGGTGCCCAGTGGAGACGCCTTGGTAGGCAACAGCGGCAGCTTCATGTTCCCGAGTGACCCCAGCGGCATCTCGTTCACCCAAACGAAGGTCGACGACAGCGTGACTGTGACGGATCCATTGGGTGGCGGCCTTCTGGGTACGGTCTTCTCAACGGATCCCAGTCCGACGACGTTCACGTACTCGCATGTCGTGACCGGCACTCCCGGCACCTGTGTGAGCCAAGACAACACTGCCACCTTCATGACCGACACGACCTCCACGACCGGTTCGGACAGCAAAACGGTCAAGCTCTGTGTGGGCTCGGACCTGAGTGTCAGCAAGACAGCGACCCCGTCGTTCACGCGGACCTACAACTGGAACATCACCAAGGCTGTCGACAAGACGCTAGTCGAGCAGATCGGTGGCGGCACGGCCATGTTCAATTACACGGTGAAGGTGAAGGAGACCGGCTTCACCGACAGCAACTGGCAGGTGAACGGCATGATCACCGTGGCCAACCCTAACGACTGGGAGGCGATCACGGCCAACATCACGGACGCGACCAATAACGGCGGTAGCTGTACGGTAACCGGTGGCACGGGCTTGTCATTGCCGGCCAGGGGTTCGGTAAACCTCCCATACAGCTGCACCTACGCGTCTGCGCCCAGCCCGTCTAGCGGCATCAACACGGCGACCGGTTCATGGAATGCGGACACGTTCTTCACGCCTGACGGATCGGCCTTGGGCACAGCGCCGGCCGACTTCACCGGTCTGCCGACCGCAACGGTTAACAAGACCATCACTGCGACC
>Ga0209802_1002378_pt1 | contig 13124 bp, 10 predicted proteins | sample GraSoiAngelo_129_FD_185886 | JGI IMG/M metagenome (GOLD analysis project Ga0209802, IMG submission 185886) | Grasslands soil microbial communities from the Angelo Coastal Reserve, California, USA - 14_0927_12_40cm (SPAdes) (version 2) | ecosystem: Environmental > Terrestrial > Soil > Grasslands ... | reverse complement strand
GAAGGAAGTGCTTCTCGACACGGTTCTTTCGCAGCGGGCACTTTCGCGGGGCTACTTTCGGCCTGAGGCGATCCGGGAGATGGTTGAGACACATCTGGCTGGGCGCGATCAGTTCAAGTACCTCCTGTGGGACTTGCTGATGCTTGAAGAGTGGCACCGGACGTTCATCGACCAACCACCGTTGACCCGACGCTGGCTGGTGGGAAACGCCCATGCGCAGTAGCCTGACCAGTCGCAACCTTTGACCGAACCCGGATTCGACCGCCCGGTTCGTGTGGTATATGTGATCGGGTCGCTCGAGATCGGCGGTGCGGAAACGCAGCTGGTCCGGCTGATCAACGGGCTCGACAGAACGCGCTTCACACCTTCTCTGATGTGTCTCTTCGGTTATGGGCCGTTGCGGTCCGAGCTGGACGACAAGGTAAAGGTTGAATCGCCCCTCCTGCCTCGCCCGAGCCGCACGAATCTCGGCGTTTCGGCCCGCACTGCAATTCGAGCCGTGACCTCGTTACGGGCCTTATTGGCTCGGGAGCAGCCGGACATTGTGCACGGATACTTGATGACCTCATACGTAATCGCCGCACTGTCCACCTGGAATACCGGCCCTGGTGTGGTGATCGCGTCTCGACGAGGTCTGGATACCTACCCGCGGCACTCATCGAGATGGCTGCGGTTCGTCGCCGGCCCCGCCAATCGATTAATAGACTTTCACCTGTGCAACTCGGAGGCCGTGCAAGAGCTGGTCATTGCGGACGAGAATGTCCCGCGTTCCAAGACTGGAGTCATCTACAGCGGCATCGATCCGCCGTCTGTCACTAACCAACTCGAGCTGCCGGAGCAATGGAGCAGGGGCGGAGAGGACGGGCGTGTCGCGATGGTGGCCAACCTCAACAGCCACAAGCGACACGGCGACGTTCTGGACGCGGTCAGGTTGATAGTCAAACAGCGGCCGAGGTTCAAGCTTGTCCTTTTCGGCGACGGCGCCGAGCGAGCATCGATCGAGCGTTCATTGCGTGAAAAGGGCCTGACGAACAGCGTTGTGCTGGCAGGAGCCCAAAAGGACGCTGCGAAATTTCTGTCCGGCTTTGACTTGACAGTCCTGGCGTCGAGTAAGGAAAGTTTTCCGAACGCTCTCCTGGAGTCGATGGTTCGGGGCATCCCGGTCGTGGCCACCCGTGTGGGAGGAATTCCCGAGCTCGTGCGCGAAGGCATCGATGGCATCCTGGTCGAATCTGGCAGCTCAGAGCAGCTGGCTGCGGCGATGCTCGAGCTGCTCGACAAGCCGCAGTTGCGCCAGCGGATGGGCGATGCCGCTCGCAATCGCGTCCTAAACGGCTTCTCTGTCAGGGGGATGATCATCCAGACCGAAGACCTTTACGAGAGACTAGTGAGACAGGTCCGAAGCCGGCAACCGGCTCACAACGCTCTGTAAGCGGCTAGCAGCCCTGGCCTCATTGGATCATGCGCTCGTTTTCCGCGCTCGTCGTAGCGACCGTGCCTGGACCGCCGACCAGCATGCGGCGAACATCCCTATGAGCCATCCGAGCCACCCCTAAGCACGGCTGCAGCGTTGCGCTTTTCGCGATCCCCAACCATGTCGCCTTGCCGAGACCACGGGGTTACCATCGCGGGATGGCTGCGGTACACGAACGCCGGCAAACCCCGCCGCACGTTGAGCGTGCATCACGCGTGGAATGGCGTTTGGATCGACGGCTGCGAGTGATCCTGGAGGTGATACCGGCAGCGGCCGCGGTGGCCGCGGTCGTGATCGTCGGCGTCACCATGTTCCAAACATTCTTCGGCGACGCGAACATCTATCTGCCTTTCGCACGCAATACCGCACGCGTCGATTTCTTCAGCTTTAACCCACACATGTTTTCGTCCGGCGCCACATCGCCGTTATGGACACTCGTTCTCGGCATACCGTTTGCCGTCGGTCTAGGGGTAACTGGGGCGAAGGTCTTCTCGCTGTTAATGACCGCGGCATCGGTCTTAGTCGTGATTGTCGTCGCTTACAGAGTCACCGGCTCGCTTGCGGCCGCGGGCCTTGCGTCGTTTTACCTCGTAGGCGCAGTGGCCGTGTGGGGCGTGGTCATGTTCGATTCGCCGCTGGTGGTCATCCTCGTCGCGCTTTCCATCCCAATCGGCCAGGCGGTGGTCGACTGCTTGCGCTCCGGCCGCGATCTTTCGCCCCGCCTGCGTCTCGTGCTCGGTGGCGTGTGGGCGCTGGAGCTGTTTGCGCGTCCAGACGTGACGGCGCTCGTGGCAATCCAGGCGGCACTTTTGTGGTTATACGGCGACGCAGGCAAGCGGGGACGCCGCCTTGCGATGCTCGTCATGACAGCCGTTATTGCTGCAATCCCCTCGCTTGCGTACTACTCGTATTCGCAGGTCGTGCTCGGCACGTTTTCGGTCGCGGGCCGGGCCCGCGCGTTCACCCTTCTCGAGGCGGCGAGCCATCTTGGGCCCGTTGCATATTCGACCCCGATGCTTGGTTACTTCGGATCGATCGCTTTCGCCTTCGTCCTCACCGCAGTCGGTGTCACCCGTTTGTGGAACGACGGCTCCACACGGTGGCTCGGCGTCTACATCGCTTCGGGTATTGTCGCCTACGCGATCGCGCTGACACTCGTTGCGCCGGTGACGGCGTTCATGTCGCGATACTTTGTGCCCACCGCACCGCTGATCGTCGTGGGCATCGCACGTTACATCACCGCAATGCGGGCCGAGTGGTCGCGGCGAAGCCCAGTCCTGGGCGGCGTCGCCGCCGCGGCTCTGCTTGCCGCGACGGGTTTTGTTAGCGGCTCTACGCTCCTGGTCGCGGTCGAGAGCGCTATCGTCGTGGGCCTTGCCCTAGTCATCGCCGCTCTTATCTTCGGCCGGGGCCTCATTCGCGATTATGCCGCCTACAGTTTGTTGATCGTGTTGGTCGCTGGGAGCTATGTCCCGATCCGGCGCTACGCCATCCACGACCACACGCTCGGTCTGACCCTTGCGCTCGTACTCGGCCTGGTCGCGACGAGCCTGGTCGTGGTCGCGAGGAGGGTTATGGCTGACTTGCGGCTGCGGGGCGATGTGGCCCGCTCTGTATCCGCGATCGCCCTTGGGCTCACAGCGCTCCTGCTCGCCGGCCAGCTCGCCAGCGCTGTGGCGGATGCGCGGGCGCAGAGCAGGTTTGGCTACACATTTGACCAGATCGAGGAGCGCGAGGCGATCGATTACCTCAACCAAGTCGCGAGGCCCGGTGACTCGGTCCTCGGCTACGAGGTGCAGGACCGATACCTGCTCCGGGCGGACGTTCGCTTGCTCAGCCTCGACGGCCTAACCGACGGCATCGCGACGCCATACCTGCAGGCAGGCGACATGCAGGACTTCATCCGCATCGAGCATCCGCGCTTCTGGATTGCAAACGACGCGATCGAGTACCGGCCATCGCTAAAGCGGAGTTTCCTCTTCGCGGTGTATGAGACGCTGAAGAACGACCCTTCGAAGACGCAAGTCGATAGCGACGGCGTCACCTTTCGTGTTCTCGAACGACGGACTAGCCCCTGGCCCAAAGCGTCTACAGGATGGTGGAGACTTATCCTCGCGATCGACGTGACCTGACCTGGGCAGTCAGCGCTTGGTGCCCTGCACTGACACTGGAACGCTAAGTACCCGGATGTCCTTCAGCCCGTGTGCTTCGAACCATGGAAAGACCTCCTCGTAGGAATGCTTCCACTGGTATTGAGGCGAATACCAATCGAATGTATCCAGCACCCTCCACCTCGGCTTGGGGTGATTGCTGACCGGCAGGATCCAACGCAGGAATAGCCCCACGCCTGGAATCTTGTAGACGTAATAGAGGGGGATCGCGGCGTACGCGAGCGAGTGCAGCATGCGCTTAGGCAGCCTCGGCGTGAACCGGCGATACAAGTCCGAAAACCGCCAACGGAACGCGTCGTACCCGTTGTACAGCCAGATCGCGATCTTTCCATCTGCTCGTAGAAGCTTCGGGAGATTATCGAATGCCGCCTTCGGGTTCGGTGTGTGGTGGAGCACACCGATACTGAAGATAACGTCAAAGGTTTCTTCCCGAAACGGCAGCTGGAATATGTTCGCCTGGGCGATGTGGATGTTTTCCCGGCTCCCGATGTTTCGCTGTGCGGCGTCTACTGCACGGCTGAGATCGACCCCGACGACCGTGGCGCCCCATTTGGAGGCCACGTCCGAGAATCTGCCCATGCCACATCCAACATCCAGAACGCGCTTGCCACGCAACTGCTCAGGCGTGAAGCCTGTTTTCGATCGGAACGTCCGCTCCGACTCGTCGCTGCTATCGGTGTCCAGCTGGGTCAGGGCGTGGACGTTCCACTCGAAGCCGAAGTTCTGTACATACGCCTCGCTTTCCACGAATCGGGGGATGCTGCCCAAGATAGGAAACTCATGTCCCTGTTGGCACACAAGCTCACCTGTCTCGATCTCCTGAGCCAGTTGAGCCATGACCGTTAGCTGAAGCTCCGAGCCACACCGGGGACACACAAGAAGTTGGACGAAAGTGGGTTTCAGAGGGCCTCCGGCACGAATGCGTGCATAGCGTGTCGCCGCTATGGTGCCTGATGGCCGTGTACCGGCGCCGGGGTGTCGTTTCGGTAAGCTGCCTGGCGTGCGAAGCGCAAGTACCAAGGCGCACGTTCATCCGACCGCGGATGTGGCCGCCGACGCCAAGATCGGATCCGGCACCCGGGTGTGGAACCAGGCTCAGATTCGTGAGGGCGCGGTGATCGGCTCCGAGTGCGTTGTTGGCAAGGGCGCCTATGTCGATCAAGGGGTCCGGATCGGTGATCGCTGCAAGCTCCAGAACGGGGTCTCCGTTTATCACGGTTTCGAGTTAGAGGACGGAGTGTTTCTCGGACCAGGGGTCATGCTCCTCAACGACCAGCTGCCACGTGCTATCACGCCGGACGGAAGTTTGAAATCGGACGCCGACTGGGTGGTCGCCAAAGGCAGGATCTGCCGAGGCGCCTCGATCGGCGGGGGAGCTGTTGTGCTCCCGGGCGTCGTCGTGGGCGAGTTCGCCATGATCGGCGCCGGCGCTGTCGTGACCAAACGAGTACCACCCCACCGGTTGGCGTATGGAAACCCCGCGCGCGTGCACGGCTATGTATGCCGTTGCGGCAATCGCCTCGAGGAGTCTGGCAAGGGCTTCAACCCTTGCCTGAACTGCGGCTTCGAGCTTCAGGCGTCCGACTGACGGGGTCGGTCCGTAGCCTGGTCGACGGAGTACGCTTTCGGCGCGTAACAGAACATTCTGAGCCGGCCATCATCCAGTGACTCCACCAACCGTGCAAGCCAAAATCCCCATCGCCGCTCCGTTGATCGGCGAGGCCGAGAAGCGAGCCGTTCGGGACGTGCTCGAGTCCGGAATGCTCGTTCAAGGGCCGCGCGTGGCGGAGCTCGAACGACGTTTTGCGCAGCAGGTCGGTGTGAGGCATGCCGTCGCCACAAGCTCGGGCACGACTGCGCTACATCTGGCGTTGATCGCAAATGGCATCGGGCCGGGCGACGAGGTGATCACAAGTCCATTCACCTTCGTGGCGTCGGCAAACGCCATGCTTTACGTTGGAGCCAAGCCGGTCTTCGTTGACGTGGACGATGACACGTTCAACCTCAACGTCAGTCAGATCGAGGCGGCAATCACCCCTCGGACTCGCGCGATCATGCCGGTTCATCTTTTTGGGCATCCCGCTCCGATGGACGAGATCGTTCAGCTGGCCGAGCGAAGAAGTCTGCGGTTGATTGAGGATTGCGCACAGTCGATCGGTGCCACCTACCATGGCCGGCCAACCGGGACCTTCGGGACCGGCTGTTTCAGCCTCTACGCGACCAAGAATGTTACTTCGGGAGAGGGTGGGATCGTGACCACAGACGATGACGAGGTTGCTGATGCGGTGCGTCTCCTGCGGTCGCATGGCATGCGCGAGCGCTACCAGTACGAGCGCCTCGGTTACAACTTCCGGCTGTCCGACCTACATGCGGCAATCGGTATCTGCCAGCTAGACCGCCTCCCCAAGTCCGCGATGCGCCGCGCAGCCAACGCTGAGCGTTTGAGCCAAAAGATCACATCGGTGAGGGTCCCGCGAGTGCGGCAAGGCTGCGCACATGCCTGGCACCAGTACACCATCCGGGTCGACCGCAACCGCGACCGTGATGCAGCCAACGCCCAGCTCAACGCTGCCGGCATCGGAACGGGCATTTTCTATCCGGCCCCAGTGCACATGTTTCCTCACATTGTCGAGGCCGCCGGAGTATTCGAACTGCCAGTGGCGGAGAGACTTTCGCGCGAGGTGATCTCGATCCCGGTGCACCCGAAGGTATCGGAGGCGGACATTGATCGGATCGTGGAAGAGGTGAACCGGCTGTGACACGCGTGGCGGTGATCGGGGTGGGCGCAATGGGACGAAATCACGCTCGCGTCTATCGTGAGATCCGGGACTGCGAGCTGGTCGGGGTAGCCGATCCCGACCGAGCTGTCGCCGCTGACGTAGCGGCCCTCAACGCAACCAGGGCCTTCGACGACTACGCCGCCATTCTCAACCGGGAGCATCCAGAGGCAGTGAGCGTTGCGGTGCCGACGCGGTACCACCATCGCGTAGTAATCGATGCGCTCAATGCGGGATGTCATGTGCTGATCGAGAAACCGATCGCCGCCGCGCCGGCTGAGGCCGAAGAAATGATCACTGTCGCGGCGCGCGCGAATCGGGTCCTTGTAGTCGGCCACATTGAGCGCCACAACCCCGCTATCCAGGAGTTGAAAAGAAGAATGGAACAGGGCGAAGTGGGTCGCCTTTTCCAGATACACACCCGCCGGCTTGGGCCGTTTCCGCCGCGCGTTCGTGATGTCGGCGTGATAATCGACCTCGCGACGCATGACCTCGACGTAATCCGTTACTTGACCGGGAGCGAGGGTGTGAGGGTCTATGCGGAAACCAAGCGCGAGGTGCACACAACCCGGGAGGATATGCTGACGGGCTTGGTTCACTTCGAAAACGATGTGCTCGCTGTCCTGGAGGTGAACTGGCTCACGCCGACAAAAATCCGCGAGCTCACCGTCACCGGCGAGCGGGGAATGTTCAAAGCGGACTACTTGACCCAGGACCTCTACTTCTATGAGAACGCGGAGGTCAGTGGAGGGCCGTGGGATGCGATCCAGGTTCTACGCGGGGTCAGTGAAGGCCCCATGACGCGGTTGGTCGTTCGCAAGGAGGAACCTCTTCGAGCTGAGATCGACAGCTTCCTGGCGGCCGTGAGAGGCCGTCCGGCTCAAGTGGCGACAGGCGAGGACGGCCTAGCATCATTGCGCCTCGCGCTCGCCCTGATCGAGTCCGGGGAAACGCATCAGAGCATCAACCTGGCTGAACCGAAATGACTCTTTCCGTGAAAGAGTTGGGGTCCCGAATCGATTCGGGGCAAGCACGGATCGGAGTTGTCGGTCTGGGCTACGTCGGCTTGCCTGTTGCGTGTTTGCTGGCTGACAGCGGCTTCAATGTCAGCGGCGTTGACATGAAGGCTGACCGGGTAGCCATCATAAATGCCGCTCGCAGCCCGATCGAAGGGCGCGAGCCAGGGCTGGCTGAGCTGCTCGCTTCGGTCGTTGAATCTGGGCGCCTTAGGGCGACAACAGCCTTTTCTGTGCTTCGCGACGCTGACGTCGTTATCGTCGCCGTCGAGACTCCCGTCGACCCAAGCGACCATCGGCCCCGCTACACAGCACTCAAAGCGGCCTGCGGCCGGCTCGCTGAGACCCTCCAAGCCGGATCTCTGGTGATCGTTGAGTCCACAATCGCCCCCGGGACCATGGATCGAGTGGTCCGGCCTGTTCTCGAGCCTCGAGGAATTCGAGTCGGCCACTGCCCCGAGCGGGTGATGCCGGGGCGCCTCTTAGAGAACCTGAGAACAGTGGCCCGAGTGATGGGCGCCGATTCGCCTGAGATCGCCGACGCGATGCGGGCTCTGTACTCCCGCTATGTGGACGCAGACCTCGATGCGACCGACCTGCTCACAGCGGAGCTCGTCAAGACGACCGAGAATGCCTACCGCGACGTAAACATTGCATTTGCCAACCAGGTGGCACTGATCTGTCAGGAGGTCGGCGGTGATGTCTGGAAGGTCCGCGGCCTGGTCAACAAGTCACCAGGCCGAACCATGCTTCTTCCCGGCGCCGGGGTAGGCGGGCACTGCATCCCAAAGGATCCGTGGCTGTTGGCAGCGGGGCTGCCAGCAGAGGAGGCGGCGCCCCTCATCCGTGCCGGACGAGAGTTGAACATGAGTATGCCGGCCGAAGTAGCGCACCTGGTTGTTGAGCTGCTCGCGGAGGCGGACATTCCAATCTCTGCCGCTTCTATTGCAGTGCTCGGTTACTCATATCTGGAAGACAGCGACGACACTCGTAACTCGCCTACAGATGCCCTGCTAGCTTCGCTCAGTGACAAGGTCGGCTCGATCCATATCCACGATCCATTCGTCAGCCAATACTCTGGAAGACTGCAGGACGTGTTGCGAGGCGCTGATTGTGCGGTTGTGATGGTGAGGCACTCCGAATACCGACACATTGAGCTGCAGGCGGCCGCCGACGTTATGCGAAGCCGTTTGATCGTCGATGCGCGGGGGGTGTTTTCGTCGTCGGCCCTGCGAGCAGCGGGCTTTCGGCATCGGACCATAGGAGTGGGCAGGACCACGAGCACCGAGGGCGCCGCATGAGCACAAGTACTTCTTCTCGTCGTCCGCGGCCCAGTCGGACGGCTCCGAGTCCCAGGCCACGCGGCCATCCGGCCCGTTACCTGCTGTCACATGGCAGCTTGCTGCTGCGAGTTACATGGAACGACCTGAGAACCAAGTATGCGGGCTCAGTGCTTGGCATCAGCTGGGTGGTTGTCGCCCCTGCCGTGCTGTTGAGTCTCTACGGCGTGGTGTACCTACTGATTTTCAGGGTCCAGGTGCCCGGGCTTGGCGGCTCGGGCTACGTGCTCTATATCTTTGCGGGTCTTGTGCCGTATCTAATGACAGCCGAGGCCCTGAGCGCTGGAGTCGGAAGCATAATTGTGAACCGCGGCGTTCTGAACAGTACAGTCTTTCCAATCGACCTGGCTCCAGTTAAAGCGGTCCTCGCTGCCCAAGGCTCGATGCTCGTGGGGTTAGTAGTTACTGTCATCGGGGTGGTCGCAGTTGGCCGCGCCACCTGGAACATTTTGTTCCTACCTTTGGTATGGGTACTCCAAGTCATTGCGCTGATAGGCGTTACCTGGGTCCTGTCTCTAGTTAACATCGTGCTCCGCGATTTGCAGAACTTGGTCACCCTTCTTCTCGTCATGCTGATGATCGCATCACCCATCGCGTACACACCGGCAATGGTCCCGGCATCTCTTAAGCTCATCATCCTTCTCAACCCATTCGCCTACTTCGTGCTCACCTACCAGCGGATCCTCGTTCTGGGTCAAGCACCTGACCCAGCCACCGCGTTGGTTCTTGTCGGCAGCTCGGTGGCACTCTTCGTGGCCGGTGGATGGCTCTTTGCACGTGTGAAATCAGTGATGATGGACTATGTCTGAGTTCGCGGTGCGTCTTCAGGGCATCGGTAAGAAATACAAGATGTTCGCCCACCGACGGGACCATCTCCTGGACACTTTTGGGGTCAATCGTCTGGTGCCCTGGCTCCAGGTTCCCCACCGCGAGTTCTGGGCGCTGCGAGGGATAGACCTGGAGCTTCAAAAGGGTCAGCGAATCGGGATCATTGGGCGGAATGGTGCAGGCAAGACGACGCTTTTGAAGCTGATAACCGGAAATATCGCACCGTCAGAGGGAAAAGTAGACGTCGCCGGCCAGGTGCACGCCTTGCTCGATGTTGGTGGCGGCTTTCATCCCGAGTTTACCGGCCGTGAAAACGTCCGTTTTGCCTTGACGTATCAGGGTTTGAGCAAACGCGAAATCAAGGTGGCAGAAGATGACATTGCACAGTTCACCGACCTAGGCGACTTCCTGGACCAACCCTTCAAAACGTACTCACTTGGCATGAGGGCGCGATTAACGTTTGGCTGCGCAACTGCAATCACCCCCGAGGTTCTGATCGTTGATGAGGTACTCGGAGCTGGCGATGCGGCCTTCTACGCGCGTTCCACGGATCGAATGCGGGAGCTGATGAATGATGGGGCGACCGTACTCCTTGTGTCACACGCATTGGAGCAGGTACAGCGTTTCTGCGATGAGTCGATCTGGCTTGAGCATGGCGAGATCGTGATGCGTGGTGCCACCAGTGAAGTCGTCAAGGGCTACGAGAAATTCACTCGGGACCTGGACGAGAAGTGGCTCCAGGAGCAAAAGAACCAGGGAAGGCCATCAGCCGAGGACGGCATAGTTGGCAATTTGTCTGCCACGTCCATCAGCGAGTGGACAGACCTTCCGGGCCTCCGAATCAAGGCGGTCGCCGTGCAGGACGGTCACGGCAATCCGCGCGCTGTGTTCAGGGTGGGCGAGGCTTTTCGGGTTCGAGTTAAGGTGCTCGCCGATCAAGAGGGGCTCTTCCCGGTAACACCAGTCGCACAGATCTTCCGGCCTGACGGCCTCATAGTGACGCGCCATTTGGGGGCCCTCCAGATGATCCAGGCGGAGCGAGGTGACGAGATCGAAGCAGAGCTTGACCTTGGACCCTTACAGCTCGGCAACGGGGATTACCTTCTTTCAATCGGTATGTGGGCCCACGTGGATCCCAGGCACATTGAACCATCCAGTTACTACCACCATCTCGACCGCAGCTTCCGGTTTAGAGTCGGCGGCAACCCACCAATGAATGACGAACTGTTCGTTCATCCTGGTGCATGGCGACTCCTAAGCGAGCACGGAGCCACGGTGGAGTCAAGACAAGCCAAAACATCAAAATTGCAATGATTGCAGGCCAACGAAGCCGGTGTCCCGCTCGCGCCTAAGCATCCTGCTGCTTTGTGATGATTGGCCAGGGCACGCGAATACCGTTCTGGACCATATAAACGCATTCCGCCGGTTTTCGCAGCATCGGGTGCGGACCTTCAATCCCACGAACATGAGAAACAGCGTTGCACTGGACCTAGACGAGTTCGACGTCGTCGTCATTCACTACTCTCTGGTTCTCAGCGACGATCGGTACGTTTCCGCACCCTTTCGCGAAAAGCTGAAGCGCTTTCGGGGCCTGAAGGTGCAATTCATGCAGGACGAATACCGATGGGTTGATCGCGCCACCTCAGCGTCACGTGATGCGGGAATTGGCGTCCTGTTTACCGCGGCGCGCGAGCCGGCGGCCCGGCAACTATACGACGAGCGATTGCCCGGAGTACGGCGCGTGCCAACCCTTACCGGCTATGTGCCAGAAAACCTGCAGACGTTGCCTGCGAAGCCTCTCAAGGACCGAATGCTAGATGTCGGTTACCGGGGCCGGGACCTGCCTTTTTGGCTTGGACGGCTGACTCAAGAGAAGGTATGGATCGGCAAAGGATTCCTCGAGCGTGCCGCGAAGTACGGTTTGCAATGCGACATCGGTTGGCGCGAGGAGGATCGCATCTATGGCACGCGCTGGATCGACTTCATCGGTTCCGCTCGCGCGACGCTTGGCACCGAGAGTGGAGCAAGCATCGCAGACTTCGATGGACGTGTCGAAGAAGCCGTTCGTGCCTACCTCCGAATCCATCCCGCGGCGCCATATGACGCGGTGGATAAGGCAGTGCTCCGCCCATTTGAGGGCAACGTGGTCGTCAATGTCATCTCGCCGCGTGTATTCGAGGCGGTGTCGCTGGGCACCGCGTTGGTGATGTTCCCAGGTGACTATTCCGGAATCGTCGTCCCTGACGAGCATTACATCTCCTTGGAGAAGGATTTCTCGAACTTTGATCAGGTCGTCGAAAAACTACGGGATAACGACTATCTCGATGCCTTGACGGCCCGGGCGAGGGATCACGTCGTCGAGTCTGGCAACTGGAGCTATGGTGCATTCATCGAAGAGTTCGACCGGGTCGTCGCTGAGGAAGCCGACGTAGTCCGGGGACCGTCGATGACTCCTCGCCATGGGCTGGCACGCGTTGAGCGAATCTTGAGCGTGCCCCCGCTGTGGCGGCGCTTCGTTAGCAGCGCCTTCGCGGCCGTGGCCGCGGCGACCGGCTGGGAGCTGTCGAGGCGGCTCAGCAAAGACCCTGGCCCAAATATCGACAAGGGTCTTCTTGCCGTTCGCGCGGCGCTGGGCGACAGAGAGCTCCGTCCCCTGCTTCGCGAAGGCCGCCGCGCCGGCCTGGCCATCGACAGGCTACTGGAGGAAATCCTCGAGCTGTCCCTGCTTCGACGAGCAGCGAAGGGGGGGCTCAGTACGAGCGAAACCTTCACGCTGACCTCGGAGTTCGATGCCGACAGGAGAGCAGTGTGTTTCGTCAGTAGGCCCGTCGGCTCGCCTTCGCGACGCATGAACGGGTCATCAAAGTCTGTGCGCGAAGCTTTGCATGCTCGCACGCTGGATATCATCGAGTGGGATCATCGAGCGTTCGGTGGCCTCGTTCGACTGCGCCGTCCGCGCGTTGACGTCGGAATTGGTTCTGATGGCTTGCAGACCTTCGTGCTGCTTGCACAGATCGGTCGTAGAAACCCGGCTGCACTGGAACAGGCACTTGCGCCGATGATCAACGTAGATGAGTCAAGGACGGGAGAAGTGAATTAGATGCGCTTTGGGATCCGTACGCGTGCCAGGCAGATTGCGCGACAGCTCATAGTCACGGCGATGCCGCCCAGTGGGACTGGCCCGGTTGTCGTGGTCAAAGACGACGCGGGCCGGACCGTGGTCGACGACTACTGGAACGAGCATACCCTCCACCAGGCGCCATTCTTGTCCGCCAAGGAGTCGGAGAGATATTTGCGCAAGAGGAACTCTGAGTACCCGCTCTTCCCAGAGCTCATGGACCTCTACGGCGACCACAGCGGGGAGACCATCCTGGACTATGGCTGTGGGCCGGGCGATGACGTCACTGGCTTCTTGCTGTGGTCGAACGCGCTGAAGGTCATTGGCATCGATGTTTCTGCCAAGGCTCTCGGCTTCCTACGCCATCGCCTGGCCCTTCACCATGTCGACCTCGAGCGCG
>Ga0209802_1002377_pt1 | contig 13124 bp, 10 predicted proteins | sample GraSoiAngelo_129_FD_185886 | JGI IMG/M metagenome (GOLD analysis project Ga0209802, IMG submission 185886) | Grasslands soil microbial communities from the Angelo Coastal Reserve, California, USA - 14_0927_12_40cm (SPAdes) (version 2) | ecosystem: Environmental > Terrestrial > Soil > Grasslands ... | reverse complement strand
AAAGCGCCGTCCGACCTGGTTGTTTCGGGGTCGGGAAGTACGGTCACGCTGTCCTCTGCATCCGCCGGCGGGCTCGTGTTCGGCCAAGGGCTTCTCCTCCCGATCGTCAAGTCGGGTACCGTGAGCAACCCGGTCGGGGGCGGACCGTGGGAACTCGTCACCTCGACGTCAACGTCGTGGACCCTCGCCGCGAATGCGGCCCACTTCTGGCCCCCGTACTTGGACACGGTCACGTTCTCCGTATATGCGGACACCTCGGCCGCAGCGCTGGCGCTCCTGAGTGGCAATCTGGACTTTGTTGGATGGGGTCTCAGCGTCGACGATCCCGGGACCATCTACAACGTCGGTGGGACGAACAGGTCGTTACTCTTCGACGCGACCATCGTCAACAACCCGGGACTCACGCAACTCGTGGTCGGCTTCAACCTGAGGAGCGGACGGACGACGAGTGATTCGGAATTCCGACTCGCTCTGGCGGACACCTTGAGCCCGCTCCTCGCGCGGCAAGCCCACGCGAACACGATCGTGTCCCGGAGCCCGGTGATCAACGAGGCGGTCCCGTGGTTCAACCCGAACCTGCCGATCTACCAGGTCGTGACCACGGAATATCCGGCTCCGACCTACCTGTTGACGGACGAGAATCAGCGGCTCGACTCGGCCGGCTATCTCGACCGCAACGGGGACGGCATTCGCGAGAAGCCCGATGGTTCGCCCTTGTCGCTCGTGGCGGTAGGGATTCCCGTGGCCGAGAGCTCGCGGATCTTCACGATCCAGGCATCGACCGTGGACGTCTTCAGCCGGTTGGGCCTCGCGGTGAGCCTCGAGTCCGTTCCGAGCGCATCGCTTCCGGCGCGGCTCGCCTCCGGCAACTTCGACGTGTTCATCGCCAGCCTCCCCACCGAATTGGACCCAGGCTTCTTGTCGGACTATTTCGGCAGCACGGGAACGAAGAACTACGTGCACGTGGTGGATTCGGCGCTCGACACCTCGCTCCAGAGCGCGAACGTTGCGTTGGCGACCGCGACTCGACAGTCCGCGGTGATGTCGGTCCAAGACCAGGTGATGACCGGCGGGTATTTCGTCCCGCTCATTCACTTCAACGCCATCGAGGCGACGGTCCGCGGATCCTTCGCCGGCTGGGTGAACATGCCCGGCGGCGTGAACAACTTCTGGACATATCAGAAGGTGCACGTCACGTCGGCGGGATCCCTCGCGGCCACCCTGACCCTCGTGCCGACGTCGGTTAAGACCGGTGCGACGACGACCGCCATCGCGAAAGTGACGGACGCAGAAGGCGTCCCCGTGTCCGGCGCGTCCGTGTCGTTCTGGATCGGCGGTAGCCAAGTTGCAAGCGGGACGACGGATGCAACGGGCACGCTCAGCGCGCCCATCACCGGGCCTAGCGCAGAAGGCCCAACAGATGTCCAGGTGACGATCCAGGCATCGAAGCTTGGCTACGCGGGCGCCACGGCCTCGGCGTGGATGACGGTCGCCCCGGACGTCCGCGCCCTCGCGGTGGCCGTGGCCTCATCCGCGGTCACAATCGCCCCGGGCAGTTCAGCCACGATCACGGTCACAGTGACGTCCGGCGGATCGGCCGTCTCTGGAGCCACGGTCAGCCTCGAGGTCATCGGACTGGGAGGGAAAGTCGCCGCGGCGTCGGGCGCGACGGATGCCCAAGGCAAATTCACGACGACGTTCACCGCGGACGTCGGCCCGCGGACGCAGTTCCGCGTCGTCGCGACGGCCACGGCGACCGGCCATTCGGACGGCACCGGGAGCACGACCGTGATCGCCGAGCAGCGCGTCGGGACGGTCGAGCCCCGGGTGACCGCGGGCCTGGATACCACGACAATCATCGTGGCGGTCCTCGCCCTCGTGGTGATCGGGGCCATCGCGGCCATGATGGGGCGAAAGAAGTAACGGGGTGGGAGGCGACTGGGGTCGCCCGCCGCCCACTTTCCTTTTTCTCGTCCAGCGCAGCGTGTTCGCCGAATCCTCCGATTCCCAACCCGGGGAGGAAAAGGGAACCTGACGAAGAACGCCCTTCAGGCCCATCGTCCGGGGCCGTCACCGTGGGGCTCGAGGACCGCGGGGAGACGGCGCCGTGATCGTCCACGACACGGGTCGGGGGATGTCGCCGGACATCATCGAGAAACCCTTCCAACTATTCTTCGCGACGAAGCCGAAAGAGCACGGGACCGGGCTGGGCCTTGCCTTTGCGAAGAGCGTCGTCGGCGCCCATGGAGGCACGATCGAGGTGGCGTCGCTCCCCGGCCAAGGATCGACCTTCACGGTGGTCCTCCCGAAAACCCCGTCTCTTCCCTAGGCCCAGGCCCGCGGGAGAAAGCTCCATAATACCTCGGGGCTTTGCGGTCGTCGGTGGCCATGTCGCTCCTGTGCCCCATCGACTTCCGCTATGGCCGGCCGAAGATGAAGGGGATCTTCGAGGAAGAGTCGCGCCTCCAGCGCCTGCTCGAGGTCGAGGCGGCGCTCGCCCGCGCAGAGGCGAAAGTCGGGTTGATCCCCGAGCCTGCCGCGGCCGAGATCACGAAGAAGGCCACGACGAAACAGGTGACGGTCAAGCGCGTCCAGGAGATCGAGGAGGAGACGCGTCACGACCTGATGGCGGTCGTCCTCGCCCTGACCGAGGCGTGCGACGGCGAGGCGGGAAAATACGTCCACCTCGGCGCGACGAGCAACGACATCCTCGACACCGCGACAGCGCTCCAGCTCCGGGATGCAATCCACATCGTGGGCGAGGACCTGGGCGAACTCACGACCGTGTTCGCGGGCCTGGCGTCGAAACACAAGCGGACCGTGATGCTCGGCCGGACGCACGGGCAAGCCGCGGTCCCGATCACGTTCGGACTCAAGATGGCGGTCTTCGCCTCGGAGGTCGCGCGCCACAGCGACCGGTTGCGGGAGGCGTCCCCTCGGATCGTCGTCGGCAAGATGTCCGGGGCCGTCGGGACCGGTGCGGCGTTCGGGCCATATGCCCTCGACATCCAGCCCGCGGTCATGCGGGACCTCGGCCTCGGTGTGGAAGACGCGGCGACGCAGGTCGTTGGCCGCGATCGGTATGCGGAGTTCATCGCGCTCCTCGCGAACATCGCGGCGTCGCTCGAGAAGTTCTGTACCGAAGTCCGGAACCTGCAGCGCACGGAGATCGGGGAGGTCGCCGAGGCCTTCGAGACGAAGCGACAGGTTGGGAGCTCCACGATGGCCCAAAAGGAGAACCCGGTCGCCTCGGAAAATGTCTGCTCGCTCTCTCGGATCGTCCGATCGCTCGTGACGCCTGCCTTGGAGAACGTCCCCCTCTGGCACGAGCGCGACCTGACGAACAGTGCGGCGGAGCGGATCATCCTCCCCCATGCGTGCGTCCTGATCGACGAGATGCTCGCGCGGACCGCGGAGATCTTCCGTACGTTGCGCATCTATCCGGACCGGATGAAGGAGAACCTCGAGGCGACGAAGGGCCAGGTCATGGCCGAGGCGGTGATGATCGCCCTGGTCTCGAAGGGAATCGGACGTCAGGAGGCACACAAGCTCGTGCGCGAGGCCACGCAGAAGGCACGGGCGAAGGAGATCCACTTGCGGGACGCGCTCCTCGCTGAGCCGAAGGTAACGAAACTCCTGTCGAAGAAGGAGATCGAGGCGGCGATGGATCCGAACGCGTACCTCGGAGAGAGCTTCGCGATCGTCGACGCGGTCGTGAAAAGGGTCCGCTAGGCCGGGCCCTCGGGCGGCTTTGGACGTCGGACTTGCGCGGCTCCTGAGGTCGCGGTCTCCGGGGTTTGTGGTTCGATTGTCATCTCCAATCCGACGGGCGGGTTTTCAACAGGCGCCCTGACTTCGAGTTGTCGAGCGGCGGGGGCCTCGGGTCCCTCGAACAAGCCTTCGTCGCGGAACCATCCGATCGAGTCGCGGATCGACTCGCGAATCGGGCGATACGTCATCCCGAGCTCGCGGACCGATTTCCCGTTCTCCATCGACGCGCCGGTTAAGAGGAAGTCGGCGAGCCACGACGGGAGGCGGGGCGGGGACCGAGTGACTCGCGAGAAGAGTTCCCCCGTCCGGGCCGCGAACCGGATGGCCCGCCCGCCGATGTGCCGCGATGGCATCGGCGTCCCCGAGGCGATGCTCGCCATCCGCAGCAGCTCGCCCCATGGTACGTTCTCACCAGAGATGATGTACCGTTCCCCAACGCGGCCCCGTTGATACGCGAGCGCATGGGCACGGGCGACATCGTCCGCATCGACGACAGGGAGGACGGAATCCTCCGCAAAGGTGCCCGGGAATTCGCCCTTCACATACGACAGCAGGAACTTCCCAGTGTTGCGGGTGTCGCCCGGTCCGATGACGATGCTCGGGATGAGCGTGATCGCGGGCAACCCCCGTTCTCGCACCGCCCGGGACACGAGCCGCTCCGCGTCCGCCTTCGACCGTTCGTAGGGCCCAAACGACTTCCCGGCCGGGCTGTCCTCCCGCATGACGACGCCGGGCGTCACCCCGATCCCGGACATGCTGCTCGTGAAGAGGAACCGCGGTACGGCGGCCCGCAACGCCTCGTCAATCATGTGGCCGGTCCCCTCGACGTTCACGCGAACGTAGTCGCGGGGATCCCGAACCCAGGAGTCCACGAGGGCCGCGAGATGGAACACCGAGTCGGCCTCGTCCATCTGACCCCGGAGAGTCGAAGGTTCCGTGACGTCACCCACGACCGCGTCCAGGTTTGCGTGCTTCGGAAGTCGACTTTGCTCCGAATCGAGGACGAGTGCCGTCACGTGCCATCCGTCGTCGAGGAGACGTCGCACGAGGTGGCTTCCGATGAAGCCCGCACCACCGGTCACGAACGCCTGCAACGCCACGGTCGGTCATCGGCGCCGTCGGATAACAACGTGCCGGCGGAGGTTCGCGCGCGTCCCGGGAACCCTTAAGATGCGTCCGCGGCTTCCGCCCGGATGATGCAGTTCGCGCGCGTCGTCGACGCGTACGAGAAGATCGAGGCGACGACGAAGCGTCTTGAGATGACCGAGCTCCTCGTCGGCCTGTTGCGGGACACCCCGAAAGAAGACCTCGATAAGGTGGTGTACCTGACGCAAGGTCGGATCCACCCTGATTACGAAGGGATCGAGCTCGGGCTCGCGGAGAAGATGGTGATGCGGGTCCTCGCCCATGCGACCGGCCTCGAGGACGCGCGCGTCATGCGCCTGTGGAAAGAAAAGGGAGACCTGGGGCTCGTCGCGCAGGAGGCAATCGGCGCGCGACGACAGAAGCCGTTGGAGTCGAGTCCGCTGACGGTCTCGACGGTGTATCAGCATCTCGACGCGATTGCGCGGGAAGCGGGGGAAGGAAGTCAGGAACGGAAGATCCGGCTGCTGTCGGAGTTGCTCGGCAACGCGACGCCCCGGGAAGCGAAGTACGTGGTCCGGATGGTTGTTGGGCAGATGCGCCTCGGGGTCGCGGACATGACGATCGTCGACGCTCTGGCGGCCACCTTCGCGACGAAGGCGGACCGAGCGCGGGTCGAGCGCGCCTACAATGTGTCGTCCGACCTGGGGGAGGTCGCGCGGGTCCTCGCGTCGAAAGGCATCGACGGCCTGAGCGAGATTCACCTGAAACTGTTCCGCCCGATCCGCGCGATGCTCGCCGAACGGCTCGAGACGCTCGAGGCGATCTTCGAACGGATGGGGAAGGCCGCGCTGGAGTACAAGTACGACGGGCTGCGGGTTCAGGCCCACGTCTCTCCGAAGAAGATCGAGCTGTTCTCTCGCCACCTCGAGAACATCACCGTCCAGTTCCCCGAGATCGTCGACGGCCTCCGGAGCGCGGTGCGGGATCGAGCGGTCATCGTGGAGGGCGAGGCGGTCCCGGTCGACCCGAATACGGGCGAGTTCCTTCCCTTCCAAGAGGTGAGCCGACGCCGAGGGCGGAAGACGGATCTCGACCGCATGTCGAAGGAATTCCCGGTCACCCTGTTCACGTTCGACTGCCTCCTGCGGGGCGAGGAGGACCTCACGGGTCGGCCCTACACGGAGCGACGCAAAGCGCTCGAGGCGGTCCTCAAACCGACGGAAGGGATTCGCCACTCGACCGTCCGCGTGACGGACGACGTGAAACAGGCCGAGTCATTCTTCGACGAGGCCCTTCAAGCGGGATGCGAAGGCCTCATGGCGAAGGCGCTGGACTCGACGTACGACGCGGGCGCGCGAGGGTATCAGTGGATCAAGTTCAAGAAGGAGTACAGCGCGGCGCTGAGCGATACGATCGACCTCGTGATCGTCGGCGCGTTCGCGGGCCGGGGAAAACGCGCGGGCTCCTATGGAGCGCTCCTCGTGGCCGCATACGACGAGCAGGAAGACCTGTTCCGCACGACGTGCAAGCTTGGGACGGGCTTCGACGATGAGACGTTGCTCGCGTTGCCGGAGAAGCTCAAAGTCGTGCGCCGAGACCGCAAGCCCGCTCGAGTCGACTCGAGGCTCGAGGCCGACATCTGGTTCGAGCCGACCACCGTCCTCGAGGTTCGGGGTGCCGAACTTACGGTGAGCCCGATTCACACGGCTGCCTGGGGAGCGGTCCGCCCCGGGGCTGGCCTCGCGATCCGGTTCCCGCGGTTCACGGGACGTTGGCGCGATGACAAAGGACCGGAAGATGCGACGACGACGAAGGAGCTGCTCGAGATGTACAGGCTGCAGCTCAAGCAGACGAAGAAAGGGTCGGTTGCACTAGCGTAGCGAGAACCGTCCCGACGTTGCGTAGCGTTTTACAATCCGCTCGATGTCATCAATGCGGGTGAGCGCAAGAGACCCGAGCGGCGGTTTCGCCGCCCCCCCTAGCGAGGGCCGCGGAATCCATGCCGCGCCCATCCCAACCTCGATCGCCCCCTGGAGATCCAACGTCGAATCGGACACGAACAAGCTCTCTGCCGGTTTCGAGCCGAGCGCCCCCATCGCCGCGCGATACATCCGTGCGTCCGGCTTGTACGATCGTACCTCTTCTGAAATCGTAACGGAGTCGAAAAGCGCTTCGAGCTTCGTGTGCGCGAGGACCCCAGTGACCGCCTCGGTATCGCCATCCGTGACGATCCCGAGACCTGCGACGTTGGACCGGAGGCTCTGGAGCCAAGCTACCGAGACGTCCTCCTGGAGCGCGCACCGTCGCACGTATCCGTCCCAGGCCTCTCGGACGAGGCGAGTTGATTCCTCGAGGGCATTTGCCCGGGCGCGTTCGCGAAGGAGTTCGGCGAGGACGTCCGTCGCAATCTCCCGTTCCGGGCGGAAGTTTGGGCCGACTGCAGAGGGCAGGCGCTCGGCGGTCTTCGTGGCCCAGAGCAACGCGAGGGGGACAGGTCCGCGTACGTGGGCCACCTGAAGCGAATTTGCCATCGAAGTCACGATCCCGCGGAGGTCAACGAGGGTCCCGCCAAGATCGAAGAACACGAAAGGCCGGGTCGTCACCGGATCGACCTCAATGTCCTCTCCCGCCACCCGACCAAACCAGATATCGAGAGCGGTATTTATTTGACTTCCCTTATACGTGCCGGAACGGAACGCGGTTCCGGACACACCGATGGTCAGTTGGTTCTTCGAAGTCCTCATTGAAGCACCCCTCGTCTCGGCCGCTGCGTGGTTCATCCTCGCTGCGCTACAAATCTACCGAGACCGGTGGCATACCTGGACAGAAGCGTTCTTCCTGTTCTGCTGCTTTTTCGCGGGCCTCTACGCGATTGGCGATTGGCTACTGTTCCACTCCATATCGGGGTGGTACGCGAGTCTCTCGGCGCTCGTGAGCCTGACAGGCTTGACGCTCGCGGTGAATTTCTTCCTCCTCTTCACGCTTGTGTACGTCGACCGCATGCGACGGTCGTACTGGGCGCTCATGGTCGTTTCGATCGCGATGCTGCTCCTCGTGTTCCGATTCGGAATCACGATGATGAATCCGCCCACGAGCGACGCCCCGCTGTTCGTGCCGGTCTTCGACTTCCGGATTCTGGGAATCTACCTCGTGTACGTCCTCACCTACACGGTCGTCGGGATCCGGAACCTGTACCGCCTCTACCAGATTGTACGGAAGAGCAGTGAAACCCTCGCCCGGCGAGCGGCCGGGCTCATGGTGACGTTCACGCTGGTCCTCATCCTCGGTTTGTCGACGAACGGGATACTCGGTCTGACCGGCAACCAGAGCTTCCCCCCGCCGCTCTCGACCCTGCTCATCTTCGTCGCGGCGAGCGCATACTATACGCTTTATCCTATTGGCCGGGAGCGGATCTCTGAGGCGATCCGGATGTTCCAGGCGCGCCGCTATTCAATCAAGGCGGTGTTCCTGACGTTCCATGATGGGACCCTGATCGGCGCGAAGACGAAGCCGGGGGAGACGACAATCGACCAGGATCTCTTCGGCGCAACCCTCGATGTAATTCAGAATTTCATGCGGACCTCGTTCCCGATCCTCCGTGGGAAGTCGCTCAGCTCGATCGTCCACGGGACCTACACGTTGGTCATCGAAAAGGCCCGCCTGACCTACCTTACCGTCGTCCTCGAGGGCGAGGAGACGGATCAGCTACGACGCCAAATGCGGGATGTCCTCATCACCTTCGAGGCGCAGAACCGCCAGGTGCTCCAGAAGTGGAAAGGGGTTCCGAGCGAGGCGCACGGAACCGAGCAGCTCCTCACCGGATTTTTCGTCGAGTCCCCTCTCGTCTAGGCGTACACTTGAATCAGCCCGACAGGCGAGCCGACGACGAAGAGCTTTCGCGGTTTCGGCGAGAGGCGCACAATCTTCTGTCGAAGACGGATCTCCCGGTCGCGGTACCGCGCCTTGATCTCGTCGATGGACGCGTAGGTCTTCGAGAGCGCCTCGCCCTCATGGAGGAGCTTTGCGAGATACGTGACCGCGACCATCGCGGCGTACTCGTTGAAATTCCAATTGCTGTGCACGGTGCCGTTCTGCGAATACACGTACGCGGCCTTGCGCATCCGAGTCGGAATCCACCCGCCGGAGATGCCGAGCTTCGTGTGCCGCACGACGACGTCGATCGGCGGCAGTGCCTCGAGAAGGGCGCGGCCCTCCGGAGAAAGGAACCACTCTTCCTCGTAGTCCATCAGGAAATGCGCGTCGAACTTCGGATGGGACGGCATGGGGAACGCGCGATTGAACTCCTGCTCGAGCTCGTAGCCTTCCCGGATTCCCTCCAGATGGATCGCCAGCCCATGACGGCGCGCGTACTCGCGGAACGGATCGATGCCCTTCAGGAGAATGTCGAGGAACCGTCTCGTCTCCTCGGGACCGCGGTCGCGGTTGTACACGGTGTGCGTCATGATCACGTTCGTCCGCGCGCCGAGGCTCGCGAGCGTGTGGACGAGGGCGAGGCAGTACAGGCCCGCGTCCGCGTCGACGTCTCCGGTCACGGGGACGGAGAGGGTGGACCGCGTGCCATCGGGGATGTCGTACATGACGAGATCCCGCACGCCCTGGAACGCCTTGTCCGAATCGACGCCCAGCCCGAGAGAATGGGAGAGGACGTTCCATTGTTCCGCGAACGCTTTGCGGATCGCCTCCGGCGTCGCCAGTTGGAGCGCCCCTCCACTCCGGGCCGGGAGTGGCGTGCGTCCGTCGGTGTAGTCCGCCGATTCCACGAGGCTCTGAAAGAGATCCTCCTGGAGACGGTGGCCGACGGGGTCGGCGTCGATGGAATCAGGGGGTTCCAATCCTGGTTCTTCGGAGGGCGCTGGCTTTGCCTTTGGCGTGCCGCTCGCGGTCACGGAGTCAACCCCTCTCCCACCGTTCCCAGAAGTGATTATCAGCTATTTAGTTGCTACGAATGCTACCGAATGATACGATTTGAATAGATTTGTAGGAATCCTGAAGTAGGCCGCATTCCATCCGGGAGACATGGCGCGGACTAATGCGCGGACCACGGTAGCGAGGCGTCTGGAGAAGATCCAGTTCAACATTCGCGTCGATGGCGAGGTCCTCGCGCGGTTCCGGGACTATTGCCGCCGAAACGGCCTCGATCCGCAAGGCCAGGTCGTCCTGTTCATGCGGAAGGTCCTCGATACGGAATTCGACTTTCAGGAGCGGTTGTGGTCGGCCCTGAAGGAAGAGCGCTCTTGAGGGCGGCGGCCCCGAGCGGCGCGTCGAAGCGGCGAGAGAGCATCGCGAGCTCCTGCGTCCGCATCGTCTCGGGTGCGACCGTCAGGAAGAGCCGGCACGCGTGGAGGCTCGCGATATCAAGCGCGTCCTTGACAAACGGAAGCCACGCCCGCACGTCGACGTACAGGGCAAGCTGATCGAGCCCGACGAGGACGATGTCGCTTTCGGGATGGGCAGACGCATAGTTCGCAATCGCACGTCGGCCCTCTGTGTCGAGCGCCTTCGGCCGAACGGTCGGGATTCGGGGCTCCGGGTGATCTGTGACCCACACGATGTCGAAGCGGTCGCCATATCGGACGCGCGCCTTCGACGGATGCTCCGTCGTGAGGAGGAGGCCTCGCCGAGCGCCGAAGAGGGGCAAGGCCACAGGCGCATCCTGTGCGTTGATCGTCATGAGGACGTGATCTGCGGTCCCCGCAGGCGTCGGATTGGGGGCCTCTTGGATGTCAACCAGTCGATCGACCGATCCGCGGAGGACCGCGACCTGGTCCGGCGTGAACGTTCCCTGACCGGCGGCCACAATCACAGTCCCTTTCGAGGCGCTCGCCTGATTCACGACGCGTTTGAGGAACCGCCCGACGGCATCGAAGCCCGCGACGGCCGACAGGTAGTCGAGATCGTCGAGCAAGACCGCGGTGCCCGGATTCTCTCGAAGGAACTTGACGACCGTGTGGACCAGCTCGAAGTCCAGCCCACTTGGCCGCACGGTCCTCTCCGTGCTGGACGCGGTCGTGATCCACAGGATGGGCGTTCGCTCGAGCCCGAACTCCGCGGCCACGTGTGTAGGCGCGAGCCCGGTGACGCACAGTCCTGGCGTCGCTGAGACGATGTCGCGGAACGCGCCCATCGCGGCGCTGCGGCCGTTCTCGAGGACGAGGTAATTCAGTCCTCGCTCGAGACGATGTCGGGGAGCCCGCGCTGGGCGGACCTCGACGACGGGCTCGATCGCGAGGTACCGGTACCGCGCGACCGCGTACGCGATGAAGATCGACCACATCATCGTGTACAGGGATCCGAGGCCGAGTCGCGTGTCGGTTCCGGTCAACACCGGCCAAGCCAGCTCCGTGATCGCCGCCGGAACGGTGCCCAGGAGGAGGCCGAGGACGACCACGCTTTGCATGCTCCTGCTGGGCGTCTTCCGGACGCGCCACCACGAACGCACGAAGACCAGGACGCTGGAGAACATCCAGACGCCGAAGAACGGTGCGAGGTATGCATACGTCGGCGCGATGCGGGCGCTCGGCCCGAACGCGTTCGCCGACATGCCGGAGATGATCAGGTTCGTCGAGGTGACCAGGTAGGCCCAGAAGACGAACGGCGCGTAGATGATTGCAAGGGCCCACGGTCCGCGGAACCAAGGGCTCCGCGACGGGTACGTGAGGGCGAGGTGATAGAGCGTCGCCGGCACGAGGACGATTCCGATCCATGTGACGCGCGCCCAGAAGAACAACGCATCCGACGACGTTCCGGGAGCGAACGATCGCTGGACGATCTCGCCGAGATCCCAGATGATGAAGGCGAGCATGACGAGGAACGCGGACTGGTTCGCGGACCGCCGCGGGTTCAGGCCGAGAACGTATGCACCGAGGAACGAGCTCACGACGAGGGCGGCGAGGGGCAGCAGCGCGCCGAGCGAGAGAACGAACTCAGCCGGAACCGCGTCGGTCATTCCGACACAATCTCGAATACGCCGCGCTCGACGAGGAGCGGATAGTAGTCCAGGTCATGCTCGACTCCGCGCATCTTGACGACGCCGAGATAGCGGCGCACGGACGTGCTCATGCCGACGTCGACCTCGCGCATGCGCAGGTGGATGATCGTGTCGGCGAGGAACTCTTCGACCCCGAAGTGGGCGAAGGCCGTCGCGTCCCGCCCCATCTCGGAGACGAGGAAGGTCGTCGCGTTCAGGTCCCTCAGTTCCTCAAAGAATTGGAAGATCTCGTTCCGGGGGCTCTCGAACGGTGCGAGGGCGTAGAGGGCGTCGAGGCTGTCCAGCGCGATGAGGTCGCAGCCCATTTCCTCCTTGTACCGCGCGAGCTGTCGGCGCAGGCCCAGGAGCCATCGGGGCTGCTCGCGGACCTCCTCGATCTCGCGTCGCAACGCGCGCACGTCGATGATGTGGACGCCTTTCGCGTACCCGAGATCCATCCCGAGCGAGGTCATCTGCGAGATGAGCGAGGCGCGGCTCTGCTCCATCGACAGGTACAACCCGGAGGCCCCGTGCTCCTTCGCCTCGTGGAAGAGGATGCGGTAGACGAACGACGACTTCAGGGACCCCGGAGGTCCTGCGACGAGGACGATGTGTCCCCGAGGGATTCCGCCGCTCAGACGATCGTCCAGGCCAACGACATACGTAGGAATCTTGTCTGTGGCCTGCGACAGGATGGAACCCCCTCCCGACCCGACCGGCTGTACCGGGCAAAGGTCCCCAGCCGATAAAACGTTATCGCGCGAGGTCTACGACCACCCTACCGGATTCGAATCCCGCGCAGGTGCGACGCCCAACGGGAGGAGGCCATCCCGCGGTTCCACAGAACCATTAAACGTGAGGCGATGTTCAGGCGGCGATTCGGATGCCCGCGACGGTTGTGGTCGGTGCCCAATTCGGGGACGAAGGCAAGGGGAAGATCGTCGACTACCTTGCCGACCGCGCGGACGTCGTGGTGCGGTTCCAAGGCGGCGCAAACGCGGGCCACACGGTCCAAGTTGGCGACCAGCTGTACGCGTTTCATCTCCTCCCTTCGGGCGTCCTCCGAAAGCGCACGATGAACGTGATCGGGAACGGAGTGGTCGTCGATCCAACGCAACTCCTGAAAGAGATCGAAGAGACGCGCGCTCACGGTCACTCGGTGGAGAACCTGCGCATCAGCGACCGCGCGCACGTCGTGATGCCATACCACAAGATCATCGACGGCCTCGAGGAGAAACTGAAAGGCAACCTGGGAGCCGGCACGACGCTTCGGGGAATC
>Ga0209802_1002376_pt1 | contig 13130 bp, 8 predicted proteins | sample GraSoiAngelo_129_FD_185886 | JGI IMG/M metagenome (GOLD analysis project Ga0209802, IMG submission 185886) | Grasslands soil microbial communities from the Angelo Coastal Reserve, California, USA - 14_0927_12_40cm (SPAdes) (version 2) | ecosystem: Environmental > Terrestrial > Soil > Grasslands ... | reverse complement strand
GAGTCTTAGGGGGAAACTGCAATGAAGAAGCCCGCCTTGCTAAAACTTGTTTGCGTCATCGTGACATGCGTCGCGCTCGCCCGCTCGCCGCAGCCTGCCTTTGCCCAGCGTGGTGGGCACGGCGGAGGAGGTGGCTTTCACGGCGGTAGAGGTTTCCATGGTGGCGCGGGGCACTTTGGTTTCAGCGGTGGGCATTCCTTTGGCGGCTACCATGGCGGTGGCTACTACGGCGGCTATGGCTGGCACGGTGGTTACGGCTGGCAGGGCGGTTACGGATGGGGAGGCAGATATTGGGGCTATCCGCGCTACGGTTGGGGCTGGGGATGGAGTTTTGGATTTGGCTTTGGGTGGCCGTATTGGGGATGGGGATACCCTTATGGCTACGTCTACAGTCCTTCGTATTACGCACCCTACCCCTACTACTATCCGGCGTATTGCCCTCCGGGCTCCGGGTGTTCCCCCGATGGGAACGACGACCCTCCGCCGCCAGATCCCACCCAGAAATCCCGAAGCGACCTCGCGAAGTCTTGGCGACCGTCGGCAAGAACGCCGAGCACGAACTATCCGATTCGCAATGTCACCGCGGTGGCGTCGCGTGCTCCGATTGTGTCGGTTGACAAGATAGACGCCACGACGAACAGCCACCGGGTCGCGGACACCGCCGTTGCCGAGCGGAATCCGAAGCTCCGCCCTGAAGTGCAGAAGGCGATGCGGGCTTTGCGCGAGATGCCACCGTTTGCACGCGAGAGGGCAATCGAGACCGGTCGCTACAGCCGCCTTTCGCCCGAGGAGCGGGAAGCTTTGAGAAATTTTGAGTAGCAACTGCCTGACGAACGACCAGAGCGACGCCACCGGAACGATGTGAGCCGCGTGAGACACGGGTGGTCTGGTTGGAATACGCTTCGAACCGCGGGCATTTGGTGTTCGAACTTAGAGAGTAATAAGGAGGGCCGGCCACTGGAGACAATTGCTCATGACGGGACGTACGACTCGTAGCTCAAATCGGAGCTGGCCGCAGCAACTCGCGGTTGAATATCTCTTTGCCCTTTAAGGGTACTATCCCCACGTATAGTCATCAAAAGCCGACAGATAGATTGCTTACTGCAGAGCTGAGATAGCGTCAAACCTAAGCTTAGGATACTGCAAAACCCGAAATGGTTGGCCTCTAGAGACAATTCGAACATCACCCGCTCCCCTTCCGGCGACCAGCCCCCAGAACCAAGTCGTTTCAAACAGCCAGGGTCCTATTTTCTCACTTGTTTTCGGCAGAGCTTTGGCGTACAGTGGCGCGCGGTGTGAGTATCTGCCGGATAATAGTCCCCTCCATTAACGTCCCGGCAGGCCCTCTGGTGTTGTATGGATCCATTCCTAAGACGACCTTCCTTTTCGAGAAGAAAGACATCGCGCGTCGATACCGTCGAGAGCGTGTCGGTTTATTGGCGCTGTAATGATCGAGACGATGTTTCGACTGTTGGGGACCTCAGCTTCGGAGGTCTGTTTATCAAGACGCGCGCGCCACGGCCTGTGGGAGCAGCGGCCACGATTGATTTTCTTGTGCAGGAGGGGCAGATCAGGGCCGAAGCTGTTGTGCGCCATATGGAAACGGCCAATGGGTTGGGGCTGAAATTCACAGCAATGCCTGAAGGAGACCGTCCACGTCTGGGGATGTTGATAACAAGGCTACGTCATTCCTCTCGATCCGCATAGGGAACTTGGAAAGGTGGCTCATGCTGAGGCAAGGAGTTCCGCGGACGGTACTGGATATTTTCAAGCCAGGCGACGAAGTGAGTCGTTCCGGAATCTATCAGGTCATTCACGCGAATCAACATGCCAAACCACACGAAGTTACATGCGTGTACAGCGACCGGTTTCCTCCGTGCAGAGACTGCAGACAGGATGTCCGGTTTGTTCTAATGCGCGGTGCGCAACACGTCGCAAGCCACGAGCATTTCAAGTAGCCGAGGCACTTTCCTGCCGTAGGTGCCCAAGAGAAGTTTCAGAGCGACATGGCTAAAGGTCGGTGGGCGGGGAAATCGCCGAAGCTGGCACTATGAGCGGGTTGGGCGGTTTGCGGAACTCATCGGACCCGGACACGAGAGCGGGGCTCGAGAGAACCGTTTTCTTAAGGTTCATTATAGTGCTTTTGCGTCGCTGCCTTTGCTGCTAAAGACAGCTTCCAACACTCCCGGGCAATCGCCCAATCTTCCTGTGCATGGATAACCAGAACGCGTATCGCCGAGTGCGTTGTGGCGATATCGCGATCCGAGCCGGAAGTAAGATTCTTTGCCGGATCAATGGCAAGACCAAGAAACGCGAAATTGCTGCAGGCTGCAGCTCGCACTTCGGCGGAGTTCTCTCCAATTCCTGCCGTAAAAACTAACGCGTCCATCCCGCTTAGAGTTGCAGCCATAGCGGCAATGCCAGACCGCAGGCGATGGATGAAAACCTCGAACGCGAGCTTCGCTCGAGCGTTTCCTTCTTGCATCGCAGAGACGACCATGCGCATGTCGGCTGAGAGGCCCGAAATTCCCAGCAATCCAGACTTGGCATTCAATATCTCGTCGAGGTCTTGTCCGGTGTGACCCTGGCGCAGCAAATACGTCAGGATGCCTGGATCTACGGACCCCGAACGGGTTCCCATCATTAATCCCTCGAGCGGCGTAAAGCCCATTGTGGTGTCGACACTGCGACCGCCTTGGATCGCCGCAAGCGAACATCCATTCCCGAGATGGCAGGTTACGAGCTTCAGGGCAGCAGGATCCTTCGCAAGCAGTTGGGCTGCGCGCTCGGCGCAATACTGATGGTTGATCCCATGAAACCCATAACGACGAATCCCCTGCCTGAGCCATTCGTAAGGACCAGGATACACAGCCGCTGCCTCTGGCAGGCCACTGTGAAAGCCGGTGTCGAAGACTGCCACTTGGAGAACGTCACCCATACGTTTCTCGATGATTTCAATCCCGTCCAGCTCAGCACGGTTGTGAAGCGGCGCCAGCGGGGACATGCTTCGAATCGCGGTCTTTACCTCTCGGGTGATTGCTGTCGGCTGGGTAAGTTCCTGTCCCCCGTTCACGATGCGATGCCCGACAACGTCGAGTTCGGAAAGACTGCTAAGAACGCGAGCTTGGCCCCGGGTTAGAGCATTGAGGATTGCTCCTGTCGAATTGCGCGTTTGGAGAACGACCCGGTCGCCTTGCCATTCAACTTGCCCGTCCCATAGAGCTGCCGTGGGAGATGGAGGCAACGGGTCGGTGAAGTCATACAGGCTGGCTTTTTGGCTACTCGATCCGGAATTGAGAACGAGAATTTTCATTCAATAGGACCACTTCCAGTCGCGAATTTCAGGCAGATCGTCTCCGCGCTCGCAAATGTAGTGCCTGTGTTCTACGAGCTTGTTGCGCAAGAATTGTTTGAAATGGGCGCCAACGCGTTGCAAGGGGGGCACGCGGTCAACCACGTCGCCCGCGAGGTGAAAGCGGTCTAAATCGTTCAAGACGGTCATATCGAAGGGCGTCGTCGTTGTTCCTTCCTCCTTGTATCCCCTGACGTGGAAGTTGTCATGATTGGTGCGGCGGTAGGTGAGGCGGTGAATCAGCCAAGGATAGCCATGGTAGGCAAAGATGACTGGTTTATCCGTTGTGAATATCGAGTCAAATTCACGATCAGAGAGTCCGTGGGGATGTTCAGTTGAGGGTTGGATCGTCATCAAATCGACCACATTGACGACGCGGATTTTGATATCCGGGAAATGCTGCCGCAACAGGTCCACTGCCGCCAGAGTTTCCAGGGTTGGGATGTCTCCGGCGCAGGCCATGACGGCGTCCGGCTCACTGCCCTTGTCAGTCGAGGCCCACTGCCAAATTCCGATTCCATTCGTGCAATGCGCAATGGCAGATTCCATATCGAGCCACTGCAAGGCAGGTTGCTTTCCGGCAACGATCACGTTTACATAGTTCCGGCTCCGAAGGCAGTGGTCGGTCACCGAAAGCAACGTGTTGGTGTCCGGTGGCAGGTAGACGCGCACGATGTCGGCTTTCTTGTTCACAACGTGATCGATGAAGCCGGGGTCCTGATGGGTGAATCCGTTGTGATCCTGGCGCCAGACGTGGGAGGTCAGAAGGTAGTTCAAGGAGGCAATCGGCCGGCGCCACGGGATATTCCTCGTGACCTTGAGCCACTTGGCATGCTGATTGAACATGGAGTCCACAATGTGGATGAAGGCTTCGTAGCAAGAGAAGAAGCCGTGCCGGCCAGTTAGCAGATAGCCTTCGAGCCATCCCTGGCACATGTGCTCGCTCAAAACCTCCATGACGCGACCGTTCGACGAGAGATGCTCGTCGGTAGGCAGAATCGGTTCCATCGTGACTTTGTCGGTGACTTCATACAGCGCATCGAGTCGATTCGAGGCCGTCTCGTCCGGACCGAATACACGGAAGTTTTTGGAGTCAGCGTTGAGTTTCATCACGTCCCGCAGGAAATTCCCTAAGACCCGCGTTCCTTCGGCAACCTCGGTGCCGGGTCTCGCTACAGGAACGGCATAATCGCGGAACTCGGGCATCACCAGATCCTTCAGAAGCAACCCGCCATTTGCGTGCGGATTGGCGCCCATCCTGCGGTTGCCGCTTGGCGCTAGTTCCGCGAGCTCAGCGATCAACTTGCCGCTCCCATCGAATAGCTCCTCTGGCCGATAGCTCTTCATCCACTCTTCCAGTATTTTCAGATGGTCAGGTCGAGACGCCAGGTCGGTGACCGGAACCTGGTGGGCGCGCCAGGTATCCTCGACCGGTTTCCCGTCCACCACCTTCGGACCTGTCCAGCCCTTCGGTGTCCGCAGGATGATCATCGGCCAAACCGGGAGGCCTCTCGGGCGCCCCGCACGCGCGTCGTTCTGAATCGCCTGGATTTCATCTGTAACTCGATCGAGCGTGCCTGCCATGATTTGGTGCATGGCTTCTGGCTCGTGACCTTCCACAAAATAGGGCTTGTAGCCATACCCGGTGAAAAGCTGCGTGAGCTCTGTGTCGCTAAGACGGCCAAGTACGGTCGGATTCGCGATCTTGTAACCGTTCAGATGCAGAATAGGTAGAACAGCGCCGTCGCGCGCGGGATTCAGAAACTTGTTCGAATGCCAGCTCGCAGCAAGCGGGCCCGTTTCGGATTCACCGTCGCCGACTACACAACAAACCAGAAGGTCCGGATTGTCGAAAGCTGCGCCGTAGGCGTGCGCAATGGAATATCCGAGCTCTCCACCTTCATGAATTGATCCGGGTGTTTCAGGAGCCACATGGCTGGGAATGCCTCCGGGAAAGGAGAACTGCTTGAACAGCCTCTTCATACCATCTGCACTCATGGGAATGTGAGGATAGAACACGCTATAGGTGCCCTCCAGATAGGTGTTCGCGACCAAGCCCGGTCCACCGTGGCCCGGACCTGTGATGTAGATGACGTTCAGAGCGTGCTTCTTTATCAGCCGATTGAAGTGAACATAGATGAAATTCAGCCCCGGAGTTGTGCCCCAATGGCCCAGCAGGCGCGGCTTGATGTGTCCGATTTTCAGAGCTTCACGCAGGAGTGGGTTTTCGTACAGATAGATCTGCCCGACGGAGAGGTAATTGGCGGCACGCCAGTAGGCGTGCATCTTGCGGAGCTCTTCCTTGGACAACGGTTGTTGCGATTCCGAAGACTTCGCTGAACCAACTGGTGCAGGAGTAGCCATAACGTCACGCTCCATGCCGCAAACGAAAGGACGAATTGTAGACCTCGTCCATCTTATCCCCGCGCTCTTAACCAGGCCATCGCCACTAGCTCAGAACGAAGTCCGCGAAAATTGCCTGCAAGCTGAATGTTCTGGCCACGGAATCGGAGTGCGATTTGACGGCTCGGCCTCCGAACAAAGTTGGTAGCAGGTCCGGGACGCGGCGCCGGCTGACATCGCGCGCAGCTGGCTGCGAGGAACACAAGCTCCCTTACAAATAACAGCGCGGGACGATGAAAAATGAAGATTATCCAATGGGATGCACAGAAGACCTGATTCCGGGGAATGGATAGTTATGCCGGGGTTCCGAATGATGAAGGTATCATCCAGTTTCTTTGCCGCTCGGCTACTCCTGGCGCAGCGCATTCATGGGATCAACACGGCTGGCCCGGCGCGCCGGTACGAGGCTCGCGAGCATCGCAGCCAGGACCAAGAACGGAATCATAATCATAAAGGTCGACAATGCGATCGGCTGCATTCCTTCTACCAGGCGTTCCAAAATGCGTCCGGCTGCCACGGCGGCAGCTGTGCCGATACCTAGGCCCAGGAAAATCATTCCCAGGCTTTGCCGGAGGACCAACCGCGTAACGTCGGAAGGGCTTGCGCCGATGGCCATGCGCAGGCCGATTTCCGGAACACGCCGGCCTGTCAAATACGCCAACACACCATAAATGCCGATGCACGCAAGCAGCAAAGCGAGAGCCGCAAAAATCCCAAACAAAAGCAACAGAAAGCGCTCTAACGCCAGGGAGTCATGAGCAAGCTGCTCCATGGTGTGCACCTGATACAGCACTTGGTCGCCGGCAGCACCGCGCAAGGCGCGCCGCAGCGGCCAGACGACGGTCAATGGCGGAACGCTGGTGCGCACCGCAATAGACATGAGCTGCGACCAGCGCGTCAGAAACGGCGGAGCCACCTGCGCAAATGGATAGTATAACTGCGCTCGCACCTGGGCTTGATCGTCGCCGGCGAGGCCCCAGTAGCGCACGTGGCCGACGACGCCCACGATTTTGTACGGCGTGGAGCACTCCACAAAAGTTTGGGTTGCTTGAACGCAGGGCATATCGGGAATCCACAGGTTCTTTCCGAGCGCATCCTGTCCAGGAAACGCGCTTTTCGCCAGGACATCGTCGACCACGATCACCGGCTCGCTTCTCATTCGGTCGTGGTCGTCGAAAAATCGCCCCTCTAGCAGCGGCATGCCCATCACCTTGAGATATTCAGGAGTCGCGCTGCTAGCCAGCACCACTGGCTGCCTATTCTGGGGCGGAACGTCGGCGCTCGTCCAATAGCCGAGTTGGTTGTTGCCTTCCCGCATGGGAACGATATCCACGGCGGTAGCGGACTCGACCCCGGGGACGCGCTTCGCGCGAGCGATTACATCTTCCCAGGCCGCGGGAATCTTCGCGGGATCGGCGAGCGTAGCCGGAGAAAGGCCCACGCGCATGACCAGGAGATTGCGGATGTCCAGTCCCGGATCGAGCGAGGAAGCATGCAATAGCGTGCGCCCGAGCATGCCGGCAGCAACCAGCAGGACAATCGCCAACGCCATCTCCGAGACGACGAATGCGGAGTGCAAGCGCCGCGCGCCGGCGGTCACCGTCCGTGCTCCGACGCGCAGAATCTGTTCCACTTCGCGTACCGGAGCGCGCCATGCTGGGGCCAGCCCGAAAAAAACACTGGTCAGGAGGCTCACAGCGATTGCAAAAAGCAGCACACGCCAATCAAGTTGCACTTCTTCGGCACGGGGCAAATCACCCGGCCAAAAAGCCAAAAAGGGATGAAGGCCCCCATTTGCAAGCAGCACACCGAGAATGCCACCGACGAGGCTGAGCAACGCGCTCTCGGTCAAACATTGCCGCACAAGCCGTCCGCGGCTCGCTCCGAGGGCCACCCGCATCGCCAACTCCCGCTCGCGGGAAATCGCGCGCGCCAGCATCAGGCTCGCTACGTTGGCGCACGCGATCGACAATACGAGCCCGACAGCGCCCAAAAGTAGCCAAAGGGTTGACCCCACAACATCGTCTACGGGGGGCCGAAGCCGCTTGACTTGCAAGGAACGACCTTTGTTTGTGTCAGCGAAGGCCGCCGCCAAGCGACTCCCCGTCAGCGCTACTTCCGCCTGAGCCTGCTCGACCCTGGCACCGGGCCGCAAGCGTCCCACCACGTGGACCGGCTGCGCCGCACGACTGTGCAAGTACCCTGCCGGGTCCTGCCCCAAGGGCGTGTACACTTCCGGTTCGTTCCCGTATAGTCGGAGTCCTGCGGGCGCAACGCCGACGATGGTGTAGCGCTTTTGTTCGAGAACGATCGAGCTTCCCAGCACCTTGGCGCTTGCGTCGAAGCGGCGCTGCCAGAAGCTGTAGCCGAGAATTGCCACGGGTGCCGCTCCAATCTTGTCCTCCTCGGGCAAAAAGGCGCGGCCGAGCGCCAGCGGTACGCGCAAAACGGAAAACAATTCGGGTGAGATTTCGAAGTAGTCGACGTACTGAGGATCACCGGGCGCGCTGAGCGTGCCTGAGTTATAGACCAGCGCGGCCATGTCGAGTGAGTGGCTGTCACGCTGGCAATCAAGAAAATCCAGGTAGGCGAGCTTCTGCTCTCCGTAGATTTTTGCGTTCCACCCTTCGGTGTGACCGTTCACCGCGACCAGCCGGTCAGGTTGCGGATAAGGAAGAGGCTTGAGCAACACGCCGCTGACCAGGCTAAACATCAGGGTGGTTGCTCCCGTGCCAAGCGCCAGCGCCAGGAGCGCGACCGCAACAAACCCGGGGTATTGCCGAAAACTGCGAATCGCGTAACGGAGGTCCTGAAGGAAGTCCGCAGCCCAGCGCCATCCCCACATGTCGCGCGTGACTTCCTCGGCGATGGCCACGTTCCCGAATTCACGGCGAGCGGAATGTCGAGCTTCTTTTTCAGTTTGCCCGGACTCGATGCCTTCGCGTTCGGCAAGAAGCAAATGCGCCTGAATCTCTTGCCGCAATTCCGCATTGCGCTGCTTCCTCCGCCGGAGGGTCCATTTCATGGTGCGTTCTCCTTTTGGGCAGGATCCAGGATTCCCGCAATAGCTGCCGTGAGCCGCCGCCACCGAGAACGCTCCGACATCAATTGCCGCTTTCCCGCTTTGGTCAGGTGATAGACACGCAGCCGTGGGCCAAGCTCCGACGCCTTCCATTCCGCGGCGATCCAGCCTTTGCGCTCAAGCCGGTGGAGCGCCGGATATAAGGAACCGGTGTCCACCTTCAGAATTTCACCAGAGTTCGTGCGGATGGCCTTGCTCAGGGCGTATCCATGGCGGGGCGCCCACTGCAACGTCTGCAGAATGAGCATATCCAGAGTGCCTTGGAGGATCTCCGTGCGATTTTGGTAGCGACCCTTTCGTTGCGACATTTGTTGGTATGTAGACACGCTTCCTAGACCTAGGTAAGCATTCTACATACCAAAAAACTGCGCGAAGGCGAAATCTCTTGGTCCGATGACGGGCTTGCATTCGTCCTGGGCGACCCAGGGCCCGAACGAATTAGCAGGCATTGGAGTTAAGATGGAAGCTTGTGACGGAACCGCCGTGTTCCCCGCCCGCGTGGCTATAGATACTAGGCCTTTGTGCCTGCCCCAGGCGAGTTCGCATGTGTTCGGAGTTGGGACTGACAATCCCACTTTCGGGGAGCCGGCGCTAGCCTCCTCTCTTAGCTACCTGCTAACACTCTGACGTTAAGGGACTTGCGGCAGGGAACCTTGGGCACATGAGTTGCGTTCCAAAGAACGGACCTTCATATGGATATACAACGACCTTCCAACGCGCGGGCAAAAAAAATCCGCCGAATTATCTACGCCGCCGTGGCATTCCTGCTGATCGGAGGCGTGAGCTACGGGCTTTCGCGTCTGCGGCCCGCGGCACCCACCGTGGACCGGGCGACGATCTGGCCGGACGAAGTGAAACGCGGACCGATGCTGCGCGAGGTGCGTGGCTTGGGAACGCTGGTACCGGAAGACATTCGCTGGATTCCGGCACAAACCAACGCCACGGTAGAACGAATCGTTCTGCGGCCCGGCGCCATCGTGCACCCGAATTCGGTCATTCTGGAACTCAGCGATCCCCAGCTGCAACGCGACCTGTTGGACGCCGAGTACCAGCTCAAGGGCGCGGAAGCCGATTTCGCCAACCTAAAAGTTCAGGTCAACAGCCAATTGATGAACCAAAAGTCCACCGAAGCGTCGGTTCGCAGCGACTATGAGCAGGCTCGCCTGCAGCACGAGGTCGACGTAAAACTATTGAAAGAAGGAATCCAGTCCAGCCATATTGAGGACCTCTCCAAAGTCAAGGAAGAGCAGCTAGCGATCCGCCTGCAGTTGGAGGCGGAGCGCACGCGCGTGGCGACCGATTCCGCGGCGGCGCAGCTTGCGGCGCAGGAAGCAAAGGTCGAGCAGCAGCACGCGCTCTATAACCTGAAGAAAAGCCAGTACGATGCCATGCACCTTCGCGCGGGGATCGAAGGTGTGCTGCAGCTCGTCCCAGTCGAGGAAGGGCAGCAGGTGACGCCTGGAACAAATCTGGCGCGCGTGGCCGATCCCAACAAGCTCAAAGCGGAAATCAAAATCCCAGAGACGCAAGCCAAAGATGTGCGCATCGGGCAGAAGGCGACGATCGATACGCGAAACGGCATCGTAGACGGCCACGTTTCGCGCATCGACCCCTCGGTACAAAACGGCACGGTGACCGTCGATGTATCCGTCGACAAGCCGTTCCCGCCGGGTTCCGGCGCGCGAGCGGATTTGAGCGTGGACGGAACGATAGAGCTCGAGAACCTGAAGGATGTGCTTTACGTGGGACGGCCGGTGAATGGTCAGGCAGACAGCACGATAGGAATTTTCAAGCTTGTGGGTGACGGATCGGAAGCCGTGCGCGTCAATGTCAAGCTGGGGCGGAGTTCGGTGAACACGATTGAAATCCGGGACGGTCTGAAGGTCGGAGACAAGGTGATTCTTTCCGATATGTCGCAGTGGGACGCTTTCGACCGGATTCGCCTCAAGTAACAGGTATTCCTCTTCGGAAGACGGTTCGGGGCAGAAATTAGAAAATAACGGAAGTCCTAGGGAGCGGGGAGAGCTGATGCAGACGCTCTGGCAGGATCTGCACTATGGCGTGCGAATGCTCGGTAAGAGCCCGACGTTCACCGTCGTCGCGGTGGTAACTCTGGCCCTGGGCATCGGAGCGAACACGGCGCTTTTCAGCGTGGTTAATGCGGTGCTCCTCAATTCGCTTCCTTATCATCAACCGAATCGCCTTGTCGCCCTCGCGGAAGGTGATCGAGAGACGTCGGACCCGAGCAAAGTTTCTTACGGAGCGGCGGCGGATTGGAAAGCGCGTAGCCGCGCCCTGCAATCCATTGCGCTCTACCAGGAATGGACGCCAACGTGGACGGAAGGAAGCGCTCCGGAAATCGTTTACGGGTTCCGTGTTACGCAGGATTTTTTTCCCATGTTGGGAGTGGAGCCGGCCATGGGGCGCGCCATCCTTCCCGAGGATGATCGCCCGGATCGTTGGCACATTGTGTTGCTAAGCCACGCGTACTGGGTACGGCGCTTCGCGGCAAACCCAAAAGTGATCGGGACGAACATTATTCTCGACCAAGTTCCATTCCAGATCGTCGGCGTTTTGCCCGAGAGCTTCCAACCGCTCTCGTTTAGCGACGCTGGGAGCCCGCCGGAGGTGTGGGCGGCTTTGGGATACGACCTTTCCTTGCCCGACGCTTGCCGCAGCTGCCAGCACCTGCAAGCCGTGGCCCGGTTGCAAGACGGAGCAAGCGTCGAGCAGGCGCGCGCCGAAATGAACTCGATTGCCACCGAACTCGCTCGGGAATTCCCGAAGGACTACCCTCCGGAATCCTTTGTGAAGATGACGCCGCTGCGTGAGAGCTGGTACGGCCGGGTGCAATCCGCTTTATGGATGCTGCTGGGAGCGACGGTGGTTGTCCTGCTGATTGCTTGCGCCAATGTGGCGAGCCTGCTTTTGGCGCGAGCGGCAAGTAAGCAACGGGAAGTGGCCCTTCGGGCAGCTTTGGGTGCAAGCCGGTTGCGGATTGTGCGGCAATTGCTAACCGAAAGCGCCTTGGTCAGTGTGCTCGGGGGTATCGGCGGGATCTTCTTGGCCTTCTGGGGAACCAAGCTTCTGATCCTGTGGGGGCCGCAACAGATTCCGCGTCTCAGCGACGTGCAAGTGAATAGTTGGGTTCTCATCTTCACGTTGTTTGTAAGCCTGGCTACGGGAATCTTAACGGGGCTCGCTCCTGCCCTTCAGGCGGCGCAGGTGGACCAGCGGGAAGCGCTGCAACAGACTTCCCGGAGCTTGGTCGGAGTCTCCCGTTGCGGGTTTCGCAGCCTGCTTGTCGTCGCGCAGGTGGCTTGCGCTTTTGTTCTCGCTGCGGGGTCTGCACTGCTACTGAAAAGCTTTGTTCGCGCGATGGACGTCACGCCCGGTTTTGACGCGCAGAGACTTTACACGACGAATTTTGCTCTCATCGGCCCGAAATATGAAGATCCCCAAGCGGTAGTCCGCTTCGAGCGGGAGGTTCTGGAACGTATTCGCTTGCTGCCAGGAATAGAGTCAGCCGGGATTACCAGCGTTCTGCCGACCGGCGGAGGTCTCGATCGGGCGGGATTGCAGGTTCAAGACCGCCTGATTCCGCCACCGCAAGTTCCGAGCGTGGACCGGTATGAAGTCAGCCCGGATTACTTTCCTGCGATGGGGATGCCCCTCAAGCGCGGACGCCTGTTCACCGAGGCCGACGCGGCCGGAGCCTCCCCTGTCGCGATCCTTAGCGAGAAGACCGCGCGGGAGGTATGGCCAAACGAAGATGCCATTGGCAAACGGATTCAGTTAGGAGGGCGCCACGAAGACCGGCCCTGGGCCGAAATTGTTGGCATCGTGGGCGATGTCCATCAATACGGCCTTGATTCCCCAACCACGCCGCAAGCGTACTTACTCTATTCGCATCATCCATTTCTCCGCCCGTGTCTGGTGATCCGGAGCGGCGTAAACGCGCGTACTTTGACGCGCGAAACGGAAAGCATATTGTGGTCTCTCGACAAGAATGTTCCGGTTTGGAACCCTGCCATGATGGAAGAGATCCTCGCTACATCATTCTCGCGGCGCCGCTTCACCACTGCCCTCTTCAGCGGCTTTGGTTTCTTGGCGCTCCTGCTAGCGGCTACTGGCATTTATGGCGTGATGAGCTCTCAGGTGGCGCAGCGCACGGGAGAGATTGGAATTCGCATGGCGTTGGGAGCGCAGCGGAGCGATGTCCTGAGGATGATTCTGGATGGCGGAGCGCGCCTTACGGCTTCGGGGCTCTTCTTAGGTTTTGCCGGCGCTGTG
>Ga0209802_1002373_pt1 | contig 13150 bp, 14 predicted proteins | sample GraSoiAngelo_129_FD_185886 | JGI IMG/M metagenome (GOLD analysis project Ga0209802, IMG submission 185886) | Grasslands soil microbial communities from the Angelo Coastal Reserve, California, USA - 14_0927_12_40cm (SPAdes) (version 2) | ecosystem: Environmental > Terrestrial > Soil > Grasslands ... | reverse complement strand
GACGCTCATCGGGTCCCCAGTGCACCGACTTTGATCGGGTAACTTTGTGGGTCGCGGCTTCAGCCGCGACATTAAGTCGTTCAGAATGGGGACGGCTCTAGCCGCTGAAGTCGTAATTCCGCGGTTCTCACACAGACTCTAAAGCCCGGCGCTACATTCCGGTTAGGCTCGCATCGGGGACAATCGTCATCCCGAGGGAGCGGGTTGCAGCGCGCGCTCCTGCGCGTGCTGGTATGCGACCGAGGGATCTGCTTTTCGGAGACTTGTAGCCCAGGGCGCCCCGACGTTTTCGGTCGGGCGCCCTGGGGTCTTTGCTTTAATCGCCTGGCTGGCGCTGCGCCGATTGTTCCCGAGCACGGGCTTCGCGCCCGGCCTCGATCTCGCGTGCGGCGAAAATCTGCTGCCAGGACCGCCGCCGTATCGGCGCAATCTGCGCCGGATGCGCCGGCGGCGCTTCGATCGGCGGCACGCCGGCCGTGCCCAGCAGCGAATTGAGCAGCGCGCGATTCTCGGCGCGCAGCCCTTCGATTTCCGCGCGCTCTCGCGCAACTTGCGCTTCGAGCAGGCACACATAGCGGCTGCGCATCCCCTGCCGCACTCGCGCACACCATTCCCCGATATTGGGTGGCATCATTCGGTCCATTCCTTTTAGGATGATTGCTTCTAGCGAACGCCGGCGCACCTTCTAACGCGATATCGGCGCTTAGCGGCGGAACGGGAGCTTCGGGGCGCGGCCGGCGCGGCGCTCCTCGGCCAAAAATTTCTCCGTCCAGATGTGCCGCGAAGTCAGATCGGCGGTGCTGATGCGCTCGGCCACGCGCTGCTCGATGGGCGCGCGTCCCGGCCCCAAGCGTGATTTCAGCCCGTAGCGCGCGCTATCCGCCGGATCATCGCCGTCCATTTTCTGCACATCCTCCACGTTTGCCGGATCGCGCACCAATGTCGGCAGGCAATCGATCAGCCGCTCGCAGTGGTCGGCGATCAGCCATCTGTCGTCTTGCAGCATCTGGTAGATCAACATCCAGCCGCCCACACGATCGTCATCGGCGGGAATCGGCCGCGGCAGCCCGTATCCTGCCAGCACTTCGCCCAACTGGTCGGCAATCGTCGATTCCGAAGTGTGATGCGCAAACGCATCCGGCGAAAGATAAATCGATTGAATTTTCTCGCCTTTATTCCGCTCCACAATCGCCTGTGCCAGCATGCCCGGAGAGAGATGGTTCTGCACAAACTCTCGATAGGTGATTACGCCCCGGCCGTTCTCTGCGCCCGCCTGCCCTGAGCCTCGAAGAGTGCCGCCAGCACCTGAGCCCGTGCGGCCAGCACCTGCGTGCCAGTAAACCGCGCTGGGATGCTCGAAGCCCCAGTCGATGGAGATCCACCGCGGCCACCACGCTTCGAGACCGAGTTGCTCGGCTCGCGCCGTGTGCCGCCGCACATCGAAAAGATCGAAATACTGCCCGGCGAAGACGTTCCAATCGCCTTCGAGAAACGCCTGCCGCAAATGTCGCGGCAGCGCGTTCAGCGTCTTCAGATAATCCGCGTCGTTTCGATACAGCGGATTATCGGCAATCGTCGCGCGAATGAAGGCGTAGTCGCTCGGATCGTATTGCCCCGGGCGGTCCATGCCCGGCGCCGGCCGCCGGTCCACCCAAAGCGCCTTCACCCAGGCGTGCCCGATATTGCCGGGGTTTGTCGCCGCGGCCATATTGGGAGTCGTCCCCGGAACCGCGCAGCGATTGCGGCTGGTGAGAAATTGCCACTGGCCCAGCGTGAAGTGCGTGAGCTCGTCAATACCGATAAAGAGAAATTCCGCGCCCTGGTATTGGTAGACGTCGTTTTCGCCTGCGGAATAGCCGAAGCGAGTGGTCGAGCCATTGTGCCAGGTGATCACGTGCTTCGCTTCGTTGTAACTCTGATAGACGTAGCGCGGCACGTCCCGACGAAAATAAGTGATCAGCGATGCCTCGAGCTCTGGAAAGGTGCGCCGCAGTAGCAGTGTATCGACGCACGGGAAGCGATTGGCCTGGCGAATCGCTTCCCACAACAGGGCCTTGGTTTTTCCCGGACCGGCGGCGCCCCCGAACAGGCGATACTTCGCCGCGCATTGATGAAACTCTTTTTGCCTCGGAAATGGCCGGTAGAACTCGGAGGCCCGAATCAGGGGCCGTTCGGCGTCTTCCGGCTGCTGGGAAGAGTCCGGAACACCATCTTCGCGAGCAGCATCTTCCGGAACCGCTTTCCGGCGCCAATTCGGTCCAAAAAACCACACCTACGAGATGGTTCGCAGCTTCTTGCCTACGGCGTAAGCCGCCGTTCCGCCGAGCAAGAGTGCGCCAATGGCGTAGTGCTGCACGCTGAGGATCACTCCGGCGGCAAACACCAATACGCCCGCGAATTCCACGATCTCGCCGATTTTCTGCTTGCTCCACGATGCGCTCACTTCTCGCCTCCTTCTAATTTCTCCTGCTCCGGATCAGCTGGCTCATACGGCGGTCCCGGAATATCCCAGATAATTCGCGGCGGCTTGCGATACCCTTCCTCGCCGCGTTCGCCGTAGGCCCAATCCGCGAACGTCGCCAGGGAGCGCAGCCGCGTCGGGTCTGCACGCTCCTCGCCCGGCTCAAGGAGTTCGCGGCCTGCTTTTACAGGATCTGCTGCGGCAAAGATCGCGTTGCCTAATTGACGATGACTGCGCGGCCTCGGATGCTCCTTTGCCGGCAGCAACGGCGTTTCGACACCATCGTTGCGTGCGGTGAGTTGCGGTTTGCAGCCGTCGCCGTCGCGATCGTTGCGCCCGGCTTGCGCTGCCGCCGCGCGCTCTTCCGCCGCTCCGGTGTCTGGAGTCCGGTATGGGTCTGTGATTTTTGCCCCATCACCGGAGTTCACAAACAGCGCCGCCGTCTCAGTATCATTCGCCGTGACGAAGTAGCGCCGGTTCGCCGTGGTCCCGAATCCGCTGGTGCCCGAGAGCCCACCCGCTCCTCCGTTCACAATGACCGTAGAGGCGCCGAAGTTCGTCCCGCCGCCCCCCTGTGCCGGCGAGCTATATCCTCCCGCTTGAGGCCACGCGGGAATAGCGCACAGCAAAAGAAGAAAGAGAAGTTTTGTCATGGGCGTTACCTGTTGATCCGCGCCCGTGATGCTCACGGAATTGATGCGCGATCTCATCAAGAGTTCATCGTTGTGGGATGCAGCGAAGTACGTTGTCTTCTTGCCGGCACCAAGCCCAAAATCCGGCAGGAGAATGCATCAGCTGCCAGCAGCCGTCAGTCTCGGCGCATGGGTGGTAATTACCGGAGCTGCGTGCTGCGCATCCCGAGAGACACGCCAGCGCAAGAATGACGAGCAGGCGAAGCATTTATTTCCGGGAATCAGTTCCTTAAGGTCTCTGTTTCACAGCCGCCGAATATCCGCAGTCACATTCACGGCGTTGGTTCGTGAGCGCATCAGCAGCCGCACAAAAGTGGCCAGTACGCCCGAAGCGTCCAAATGAAAGGTATTGTTCGTCGCATCCACTGTGGTGATGTTGCCACCGGAGATGGTTTGATACTGCGTATCGGCATCCACGTCGCTCACCTGCACGTCAATCTCAAAGCTTCCCGGCGCGCCGGAGAAAAATCCCGTTACCGAGAACCCACCGGGGCCGCCTTCCTTCATGCCGAGTGCGACCCGCTGACTGGCGGAGGCTCCGCCGCTTCCCGGCGCGGGCTGCTCGGCATTCCACACTTGCGCGAAATCACCAGGCCAGATCGCGCTCGGTGGTAGCGCATTGCTATAAGCAGGCATCGAAGTCCTCCGCGTTGTCGGGCGCCAAAAGCGCGTGCCGAATCACACGGCTTTTGGCGCAAAAAGAAGTCATCACGGCCCTTTTTCGGCCTAAAAAAGTCTTCTTATAAGCAGGCATATTTCCTCCGATCAATCCTCACCCGCAGGCAGAGAATCTGCCGTGAACTACCCTTGTAGCCCACGGCACGGCGCTTCTCAGCCGGCCGTGGGGATTTTGTTCTCCGCGGCGAGAGCCGCGAATCCGGATAAGACGAGAATGCTCCTGCAGGTCGGTCGCGCTCAGTTAAGTTGTACTGTGCAGACCACGCCGGCCAGCGTCTCCGAAGCCTGCGAGGTCACCTGAATCTGGATGGGCTGGCCGACCGTGATGCTCGTATTGGAAAAGGTCCCGCTGGAAACGGCGGCGCTACGCACCGTGACGGCGCCGGAGCTCGCGTTCACGCCGCCGGTCGTCGCCGTGCACTGCAAATTCCGCAGCGTTCCTGTGCGCGGCGCGACAAAGGTGGCGTTGGTTGCGGTGGTATTGGTGAAGGCATTCGTCGCCGCGCCCGGGGAAAGCAGGTAGAGCGTCGAAGAAGCCGTCGCCGTGCCCGTTCCGATGGCCGTGAGCAGCAGCGAAGGCGACGCAATTCCCGTCGCCGCGGTCTTCTCGTCTTCGATGCCGACATTGGTGTAGAGCGCCCGCGCATTGGTGACGTTGGTGGCCGTGGCACTCGAGCCGGGATCCACGACCACATTGCCGCCGCCATTCCCGTTGGCATCGAACGCGGCTTCATAGAGGCCGCCGGTTCCGCTCATTACGTAATCGCCCTGCCCGTGCGTGTTCGACGCGGTCACGGTGATGGTGCAGGGCGCCAGAGAATTTGCGGAGCAATTACTCACCGCCGAAGGCGTCAGCGTCTCCGAGCCGCTGGGGTTGAAGATCGTCACCGGCAAGCTCGTGCTGTAAGGATAGATAGTGCGGCCGTCGGGCGTCTCGATCCAGGGATGCGCGAGCTGAATGCTCACCGTGCCGGTCGCATAGGGACCGCCAATCACGCTATTGCTGATTCCTTGATACGCGCCGGCCACGTATCGCCCGGCTGCTTTGCTGAGGTTCGAGGTCTGCGCAGATGCCGCCAGAGGCGCAAAAGCCGTCAGAAGGAAAATCGCCGTTGCCTTGAGAAATCTCTGCATTTCTTTCTCCTGAAATGAAAATGGCCGCCCTCTTCCCGCGAAAGTCTTCCCCGCCGCGAATGAGCTTCGCGGCGTTAACAAAGAAATCAGGAGCTTTCGCGCGTCAAGAAAGTCGGCGGCCGTCTTGCTGCCCAATGGTGGGATCGTCGAGCCGGAAAAGGCCGTTGCCATAACGGCGCTTTTCCGGCTTAAAAAAGTCGGGCGCTAAAAGTCGACGGCAAGTCGAGCTTTTAGCGCTTAAAGAAGTCCCTCAGAAATAAAAAACGCCCGGAAGAAACTCCCGGGCGCACTTTCTTACAAGAAGAGTATACCACACGCGTCAAATATTGTCGCTCACCTTTTTTTTATTTCCGCTCGCCGCTATCACACGAAGTAAAAATATGACACGCGATGCGATTCTCGAGCCGGAAAAGGCCGTGGCAATCACGGCGCTTTTCCGGCCTGAATAAGTTTGTAGCGTCGGCCTTCAGGCCGGCTGCTTTTGCGACGGCTGCCTTCGCATCAAATCGCCAAGCAGCGTCGCAGCAACAGAGACGTTGAGAGTAGGCGATTCTCCGCAGGGTTTTCCGCCGCAATGCGGGCCACTTTAAACCGAAGAAGAAGGTTCGAGTCGCGCTACACTCATAGCTGGAAGATTCTGATGCGAGCGATCGCCTCTGTCCGAGCCACTCCGCCGTTTCGCTATATCGAGCATCCCTTCGATAAGCGGCACGGCCTGGACACCGCCGGATACCTCAGCAAGCGCGACCTCGTCACCGGCCATCCGAACGACGCTTACCTCACCGGCTATTCCGCCGTGGCTCCTTCGGTTTTCCGCCAGATGTGCCGGCGCTGGATCGATACGCTCGCGGCGCGCCGCCGCGTGCAAGCCTTCAGCTTTGTGGACGTGGGCGCCGGCAAAGGCCGCGCATTGCTGCTCGCTTCGGAACTGCCCTTCCGCAAAGTGATCGGCGTGGAATTGAGCAAGGAGCTGGCGCATACCGCCGCGCAAAATATCGAGAAGTGGAAGCAGGAGCATTCCCTGCGCGTGCCCATTCGCGTGGTCCATCAGGACATCCTCGAGTTCCGCTGGCCGCGCACGCCGCTCCTGGTTTATCTCTATAATCCATTCGAGCGCGAAATGATGGAACACCTGATCGAGCGGCTGCAATGGGCCGCCAAAGCCGGTTCGCGTTGCGTCGACGTGCTCTATTTGAATCCCGCCTTTGGATATTTGCTGACGCGTTCCCGCCAGTTCCGCGAGCTCTGGAGCGAACGCATCAGCATGAGTCAGGAAGATCAAAACGCCGATCCCTACGCCACCAGCACCGATCTGGTTTCCGCCTATCGCTTCAGCCCGTGACGATGCGACCAGCATCGTCATCCCGAGCGAACAGCGTGAGCGAGGGACCCCTGCTGAGCCTCTGGCCCGTGTAATAAGCGTGCTGGCCCATAAGCATCCAAATTCCCGAGGTTGTCGAGCCCGAAAAGTGCGTCTTCGTCACGAACGGCTACCTACAGGATGAGCTTCGCGGCGTTAAAAAAGTCCACGCAGCCTTTCGGGCCTAACAAAGGAGCCTCCATGCCAGACGACACTCGATACCAGCGCGGTCGCGCCAAGCTGAAACAGATGCTCGGCGAACTCGGCGAACAAGCCGTGGAAAATATCGCCCGCATTTCCCCGGATATGGCTCATTACCTGGTCGAATTCATTTTCGGCGATATTCACTCGCGGCCCGGCCTCGACCTGAAAACGCGGGAAATCGCCGCGGTCACCGCGCTCGTCACGCGCGGCGGCGTCGAGCCGCAGCTTCGCGCGCATCTTCACGGCGCGCTGAACGTGGGCTGGTCCGAAACGGAAATTATTGAACTGATGATCGAGCTCGCCGCCTACACCGGTTTCCCCGCCGCGCTCAACGGCTTGTACGCCGCCCGCGACGTCTTCGCCGAACGCACCGCCAAATCCGCCCGCTGAGCTTGCCGCGCAGCTGGCGTTGAGTTGTCATTCCGAGGAGTCCGCCTCTTTGCGCAAAAGTCGACGGCGAGTCGACCTTTTGCACGTTAACTAAGGCGGACGACGAGGAATCTGCTGTTCTCTTGCTTTTTTTGCTGTCATCCCGAACCCGCGGCTACATGCTGTCTGCGTCCCGGAGTTTTACTCGGCGGGTGAGGCGCGCTGTTTGCGTCCCGGATGTTTTCGCCGGGGAACTGCTTTTGAATTCTAAGCCGAAGGATAGCCAACCAAAAACGTGATGGGCAAACGCAAAAAGCCGCGTTTCACGCAGCCGATTTCCCACTGATAGCCGGATTCCGCGAGCCCGCTTGTGAGTTCGCGCAACTCGCCCGGCGAATAGGCCCGCAGGCAGGAAACAATTCCGTCAAAAAACAGCACCAGGGGAATGATGGGGATAAGCCATCTCCATACCAGTCTCCAGGCGGCGCGAACGACCGGCCGCGGCCGCAGGAACGGCACGACCAGGATATCGGCGATCAGCACCAGCGGAAGAAGCAGCAGCGTCAGGGGACGCCGTCCGGGAATCTCGAATACCCCGATGCCCTGCCGGTTGGCCACGGCGTCGCCAAGAATTTCGCGCGCCTGCCCCGGCGGAAAATGATGAAAAGAAGCGAATAGCGTGCGAAAGCCGGCCATCCCGCGCGGCACGCGCGTGGCGTCCACGGCCTCGTCACGATAGTGCAGGTTGGTGGAATTGCCCTGCACCCGCCTGCGCGCTTCGGCATTCGGATATTTGTCGCTGAGCTCCACGCGAACGCGCCAGTCGTTTCGCCCGAGAGCATCCGCCAGCCACGGCCACGGTCCTCCCGCCCCCGAGCACAAATCGAGCACGCGATCCGCACCGGCATGCTCGATGCCTTCGCGCAATTGCGGAACGATGTCGGCATACGGCTTGCCGATGTTCAGCAGAGTTTGCAGGTCGTCGGTCACCTGATCGCGCAGAAAAGATGGAAACCACGGCTGATCGTGTATCTCGATGAGTTGCACTCTGCGCATCAGCTCAGTTCCGAGTTCGAACGCAGCGTAGGGTGGGAGAGGAACGTCGCCGCGACCGAGGGGTTCACGAAGCGGCGAAATACGGCAGCCTCTGCGGCGCGGCCCAGCGCGCGTGCAGTGGGCTCGCGAGCAAGTTCGCCAGATCGCGCCGCTGGAATCGGCTGTTCAGGAATTTGCGCATGGTGCGACGCAGCCAGGGTCCGCCGTAGCACAGGGCGAAGCCTTCCTTCAGCAGCGCTTCGAGGCTCCCCGGAGGGCAATGCGGATGCCGCCAGACGAGATGCTTGGTGTCGTACTTGGCCCAATCGCGCTCGAAAATTCCGTATTGCGTCTCGAGTTCGCTCCACAACTGCGTCTGCGGATGCGGCGTGACGATGGTGATCTGCGTTACGTCCAGCTCCAGCGAAGCCAGCATGCGCAAATCCTCACGAATCGATTCCGGCGTCTCGCTGGGAAATCCAATGATGTAGTATCCCTGCGCATACCGCCCCGCGCGGTTCAGCCGCCGCGCCAGCTCCAGCACCGCCTCCACCTTTTCCCCTTTGTGAATCTGCTTGAGCACCTCCTGGTGAAAGCTCTCGATGCCAAAGAGCGCGCCTTCCATGCCCTTGGCCAGCCATTCATCGAAATGGCGCAGGAAAAGATCCACCCGCGACTGCACCAGCCAGCGGATGCCGTACCGCGCCAGCAGCTCGATCACCGCTTCCGCGTGGTCGGGAATATTGCCGAAATTTTCATCCAGGATCAACGCGTAGCGAATCCCGCGCGCGACGTAAAACTGCACCGCGCGCTCGATGGCTTCGAGCGGAATGGCCTTGGGCCGCGGCGCGAACGCCGTAGTCTGGCAGAACGTGCACTGAAAGCTGCAGCCGCGCGTCGTGAAGATCACGCCGACCGGCAGCGGCCAGCCTCCGGGCAGCCGGAACTCCGATACCAGCGGCGGATGCTGCACCACGTCGATTGTCGCGCCTAGCGCCCTGGCCACCGCATCTTCGCTGTATCCGCTGAAGACTTCGTCGAAGCTGCCGCGCAACGCCGGTGTGAGCGCGCCGTAGTTCCCTGCCCAGAGGCGCGCCGCCCCGGCCGCGCGCGCCTCTTCCGCCATGCGCAGTATCTCGTTCGTCTCTTCGAGATAAAACGAAAAGCCCACCACATCCCAGCCGCGCGCCAGCGCCCGCCGATATTCCGCGTGCGTGGGATATTCGAGGATTTCGATCCCAGGAATGTTTTGGCGCAAAAAGCGCAACCCAAAAGAGATTCGCCGCGGCATGCGAAAGCGCCACGCGAATCCTTCGGGTGCATTCTCGCGGAAGTAGTCGTAGAGCCCGAAATCGCGGTGAACGGTGGTCAGCAGGACCCGTGTCATTGCGTCACGCCCTCCCCGCCTGCCGGCGAAAGCGCCGATCCGATTAGGATCGGCGTCCCGAGCGAGCAGCGTGAGCGAGGGATCCCTCCGGAGCTATTGCTCGTAAATTCCAGCAGCACTCGCGTCACGTATCACGCCCTCGCGGCAGTGTAGAAACCGGCGGATCCGCATCCGCCATCGATCCGCGACCTTCGATGGTATACCAGGATCGCGAGTTGCTTGAAAGATTCATAAAACCCACCGTGAAACGCCCCGCCATCGGCGCCCGCGCGCGGCGAAAGGGTCATGGGCCCGCCTGGAGGGGCCCTACCTGGCCTAAAGTACAGGTTCCCGCCCCGCAACGCTGTACAAATTTCGCGTCGCCAGCGTCCCTTCCGGCGCCTAGAGTGAATCTACATTGCTTCCGCGGACGACGCCCGGCCGATCGGTCCCGGAGAATAACCTTCAAGGAGGAATTTTCGCATGTGGATGAAGCAGCAAACGCCAGCGCAGCCCCAACCCGAGTCCCAGCCAAAGAGTACGCTCCCGACGCCATTCCAACGTAGCCCCGAACCCGCATCCGACCCGAACGCCTTCTCCGGCCGCCCGGGAACCCCTGGGGCGCGCAGCCTCGCCTGCATCGGTGCCAGCCTCGAAATCAAGGGCCGCATCAACGCCGACGAGGATTTGCAAATCGATGGCAAAGTCGAAGGGCCGGTCTCCGTCCGTGGCCACCGCCTCACCGTGGGGCGCAGCGGCCAATTGAATTCAGAGGTTTCCTCGCGCGAATTGGTCGTCTTCGGCAAAGTCACCGGCAATATCAACGCCACCGATCGCGTGGAAATCAAAAAGGACGGCGCGGTCATCGGCGATATTCAAACCACGCGCATCAGTATCGAAGACGGCGCCATCTTCAAGGGCCGCATCGAGATCGATCGCCCTGGCTCGAAACCGATGTCTGTTCCGGCTCTGAAGCCTGAACCGGCGAGCGCGCTGGTCGGCGCGGACTAACTGTAGCGCCCTAAGCGGCGGGAACGTAGCGCCGGCTTGCCCTGCTTGCCCTGAGTTCCGAAGGGAGCTTCGAAGGGCTTCGGCCCGGTATCCGTGGCCTTTTCGTAGCGCCGCCTTCCAGGCGGCATCCTAATTCGCCACGTTGTCATTCCGAGGGCCGCATTTGCCCGAGCGTTACAGTCGCGGCGAAGCGTAGCATTCCGGCACGGATGGGTTTGGAGGTTGGGTGCCGCACCCTGCTTGCCCTGCTCGCCCTGAGCCTCGAAGGGAGCCTCGAAGGGCGGTTTCAAGGGTGCGGTTTCGTTTATGCGCAGCCCTCTGCGGCGCGACTACGGATGCCCGCTTCGAAGCCGGAGTCTTGGCCGGGGATTTCCCCGTCTTCGCCGGCGAAGTCGCCTGCCTCGATTTCGCACCCGCGTTCAATGCTCCGGCTTGCCCAAATGACACCGCGGCCTGCCCGCAAGTCAACACCGCAACAATGGCCATGAGTATCTAGGGCGCGGCTTCAATCGAATGCTTCTCATCGAATTTCCCCTTCCCTGCTTAATCCCACACGATTAGATTCTTGCCTCGCTGCCTGTGGGCTAAGCTCATGTGGGCTAACGGAAGATCAACGTGCTAAAATCCGCGTCCTCTTCCAGCAGCGGCGGCTCGATTGGTAGGCCCGTGACTACGTCTGATTCGGAGGAACTTGCCATGAGCTGGTACAACTATGTTGCGTGCTTCTTCGCGGGGGCATTTCTAGCCAATGTCGTGCCTCACTTTGTTCATGGTATTTCCGGTAACCGCTTTCCCACTCCTTTTGCGCATCCGCCCGGGCGCGGTTTGTCGTCTCCCACTGTAAACGTAGCTTGGGCCTGGCTGAATCTCATTGTCGGTTACGTATTGTTCCGCGCGGGCAAAGTCTCGCCAGAGAATTACGCCTCGCTCATTGTGCTTCTGGCGGGCATCGTCGCCATCAGTACGATTCTGAGCTTTCGCTTCAGGCAGAAAATGACGCAGTAAACGGGAACTAGGGCTTCGTTCAGTTGAGCAGTTCAAGGCAGATAAGGAGGAACGCCATGCGTTCGATTCGTCCGGCAGTGATCCTGCTGGTCTCCGCCGCGGTGATTTTTGCGGGCGGCCTGCTCACCGGCAGGCTTCGCGCCCAGCAGTCTGGGGTAAGCCCCACACCCTTCTACGTGATCACCTTTGTGGACCTTATTCCCCCGAATAAGGATGCCGGTGTGGCGCTGCTAAAACAATACGTGGACACTACGCGCAAAGAGCCCGGCAACCAAAGTGCCGAGGCGCTCACCCAGATCAGCCGCCCCAATCACTTTTTCCTCTATGAGGTCTGGCAGAACGAAGATGCCTTCAACAAGCACGAAGGCAATGCCGCCACGCGCGAATTTCGCACCAAAATGCAGCCCATGCTGGGCGCGCCTTTCGATCAGCGCCCGCATTCCAAGCTCGAATAGCGAGCAGAGCGTCGCTCCTCTAGCGCCGTTCCCCTGGGGTTGTCGGGCGCTAAAAGCGCGTGCTGAATCACGCGGCTTTTAGCGCGAAAAAAAGTCGCGCGCGTTGGGTTGGTAGCCGGCCCTGGCGATTCCTCTTGCTACCCACGCACTCCCGCCTTTTCGCCTTGGCGGGTGCCCCATCCCTCGCGTTGTGACGCCCAGGCGGAGCCTGGGCGCTGAGCGGGTCCTACATCGTGAACTCAGGGCTCAAGGAGCTTGGCGAGGTCCGCGGAAAATCGGGCGAGCTCTTCGAGGAGTTCCGGGGTGGCTTCGACAGATTCCTCCTTCCACACAAAAATGAGTCGGCCCTCGCGCCGGGTGCGCACGGCGAGATTCGAGCCGATCACGTAACACGGCTCTCCTAGGATCTTCAGCGCCGCCTCGCCTGCGGGCACGAGCAGCGCCGCAAGTGAGCCTCGCCGCACGCCAATGGCGCTGGCACTGGCATACATCGGGAACGCAACTGGCGTGAACCCCTGCGCGACCAGTCGCTCCAGAATTGCCATGTGAGCGGGCGTGAACTCGGGCATAGCGAGATTCTATTCTCCGCCCTCTGCGGCGCGAACGACGATGATCGAGCCCTTGCGCAGAACGCTGTTACGGGGCATGTAGCGGCCGCCTTCAGGCGGGCCCGGAGGGAAGGATAACGTGCAGACAGGCAAAGACCCAGCGGCCAGCCGCTGTCATCCTGAGCGGGTCCGCGAGCGAAGGACCTCTCAGCGGTTTCCCGGGGCTTATGCCACGGCAGGATCGCTCGCGGCGCTGGGAGCCTCGCGCTCGAGCGACTCGAGTATGGCGCGCAGCGTGTAGATCAACTCCTGGCGCGAGACGTTGCTCTTGCGGAACTGGATGCGCAGGCGGAAGGCTTCGTTTTCCGGCTGAAAATTAAAGATGAACGGCTGCGGTCGGGGTCCTACGCTTTTTTCGTCGCGGCGTTCGCGGCGCGCTTCGTCGCGCGTGAGTCCGCCCTGAATGATGCGCACCAGCACTTCGGCCATCTTCTTTTCGTTGGGTTGCCGCGCGATCTGCAGAAGCAAGGATTTCGAGACGATGCCGTGCTCCACGCACTGGCGCCGGATGGCCTCCGGAATAAGGCGCAGCGAAAGCGTTTCGGTCACGGACGAGCGCGCTTTGGCGATCTTGCGGGCGATGTCTTCGTGCGTGTAGGCGAATTGTTCCGCCAGGCGATGCAGGCCATCGGCTTCCTCAAAAGGCGTGAGATCCTTGCGCTGCAAATTCTCGATGAGCGCCAGCTCCAGCGTTTCCGCGTCGTCGGCGATTTTTTCGATACAAGGCAATTCCTTCAGCCCGGCCTCGCGTGCGGCGTGATAGCGGCGTTCG
>Ga0209802_1002370_pt1 | contig 13167 bp, 15 predicted proteins | sample GraSoiAngelo_129_FD_185886 | JGI IMG/M metagenome (GOLD analysis project Ga0209802, IMG submission 185886) | Grasslands soil microbial communities from the Angelo Coastal Reserve, California, USA - 14_0927_12_40cm (SPAdes) (version 2) | ecosystem: Environmental > Terrestrial > Soil > Grasslands ... | reverse complement strand
GAGTCCAGGTCCATCTGGATCTCTGTGTCCTTCGAGGTCCCGAACACTTGCGAGGCGTCGAATTCGAGCTTTGAAGACTTTTTCTTCTTCCGAGCCCGCGGCTCCATCTGGAGCTGGTCCATTACGCGTCGATCGGAGGCAGTGCTAATCAAATCTCGCCGCTGAGTATCCGGACGCAGAACGAGGCAATCCGACGAGCCCAAGAATCCGAATGTACTGCGCATCGAAACGCAGCCGCGCGCAACACTTATACCGACCCCGGACGTACCGCGCGGCGCGCGGGTCCGTGGGGTAGCTTGGTCTATCCTTGGTGGTTCGGGACCACTAGACTCCGGTTCAAATCCGGACGGACCCATTCCTAGGATCCGCTGTCGGCCAAGCTCCTCTCTCTTCTGCTATTCTGATTTCTGTCGGCCGTTAAATACCAAGAGGCGTGATTCCCCCGCAGTAGGTGGAGAAGGTGAATCGATCCGCTTCTCGTTGGCCGAGAGGGCTCGCAATTCTGTCCGTCGCGCTTTTCATGACGTTCCTCTTTTCCGCCTCGCGGAGTTTTGCCGCGACGACGCACGACGTGTATATCGGCGGCGTCACCTCCGGAGCACCTCTCGCACCCGGTGGCGTCGTGTGGTTCAACGGCTATTCGCCCGGGACGATTCGAATCACGGCTGGAGACACAGTCACATGGCATCTCGTTGGCGGCGTCCATACGGTCACGTCGGCCGATACCTTCTCGAACGGCAGCTTCGTGTACGATTCGAGTCCGCTCTTCACCCCTGCGGGAGCCCTGGCCGACATGGGACCGGGAACGCTCCTCGCCCCGGGTTCCGTATACGAACTCGATACGAGCAGCCTGGCCCCGGGAACGTACCACTACTTCTGCAAGATCCACCCCGGAATGACTGGCACCTTGGTGGTCGTCGCCGGGGTCTCGACGGTCACGGTCCAAGCGACCGCGGGCTGGGGCGACTCCGTGTACGCGGTGCAGGCTTTCGCGCCGGAGAACATGACAGTCGTGCAGGGAACAATCGTCCAATGGAGGCTAGCCAACCCCACGGAGCCGCACACGATCACCGGGCCGGCCCCCGGTGGAGGCATCGCGTGGGATTCGAGCCCGAACCTCCCGCCCGGGCCGCCGCCCGTGCTGTTCGTCCCCGACACGACCTTCAATCACACCTTCAGCTCCGCGGGAACGTTCACGTACCTCTGTAAGGTCCACGCATACCAGGTCGACCGCTCCTGGGTCGGGATGGTCGGGACGGTCATCGTCGAGCCGGCCGTCGTCGACACGTCGAGCACGCTCCTGACCGTGAGCTACGCCGCGCTCGCCGTCGCCGTGGTGGCCCTTCTCGTGGGTATCGCTGCCCTAGTTCGGAAGCGCAAGCCCTAAGGCCTCGCGTCGTTCTCCGATTCGTATCGGTCAGTGGGCCTGGCGATGAGTGGAACGTCGAGCACCGATCTTCCGCGCGTGACCCGCCAGGACGGCGAGACGTTCATCGTGCTCGCTCCCGGATGCATCGACGAGCTATCCTCCCACCTGACTCGACTCGGTCGCAGCCGAGCGTACGTCGTCACGGGTTCGAGCCTCGGCTCGGGACGCGTCGGCCAGACCGTCCGCAACGGGCTCGGGCCGATGATGGTCGGGATGTTCTCCGGGGCGCGCCCGCACGTTCCGATCGAGACCGCGGAGCAGGTGGCGAACGAAGCCCAATCGCTCAATGCGGACGTGATCATCGGTCTGGGCGGGGGTAGTCCGATCGGGACCGCGAAAGCGGCGGTCGCTCGATTGGCGGGAGGAGCCATGTCGAGCGACACTCCTTGGCTGGTCGCAGCGATACCGACGACGTACTCGGGATCCGAAGTCACACCCGTCTTCGGCACGACCGACTTCGCGCGTGGGCGCAAAGAGGTCGTCCGCAATCCCGGAATCCGGCCGCGATTGGTGCTCTACGATCCCGAGCTGGCCATCGACACCCCGCCCGATCTGACCGCAGGCACCGGAATCAACGCCCTCGCCCACTGTGTCGAAGGCCTGTACTCGAATGACGCGGGCGACGCAGAGCGCGCAATGGCCGTCGGCGCGGCGACCCTTCTCGTCGAGCATTTGCCAAAAGCGTTCGCACGGCCCGAGGACCTCGCTCACCGCTACAACCTGTTCGAGGGGTCGATGTTGGCGGGGTTAGTGCTCGCGCGGGCGGGGATGGGAGTCCACCATGGCCTCTGCCATGTTCTCGGCGGGCGGTACAACGCGCCGCACGGATTGTTGAACGCGATCATCCTCCCTCACGCGATGCGCTTCAATCTGCCGGTGGCCGGCCCCGCTTACGCGCGGTTGGCACCCGTGTTCGGGTTGAAGGCCGCGGATTCACCGAGGACAGGAGAAGCTGTGTGCCGAGCCGTGACGGACTTCATTCGTCAGTTCCGGCTACCATACCGCCTCCGGGAACTCGGGATTCCGAAGGCCGACTTGCCCGCCGTTGCCGCAGACGCGCTCCAGAGTCCATCGGTCCGCCGCAACCCGCGTCCCCTGCGTGACGCCCAAGATGCCCTGCACATTCTCGAGGCCGCCTGGTAGTCTCGCGCAATCGACTAGGCGCCAGGGGAGCTACGATTCTTTCCAAGAGTTCCGGATGAAATCGTTCACCTGCTGGAGATCGTGCACCGTCCCCTGCGCTTCGCCCCGCGGCTCTTCCGGCGCCCCGGGCCGTTGCATCAAAAGAGCAGGCATTCCGGTCAGCGACGCGCCGACGATGTCCTCTGCGTACGAACTCCCGACGTGAAGGACGTTCGCAGCGGGGAGGCCCAAGTAGCGAACCGCCCTCTGGAAGAGGGAAGGGTCAGGCTTGTAACGCTGCTCCTCATCCGACGTGATGATGAACGTGAACGTGAGACCATTCCTCTGCAACGCTCCCAACAACGCGGTTGTGTCCATGTTCGAGACCACCGCGACCGGCACCTCTTGCTCGACATCTCGAAGGACGGCCGATACCTCCGGGTATGCGCTCGAGCTCCGATATTCATCGAAGGCCGCATCGATTGATCCGTCGACATCCTCCGAGATTCCGAGAGCCTTGAAGAAATCCTGAATCGTCTTCCGGTGGACCTCTCGGAACGAAAGGAACGGATTTGCTCGGATGTACCTCCGAAAGGTGTCTCGCCAGAGATCTTCGGGTGATTGCACGTTCCGCGTTTCCTCGCGCGCCCCGACGACTTTTCGCATCGCGTTTGGAAGTTGGCCAGGGCCCCCGCGGAGGAGGCAACCGAACGCGTCGACGGTGAGACCGCGAAAACCCCGCAAGTTACCCTCGGCAACGACGAGTCGAGTCCGGGAAGATGGCGGTTCCATCAAACCGCGCGAGACATCTTGAAGCTAATAAAGTCCGCGACCGCACGACACCTCGCGTCCTCCATGCAAAGCAACGCCGCGAGTCGGCGCAAGGTTAAAGAAGCCTGCCCACGCTGCATATGCGAGGGAGGAAACGACATGGTGATGACGGGGAGCATGACGAAGTATACCAAGGGCAACCTGCTCCTGATCGACGACCGGCCGATCCGGTACGCGATGTCGAACATCTACGAGATCGGAGCGACGTGGCCGAAGTCGTACGACCGGGTCGTGATCGGCAAGAACGGGCCCTACGTGCTCGCGTGCTTCCGCGCCGAAGGCGAGGACGCGTCGTGGTGGTACATGCCGCACGACGAATACCTCTTGCTCGTCGAAGGCGAGGTGCGCGTGGACTACATCGAGCCGCGCGACCAGCTGAAACCCGGGCCGCACAAGAACGTCACGGGCACGGACATGGGTCACATGGTCCTGCGCGACGGCAGCCTGGCCTCCTTGCCGGCCCGCGTCGCGTACCGGATGCGCGCGCCGAAGAAGTCCTTGGTCCTCTTGCAGACGAAGCACAGCGAATGGCTGACGTACGCGTGGGAAGAGATCTGTCTTACGGAGGAGTGACGATGGTCACGCAACAGAAAGCGTTGGTGGAGTCCGGGCGGGCGAACGACCTCGGGTACAAGACCTTCCGCCTCGGCGGCTACGAGTTCGAGCGGAACGCGTACTTCACGATCATCCGCTACCCGGGAGGCGAGTACCACATCCCCGTGGGAGAATTCATGCGTGCCGTCCAGCGGGACATCGGCTGGAACTTCTTCTACGGGATGGTGAAGTTCGACGAGGTCTTCGGGACGTTCAACTTCTACGAGAAAGGCGTCGACATGTTCCTCGGGAAGTACAACGACGCGTGGCAGAAGTCCGGGAAGCACTACAGCGAGATGTTCCCGAACGAGAAGATCAGCGCCACGTTCAAGGCGATCCTCGAGGACTGGGTCCCACCGGATTTCAATCCGTGGGCCGCGCCGCGGGAGACCGGGAGTCCGTTCGGCCGGAAGCGCGGCGGTCCCCACCCTGCGATCTTCCGGAAGCGGATCGTCACGACGACGATGATCAAGACCCAGCGGACCGACGACACGCATCCGGTCAACGAGGCGTTCCACGACCTTCGCGGGAAGGACGGCGAGATGAAAATCAAGCCGGAATACGCCGAGCGGTTCGGGCTACTCAACCTGTACGAGTACCTCGCGAGGAACGACGTGACGTGGAACCCGGAGATCGTTTCCGCCGTCGAGTACAGCCTGTTCTGCCCGACCACGGAGGAATACATCCTGCCGATCACCCACGGGAACGACCGCGTCGAGTGGTTCCTCTTGTTGAACGGGCAGATCTCGATGGAAGTCCGCGACCGGGACACGGGTATCCTGTTGGCATACCTTCACATGAAGCCCGGCGACTGCACCGCGATGCCAGCGGACATCTCCCACAACCTGTGGGCCCCCGAACGGTCCATGCTGCTCGTGTGGGAGAACGGAAATCCGCAGCTCCCCGAGCTCATCCGCCTGGGGAAGACTCCGACCGCGCCGTTGGAGGAGTTCGGGCTCAAGTAGACGTCGCTACGAACGTTCGAGCCGGGTATGCCCAGCCCTCTCGTGAATCGGTATGCGATCTACTTCCAGCTCCCGGACCAAGGAAAGGTCCCCCAATCGATCGCGCGGGAGCCCAGCCTCCTCATGGCGGTCGAGAACTGCCTGAACACGTATCACGCGACCGGGCACACCGGCTTTGTTATCGATGACACGCGGGCCCACCGCGAGTTCAACATCGAGCGAGAGCTCCTGCTCCAGCTACTCTTCCTCCGACACCAGGACCGGACCCGCTATTTCGAGATCCTGAACCGGTTGGATCGACAAGGGAACCAAGAAGAGCTCGTTTCGTTCCTCCAGGCACACGCTCGGCTTTGAACGCGGCGTTGGCCGTGCCTACTTACGCACTCCGTCGAAAGGGATTTGAGCACCCCGGCGCCTTAAGCGTATTCCACGCATGGTGCTCGCCGACCGCTTCCAATCGCTCCGGGCCGAGATGGAGAGCCGCCTCTTCGAGCGACGCGAGGAGATCGAAGGGCTGATCCTGGCCCTCCTCTCCCGCCAGCACATCCTGCTCGTCGGGCCGAAGGGGGCCGCGAAGAGCATGATGATCCGGATGCTCGCGAACTCCATCCAGGGGGCGCGCTACTTCGAGCGACTCCTGACGCGGTTCACGTTGCCCGACGAGCTGTTCGGCCCGGTCTCGATCTCCGCCCTCAAGCAGGACCGATTCTCGCGGATCACGCGAGGATACCTGCCCGAGGCGCACTTCGCGTTCCTCGACGAGCTGTGGAAGGCGAACAGCTCGATTCTGAACAGCCTGCTGGCCATCATCAACGAACGGCTCTTCTACAACGACGGAGAGGTGATCCAGTGTCCGCTGGAGACGATGATGGGCGCCTCCGCCGAGCTGCCGCAAGAAGAGGCGCTGTCCGCCTTGTACGACCGATTCCTGCTCCGGTACCGGGTCGAGTACATCGCCGAGGACGGTCACCTGCTCGAGATGATGGCGGACAACCGGCCTCCGGTGTTGACGAGCCGGATCACCTTGGATGAGATCCACGCCGCCCGCGACGCCGTGGCCGCCGTTGAGTTCGACCGGCCTCTCCTCGAATCGATCGCGAAGATCCGACGTCAACTCGAGGCCGAAGGCTTGACGTTGTCCGACCGCCGGTACAAGGAGAGCCTCTCGATCGTCCGGGCGAAAGCGTGGCTCCAGGGCCGCGCCTACGCCGTCGAGGACGACCTGGCGGTCCTTGCGAACGTCCTTTGGGACGATCCCGCGTCCGAGCCGATGGTCCGGGGCCTCGTCCTCGATGTGTCGAATCCGCATGACAAGCGCGCGCGGGAGATCATGGACGCGCTCCAGGTCGCGTTGACGAACCTCCAGGGCCTCGACGATCCGCGGGACCGCACCATGGCAGCGGTCGAATTCCTCAGCAAGCTTCGAACCGCGAAAGCCGAACTGCAAGGGTTCCGCGAGCGGCTCCGACGGCGCGAGGCGGACGAAACGCAGCTCGTGTTCTTCCTCGGTGAGACCGACCGGTACGAGGTCCTCGTGAAGCACGAGTACCTGGAGACCGGCTAGGGGGTGCCGTCGTGGTGTTCGGGCCGTCGGCACCGGCCATCTCGAGGAGTACGATCGTCCACGACCCGTTCGACGAAGAGGCGTTCGAGGAAATCTTGCCGAAGGCCGCGGGGCTGCGTCTCCTCCTGGCGGAGAGCCGGGTACCTCTCGCGCAACAACTTGCGTTCGACTTGTTCTGTTCGTTCTACAAGTACTTCGTCAAGCTTCGGTCGCCATCCGAGATCGCGCCCGAGTGTCAGGGTCATCGCGACCTCTTGGCCCGGGCGCTCGAACTGCGGGAGCATTCGAAGCTGCGGGCCTTCACCCGCCTGAAGCCGGCGGAGACAGCCCTGGCCACCGAATTGGTCCTGGACGCCCTCCTCGAGGAAATGAACCGCACGCCTCCCGCCTCCAAGGACACCGACACGACAGAGAAGGCCCGGGACCCGTCATCCGAATCGGCCGGGGGCGTGACGACCCAACGGCTTCGCGAGGTGATGAAAGACGCCCGCGAGGATCTGCAGAGCGCCACGGAACTCATCGCGGCATGGTCCTCGGGCCCCGGCCAGGAGACACGACTGCCGGCGGAGCTGAAACTGCGCCTCATGCGAGATGTCGTCCGCAACCCGCGGCTCCGGATGATCGCCCTCTTGTTCGGTCGTTATCGACGATTGGGTCTCCGGGAGCGAACGCTTCCGGCGATGCGCGCGAGTCAGGAGGTCGTCGACTTCATCCAAGGCGGAGACGTCGCCCGAGCTCTCGCGGGGGAATTGTCTAGCTTCGCGATGGAGGAACGGGAAGACCTGTTCTACGCGAAGGTCGTCACCCACTCGCTCCTGATCTACGAGCTGTGGCGCCGCGAGGAGGAACCGCGAGCGGTGTACCTCTGCATCGACAATTCGGGGAGCATGGCGGGCGAGAAGGAGGTGTGGGCCAAGGCGTCCGCGCTCGCCCTCGCCCATCTCGCGCTGGCCGAGGATCGTCCGGTCGAGGTTGTCCTGTTCGGAGACGCCGCGGATCCGCTCCGCGTTGTTTCGATGCGGCCCGAGGACAATGTTTCGACGCGGCTCGAGAAGCTCCTCGACGTGGCGTCGTACTTCCTCGGAGGCGGGACGGATTTCGTGAAGCCCCTATCCCACGTCCTCGACGCGCTTGAGATGGGACATCACACGGGCAGCGATCTCTTGTTCGTCTCCGACGGGCTGTGCCCGATCCCGGAGGACTTCGTCCGGCGGTTTCGAGAGGCGAAAGCACGCTACGATCTGCGGATGACCTCGGTGTTGATCGGCGAAGAGCCCCTTGCATTGGGAGAGATTTCCGATACCGTCCACCGATTGGACGAGGCGCTTCAAGCCGGCGAAGCGCTCGCCGCCCACTTCGCCTCCGCGTTCCTCGAGCGCGGGCACGAACCGCTGCATGTCGCTCGGGCGCCACTCCGTCCGGGTCGTGGGACGCCGCTCCTCTTCGACCATTTTCTCCCAACCAACGACGAGAGTTGACTCAGGCCGGACTCGTCGAAAACCTGGGATCGGGCGCCTCCGCTCCGAACCAGCGAGACGCTCAGCGCAGACGAACGGTCACTCCGTGCCCGCCATCATCCGTTCTTCCGCGCCGGCGAGGAGCAGTCCGACCGCGACCACGACGAACGTCAGGCCCAAGGCAATGAGCGACTGCCCACTATCGTTGATCGGGCCCGGGAACTGGAACGAGGCCGCGCCGGGCGTCAGGAACCATCCCGCCACCGCGAGGATGATGCCGAGGACGAGGAGTCCGAGGTCGATCATCAAGGCACGCATCATGGCTTACCACCTCACCCGGGAGGCCGCTCGCATCGGGCTGAACAGGAGGCCCAGGTTGACACCCCAAATCATGTGCCAGAACAGGTTCGTGAAAAGCGCTTGGACACCGTAGGGACCAAAGCACGTAAGGAACGGGCCGACCCCGCAGGGCAAGCCGAACGTGTTCAGCGGAGACAGATTGAAGATCGGCCCGATCAGAAGAGGCATCCACAGGGCTGAGCTGATGATCCAGAGCGCCCCGCCCCAGATGAGACCCTTGATGAGGTTCACGGTCGGGGTCATCGCCCGCAGGGGTTTGATGACGACCCCGAGCACAGGACTAATGACCAGTCCGAAGATCACCGCCCAGATGATCCCGTCGATCATGTGGATGACGCCTCCGACGACGAACGTCAGCGATGGATTGTTCCAGGCATAGTCCAGTCCACCCCCGACGCCAACAAGCGCGAGCCATCCGTTCAGCTTGTTGAAGTCGAATTGCGGAAGCTTAACGCCGGGGAACCACAGCCCCGTCACGGTCGCGACCATGGTGGCGATAAATCCCGCCGCCGCCGCACTCTTCGCCGCGTTCTTGCCAATCAGAAACCTGACGTTAGAATCCGACGCCTCGTCCGTCCTCTCGCCCCCGGTCGGGCACCGCTGGCTACATTATATAACCCTTTCACAGACGAGCCAGATCGATGTCGCATTGGATGAGTCCGGACGAAATCTCTTTACCGTCGAGTTCCCTGTGAGCGTCCATGACGGACGTCGAAGAACGGGGTCTCTTCATCGGCGGGGCCTTCGTCCCGGCCCATTCCGGCGCGACGTTTCCGGTGCATAATCCGCATAACGATGAGGTGTTCGTGCGGGTGGCAGAGGCCCGCGAAGACGACGTCGAGGACGCGATCGCGGCCGCCCGAGCCGCATTCGAGGGCCCGTGGGGCGCCCTGACCGCGAAAGAGCGCGGAAAGTTGCTCCTCCGGCTCGCACGACTCATCGAGGACCAGGGGGAGTCAATCGCCCGATTGGAGGCGAAGAATTCGGGGCATCCGATCCGGGACGTCCGGCGGTTCGACCTCGTCCGGACCGTGGACTGGTTCGAGTACTTCGCCGGCATGACGACGAAGATTCAGGGGGACGTGATCCCGTCCTCCTTCAAGGGCGTGTTGAACTACACCCTTCGGGAACCGCTCGGCGTCGTCGCGCAAATCGTCCCATGGAACTTTCCGTTGATGTTCGTCGCGTGGAACATCGCGCCCGCCTTGGCCGCCGGAAACACGGTCATCCTCAAACCGGCCGAGTACACGCCGCTCAGCGCGCTCGAGATCGCGCGGCTCACGAAGGAGGCCGGCTTCCCGCCCGGCGCCGTGAACGTTGTTCCCGGCAAGGGCTCGATCGCGGGGGCGGCGCTCGCCCGCCATCCGGGAGTCGACAAGATCTGCTTCACCGGTTCCGTCGAGGTCGGCCAACAGATCATGCGGGAGGCCGCGACCAACCTGAAGCGGCCGCTCCTCGAGCTCGGCGGGAAGGGACCGAACATCATCTTCGACGACGCGGATTTGGACGCCGCGGTCCAGGGGTCCCTGTTCGCCGCATTCCACAATCAGGGACAGGCGTGCATCGCCGGGTCCCGGATCCTCCTGCATGAATCGGTGTGGGACGAATTCCTCGACGCGTTCCTGCCGCGCATCCGATCCCTCCGCATCGGCGACCCGCTGGACGAGAAAACCCAGATGGGGCCGCTCACCTCGAAGGACCATCAGAAGCGCGTCCTCGAGTACGTGGACGTCGCGAAAGGCGAGGGCGCGGAGATCCTCTACGGCGGGAGGCGGCCCGACACGCCGGAGACGTCCCTCGGCTACTACGTGCTTCCGACCCTCGTGCGAGCGGAGGACCCCGCGATGCGGATCTGCCAGGAGGAGGTCTTCGGGCCGTTCATCACGGTCACGCCGTTCGCCAAGGAAGAGGAGGCGGTCGCCATCGCGAACGGAGTCCCGTACGGCCTCGGCGCGGGCCTCTGGACGCAGAACCTGCGACGCGCCCATGGCCTCGCGGCCCAGCTCCGAGCCGGGATGGTGTGGATCAATTCCTACAAACTCGTCGATCCGGCCTCGCCGTTCGGTGGGATGAAGATGAGCGGCATGGGGCGGGAGATGGGCTTCGAGACGATGCGTGAGTACACGCAGGTGAAGAGCGTGTGGGTCGGCTACGACTTCGAGCCGTGGCGCTGGCCCGAGTGATGCGTGCGCTTCCCGCCCACTCCAGAATACCTTTAATCCTCCTTCGGCGAATCCCGGCCTCGCGGACCGGGGGGTTTCGAGATTGTCGGCGGGAGGGATGGGCCCGAAGCGAAGACGGGGTCGCCGGGGCAGGATAATCATCATGGGGCTCGTCCTCATCGGGGCCGGCCTTGTCGTCTTTCGATATTCGGCATACATCGCGGGCCAGCTCGACTCCTACATCAGTCCGCCACCGACGGATGGCAACAATATCACCGGACTCGTCAGCCCGGGCGGGTGGTATCTCCCGTACGCGGTGTGGGGATTCGGCTTCACCCTGATCGGACTGGGAGGGACAATGCTCCGCAGTGCGTTCATGTCCGGCATGATGGGGGTGGGCGGAGGGATGGCCGGCGGGTCATCGATGTCCCCGGACATGCTCGACACGTACATGCAGCAGGCCCTTTCGGGGGCTCGCGGTTCGACGGGCCAACCGGGAACCGGTCCGATGCCGCCGAAAGAAATCGTGAAGGTCAAGTGCCGAAACTGCGGCAACCTGGAAGCGGAAGACGCGACATATTGCCGGAAATGCGGGGAGCCGCTCTAGGTCGCGACGACCTCACTCTGGCGTGCGAGCGATGCCTGTGCCGGATCCGCCCTCAGCTAGTGACAAAAGAGAACATTCGGAACGATAGGTATATTCGCCCGCAGGCGGCAATGGCAGGCCGAGCGTTCGACCAGCCATGGCAGAGCTCTGGGCCGTCGTCGGATTCCTCGCCTTCTTCGGGATCATCACGGGCCTGCTGACCGTCACGTTCCTCGCGTTCACGCGCATGGACAAAGACGTCCGGCGGGCGCGCATGTTCATCATGGAAAAGCGCATCCAGCGGTTCCTTGGCGCGTTCACCGTCGCGTTCATCGCCCTGACCGTCCTGATCTGCGCGTCCATGATTGCGGTGGGCGTCCCCGCGGCGATCGGAACCGGGCTGTTGGTCCTCTGGCTGGGCGGAATGGGCTACGGGACGTACGAGCTGTTCCTGATCGTGCGGCCTCCGAAGGGTACGCTCCTCCGGATGATCAAGAAGTCGAACACGGGCCGATCCGTGCTGCTCGAAAAGGCTGCGATCCTGGACCGATCCGGGAGGGACCGGGATGCAGCGAAGTGAGTCGCGACGGAAGGCGGCCCTCTCCAATTTCTCCGACGAAGGCATCGAAGGACAACTCGGCAAGATCCTCGGCGAGTTCCGCCGGAAGACGAACGGCATCCGCGGATCCGTGATCGCCGACGGAAACGGGTTGACGGTGGCCAGCGACATCCAAAGCGGGGTCAGCCCCGCCGTCCTCTCGGCGATGAGCACGCTGATCGCACAGTCCGGGGCGCGGGTCTTCGAGAACATTGAGATGGCTGGTCCGAGCTTCATCATCATGGATGGCGACCAAGCGAACGTCGCGGTCGTCCAGTTCGCGGCCGGGGACGTCAGCCTGCTCACGCTCGTCGATCGGAGCGCCAACCTCGGCGTGCTCAAGCTCGAGATGAAACGCACCGCCTCGAAGATCGCGGAGGCCTTGGGCATCGCGTTCGGCACCTCCACGGGCATCTCGGAACTCTTCATCATCACCAAGTCCGGGATCCTGATCCGCCACTACTCGGACACGCTCCGGACCGATCTCGATCGGGACATCCTGAGCGGGATGCTCGTGGCCGTCCAAGAGTTCGTGAAACAAACCCTCTCGACGAAGGCGGGTAATCTCGACGAGCTTCGGTACGGAACCTACACGGTCCACTTCGTCCGAGGCCTGCACACGATTGCGGCCGCGGTCGCGAAGGACATGGACGCCGAGCACGTGAAATACGCCGTGAGCGACGCCCTGCAGGACTTCGAGGACCGGTACGCCGGGATCCTGCCCACATGGAGCGGGGACGTCGCGGAGTTCGCGGGCATCGACGAGTGTTTTGAAAAGGTGCTCAAGTCCTGAGGCCTCATTCCGACTAGCCGCAGAAGAGTCCTACGCGCGTTCCATGCGAAGCGATTTGATCCGGCCCCGCGCGACGGAGAACCGGCCGACGGACCGTCCGCTCGGCGATCGGACGGTCGCGCGGATCTCCCCGTCCTCTGGCTCCATTTGTTCGACCGCGATGTCTTGCGGCACGCGATACGTCAACAGGGAGGAGGTAATCGCTCGGATTCCGGCCGACTCCCGCCCGGAGGCGTCGCGGAGCCTCGCGTCCGTGGTGAACAAGTTCAGCGCATCGACGAGGCGGCCTCGCGCGAGGAAATCGTAGAATCGACGTACCACTTCTTCCGCCCGGAGTGGGGCGGACCCCCCTGAGGAACCCATTGAGCAAGCCACGTCATCCGTGGGGGACAAACCCTTGGTTCGTATTCTCCGTAGGCCTATGGAGATTACGTACCCTGGAAGACGGCGCGGTCGATCGCGATTTCGGCGATGTCTGTGGCATAATTCGCGCTCCGAGCGAGGCTGTCCACGATGGCCGCGAGAGCGAGGAGTTCCTCCCCTTTGCGCGTCGCGACATGGTGGGAGAGGCCATCGATGAGCTTCTGGTGCCTCGCGAGATCGTCTACGGCCTCGTTCGCGGCGTCGATGTCCGCGGTGAGCAAGGCGGTGAACGCCTTGTCCAGGATGGCCGTGGCGGACTCCCGCGCAGCGTCCATCTCCTTGA
>Ga0209802_1002369_pt1 | contig 13173 bp, 10 predicted proteins | sample GraSoiAngelo_129_FD_185886 | JGI IMG/M metagenome (GOLD analysis project Ga0209802, IMG submission 185886) | Grasslands soil microbial communities from the Angelo Coastal Reserve, California, USA - 14_0927_12_40cm (SPAdes) (version 2) | ecosystem: Environmental > Terrestrial > Soil > Grasslands ... | reverse complement strand
GTTCACTATGCCCATTGCCGTAGGCCTCGGCCGTGTCAACAAGATTCACGCCAAGTTCATGGCTTCGCGTTATTGCGCGAACGATCTGCTCGTCATCACCTTTCCACAGGTCGCTAGCCTGCCAGACCCCCATTCCGATTCTGGATACTTTCGGACCATTCTTTCCTATAGTTCTAAATTCCATTTCCAAAAATCATCCCACAAGCAGGGTGGACCTCTGCTACGTACGTTATTGATACGCTTTTTCAGAGCGTTGCTGTCAGCGTCGCTAATGCCGCGGGAACAAGCCCCTCCCCCGACTATGAGAACTAGAATCTACTCAGACAAATGTCGCAACCAGCGCGATCAGGGCGCCAATGAAGACGAGTATACCGCCAAGGCTTCCAATCAACAGAAACCCCAGGACCAGCAGGATGATGCTCCATGCGGGGTTGCGGATTTGTCCCGCTCCGACCAGAGCTATGATCCCGACAATCACGCTGACTATTGCGCTGGTGAAGATGTCCAGAGACGGAACCCGTGGCGCGAAGTCCAGAAGACCTCGAAGATCCCCGCCAAGCTGGAGAACTGCCTCAAGAATCAGTATGATTCCACCGATCAGGAGAAGCAGCCGAGCTATTGAACGCAGGGATGCTTTGGTCGACATTTACAGTTCGGCGTTCCAAAGCTTCTCGAGTACTTAACTGATGAAGTTGAACTTTCACACCGGACTCAGTGCGCCTACGCAAGACGCTCGTATCATCCGGATTTCAATCGGTTAGCTTGCGGCGTAGGTTATCTGTACTTCAGAGATTTGAGAGATGCAAGTTGCTGAATCGGCTAATTGCCTAGCTGGGCTTTGAGCTTCGACTCGATCTGATACTTCGGCACCGCCCCAATAATTCCATCGACGGGCTGTCCGTCACGGAAGATGAGGAGTGTCGGGATACTCTGAACCTGGAATTCACCAGAAGTCAAGGGGTTCTCGTCAACGTTCAACTTGCCGAATGCTACTCGGCCAGAATATTCCTTGGCGAGCTGTTCAACAATGGGGGCGACCGTTCTACAGGGACCGCACCATGCGGCCCAAAAGTCCACGACCATCAGTGGATATTTTGAGATCTCTGATGAGAAGGTAGCGTCTGACAGTATTATCGGCTTGCCATCATATTTTTCTGCTGACTGAAGCTGGGCCCGCGTCCTGCGCATTATCTCGACTAGTTTTCTCTCTTTTATGCTCTGGAGTTCAGGGTCTTCGCCAGACATGCAACCACATTCCGTTCCGTGAACGTTGCCCGAAGGATGGTATCTCGCTCTCTTAAGGTCCTCGCCTGAAGGTACCCGTCAGGATTCCTTGCCGGTCGTCTTCGCAGTCCAGTGGCCCATTTTTACCTGGAGAATATCCAGAGGCAAAGCCCCATCGTTCAAGAGCTCGTCATGGAATTTCCGAATACCAAAGTGCTGTTTCAGTCTCCTCTCGGCTCTGGCTCGCAGTTCTCGTATCTTCAGCTCGCCCATTTTGTAGGCGAGTGCCTGTCCCGGCCAGGCGATGTACCGGTCTACTTCGGAGACAATGTCCTGCTCAGAGCTAGCCGTGTTGTTCTTGAGGAACTTGATTGCCTGGTCCCGCGTCCATTTCAGACTATGAATCCCTGTATCCACTACCAGACGTGATGCTCGCCAAGATTCTGCCGTGAGCCGGCCATAGTCAGCGAGGAGGTCTTTGTAGAAGCCCATCTGCTTGCTAAGCCATTCGGCGTAGAGAGCCCAGCCTTCGACGAAGGCGGTGTATCCACCGTGGCGTCGGAACTTGGGAAGATTCGTAAGTTCTTGTTGGATAGCGATTTGGAGGTGGTGGCCAGGAACTGCTTCGTGATAGGCCAGAGCCTCCATCATGTACTTCGGCCGGGTCTCAGGCTTGTACGTGTTAACGTAGAAGTATCCGGGTCTCGAACGGTCCTCTGGCGGTGCATAGTAGTAAGCAGCAGGAGCCGCGTCTGCCCGCCATTCCTCGATTTCCCTGAAATCGTACTTTGCTTCAGGGAGCCGGCCGAAGAACTCGGCGAGCCTGGCGTCCATTTGTAGCAGGATTTGCTTGAATCCGTCGAGGAGGTCTTGCCCCGTCGCGTAGAAGTTCGACTTGTCCTTCCGAAGTTTTTCATTGTATTGTTGGAGGCTGCCTTTGAACTGAACCTTTCTCAGGATCACGCCAATCTCTTTACTGATTCGAACGAGCTCCCGTTTGCCTAGTCGATGAATCTGGCTGGGAGTGAGACGGGTCGTTGTGTGAAGGCGGATATTGTAGGCGTACATCGCTCGGCCGTTGGGAATGGACCAGACTCCGGGATGAGTCCGGGATTTTGGTAGGTATTCTTCTCTGACAAATTTGAGGAGCTTCTCGTACGCGGGGATGACGTAGTTCTGTATCGCATCGCTCACGTCTCTTGCCATTCTGTCTGCTTCGACTTTAGAAATTTCAGATGGGACCCGGTCGATCGGCTTGTAGAGTTCGCTCTTGTCGGGTGCAGACACGATCTGCGCTTCCAGTTGAGAGATGATCTTCTCGACGACGTTTCGAGGCTGAACGGTCTTCTGGCCTATTCCGGTCTTGAGATTTGTGATTGTCTGGTCGAAGACCCTCCGAAACTGTGTCAGTCGACTAATGTAGTTCACATAGTCTTGCAGATTCTTGAACGGGTGATAAGTGGTTAGTTGAGGGAGGTCGATGTGTGGACCAGTCTGCTGAGTTATAGGCAGAAGATACGGGTGATATTTTGCGCCTTCAATCTGTAATGCTAGTTCTCGTTTGAAGAGGTCATAGTTGAGCCGGTCTTCTCCACCAGTGGGTCTTTTGAAGGCCTTGAGTTTTGTTAGGTATTCCCTGAATTGGCCGACGCGCTTTTCGTAGGCCTCCGCGGAGACGTCCTCAAGCCAGTTGTCGTAGCGGTGGTCTCCTAGATATGTCGCGAGTGTCGGGTTCTCTTTGAGGATGAACTCCCAGTAGTCCTCATACAAACGATTGAGTGATGTAACCTCGTTTTCTGGACTAGCCATTACTTCACCTTGGCGAGCTTTGATGGATCTTCCCGCAGGAAGAATAGAGGAACGAGTAGGAGAAAGCACATCGCTGCGCCCGCTATCCAGGCAGCCGAGTAGTTGAATGATCTTGCGAAATATGAGAAGACCAGTGGGGGCCAGAAGGACCCGGTGAGTGAGATGCTGTTCACCCAGCCGATCGTAAGGCCCTCGTACTCTTTCTCGACCCTGCTAAGATCCTTTGCTGCGGCGAAGTTGATCGTAGACGCGGGTCCGACGGCTATACCCCCCAATACGGCTCCTGCGGCTGCAGCGGAGAGCATTGGCGCTGCCGCAACTAAAAGCGCCCAGGTCATTCCTAGACCAGAGAGGATGAGTAATCGCCGCGGCTTCCTCGAGCGATCGTAGAGTCTTCCTCCCCAGAGAGATGTGTAGATCGGCAGGACAACGATCATCGCGGCGACTATGCCGGCAATTGCGGCGGTCTCTCGCAGGCTTGATTGGAGGTAGTATGCCATGAAACTCGAGATCAATACGCTGCCTAGGTTCGAGCCAAGCGATCCGAGCCCCAGCACGATCAAGTTCCTATCGCTCAGAATCTTGCCAAGCTTACCAGTGGAGAACCTGAACTGAACATTCTCCCCATCTTCCGGAACGAGGGTGATTACCAGCAGTCCCGTAAGCACTCCAAGACTCCCGCTTAGTACGAGGGTAGACCGCCAGCCTGTGACTGTTGCGAGTAGGATCCAGCCGAAGAGGCCGAATAGGCCTCCTATGTCGAATGCGGAATTGATGAGTCCGACGCCAGTGCCTGATTTTCCTCCGAGAAATCTAGTCATAAGAACCACCGAGGGTGCGAATACAAGAGCCATTCCGGCTCCCACAATGAAACGCAGGATTCCAACCTCAAGAATTGCTGACGATATGGAAGTACCTAGCACGGCTAGAGACGAAACGAGTATGCCTAGTGATACGGTTCTCTTTGGGCCCCATTTCGCCGCGAGTATTCCGCCAGGTACCTGCATTATTCCAACACCAAGGTAGAAGCTTGAGGTCAGATTTCCCAGTCCCGACACGCCACTGTTGAGGTCGGCACTCATCAGGTAGAAGATCGCGCCGATGTTCAGCCAGTTGATGGCATAGACAATTCGAGCAGCAACAAGGGCGGTGACTGCCCGTCGTCGCGAAATCTGAGCCGACAAGTGTTCAGGAGCTAGTTCGAAAATGTTAGGTGAATATTATGATTGAGTTGGACTCAAGGAATTATTGTCATGCGGGTCTTCTCTTCCACCTTTGTCCCGATGTAGCGGTCGCTCCACTTCTGACTCATATCACCGTGCGTCCCCAATCCAACCGCTCCGTCTATGAGAAGTAGGACCCAGTAGATTTTGCTTACATTTCGGACGAGACTACTGCGCAAGTCCATCGGCTTTCCATCGACTCTCCGCACTTGCAGACCCATTATCTCTTTGCCCAAGGTCCTTCCGTAGAGTCCTTCAGCGAGGAAGAAGTAGAGGAAGACGACTAGAGGTATTAGTCCGCCAAGCGAGAGACCCCACCATGCATTCCACCATGCTGGAAATGCCCCTACAGCCGTGGACGGGAAGCTGAAGCCGATGATGAATGGAATTGACACGACGATTGCAATGATTGCTAGTACGACCGTAACAATAACTGCGTCGATGATGAAAGCGACCAGTCGCCTGGCCCAGTGGTTCTGGACATTCTTGTCATCTCTCAGTAATTCGAAGCCTGTTGGAGACTGGACACCCATAGTGCCCCGGACAGAAGCGCCGCACTTCGAACAGAATCCTGCGTCTTCTCGAAGCTCGGTCCCACACTTCCAGCAGTATACCAAGGGGTACTCGGACGTTCGAATCTCCCGCCGTGGGCTTAAAGTTGACGCCGCAAGAGAGGTCCACGTCCTCATAGAGGCGTCAATAGGCGTTCCAGCGGCCGCCAGATAATGACGAATTGGAGCCTGTACTCGGCTTGTTTATGGCAGGGTTACTATCATTCTAAACCGACAGGTGAGGGCGGGGCTTGAATAGTTCAGGAGAAGAGCCAGCTTTGAGATTAGTAGTCGTCTCTAACAGGCTACCGTTCACAGCGAGTAGCAAGGATGGCAAGCTGGCTTTCCGTGCGAGCCCAGGCGGGCTTGTCTCAGGACTGACTGCATACCTGGAATCGTCTAGACAAGGTTCCTCTAATCGAGGTTACTTGTGGGTCGGCTGGCCCGGCATCGAGATCGACGAAGGGTCTCAGGACAAACTGAGATCAAAAGCAGCGAAGCAACAAGCCTCGCCCGTGTTTCTAGACGCCAAGACAATGGACGGGTTCTACCATGGATTCTGCAATAGCACGATCTGGCCGCTGTTCCACTATTTTCCCACGTATGCCAAGTTCGACGAGAACGATTGGGCACAATACGTCAAAGTAAACGAAGTCTTCAGAGAGTCACTACTGAAAGTGGTCCAGCCAAACGACACTATCTGGGTCCACGATTATCATCTCATGCTTCTCCCGCAGCTCTTGAGAGAGAAGATGCCTGATCTTTCCATCGGATTCTTCCTCCACACACCCTTCCCATCGTACGACGTGTTCCGCACCCTCCCGACGAAATGGCGGAGAGCCATACTGGAAGGCATTCTTGGAGCTGACCTGATTGGATTCCACACGATCGACTACACACAACACTTCCTCAGATGCATACTCCGCATCCTGGGAATCGAACATAATTTTGGCCAGGTGCTCATCGACGGGGAAAGAGCCGTAAGGGTTGACACCTTCCCTATGGGCATCCACTACGAGCAGATTCGGGATAATGTGAAGAGCGACACAGTGCAGCAGGAAGCCCGGGCACTCCGGGATAGGCTAGGCAATCCTAAGGTCGTTCTGTCCCTTGACAGGCTTGACTATACGAAAGGGATCAAGCACCGTTTAGAGGCCTATGCTACTTTTCTCGAGCGGTATCCCCAATGGCTACGAAAGGTGGTCCTCATGCTTTCAGTGGTTCCTTCAAGGTTAGGGTCAGAGCATTACGAGCAGATGAAGGAGGAGATCGACAAACTAGTAGGGAGCATTAACGGAAGATTCGGGGCAATCGATTGGAACCCGATAGTCTATCGATACAGGTTTCTGCCGTATCACCAATTGTTGAGCCTCTTCGCTATGAGCGACGTGGCTCTAGTAACTCCTCTGAGAGATGGTATGAACCTGATTGCGAAGGAGTACGTCGCGTCTAGGGCTGATCAGAAGGGGGTCCTGATTCTTAGCGAGATGGCGGGAGCTTCGCGAGAGCTGGGGGAGGCTCTCATCATCAATCCCAACGATGAGTCAGAAATCGTAGACGCGCTGAAGACTGCTCTGGAAATGCCCGAAGAGGAACAAGTACGGCGCAACCAGGTGATGCAGAACAGAATAGGTCGCTACGACGTTATCAGATGGGGCCAGGACTTTACTGGCAAACTCAACTCGGTCAAAGACCAGCAGAAAAGGTTCAGCGCACGTCTAATTGACAAGTCAACAAGAGAGAAATTGATCAAAGACTACACGAGTTCTGCGAACAGAATCCTATTCCTAGACTATGACGGCACCCTATCACCGTTCAAGGAGCGCCCTGAGACCGCGGTCCCCGGGGCGATCCTCCTCGCAACTCTCAACGCGCTCGCGGAGGATCCGCGAAACAATCTAGTAATCGTGAGTGGTCGTCATAGAGATCTCTTACACAAATGGTTCGGACCCTTAAGCATAGGAATCGTTGCGGAGCATGGGGCCTGGATTAGAGAGAAGGACAAAGACTGGCTACCCGCGATCAAGGTAGAGAGCAACTGGAAGGAGAAGGTTCGGCCCATTCTCCAGAGCTATGAAGATCGGCTTCCCGGCTCCTTTGCCGAGGAGAAAGAGTTCTCCCTAGTCTGGCATTATCGAGCCGCCGACCCGGAACTGGCCTCTGTACGGTCGAAAGAGCTTGCGGATGAGCTAGGATATTTCACTGAGAACACTGAGCTCCAAGTGTTGCAAGATAGCAAGTCGATCGAGGTGAGAAACGTCGGGATCGACAAGGGAATGGCTGCGAAGCTACTCCTTTCCGAGAAGACATTCGACTTCGTTCTGGCCGTGGGTGACGATCTGGCTGACGAAGAACTCTTCAAGGTTCTTCCCGAAAAATCCTATTCGATCAAAGTAGGACTCGCAAAATCCTACGCGAAATTCAACCTGAAAAACCATCGTGACGTCATTCAACTACTGACTGATCTTACAAAGACGGCCAACGTACCTTAATTGCTCGTTTTCCTTGCGGCTCCTGCTCGTTTCCAGACCCTGAAAAATGCGCCTTCCAGATCAAAAACAGCCCCAAAACCTAAAACAAAGCCCGAATCAGAACAATCAACAAAGCTGCCCCCCTCCCGGGGGGGACCCTTTGAGATCAGATTGGACAAATTCTTACTTCGATTGTCTGCTTTGGCTGACGGAGGCCCCCGCGATCGGGCGATCTTGGCAATAATCGCCAAGTTCCCCCGTGAACTAAACGTCATACAGATTTAGCAGAACTCCTGAGGTGTATGAGGCCGACCTACTTAATTATCGACCGCTGATCTTGTTCGATATTGCTTTGGCATATCTTATCAGTCCAGTCTTCCGCCGCGCTTCTTCGAGATGAACACTCGCGGTTATGAGTCCCATGTGAGTGTAGGCCTGAGGAAAATTTCCCAGCGCTTCGCCAGTCTTTGGGTCAATCTCTTCAGAGTAGAGTCCAAGATGATTACTTCGCTTCGTTAACTGGTTCAACAGTCCCTCCGCCTCTCGAAGTTTTCCCAGTCTTGTTAGACAGTCGACCATCCAGAAGCTGCAGACTGTGAAAGTGCCCTCTTTTCCTAGTTGGCCATCGTCTACTTTGTATCTGTAAATCAGATCGTCTTCAGACAATTCTTCCCGAATCCGTTGGATGGTTGCGCTCATCTTCGGGTCTTTTGCCGGAAGAAACCCGACGAGTGGCATGAGGAGATTCGCGGCATCCAAGTCTTCTCCTCCAAAAACCATGGCGAAAGCCTTCTTCTTCTCAGACCATCCCTCTGAGAGGATGTGGCTCTTGATCTTCTTTCTAACGGGCTCCCATCTCTGCCAGTCCTCGTCATACCCGAGCTCCCGAGCCATCTTGATCGCTCGGTCGAGAGCGACATAACACCACATCGTCGACTCTACAAACGTCTTCTGCTGTCGGATCTCCCATATTCCGCTGTCAGGGCTCTGCCATTCCTTCATCGCCTGGTCCGCTGAATATCTGACGAGGTTTTCGTAGACCTGACCAGTCGTCCATCCTAAGGTGTGTAGAAAGTAGATGTAGTCTGCCAGGATTCCATAGACGTCGAGTTGCAGCTGCTTCGAGGCTGCGTTGCCAACTCGGACAGGGCTTGACCGTCGATACCCTTCAAGGTGGTCTAGGGTTGTCTCAGGTATTTCCCTCTCGCCGCCAATTCCCATCATGATCTGCAGCTTCTCTTTTGAATGCCTGCGAAGATTGATGAGCCATCTCGCATAGTCCAAAGCTTCTCTGCTTGCTCCAGCCTCGCTCAAGGCTAGAACCGAGAGCGCGTTGTCTCTTATCCAGGAATATCGATAGTCCCAGTTTCTCAGAGTGCCAATACTCTCCGGCAGAGAGGTCGTGACTGCTGCGACCATGGCTCCAGTTGGAGCATACTGCAATAGCTTCAGAACCAGACAGGATCTTACAACGTTGGCGCGGAAGGGTCCCTGGTATCTTACGTGCCCGACCCAGCGTTTCCAGTACGATAGAGTTCTGGAAAGCTTCTTGCTGCTCTCGTATCGTGTTGCGGGGATTACCGGGGTGCTTCCCCATTTCAGAACGAAGACTGCTCTTTGACTTTTCGATAATCTAAACTCGCTAGTTAGACCATCATCGTCCATAGCTTGGAGCTTCACCGATGATGCGAGATTGACCTGGTGACCTTGGTTCTTTGCTGTGCATCCCTCTTCAGTCTCCAGTATTGAGGTTTTTCCCCGAGCATAGTCTAGGCGGGGCTGGAAAACGATTCGAAGTCCGAGTTCGCCCTCGACGCAGTCTGCGATCCTGTGAATTTCTTGGAATCCCTTCAGACCACCTTTCTCCATGAAACAGGGCATAAAGTCTGTGAGCTTGATCCTTCCCTGCTCAGATTCGAAAATTGTCGAGAGGACGTTCGTGTCGCCTTCGTAGCTCTGCTCGGTCGTGAAATTCTGGGAAGGAGACAATTGGAACTTTCCACCTTTCCGTACGTCGAGAATGGCTGCAAAGACGCTTGGAGAGTCGAACCGCGGAGCGCAATACCAGTCGATAGAGCCGTCTAGTCCCACGAGGGCAGCAGTGTGCATGTCGCCAATGACCCCGTAGTCACTGATCGACTTGTAATCTGTTCGCGAATCTGGTCTGTCAGACATGGGTCATTGACTACCGAGGGTCCCAGCGTCGAGGAATCGAGTCTCAAAAGCGCTTCGAGACTCATATTATGATCGAGGAGGTTCCGAGCTCCACTTGGCTGCGCGTTGGGCATTTGGGCTAATGGTCGGGGAAGGGCGCGGTATCGGTGGCTCGGCTCCGACCGTCCTGTTAATTCCTTGGAACGGTCTTCGGGGTGCTTTCTGCTAGCCTTTTTAGTTCATCGCCCGTGATTTGCATGATTCGCCAGCCTTCTCGGAACCTAGAGCCTAGATGTTGATACACGTCGATGGCCGGTTTATTCCAGTCGAGCACTTCCCATCGTATTCCGTGACACTGCTCTGCAATCGCCGTCTTCGCAAGATGCGCCATTAGGGCTCTGCCGATACCTTTGCTTCGAAACTGGGGTCGGACGAAAAGGTCCTCGATGAAGATTCCAGATCGTCCTTGCCACGTTGAGTAGTTGTAGAAGAAAAAGGCCATGCCAGCAGGCTCCCCGTCCGATTCTGCAATGGTCGCTCGAAATTTTGGATTAGGTCCGAACCCGTCGCGGCGCAAGTCTTTCTCGGTGCAAGAGACTGCGTTCGGTGAACGCTCGTATTCTGCCAACTCTCGAATAAACGACAATATTAGGGGAATATCTTTCGCGGTTGCTCTGCGAAGCTTCAACATAGCAAGCGTGCATGTCAGCATCGGAATTATGTAAGATTGATCGGCCGCCGTGACAATTTACCAGTCCTATGTCGAGTTAAGTTCAGATGATCAGGCCTGTTTTCATCATAGGACCCGTGAGTAAAGAAAAACCAGCCAGAACCTTGAACTCTGTTTCTTGCGACGGTCGAATCCCGACTCTCGCAGAGTCTTGTCAATAGTCCCTAGCGGATGCAGGTAGAAAAGAACTCCGCCTCTTCTTCTCTGGAAATAGTTCACTACTTTCAAGGCGAGTCGAAAGGGAATTTTGGTGATGCCTTCGTCCCGAGGGACGGTGAAACCAACCATGACCCTGCTTGCATCTATGGCGTTCTTCAACAAGGGCCTCCATTCGGAATAGCAACACAGCACCTTGTCCATAACCGCAATATCCGATTCTGGCAGCTCTCTCGTCGCCCCGTTTCCCAGCTGAAACTTGGCTCGGCTCCCAAACCCGTTGGCTTGGGCCAATTCATTGGCGACGCTGATCATCTTGGGAGAGAGGTCGAACCCGAAGGTGTTGCTCGCTCCTTCCTTTAGTAGCTCGAATGAGAGGCCGCCTGCGCCGCACCCGAGGTCGAGAATAGATCTATCCATCACGTTGTTATCGAGGATAAATCTCAGGAGGAGCTTGCTACTCCGGGATAATCCCCTGTTCTTGTAACGCTCGCAGAACTCGCATGCATCACCATCAAATTCATTGGCGATCTTGTCTATCTCGACCGAGTTTGGCTCCAGGTGAATCGCTTCCTAATTCATTCCGTAAGCTCTTCTCTAAGTTTTCCTAGAACTGCCATGACCCATAGGTCGAGCCAAACGAGCGACTACTTTAAGGAGTGACTTAAAAAAAAGGGCTAAAGGGTCGTTTAGTCTAGAACTACGAAGTCTGGTAGGCAACTGCAACTTGAGGTAGTGGTGAGCCGTCAGATTGGGTTGTCAAGGTGTCGTCTGTGTAGATTATTGCCGCCATGCCGTTTGTCGGGTTTATCGCTTCCTGGAAGAGATCTAGAAGGTTGCGTGTTCCTCGCTGGCAGCCAATACCGTTCGTGCAGACAACTCCTACATGGTTCGGATGGCTGGTGACAATTGTCTGGGCAAAGTGTGCTCCTCCATCAGTGCTCCGGGCCATGTACACGTTCCAGACTGCGTTCGGATCATCCTTGCTGGAAGCACTGCTTCCATAGTACACATAGTCGACGGTGCTGCCTCGCGCCGCTACCCATGGAAAGACAGCCGTTACAGCTGGCGCTGCATTGAGAGTAATGGGACTCGTCCAAGTTTGGCCTTGGTCGGTTGATTTAGAGAGGAAGACACTGTGGGCATTCGACCATCCCGCGTATAGGTTCCCGCTCAGCGGGTCCGCCCCCAGGACGGGGAAGACATTGTTCAAGGCGAAGTTTGTGGTTCCTGAGAAGACGAGTGTTGGACTCCAGGTCTTGCCCATGTCGGTGCTCTTCGAGACATAGATGTTGTTGAAGTTGGCGGTCTTCGCCTTCTGCAATCCTCCAACCCCCGAGGCGTAAACATCGTAGACATTGTGGGTTAATGGGTCAGCGATGATCTTTCCTTGGTCGTTGTCGAAGGTCGAGTTGCTCGTTGCTCCTCCTTGTCCAACGATCGGGTCACTTTCGCGGTGGAAGGTTACGCCATCATCGTCTGATCTTTGAACGTGAATCGTTGTACTGGAACCCGAGTCGTGATAGGAAATGTAGACATGCGCGCCGTCAGATGTAATCCACGGGCGATCAGCTTGGGTCGTGTCAATGATCTGGGACGTGCAATGGGCAAAATTGTTAGAAAAGTCCGAATTGGGACAAGTAATGGCGGATACTCCAAGCTGGGTAATCCGGGTTTGGGGATTGAAGAAGGCCAGCAGGGTCGTCGCATGCAATGTGCCTGTTGAGCCAATGTCAACATCAGCGTCCTCTCCTCCTCCCACTCCAGGTGCAAGGGAAGTGTCGATCTGACCTTGGAAAGCTGGAGTCAGTCCGAACGAGGCTTTCCAACTGTTGGTGGCGAATTGGGTCCAGGAGAGTGAGACGAAGACCGCGGTGCCATCCGGTCCGATGGTGAGTTCAGGCTCACTGCCCCCATCGGGTCGAATTAGTGGGATATTGACGAAGCTGGGCGAGGTGGATTTTCCGTGCACGGCGACTGGTATGGAGATTGTTATGATCAGGGCTAGTGCAAATAGTAAGGGAGATGTTTTCATACTATCCTGTTCGTGGCTTTCGAGAGAGGGTTCTCGCTCATATTCCTTTCGCAAAGTGGATATTAGTAACCAGAATTCCCTCAGCGAAGGGGAGATGTTGAAAGGTGGACTATCGTAAGCTTGGGATTTCCGGGCTTAAGCTCAGCGAACTCTCGCTGGGTGCCTGGGTCACGTACGGTGGGCAGGTCGGCGAGGAGGTCGCAGTCAAGTGTATGTCGGCCGCCCATGATGCAGGGGTGAACTTCTTTGATAATGCAGAGGCCTATGCTCGTGGCAATGCGGAGACTGTGATGGGGAATGCGATCAAGCGGTTGGGCTGGCGCAGAGAGAGTATCGTCGTCTCCAGCAAAGTCTTCTGGGGCGGAGATGGACCCAATGACAAGGGACTGTCGAGGAAGCATGTCTATGAAGCATGCCGAAATTCTTTGCGAAGGCTTCAACTAAGCTATCTCGATCTGTTCTTCTGTCATCGTCCGGATCCTAACACGCCGATCGAGGAGACGGTTCGAGCTATGGACGATCTCATCCACCAGGGTCTGATTCTCTACTGGGGAACTTCCGAATGGAGCGCCGCCGATATCATGCGGGCCTATGGAATAGCCCGAGAGCTTGGCATCACCCCTCCAACGATGGAACAGCCACAGTACAACATGCTTCACCGAGAACGAGTCGAGGTCGAGTATCTACCGCTGTACCGGGAGATTGGACTTGGAACGACAATCTGGAGCCCGCTAGCCTCGGGACTATTGACTGGGAAATACAAGAGTGGTGTCCCTCCAGGCTCGCGAGCCACGCTAGAAGGGTATGGCTGGTTGCGGGA
>Ga0209802_1002358_pt1 | contig 13220 bp, 10 predicted proteins | sample GraSoiAngelo_129_FD_185886 | JGI IMG/M metagenome (GOLD analysis project Ga0209802, IMG submission 185886) | Grasslands soil microbial communities from the Angelo Coastal Reserve, California, USA - 14_0927_12_40cm (SPAdes) (version 2) | ecosystem: Environmental > Terrestrial > Soil > Grasslands ... | reverse complement strand
ATGTTCTTGCGTAGGCTGTTCAGGTCGTACTCCCGCAGGTCCACGCCGTCGAGCAGGATGCGACCCTCGTCCGGATCGTACAACCGCGCGAGCAGCTTCACGAGCGTCGTCTTCCCCGCCCCGTTCTCCCCGACCAGCGCGATCCGCTCCTCCGGGTCGAACGTGAACGTCAGGTGCCGCACCGCCCACCGGTCCGAGCCCGGGTAGCGGAACCCGACATCCTGGAACTCGAATCCCCGCCGGATCGGCACCGGCACAGGCCGCGCCCCCGGCTTGGACGTGACGCGCGGCTGCACGTCGAAGAAGGTGAACAGGTCCGAGAGATACAGACTCTGCTCGAACACCTGCGACAGCGAGAGCAGGATGCGCTGGATCAGGTCGCGGCTGGCGCGAAACGAGCCGGCAAGGAAGGTCAGCGCGCCGATCGAGAACCGGCCCAGGACCGTCAGGTAGATCGTCACCGCGTACGCGCCGTAATAGCCGAGGGTGCCGATGGTCACGAACACCGTGGACACCACGTTGCGCTTGATCGCGAGCTTCTTGTTGGCGTCGTAGAACTCGTCGGACAGCTTGGCATACCGACCCACGAGGAAGTCCGACAGGTTGAAGAGCTTCACCTCCTTCGCCATCTCGTCCGACGCACCCGCGTAGCGGAGGTAGTCGAGCAGCCGCCGCTCCGGGGTCCATTGGAACAGCAGCGAATAGCCCAGCGCCGCGTAGTGGGTCTCGCCCAGGAAGGACGGCACGACGGCGATCACCAGGAGCAGGAGGAGCCACGGGAGCTGCACGAGCAGCACGGCCGCGAGCGAGATCAGGGTGACGAGGTCCTGCGCCGTAGACAGGAGCAGCGCGACGAGCCCGATCCGGCCCACGGTCTGGCGACGCGCGCGCTCCAGGTGATCGTAGGTCTCCGAGTCCTCGTACTGCGCCAGGTCGAGCGTCGCCGCATGCTCCATGAGCCGTACGCTGATGCGGTTCGAAAACAAATCGCCGAGCAGGCTTTCGAACAGCGACGAGAGGCGGGCCAACCCCTCGCCGCCGACGGCGATGCCGAGCTCGAGCCCCACGAGACCCCCGAGCGACCACCAGTCCACGACGCCTCCGGCCGCGCGCACCTGCATGGCGGCGATCACCCCGTCGATGATCAGCTTCCCGATCCACAAGACGGCCAGCGGGATGAACGACCGGACCATCCGGAGCGCCAGGATCGCGACGGTATACCCGCGGTGCGTCTGGTAGACGAGCTTGAGGAGGGGCGGCACGTACGTGAGGGCCTGCAGCCGTTCGGACCAGGTCGGCGGCTTGCCGTCGGGCCCGGAGATCGGGCTCCTGGCCCGCGGGACGATGCCGTGCGGGATGAAGCGGGGTGTCGGGGCCGTCACGACCTTAACTTCTCCAAGGGACGGTGCGTCAATATAACCGCATGAAAAACCGGGTCGTGTGGCGCAGTCTCGTGGTCGTGGGCGCCTGCCTGCCCTTGGTAGGGGCGCAGCATGCTGCGCCCCCACAATCCGTCATGCCGGGAGCCGCCCTCACCCCGCAGGACTCGGCGCTCCACGTCCTGAACCGCCTGGCGTACGGACCCCGACCCGGCGACGTCCCCCGCGTGGCCGCGGAGGGGGTGATGCGCTGGATCGACCGCCAGCTCTCTCCCGATGGGATCGACGACGACCGGTTGGCGCTGCGAGAGCGTCGGTTCGACATCCTCAGGTACGACCGCGGCGACCTCGCCGCCATGTACACCGCAGCGCAGCGGGAGCGGCGCGAGCGCAAACTGGCTGCGGGGGAGACCGCGCAGGATTCCGACAGACTTCCCGATCCAATGATGCTGAAGAACAGGCGCCTCGCGAGCGAATTCGCCGACCTGGCCGTCGTCCGCGCCGCGCTCTCCGAGCGGCAGCTGTACGAGGTCATGGTGGACTTTTGGACCAATCACTTCAACGTCTACTTCGCCAAGGGGGCCGATCGCTTCCTCACGCCCGACTACATCGAACACACGATTCGCCCCCGCGCGATGGGCAAGTTCCAGGATCTCCTGATCGCCACCGCCAGGAGCCCCGCGATGCTCTTCTACCTCGACAATTGGGAGAGCGTGGCGCCCGGTACGTCACCCCCGTTCCCCCTCTCCGCACGGCGGAGAGGGGGTCAGGGGGTGAGGCCCGTCCCCAAAGGGATCAATGAGAACTACGCCCGGGAGTTGCTCGAGCTCCACACGCTGGGCGTGGACGGCGGCTACACGCAGCAGGACGTGATCGACGTCGCGCGCATTTTCACCGGCTGGAGCATCGAGCGCCCGCAACAGGGCGGGGATTTCGAGTTCCACGACTGGGCACATGACCGAGGGGAAAAGCTGGTGCTCGGGGTCCGGTTTGAAGGCGGGCACGACATGGACGAGGGGATCCGGCTCCTCAAGCTCCTGGCCAACCACCCAGCCACGATGCACCATGTGAGCCGGAAGCTGTGCCAGCGATTCGTGAACGACGATCCGCCTGACGGCTGCGTGGACGACGCCGTGGCGGCGTGGAGACGCTCCAGCGGTGACATGCGTGAGGTGCTGCGGGCCATATTTCACGGCCCCGACTTCTGGGCGGCGGCGAACGTGCGCGCCAAGGTAAAGACCCCGCTCGAGTTCGTGGTCAGTGCGGCGCGGGCGGTCGCCGCCGAGCCCGACACGTCTCCCCGTCTGGCGCAGGTGGTGGCGCGCCTCGGCGAGCCGCTTTATCTCCACGTCGCTCCCGACGGGTATCCTGAACGGGAAGCGGCATGGGTGAACAGCGGTGCGTTGCTCGATCGGATGAATGCCGCCGTGGCGCTGGCGTCAGGGAAGCTGCCGGGCGTGACCGTCGTGCTCGACTCCATCGTTTCGGCTGGGGACGCCGAGCAATTGATCGGCGTAGTCAACGAGAAGATCTTGGGTGGGACGATGTCCGAGAACACGAAGCAAGTGCTCAGACGTGAGTTGGCCGGGGTCGGCGATCCCGCGCAGGCGCGTGCCCTGGCCGTGGGCCTCGCAATAGGCGGACCGGAGTTTCAGCGGCAATAAAGGGCGGCAAGGGCGGCAGAGGGCGGCAGAGGGCGGCAACGGCAGGAGGACGGAAACATGTCGATCTCGCGAAGGGTTTTCGTGAAGTCCGGCGGTTTGGCCTTGGTCAGTTTCGGTCTGGACCCACTCTTCCTGGCGCGGGCGGCCTTCACCTCGTACGAGCCTTTGCCGCCCCATGCCGCCTGTTGCCGCCCTGTCTTAGTGTGTCTCTTCCAGCGCGGCGCCGTGGACGGGCTCAACATGATCGTCCCTCATGGTGACCCGATTTATTATCAAGAACGGCCTCGCATCGCCGTGCCCGAGAAGGACGTCCTGGACTTGGACGGGTATTTCGGCCTGCACCCCGGTCTCGCGGCGCTCAAGCCATTGTGGGAAGCCAAAACCCTCGCCGCGATCCACGCGATCGGCTCCCCGGACGCGACCCGGAGCCATTTCGACGCGCAAGACTACATGGAGTCGGGCACTCCGGGCATGAAGGCGACGCCGGACGGCTGGCTCAACCGCTACTGCCAGCACGACCGCGAGCACCAGGACACGCCGTTCCGCGCAGTCGCCTTCGGTCCCCAGCTGCCCCGGATCCTGGCGGGCACCGCGCCGAGCCTCGCGATCGACGACCTGCAGGCATTCGGCCTGCGTGCGCCTCAGCCCGCCGCGCGCGACCGGCTCACCCGCGCCTTCGAGGAGCTGTACGCCGGCTCCGCGACAGGGTTGCTCTCGACCTCCTCTCGGGAAGCGTTCGACGCGGTGCAGATGCTCAAGCGCCTAGACCCCGGACAGTACCGGCCCGCGAACGGCGCCGATTACCCGCGCGGCAGGCTGGGAAAAGCGCTGCTCGAGATCGCCCAGCTCATCAAGGCCGATATCGGGCTCCAGGTGGCGTTCGCGGACGTGACCGGGTGGGACACGCACGTAAATCAGGGAGCGACGGAGGGGCAGCTGGCGGGGCGGTTGGGCGAGCTGGGCGAAGCTCTCGCGGCCTTCACGCGCGACGTGGGCGAGCGGATGCGCGACGTCGTCGTGCTCACGATGTCAGAGTTCGGTCGCACCGTACGGGAAAACGGCAGCTCGGGCACCGATCACGGGCACGCGACGGCCATGCTGGTGCTGGGCGGCCCAGTGAACGGAGGCAGGGTCCTGGGCAAGTGGCCCGGACTCGATCCCGCGCAGCGCTTCGAGGGCCGGGACGTGGCCGTGACCACCGACTTCCGCGATCTATTCGCCGAGCTCCTGGCGCGCCACCTGGGGGCGCGAGACCTGTCCGCGGTCTTCCCGGGATTCGTTGCGAACTGCGAGCGATTCCCTGGCGCGATCCGCGGGTGAACCCGCGCATCAGGCGGGGATCGCTTCTTCCAGCGCCGCGAGCAACGGCTCCAGCTCCCAGGAGTCGTCGTACCGCACGCCGTTGATGAAAAACGTCGGAGTGCCGTTGACACCGCTCGTGACGCCGCTCCGGAAGTCTTCCCGCACGCGAGGCGCATACGCGCCGCTGGTGAGCTCTCTCCGAAACCGCGCGACATCGAGACCTAGGTCGCCCGCGTATTCGATCAGATACTCGCCGTCCAGCGCGAACTGTCGTTCGAACAAGCGGTCATGCATCTCCCAGAACTTGTCCTGCGCTCCCGCCGCTTCGGCCGCCTCCGCCGCCTGCTCAGCGTGGGGGTGACTCTCGCGCAGCGGAAAGTTGCGGTACACGAACCGTAGTCTCGGTCCCATCTGTTGCTGGATCGCCTTGACGATGGGGTACGCGCGCCCGCAGTGCGGGCACTCGTAATCGCCGTACTCGACCAGTGTAACGGCCGCACCGGCTGGGCCCTGGATGTGGTCCCGCTCGCCCACCGGCAGGGTCAGTGCTGCGGCTGCGTCGCGCCTGGTCACGCTGGGGTCCGCTCGCCGGCGAGCGCGTCGAGGGCACGCAGGATGCCGTCCGCGCCGGGGTTGACGGCGATGGGCGAGACGTAGCTCCACCGAATGACTCCGTCACCGTCGATGACGAACAACGCTCGCTCGCTGAACCCGTCGCCTTCGCGGTACACGCCGTAGCGCCGCGCCACCGCCCCCTTGGGCTCGAAGTCCGCGAGCAGGGGGAAGTGGAGCTTGCGCTGCTCGGCGAACGCTCGGTGGCACCAGGCGCCATCCACCGAGATGCCGAGCAGCCTGGCGCCGTAGCCGTGGAAATCGGAGAGGACCTCGTTGTACAGCGCCATTTGATCGCCGCAGACCGGGCTCCAGTCCGCGGGATAAAACGCCAGGATCACCGGCTGGCCGCGGTAGTCACGCAGCGAGGCGGTCTGATCCGGCGCACTGTGCAGCGTGAAGTCGGGCGCCTGAGTCCCGGCAGGGAGCGGACCCGCGGCAGGGGCATTCGTATCGGGCATGGGAAGCTCCTTTCTCAGCGGTTGCGAGCCTCGGACTCTTCCGGGACGATCGGCAGCTCGAGACGGTCGGCGTTGCGCAAGACGGCGATCGTCGTGCGCGCACCGATCCGCTCGGTGACGAGCAAGCGGTGCAGATCGTCGATCCCCGAGACGGTTTGCCCGTCGAAGCCGACGACGATGTCCCCCGCCTTGACCCCCGCGCGTGCCGCCGGGCTGTCCGGCTCCACCCCCGTCACCAGCACGCCGCTCTTCGTGTCGGTGCCGAGCGCCCGCTGCGCCAGCCGCAGCAAGGGCACGTTCTGCCCCGCGACTCCGATCCGGCCGCGGCGGATCTTGCCGTGGCGGATGAGCTGGCCGGTCACGACCTTCGCCGTATTGATGCCCACGGCGAAGCAGATCCCCTGGGCGGGAAGGATCACCGCGGTGTTGACGCCCACCACGCGGCCGCGCGCGTCCACCAGCGGCCCCCCGGAGTTACCCGGATTCAGCGCGGCGTCGGTCTGGATCACGTCATCGATCAGCCGCCCGCCGACGGAGCGGAACGAGCGGCCCAGCGCGCTCACGACGCCCGCGGTGACGGTACTCTGGAAGCCGAGCGGGTTGCCGATCGCGATGACCAGCTGCCCGACCCGCAGCGCCGCCGAGTCACCGAACTCGGCGACGGTGAGCGAGACCGGCGGGACCCGGATGACCGCCAGGTCGGTATCGGGGTCGTCCCCCACGAGCTCCGCCGCGACGGGCCGACCGTCCGCGAACGCCACCTCGATCCGCGTGGCGTCATGCACCACGTGGCTGTTCGTCAGGACGAACCCGTCGGGTGTGAACACGAACCCCGAGCCCTTGCCCGGCACTTCCCGCGCTGGGCGGCCTCGCCGCTCGACCTTGTGTCGCACTTCGACGCTCACAACGGCGGGACCGACCCGCTCGGCCGCTCCGGTCACTGCCCGAGAGTACGCGTCGAGCAGCTCGTCCTCGCGCGGTGTTGGAGAGCGGGGTGCGGTCTGGGGTGGGACCACCGTCTCGTCGGAAACGAGCACGGGTGCTGCATTCATGGTCTAGACCTCCTCACACCTAATGACAACGCCGCGGGGTTCCCGCCCCGACCAGGCAGGGGTGCCGTATATTTGTGCCCCTATGGATCTTGCCGGCTCGCTCGCCGTCGTGACCGGCGCAACCGAAGGGATCGGGCGCGCAACGGCACAGGCACTGGGGCGGGCGGGGTCGCGAGTCGCTATCTGCGCGCGCACCGAAGCCAATGTACACGCCACGGTACGCGACCTGAAGGCGGAGGGGATCGACTGCATCGGCATGCCGTGCGACGTGTCCGATCCCGCCCGCGTGGAGGCGTTCGCCGCGTTCGTGACCCGGGAACGCGGCGTGCCGCAGGTGCTCGTGAACAACGCCGGGATCGGGCGGTTCCGGCCCCTCGTGGAGCTCTCGCTCGAGGACTGGGACGCAACGATGGGGGTGAACGTCCGCTCTCTCTACCTCGTCACGCGGGCGTTCCTCAAGTCCATGCTGGACGCGGGCACCGGCACTATCGTGAACATCGCCTCGCTCGCGGGGAAGAACGGCGTCGAGGGTGGCACGGCGTACTGTGCATCGAAGCACGCGGTGCTGGGCTTCTCCAAGAGCCTGATGCTCGAGGTGCGCAAGCGCGGCCTCCGCGTCGTGGCCATCTGCCCGGGCTCCGTGTCGACGCCGTTCATGGACAAGCGGGAGCGCGTGCGCCCTGCCCCCGACCGCGCCCTCGGGGCCGAAGACGTGGCGCATGCGGTAGTCGCGACCCTCACGGTCTCAGACCGCGCCATGATCAGCGAAGTCGACATTCGGCCGACGAATCCTTAGGCGAAAGGCGTCAAGCGTGAACCGTCACGCAAGATCGTCAAGCGGAATCGTCGCACAGAGTCGTGGACCAACGACGTCGCGTGACGTCTTTGCGCGACGTCTCTGCGGGACGTCTCTGCGGGACGTAGTTTGAAGCAATGCTCGATCCCATTCGGCGTTTGTTGGCAGAGGCGGGTAAGGCGAAACAAACCCGCGCCTTCTGGCAGACCGTTACCGACATCCTCAGCGAGTACGCGGGGGGCGCGCGGGTCGAGCTCACCTACAAGGGATTGAGCGAATCCGGGACCCTCGACGCGGGTGCAGCCGGCACGGACGGCGAGACGTTCCTGACGGACTACCACGACGCCGAGGGCCGCCATGTGAGCGCGCGCTTCGAGGGACTGCCGGCCGGCTTTCCCGGCGAGGTGCTGCGCTCGACCATCGAGATCGCGACGCACCTGGCCGTGATGGTGGCGCGTCGCAGCGGGCTCGAGCGCGAGCGCCGTCTTGGCACGTTCCTGGTGGAGCTGTCCCGCTGGCTTTTGGCGGCGCCGGAGCGCGAGCTGCTGCTCCGCTACACCCTGCAGAGTGTCACGAGCCTGGTCGATGCCCAGGGCGCATACGTGGCGCTGCGGGGCGTCACTCCCGACACGCTGCGCGTGGCGTCGACCGTGGGGCAGTGCGTCGAGCTCGACGGCGCGGAGATCGCGGTCGATGCGAGCGCCACGGGGCGGGTGATCCGCACCGGAGAGCCCTTTCTCACCGACAACATCCTGAACGAAGCGGACGCCCAGCGCGGGTTGTCGCCTTCCGGTTTGGCACGGGCCGCCATGATTGCGCCGCTGCGGACCTCGAGCGGCGTCGCGGGCGCGGTGGGTGTGGTGCGTTACCTGCGCACGGGCGCGGAGGAGTCGCTCCCGTTCACACTCATGGAGCTGCAGTACCTCACCGCGGTGGCGGCCTATATCGCGGGCGGGCTCGAGCTGTCGGAGGCGGTGAGCGGCGCGCGCGCCGCGGCGGAGCGGGCGCACGCCATGGTGGACGGCAGCCCGCTCCCGATGGCCCTGGTGGACCGGAGCGGCCGCGTGCAGCAGCTCAACCAGGCGGCGTGCCGCCTGCTCGGCATCCCGTCCGAAGCGCAGGCGCTCGGGGTGCACCTCGAGGCGCTCGGCCTTTCCCCCAGCGAGATCTCGCTGCACCTCGTGCTGGCGCGGCCGCGAGACGGCTCGCCGTGGCACGGCCGGGTCCTCGTGACCCAGGCCTCGGGGGACCGCCGCATCTGCGATTGCACCATCACCGGCGTGTCGGGGGTCGGGCCGGACAGCCTGTTGGTGGCACTGTACGACCGGACCGACGAGCTGCGCGCCCAGCGCGAGCTGATCGCCCGCGAGAAGCTCGCCACCGTGGGCGAGATCGCCAGCGGCGTGGCGCACGAGGTGAACAACCCGCTCGCGGCGATCCGGATGGAGGCGGAGCTGCTCGGGCGCGCCAGCAAGGATCCCGACACGAGCACCACGGCGGCGACCATCACCCGCGAGGTAGACCGTGCCGCGCGCATCGTCCGCAGCCTGCTGCGCCTCGCCCGGCGCGCCGACACCACCCCGACGCGCGTTCAGATGAACGACCTGGTGCACGACGTGGCCGAGATCCGCCAGCGCGTGCTGCGTACGGAAAGCGTCGAGTTTCGCACCACCCTCGACCAGTCCGCACCCGCCGTGTTGGGCCTGGGTCAGGAGCTGCAGCAGGTGGTGATCAATCTCGTGACCAACGCGGAGTACGTGGTGCGGGGCCGGAAGCCCGCGATCGTGCAACTCCGGACCCAGGCGCGCGAGGGATGGGTCCGATTGACGGTGGACGACTCGGGGCCGGGCGTCCCGCGGGAGATCCGCGGCCGCATCTTCGATCCGTTTTTCACCACCAAAGGCCCCGACGAGGGCACCGGCCTGGGCCTCGCGATCTGTCAGCGCGTCGTGACCGAAGTCGGCGGGAAGATCTGGATCGAAGACTCCGAGCTCGGCGGGGCGCGGTTCGTGGTCGAGCTGCCGGCGGCGCCCGAGAACGTGGAGACGAGGCACATCGGCTGAGCCGACCTTCAGTGCTCCAGGATGCGCGTGCGGTAGAGGCCGAGGACGATCAGGCCGGAGGCCCCGAGCGCCACCAGCAGCGCGGTGAGTCGCCAGTCGAACCCGAATCGAGCGGCCCCAACGGTGGCGGCGATGAGCCAGGCAGCGCTCGCGAGGAAGCCCAGGATCACGACTTCCTTCCTCGCCATCAGGATGCCGAACACGTAGCCCCAGCTGAACACGCACACGGCGAGGAACATCAGGCCGTGCGGGATCTTGACGGGGTCGATCAAGTTGAGCGACCCCGCGAAGAAGCAAAACAATCCGAGTACCGTGTAGCTCGCGAGGTGCAGCGCGAGCGGGAGGGGAACGGTCCCCATGCGGTTGAAGGTCATGGCGTAAAATTACCTGTATGGAAGCCACGCGTACATATCTCGAGCTGTCGCGGGAAAGCCAGTTCAGGCCCGGGTTCGGCGCGTTCCCCGACCTCGTGATCGAGCGGGTCGAGCGGCCGACGCCCGAGCTGTATCGCGAGTGTTACCGCACCGTCGGCGAGGCCTACCACTGGCGCGACCGCTGGGATTGGACCGACGCGGAGATCCGCGCGCACCTGGCGCAGCCCGAGATCACGCTGCACGTCGCGCGACGCCGCGGCGCGCTCGTGGGGTGGTACGAACTGCGCCGGGCGCCCGAGGACGGCTCGGTCGAGATCGCCTACTTCGGGCTGCTCCCGCACGCCATCGGCCACGGCCTCGGCAAGCATCTCCTGTCCTGCGCAGTGCGCGACGCCTGGGCCCTCGGACCGTCGCGCGTGTGGCTGCACACCTGCACGCTCGATCATCCGGCCGCGCTCCCGAACTACAAGAAGCGCGGGTTCGTGCCGTACAAGACGGAGACGTACGAGGTTAACTTCCCCTCGTGACTTTCACGCTCTCGCGGACGCACAAGCTCATCATCGCCGCCGTGCCGATCGTGCTCGCGCTGCTGTTCGCGCTGTATACGTGGTCCGCCCTGACGTGGACCTACTCGAGCGGAGAGCGCGCCGGCTACGTGCAGAAGTTTTCCAAGAAGGGGTGGATCTGTAAGACCTGGGAGGGCGAGCTGGCGTTGGTGTCCATCCCGGGGACGATGTCGGAGAAGTTTTATTTCACCGTGCGGGACGATTCCGTCGCCGCGCGCATCAACCAGAGCCTGGGCAAGCGCGTGGCGCTGAGCTACAAACAGCACATGGGCATCCCGACGAGCTGCTTCGGAGAGACCGAGTATTTCGTCGCGGGCGTGAAGGTCGTGGAATGACGACGACGAACAGCTTCGGAGCCCGGGCGCCGCTCAAGGCGGCCGGCGGCACCTTCGAGATCTTCCGCCTGGACGCGCTCGAGCGGCGCGGCCTCCCCGTCGCGCGCCTCCCGTACTCGCTCCGCATTTTGCTCGAAAACCTGCTGCGCCGGGAGGACGGGCGCACGGTGACACCGGCGGAGATCGAGCGCCTCGCGCGCTGGGACCCGACCAAGACGCCCGACGACGAGATCGCGTTCATGCCGGCGCGCGTCCTGATGCAGGACTTCACCGGCGTTCCGGCGGTCGTGGACTTCGCCGCCATGCGCGACGCGATGCAGGGTATGGGCGGCGACCCGAAAAAGGTCAACCCGCTGCTCCCCGCCGAGCTCGTGATCGATCACTCCGTGATCGTGGACGAATTCGGCACACCCACCGCGTTTCAGGTGAATGCCGACCTCGAGTTCCAGCGCAACCGCGAGCGCTATGCGCTGCTGCGGTGGGCGCAGCGAACGTTCCAGGGATTCCGCGTCGTGCCGCCCGATACCGGCATCGTGCATCAGGTCAACCTCGAATACCTGGCAAGAGTCGTCTTCACAACGGAAGGTCCCTTACAAGACGCCAAGTCGCCAAGTCGCCAAGGCTCGATGCCGCAGGCCTATCCCGACACCCTCGTGGGCACCGACTCGCACACCACGATGATCAATGGGCTCGGCGTGCTCGGCTGGGGCGTGGGGGGGATCGAGGCGGAAGCCGCGATGCTGGGACAGCCGGTCTCCATGCTCATCCCGCAGGTCGTGGGCTTCCGGCTCACCGGCAAGCTCAGCGAGGGCGCGACCGCGACCGACCTCGTGCTGACCGTGACGGAGATGCTCCGCAAGAAGGGTGTGGTGGGAAAATTCGTCGAGTTCTACGGCCCCGGGATCACCACGCTGCCCCTCGCCGATCGCGCGACCATCGGGAACATGGCGCCCGAGTACGGCGCCACCGTGGGGATCTTCCCGGTGGATCAGGAGACCCTGCGCTACCTCGAGTTCACCGGCCGGCCGAAGGAGCAGGTGCAGCTGGTCGAGGCGTACATGAAGGAGCAGGGCCTGTTCCACTCGGGCACCACGACGGAGCCCGTGTATTCCGACACCCTCTCGCTCGACCTCTCGACCGTAGAGCCGAGCCTCGCTGGCCCGCGGCGGCCGCAGGACCGGGTGTCGCTGCGCGATCTGCCCCGGAACTTCCAGCTCGCACTCCCGGCCCTGGTCAAGCCCTCGTCGCCGATCGCGCCGGCCGTGAACTCGGGTCGCTGGGAGGCCGAGGGCGGGCACGTCGCCACCGCGGTAGAAACGCCGCCTCGGCACCGCACCCATGTCGATCTCCAGCTCGACGGCGTGGACTGCAAACTGCGCCACGGGTCCGTCGTGATCGCCGCGATCACGAGCTGCACTAATACGTCGAATCCGTCGGTGATGATCGCCGCGGGCCTCGTCGCGAAGAAGGCCGTGGAGAAGGGCCTCAAGTCGCAGCCGTGGGTGAAGACGAGCCTCGCACCCGGCTCGAAGGTGGTGACGGACTACCTGCAGCGGGCGGGCCTGATGCCGTATCTCGAGCAGCTGCGGTTCCACCTGGTGGGCTACGGCTGCACCACCTGCATCGGCAACTCGGGGCCCCTCCCTGAGGCCGTGTCGGCCGCGGTCGCGGAGGGAGAGCTGGTGGTCTGCGCGGTGCTGTCGGGGAACCGCAACTTCGAGGGCCGCATCCAGCAGGAAGTGCGGGCGAATTACCTCGCGTCCCCGCCGCTCGTCGTGGCGTACGCCCTCGCGGGGCGGATCGATCTCGACGTTCAGTCGGAGGCCCTGGGGACGGGCAAAGACGGGAAGCCCGTCTACCTCCGCGACATTTGGCCGTCCGCCAAGGAAGTGGACGATGTGGTCCGCTCGTCCATCAAGTCGGCGATGTTCCACAAGCAGTACGGCGAGGTCTTTACGGGGGACGAGCGCTGGCGCGGGCTTCCGGTTCCCGCGGGCGATCGGTTCGCCTGGGAGCCGAATTCGACCTACATCCGCCGGCCGCCGTACTTCGACGGCATGCCGCCAACGCCGGGCCCGGTCACGGACATCCAGGGGGCGCGGGTGCTGTGCCTCTTGGCCGACAGCATCACCACGGACCACATCTCGCCCGCCGGGTCCATCCGCAAGACCAGCCCTGCCGGCCAGCACCTGATCGGCCACGGGGTGAAGCCCGAGGACTTCAACTCCTACGGCGCCCGCCGCGGCAACCACGAGGTGATGGTGCGCGGCACGTTCGCCAACGTACGACTCAAGAACCTGCTCGCGCCGGGGACGGAGGGGCCGGTCACGCTGCACCTCCCCGACGGCGAGCAGATGACGATCTACGATGCCTCGGTGAAGTACCAGGCCGAGGGCGTGCCGCTCATCGTGATCGCGGGAAAGGAGTACGGCTCAGGCTCGTCGCGCGATTGGGCGGCGAAAGGCCCCCGGCTGCTCGGTGTGCGCGCGGTGATAGCCCAGAGCTACGAGCGGATCCACCGGTCGAACCTGGTGGGGATGGGAATCCTCCCGCTGCAGTTCCTCCCCAACGAGACGCCGGAGAAGCTCGGCCTGACCGGAAAAGAAGTGTTCGAGA
>Ga0209802_1002355_pt1 | contig 13223 bp, 13 predicted proteins | sample GraSoiAngelo_129_FD_185886 | JGI IMG/M metagenome (GOLD analysis project Ga0209802, IMG submission 185886) | Grasslands soil microbial communities from the Angelo Coastal Reserve, California, USA - 14_0927_12_40cm (SPAdes) (version 2) | ecosystem: Environmental > Terrestrial > Soil > Grasslands ... | reverse complement strand
CGTTCATGGCGGTACACATGAAAGGTGGTAAGACCTGCCCGCGATGCGGGCACCGGATCAGCCAGATCGGCTCCAACCGCGAGCCGCTGAACTTCTGCCGGGGCTGCCAACTCTAAGAAGGCAGACCCCTGGCGGGTTCCCTCCCTTCGGTTCCGGTTCCCTCCCCCGCCGGCCTACCGGGCCCAGCGTATCCCGCCCTGTCAACCCCCCGCCTGTTAAGAGTGGTGACCGGCGCCGGCCAGGTTGCCCGCGATGCTCCCCAGCAAACGCTGGGACACAACCGTGATCTCGTCGATTGCCTCTTCGAAGGCAGCCTCGTGGCGGCTCGACGGCTTTGTGAACCCGCTCACCTTGCGCACGAACTGGCGCGCGGCTTCGCGAATCTCGGCGTCAGTGGCGACGATGTCGGCGTGGCGCAGGGTTTTGATGCTTCGGCACATGGCTCACAACGATAGAGAGGAGCTACGTTTCCCGATGCGGCGGCAGCTCAGGTAGCTCGGGGGGCGCAAGGCGGGACGGGTCGAGCCCAGCCCGTTTCAGCATCGCGCTGGCGAGGCGCTCGTACCGATGCTCCGCCAGGTCACCGACGGGATCCGGGCTCGCGCTCATCAGCTGGCGGAAGCTCAAGCTCGAGACGGCGCGGTATGCGAGCACGGCGCGGGCCGCATCGGCGCGGCCGGTTATCGATGCGATGCGCACAAACGCCAGCGCCGCGCCGGTCTCCCGCATGTCGCGCCACCTCCATCCGCTGTAGGGCAAGAGAACCAGGAGGATCGGCGGCAGCGCGACGAGCAGCGCCAGGATGATCGCGACCCTGAAGATCGCTTCGTGGATGTTCTGACCCGCCGCGACCAGCTGATCGCCCGAGTAGTGACGCAAAGCATCCGCCATGTCCTGGAGGAACTTGGTCAGGATTGGGATCCCGCCCGGGATTCCGGCCCGAAACGCCGCGATCCACTGGTTGAACGTGGTGCCCGTGTTCTTGATCCCGTCGGCGATGACCTCCAGGCCCATGACCGTCTGATAGATGAGCCAGCCCAGGTACGCCCAGACGACTGTCCAGAAGAACACGACCGTGTCGGCCAGCACGCGCAGAAAAGCAGGCCAGGTCCGGTCGGGATAGATCTTCAGCATCATGTCCCGCGCACGATAAGTCACCTGGGCGGGACCGCGACCTACGCGATGGCGAAATCGACCTCGACGGTGACCTGAACGTCCATCTGCCCGACCGGGACCTGGGTGTCCTGGCGGATCGCGGCGGCGCCGAAGCTCAGCGGCATCGGCGGCCGGCTCGCGGTGGAAAGATCGCTGATCCGGATCACCTGGCCCAGCTTCACTCCAGCCGCTGACGCCATCGCTTGGGCCTTGGAGCGAGCATCGGCGATGGCCAGGGATCGGGCTTCGGCCTGCGCCGTCTTGGGGTCGGTAAGGCCGAAGCTCACCGAGATATTGGTCGCTCCACCCTCCTGCACGATGGCGTCGAGCGTCTTGCCGACCGTGTCGACGTTGTGCCACTTGATCTGGAGCTGCTGGCTGGCGCGGTAGGCGGTGATGGTCTGTCCAGTAGAGCTGTAGACCGGGCCCACCCAATAACCCGTCGTGCCGAGATCCTTGTCCGCGACGCCGAGCGCTTTGATCCGGCTGACCAGCTTTGCCGTTTTGCTCGCCAGGTCGCTCTGCGCTGCGGCTGCTGTGCTTTGCTGGGATTCGATGCCCGCGCCGACAATCGCCAGGTCTGGCTTCTTCGAAACGATCGCGTCTCCGCTGGTCAGAACCGCCGGATCGATGGTCGTGGTGGAGATCGTCGCCGATGGAACGGTGAACAGCATCGAGGGCCTCGAGGCAGCGACCACGATCGCCGCGACCGCGAGGGCGCAGCTGATCGCGATCGCAATTGGCGCGGCGGAGAGTCGCATGCCAGGGACAACGTCCGAGCCGGCCGGGACGTAACAAGGGCGATACTCAGCCGGATGTCGGCGGCGGACTGTCTGACCTTCAGCCGCTTGCTGCTCGTGCCTTTCATCTGGCTTCTCGCCCTGCAAGGCCAGGGGCGATTGGTGGGCTTCGGATTGATCGTCGCCGGCGCGACAGACGTGCTTGACGGGTATCTAGCGCGCCGTCTCGGTCAGGTCTCGACAAGAGGCGCGCGGCTTGATGCGATCGCGGACGTCGTGCTTCTCGTGTCAGCGGCTGCCTGGCTCCAGCTCCTGCATCCACAAATCGCTCGTGACAACGGCGCGCTGCTTGCGATCGCCGCCTTGGTCTATTTGGCGGGCGTTACCGCCGGACTGATCACATTTCGACGCGCGGTCGATCCTCGGCAGCTGTCTTCCAAGATCGCGGGAGGCGCGCTCTACGCGGTTGCCCTGTTCACGCTGCTGACGGGCGACTACGAGCCGCTCTTGCTTAGACTCGCGCTTTTGGCGCTGACCGTTTCGTCCATGGAGTCGATCGTCACCGCGATCAGGACCATCCAGGCCAGAGGAATCGCGAGCAGCAACCGCTCCCAAGCTCCCCAGGCGTCGAACGACGTGGCGAGCAACCCAAGTCCGATCACGAGCATTGCCAGCTCGGCGACGCCGACCGCGAACGACACCGGACCGTAGGCGCGCGCGAGGGCGAGCGGAGCAACCGTCAAACCGACCACAGCGAGCGCCGAGGCGACCCGGTGCATAGCCGTAGCGCCAACTGATGCCGGATCCAAATGCACCATAGCCGCGCCGAGGAAGGCGACGCCCGAGACTGTGAGCGCGATACGCCCAACCGGCGCGCCGCGTGCCAGGCCTGACGCCAGGCCGAAACAGGCGAGCCCGATCAACCCGATCGACATGTCGACCGCGGCCGCAGCGGGCATCCCCGGGACGGCGAGCCTGCTTACGGTCCGCAACATCGGGTCGTAGCCCGGCGACACCGCTCCCGCGACCAATACCGTGACCACCGCGATCGGGGGCGCTGCTATTCCGAGGACGCGAGAGGGCCGATTCAAACGCTCACCGCTCAGGCCACGACGGCGGATCGTAGCCGACATTCGCGACGCTTCCGGTCCGCCAGTAGACGCCGCGCCGGCGCTGCATCAACTCCTCATCGACCAGGTATCGGCGCAGCGCGGCGAAGTCGGGATGCCGGCGCGAGATGATGCGGTTCACCTCTTCCTCCGGATACAGCCGGCCGGGCTGAAAGTCTTCGACGATCCACCGGAGGACGGCGAGTCTCTTCTTGTGCTGAACCGGGATGGTCATCAGGCGGCCCGCGTCGTCGACGAACGTCTGCAGCACCCGATGGTCATAGCTCTGTGTCTCGTGATCCAAATCCTCAGTCCCTACCTGTTCGATGGTTGGACATCGCGCCAAGACAAATCAACCCCAATTGCGTAACTTTTTTTGGGGCGACGGATGGTCGTCGGGGATCAGCTTTCTTGTACGACTTCTCAGCTAATCCGAGACTTCTACTCGTAACGCACCGCTGGCACCAAAGGTTCGGAATTCCGCAGCTCGAAACACTCCGCTGGCGCCAAAGGTGCGGAATGGGATCGAGTCTGAGATGGCCGGATTGGCGGAGGGGCAGGGATTTGAACCCTGGATAGGCTTGCACCTATAACAGTTTTCAAGACTGTCGCCATCAACCGGACTCGGCCACCCCTCCGAGGTGCGATTATCGCGCTCCGATCAGTTCTACCCCGCCCAGATACGGCTTCAACACGTCAGGCACGGAAACCATGCCATCGCCCCGCTGGTACGTTTCGATGATCGCGTCGATCGTGCGCGGCAGGGCGAGACCTGACCCGTTGATCGTGTGCGCGAACCTCGGCGACGCGCCGCGCCCTGGCCGGTAGCGGATGTTCGCCCTCATCGCCTGGAAGTCGTTGAAGGTCGAGCAGGACGACACCTCGAGATACCGATCGAGGCCGGGCGCCCAACCCTCGAGATCGTATTTCTTGTACTGGGCGAAACCCATGTCGGCCGTGCACATTGCGAGCACCCGGTAGTGGAGGTCGAGCCGTTGCAGGATGTCCTCGGCGTCGCGCGTCAGCTGCTCGAACTCTTCCAGTGACGTCTCTGCGCTCGTCACTTTGACCAGCTCGACCTTGGAAAACTGGTGCAGGCGGATGAACCCGCGCGTGTCCTTGCCCGCCGCGCCCGCCTCGGTCCGCCACGACGGCGCATAGGCGACGTACTTCAATGGCAGACGGTCGGCTTCCAGGATCTCGTCGCGGTGAAAGTTCGTCACAGGGACCTCGGCGGTCGGTATGAGCCAGAGGTCGCGGTCCTCGACCTTGAAAGCCTGGTCGGCAAACTTGGGCAGGTTCGCGGTCCCGACCATAGACGCAGAGTTCACGAGCATGGGCGGCCACACTTCGGTGTACCCGTGCTCGCGCGTGTGCACATCGAGCATGAACTGGACCAGCGCGCGCTCAAGCCGAGCTCCCTCGCCGAGGAGGAACGCAAAACGCGACCCTGAAACCCGGGCGGCGTGCTCGAAGTCCAGGATGCCCAAAGCCTCGCCGAGGTCGTAATGCGTGCGCGGGGCAAAGCCGAGATCCGGTTTCGCCCCCCACTCCCTGACCACGACGTTGTCGGCCTCGGTCTTGCCGATCGGCACCGACTCGTGAAAGATGTTCGGGACGCGCAGCAGCAAGTCGTCGAGCTCGCGCTTGACCGTGTCGGCGACTGAAAGCTCGCTCTTGGCGGTGTCGGCCATCTGGCGCAAGCGCTCTTTGAGCGTCTCGTCGCGCGTCTTGGCGAACTGCTTCGAAAGCTCGTTCTGCTCGGCCTTGGTCGTCTCCGCCTTGTGCAGGTGGCCGCGCCACGTCTCGTCCAACCTCAAGATCTCGTCGACCGGCGCGGTCTCGCCTTTCAGCTCCGCGGCGCGACGCACCACATCGGCGTTCTTGCGGATGAACTCGAGCGAGAGCATTAGGACTCGGGCTTCATGACAGGAAACAGGATCACGTCACGAATCGACGGCTGATCGGTGATCAGCATCACCAGGCGGTCGACGCCGATTCCCAGCCCGCCGCACGGCGGCAATCCGTATTCGACCGCGCGAAGAAAGTCCTCGTCCATCGGGTGCGCCTCGACGTTGCCCGCCGCCCGCAACGCGGCCTGCGCCTCGAAGCGCCCGCGCTGGTCGATCGGATCGGTCAGCTCCGTGAAAGCGTTCGCGTACTCGCGACCCAGGATGACCAGCTCAAAGCGCTCGACGAATCGCGGATCGTCCTCTCGCGGCCGCGCCAGAGGTGACACCTCCACCGGATAGTCGAGGACGAACGTCGGCTGCCGGAGGCGCGGCTGCACATGCTCCTCGAACAGGTCATTCAGCTCCTCGCCGGCCGCTTGCCGGCCGGTGTACTCCATGACCAGGTCGACCATCCGCTCGCGCCGGTATGGCGGTGTCAGGTTGACCGACTCACCCTCGTAAGCAGTTTCGAGCGGCCGGTTGGCCGCCATCGCGGACACGACGATCAGGTCTTCCGTCAGCTGCATCATGTCCTCATAGTCGGCGTACGCCTGGTAGCACTCGAGCAGCGTGAACTCGGGATTGTGGCGCGGCGACAGCCCCTCGTTGCGGAACACGCGGCCGACCTCATAGACGCGCTCAAACCCGCCGACGAGCAACCGCTTGAGGTGCAGCTCGAGTGCGATCCGCAGAAACAGATCCCGATCCAGCGAGTTGTGATGGGTCTGAAACGGCCGGGCATGACCGCCCCCAGGAATTTCCTGGAGCACCGGTGTCTCGACGTCGATGAAGCCTCGCTCGTCCAGTAGGCCTCGAATCGAAGTGATGATCTTGCTGCGAGCCCGAAACACCTCGCGCACCTGCGGATTGGCGATCAGGTCCACGTATCGCTGCCGGTAGCGAGTCTCGACGTCCTTCAGGCCGTGCCACTTCTCAGGCATGGGGCGCAGCGATTTCGTCAGCAGCTGAGCCGAATGCACTTCGAGGGTGATCTCACCTCGCCTGGTGCGGAAGATCGGGCCGGTCACGCCGACGATATCGCCCACATCCAGGTCGGCGAACCGCGAGAACTCTTCCTCGCCCAAGACGTTGCGGTTGGCCATCAGCTGGATTCGGCCGCGTCCGTCCTGCAGGTCAGCGAAAACAAGCCCACCCTGCAGCCTCTTGACCATCAGCCTGCCCGCCACCGACACCGGCTCGGTTCGCTCCGCGTCGCCGAGCAGCGCCTTGGCCGCATCGGTCGAGTGGGTGGGATGAAATCCGCGCGAATAGGGATCGACGCCCGCCGCGCGAAGTCGCTCGAGCTTCTCGCGGCGATCGCGCATGACAGCAGGCAGATCGAGCTCTGTCTCCTCCGTCACGATCGGAAAAGACTAGCGGCTAGACGGTGAGCTCCTGTTCCTCCGCAGCCGGAAATGAGTTCACATCAGCGCCGCCGGCGGCGCGGTGGTTGCCCAGCGCCTGCTCGATGAGCGCATCGACGTCGGTGTCCGAATGCAGAGGATCGTGGTGGAAAAAAGCGAGCTCCTTGACGCCGGCCTGCTCCGCCAGCGACAGCGCCTCCTCATACGTGGAGTGGCCGAAACCGGCATGCGTCTTGTACTCCTCCGCCGAGTACTGCGCGTCGTGCACGAGCAGGTCGGAGTCGCGGCACCAGTTCGCGAAATCCTTCACCGTTCCGTTGGAGCCGTTGGCGAACAGCGCGATCTCGTTGTCGGTCGCAAACGTGAAACGTGAGGTGCCCTCGTCGACGCGGTAACCGAAAGTAGGGATCGGATGCATCAGGAGATGCGGCGTGATGCGCAGCGCGCCGACCTCGAACGTCTCGCCTGGGTTCCGCTCGATGAACTCCATCTCGGCCGGCATGTGGCTCAGCCGCACCGGAAAGTAGGCCGGGTCAGTCTGGTCCGCGAACGCGGCTTGCAGCGATTTCGCCGAACCCGCCGGTCCGACGATCGTCAGATGAGTCCCCGGCACGAACGCCGGCAGAAAGAATGGAAAGCCCTGGATGTGGTCGAGGTGCGTGTGGGTGATCAGGAGATGGGCCTGCAGCGGCTCGGTCGGACTGAACGTGCTTCCGAGCTCGGCAATGCCAGAACCCGAATCGATTATGAGCAGGTTGCCTTCCTTGTCCCGCACCTCGATGCACGTGGTGTTGCCGCCGTAGCGCAGGGTGCGGCGTCCCGGGGTTGGACGTGTTCCCCGCGTGCCCCAGAACTTGATCCTCATCGTGCCGCGGCCGGCAGGTAGATCTTCTTGGTCACGAAGACGTCCAGGAGGTCTTTGTCGAGCTTGCCCTCCCCCGCCTCTTCGTGAAGGATGTCCAGCGCCGTGCTTGGCGGCACGGCCCTCTTGTAAGGGCGGTCCTGCGCAGTCAACGCATCGTAGATGTCGGAGATCGTCATCATGCGGGCCTGGAGCGGGATCTGGTCTCCGGTCAATCCGCGTGGATAACCGGATCCGTCCAGCTTTTCATGATGACCGTACGCGATCTCAGGAATGCTCTTCATCACCGGCGTCCACGGGATCTTGGTCAGGAAGTGAAAGCTGTGCGTGACGTGTGATTCCATCTCGAGACGCTCCTGCGGGTCGAGCGTGCCTTTGCGGATGCTCAGGAAACGAAACTCCTGCGGTTCGAGCATCGGATGTGGGTTGCCGCCGATGTCGTAGTAAGTCTGCTGCGACAGGAATTCGAGCATCGAGGCCTTGTCTTCGGGCATGACCGTCGGCTCGTTGGCCGCAGCGATGCTCTTCACCCACGCGTTCAATTGCTCCAGCTCTGCTTCGAGCCGTCGATCGATCTCCTCGATGGCGGATCCGTTGCGGCCGGACTTCATCGCCTCGAGCTTTTCGGTCGCGTACTTCACCTGCACCGAACGCTCGATGAACTCGAAGCGCGCCTGGATGACCTCGAGCCGGCCGGGCACGAGCTTTTTAGCCTTGATCAGGATGTGCTCTCGGACACCGACCTTTCCGAAGTCGTGCAGGAGGCATGCGTATCGCAGCTCCTTGAACTGGTCCTCAGTGAGGTTGACGTTGGCGAACTTGCCGGTTGCGATCTCCGTGATCTCGCGGGCGAGCCTCGTGGTCAGGCCTTCCACCCGACCCGAATGACCCGCGGTGCTCGGGTCTCGTTGCTCGATGGCGGTCACGCTCGCCTGCACAAAACCGTCGAACAGCGCCTGGATGGAGTCGAGCAAGGTCTTGTTGTCCAGCGCGACCGCGGCCTGGCTGGCGATCGACTCGATCATCTCCACGTCATCGGGCTGGAAGCTGACGACCTCGGTCTCGACGTTCTCGATCGCCAGCCGCGTCTCGAATCGCCGCTTGGCGTTGATGAGCTGGACGGCGCCCACGACGTCGTTGTGGTAGTCGCGCATGGGCACAGTGAGCATCGACTTGGTGCGGTATCCGAACTGCGCATCGAAGCTCTTGCCACCCACGGGCTTCCCCGGCGGCGGGTTGTATGCGTCGTCGTAAATCTGGCTCTTGCCGACTGAGACCGTGTAACCGACCACCGACTTCTCGTCGACCGGGACCGTGAACGCCTGGTAGGTGTTCTTGTCGAGCGAGTGGTTCTGGCTCGACGCGAGGAACAGTTTGGGGATGCCATCCACCTCCATCTTCAGCCACAGGCTCGCCCCGTCTGCATGCGTCAGCTGGCGCATCGTCGTGAGGATGAAAGACTGCAGCCGGTCGATGTCCTTCTCCGCCGAGAGGGCGATGCCGATCCGGTTCAGCTCGCGGAACTGGCGGTGGCGGCGGTGCGCTTCGGCCTCGAGCTGCGTCATCTGCTGCTTGAGAGCGACGTTCTCCATCGCGATGCGGACCAGCTCGCGGACGGCTGCCACGGACGCGTCGGCCGGCACCTCGATCGCGATGGGGGCGAACTGTTCGGGGGCGTTCTGGCCCGGTGCGAGGAGGACTAGCGCCGGCTGCTCGATCTGCCCCGGGTCGGTCAGTTGCTCGGTTTCCAGGCCGGTCGCGGCCAGGCCTGGCACCGGCCCGTCACCCAGCACATAAAGATGGAATTTCGGCGCCGTCTTCATAGGCGGCTACGTTCTAGCACCCCCGTCCGAGTTTTGAGCGTAGATAAGGCGTAAACCGTCGAGAGTCAGGAGCGGGTCGGTGGTTTCTATGACGTGGGTCAGCCCGGCCACAAGCGAAGCCTGGCCGCCGGTGGCCACTACCCTGGCCTTGCCGCCCAGCTCATCGACCATCCGTTTGACCATCCCCTCGACCTGCGCCACGAAGCCCCAGACCAGGCCGGACTGAATCGACGCGACGGTGTTGCGGCCGATCACCGAGTCGGGCGCGACCGGCTCGACCCGGCGAAGCATCGCCGTGTGGGAAACGAGAGCGTCCAGGGAGATCTCGACGCCTGGCGCGATCGCGCCACCCAGGTAGTCGCCCTCGGCGTTGATCGCGTCGTAGGTGACGGCGGTGCCGAAGTCGATCACGACCACCGGGCCTCCATATTTCGAGTACGCGGCCAGCGCGTTGGCGATGCGATCGGCGCCGACGTCCTTGGGACTGTCATAGCGAATGCGGACACTGGTCTTGACGCCGGGTCCGACCATCACCGGTTCGCACTTGAGGTACCGCCGGGAAGCCTCGACCAGGGCTGGATTGAGGGTCGGTACCACGCTCGAGATCACGACGCCGGTGACCACGTCCAGGTCGAAACCGCGCAGCTCGAACAGCTGGCGGAGCTCGACCGCCATCTCGTCGGCCGTCCGTTCGCGGTGGGAGGTCACGCGCCAGTCCGCGGCGAGCCGATCCCCATCGAACAGGGCCAGCGTCACGTTCGTGTTGCCGACGTCGACCGCAAGCAGCATGGGCGGACTCTACCTTGGCAGGGGCGGGGGGTGGCCTTCGCTCCAGAGGAGCAGGTCGGCGGTCTCCCGCCGAATCGCCCTGGCACGGGCCGCCACGCGACGCGGATGCGGCCCACCGGGCAGGTCGCGCTTCGCGACCGACGCCTTCGCATCCCACGGGGCGACAAATGTGCCGTCCCGAACCTGCCGCCCAACCTGCTCGTGCGCGCTGCGGAACGGGGTTCCCTTGCGCACCAGCTCTTCCGCAGAGTCGGTGGCGACCAGCGCCGGGTCGGCGACGGAGGCGTGGAGGCGCTCGCGGTCGAACTCGAGGTGCTCGACCATGAGCGCCGCCGCCTCCAGGCAGTCGAAACAGTTGTCGACCGTCGCGAAGAGCGCCTGCTTGTCCTCCTGCAGGTCGCGGTCGTAAGCGAGGGGCAGCCCCTTCAGCACCGTGGTCAACCCAACAAAGCTCCCGAGCGCCCGCGCCGTGCGGCCTCGCAGGAGCTCGGCCACGTCGGGGTTCTTCTTCTGTGGCATCAGGCTCGACCCGGTGGCGATCTCGTCGGCGAGCTTCACGAATCCGAACTCAGAAGTGGCCCACAGCACCACGTCCTCGCCCAGCCGGCTGAGGTGGATCGCGGCCACCGTGCAGGCGTAGGCGAGGTCGAGCGCGAAGTCGCGGTCGGAGACTGCGTCGATGCTGTTGGAGGTCAGACGATCGAAGCCCAGCTCGCGGGCGACGACGTCGCGCTTCAGGGGCAGCGTCGACGCAGCCAGTGCTCCCGAACCGAGGGGCATCTCGTCAGCGGCGTCGTAGGCGTGCCGAAAACGTGTGGCGTCGCGACGCAATGGCTCGGCGTGGGCCAGCAGGTGATGCCCGACCGTCACCGGCTGGGCCCGCTGCATGTGCGTGTACCCGGGCATGAGCCAATCGGCATGCGCCTCGGCCTGGTCCGCCAGCGCATTGACGAGATTGGCGAGGCCGACCGTGGCTTCCACTGCCGCATCGCGACAGAAGAGCCGCAGGTCGAGCGCCACCTGGTCGTTGCGCGACCGCCCCGCGTGCAGCGCCGCCCCGGCGGACGTGATCTCGGTCAGCCGGCGCTCGATCGCGGTGTGGATGTCCTCGTCTTCCAGCTTGAACTCGAACTTGTCGCTGTCCAGTTCGCCCTTGATTTGCCGGAGCCCGCGGCCGATCGCGGCCAGCTGGCGGGTCGAGAGGAGGCCCGCCGCGGCCAGCCCGCGTGCGTGCGCGAGGCTCCCCGCGATGTCGTACGGATAGAGCTCGTAGTCGATCGCCAGTGACGACGAGAAACGCTCGAGCTCGGGCAGCAGGGGCCGCTTGAAGCGGCCGCCCCATAGCTTTCCGGCCTTTTTCGCTATGGCGTGAGCCTCTTGGCGTCTCCGAGCAGCTTGCCCAGGTCGCGTGCATGCAGCTGTCCCTGGACTCGCGCCGCCGTGCGCAGCCCCATCCCCCACAGCTTGATGAAGCCGGCGGATGCTGACTGGTCGAACTCGTCGCCTTTGCCGTAGGTGGCGAGCGCGTGCTGGTAGAGCTGACGTGGCCCCTTCCGCCCCACGACTTGCGCTGACCCTTTGTAGAGCTTCAGCCGCACGTCGCCCGTGACGTGTCGCTGCGTCTCGGCCACGAAAGCGTAGAGGGCGTCGCGCAGAGGGCTGAACCACAGACCGTCGTACACCATCTGGGCCCACTGCTGGGCGACCAGCTCTTTGAACCTCGCGACCTCCTTGGGCAGCGTGATGTCCTCGAGCGCCTGGTGCGCCTGGAGCAAGAGCACGGCGGCGGGCGCCTCGTATATCTCGCGCGACTTGATACCGATGAGCCGGTTCTCGAGATGGTCGATGCGGCCCACGCCGTTCTCGCCGCCGATGCGGTTCAAGGCGGTCACGAGCTCGAGCGCCGCGACAGGTTTGCCGTCGAGCGAGACGGGGATGCCTTCCTTGAAACCGACCTCGACGTAGGTCGGTTCGTCCGGACATTGCCCCGGATCGCGCGTCCATAGGTACACGTCCTTGGGCGGCTCTGCCCACGGGTCCTCGAGCACGCCGGCCTCGATCGAACGGCCCCACAGGTTCTCATCGGTCGAGTACGGCGAGCGTGTCGTGGCCGGGACCTCGATGCCGTGTTTGGCCGCGTACCCGAGCTCGTCGTCGCGGTTCATGCCCCATTCTCGGACCGGAGCCACGACCTGCAGGTCCGGCGCGAGCGCCGCGGTCGTCACGTCGAAGCGCACCTGGTCGTTGCCCTTGCCGGTACACCCATGCGCCACCGCCTGCGCGCCCTCTCGGCGCGCGACCTCCACCATCATCGCGGCGATCAGCGGCCGGCCCAACGCGGTGGCCAGCGGGTATTCCTTCTCATATACCGCGCCCGCCTGCAGCGAAGGCCAGACGAAAAGCTGGAGAAAGGGAAGGCGTCCATCGGCGACGTAAGCCGCGGACGCGCCCGTCTTCAGCGCCCGAGCCTGGATCGCGTCGAGGTCTTTCTTCTCGCCGAGGTCGACGGTGAACGCGATCACGTCCCAGCCCTGGTCCTTCAACCACCGGATCGCGACCGAGGTATCCAGCCCGCCTGAGTAGGCGAGCACCAATTTCTTATCCGGCATTGACCAGCAGGTTCTTCAGCGCGCGAAGAGCGCCGCGTTGCCGCAGCACCGCGATGATCGTGTCGTCGCCCGCAACCGTGCCCGCGATCCCCGGCAGCGCAGCCTCGTCGATGCGACGGGCGACGAGGTTGGCGGTGCCGGGCGGCGTCCTGATCACGGCCATCGGCTCGACCACCTCGATGGAAAGGACGAGCTCGCGGACCAGGCCGGCCGAGCTCCGGTAGCCGCCGCCCGAGCGAACCAGGCCGAGCTCCTGGATGTCGCGTGAGATCGTCGCCTGCGTCGTGCGCATGCCGCGCCGCGCGAGAGCCTCGGCGATTTCATGCTGCGTGTGCACCGAACCTCGGTTGACGAGGTCGAGGATCGCGCTGTGGCGCTCGGCTTTGGTCGCGGTCATCCCGCCACCTTGGCCATCAAGGCGTGCGCCCGGTCGATCTCCTGGCCGGTGATGATCAGCGGCGGCACCAGGCGGATCGAGTGGTCGTCGACAGCGTTGACGATAAGTCCCGCCTCCAGGCATCCCAGCTGAAACTGTTTGGCTTTCGGCGCCTCGAACTCGAAGGCCTGCATGAGGCCGAGACCGCGCAGATCTTTCGCCCCGAGGTCCTTGATTGCGTCGCGTAGAAGCTCACCCATCTCCGCGGCGTGGCCAACGAGACTGTCGCGCTCGATCACGTGCAGCACCGCCAATGCCGCGGTGCAGGCCAGCGGGTTGCCGCCGAAGGTCGACCCATGGTCGCCCGGTTCGAAGACGTCTGCCCGGGGATTCGCAAGGCACGCGCCGATGGGCACTCCGCCGCCCAGTCCCTTGGCCAGGGTC
>Ga0209802_1002353_pt1 | contig 13230 bp, 14 predicted proteins | sample GraSoiAngelo_129_FD_185886 | JGI IMG/M metagenome (GOLD analysis project Ga0209802, IMG submission 185886) | Grasslands soil microbial communities from the Angelo Coastal Reserve, California, USA - 14_0927_12_40cm (SPAdes) (version 2) | ecosystem: Environmental > Terrestrial > Soil > Grasslands ... | reverse complement strand
GGCGCGACCGAGGAGCCTGTTCGCCGCCTCGACGTCACCCGCCCGGACCAGCCTCCGAATCTCGGAGCTGTGCAGGTCATGGCCGTCGATCTGGAACGGCGGGACGACCTCGACATCGTGCCCGTGCGCCCGCAGCCATTCGGCGTTTCCGGTGCGCCCGCGGCCGAACGCGAAGTCGAACCCGATGGTCCAGCGCCGGATCTCCATCACCGAGGAAAGTTGGTCGACGAACTCCTGGGGCGATAGCGAGGCGAGCTGGCGGTCGAATCGCATCACGATGGCGTGGTCGACGGCGGCCGCGGAGATGAAGGCCAGCTTCTCCTGGAGCGAGGTGATCGACGGAGGACAGTTCGCGGGGTCGAGCACGCAACGCGGGTGCGGCTCGAACGTGATCAACGCGGTCTGCGCCTTCGCGGTCCGGCCGGCGCTGACTGCGTGGCTGATTACATCGACGTGTCCCAGGTGCACCCCGTCGAAGCTGCCGACCGACAGCACGACGGGGCCGATGGGCTCCGTCGGCAGCCCAATATGGACCTTCAGTGCAGCACCTTCTCCGGTACGAAGGTCCTACGCAGAGGGTCGGTATGGCCCAGCGCGACCAGGTGGCCGGCGGAGTCGTGCGCTCGCACCAGCCCAGGTCCTGGCTCCGGAAGCACACGCACAGCCCGGCCCTGGCGCACCTGCGCCTCCTGCTCGACGTTGAGCCTGACTCGTTCCATTTCCGGCAGTATGACTTCCGCCGGAAGCATCCGATCCGAGACGGATTCGGCGTCCGTGAGCTCGTCGCCACGCACTGCCTGGTCGAGCGTCAGCGGCCCGTAAGCCGTGCGCACCAGGCGCCCGAGGTAGCCCCCGACCCCAAGCCGATCGCCCAGGTCCCGCGCGATCGAGCGCAAGTATGTACCGCTGCCGCATCTGACCTCGACGCGAGCGACCGCGTGCGGGCCAGCCTGAAAGTCGAGCAGCGAGGCGGCGTAGACCTCCACCTCGCGCGCGGCGGGCCGCGCGGCCTCGCCTTTGCGCGCGAGCGCGTAAGCCCTCTTGCCCTCCACCTTCACCGCCGAGTACGCCGGCGGCTGCTGAAGGATGCGACCCGAGAAGGTCGCCAGCGCGGTTTCGACATCGGCGGATACGATGGCGCTCGAGTCGCCCACCGGCTGCGGCTCCGCCTCGGCGTCGTCTGTCTCGGTCACGAAGCCGAGATGGATGTCGGCGACGTACGTCTTCGGCAGCTTCAGGGCGAACTCGGCAAGACGGGTCGCCGACTCGAAGAGGATCGGCAGCACGCCGGTCGCAAGAGGGTCGAGCGTGCCGGCGTGACCCACACGACGGGCCCCGGTGAGGCGCCGCAGCCGGTTCACGACTGCGAAGGAAGTCTCGCCGGCGCCTTTGTCGAAGTTGAGAACCCCGGTCCTAAATCGGGGAGCGTCAGCGCTGGGACGAGGTGGCAAGGATGGCCTCCTTGGCAGCCGACAGTACCAACTTCGTGGCCTCCTCCATCCCCTTTTCGATCTCGGCGCCGGCGGCCCGGATGTGGCCTCCACCCCCGAACGAAGCACACAGGGCGGCGGCGTCCACCCCACCGCGACTGCGGACGCTGATCTTGGTCAGGTCGCTCGACACTTCCTTGAACAGGATCGCGAGCTCGAGGCCGGCAATGCTGTTGAGTGTGTCGATGATGCCTTCCGACTCGGCCATCACGGCGTTGGCTTCCTTGAGCATCCGGCGCGTCACCTTCGCCCAGGCGAGCCGGCCGTCCATCTCGACCCGCATGGTCGCGAGCGCCAGCCCGCTGAGCTTGAGTGTGGTCTCCGGCCGCATCTTGTAAACCTGCGTCGCGATGTGTCCGGGGTCCGCGCCGAGACGCGCCAGCCGGGCCCCGTCTTCGAGGGCACGGGGCGTGGTGTTCTCGTGACGAAATCCTCCTGTGTCCGTCAGCAGCGCAACGTAGAGGTTCGTAGCGATGGTCCGCGTGATCGCATAACCGAAGTGGTCGAGCATCTCGATCACCGTCTGCCCGACCGCGGACGCGTCGGGGTCGATGATGTTGATGTCGCCGAACCGCGAGTTGGACGGGTGGTGGTCGACGTTGACGAGCGTGGCGTGCGAGGCGATACGGCGCACGCCACTGCCTGATCGCTCGAGGTTGCCGGAGTCGAAAAAGAACACGAGCTGAGGGTCGATGCCGTGTGGAGGCTCCGCCTGGATGTCTTCGAATCCCGGCAGGAACGCATACATCGGGGGTAGCGGTGGGGGGACGAGGACCCAGACGTCTTTGCCCTGCGACCGCAACGCTTCGGAGAAGGCGAGGCTGCAGCCGAGCGTATCCCCGTCGGCGTCTTTGTGACCGAAGATCAGGATCTCCTGGTTGGCGTCGATCAGGTCCTTGATCTCGTCGTAGAGATGCGCCTTGTCGCGTTGTGCGGTAACTATTGCGATTGCTCCTCAGAAGAGGTTTCGCCGTGAGGGAACACTTCCTTGAGCAGCTCGGAGATGTGAACGGCGTACTCGATGGTTGGGTCGAGCTCGAACCGCAGCTCGGGTGAGTACTTCAGGTTCTGGAGCCGCCGGCCCAGCTCGTGTCTGATCAGCCCCTTGGCCGACACGAGTCCTTTGATCGAAGCCTTCTTCTCGTCAGGATTGCCGAGCACGGAAACGCGCACACGCGCCTGGCGCAGATCGGGCGACATGCGCACGGCCGTGATGCTCACGAAACCGATCCGTGGGTCCTTGAGCTCGCGCCGGATGATGGACATGATCTCTTCGCGCACCTGCTCCCCCACCTGGTCCGCGCGGTAGCTGGTCATTTCGACCTCCGCCTTTAGCAAAGCGACACGCCCTGCCTAGATTTCTTCCCGCTCGAGTCGATACGTCTCCATCGAGTCGCCGGCGAGGAAGTCCTCCCAGCCTTCGAGCCCGATGCCGCACTCCTGTCCGGCCGAGATCTCTCTCGCGTCTTCTTTGAAGTGCTTGAGAGAGCTGATCCGGCCCTCGAAGACCTGCTCTTTGCCCCGGAAAAGCTTGACCCAGCCTCCACGGCTGACTTTGCCCTCCACGACTCGGCTGCCGGCGATGATGCCGGTGCGCGGGATCTTGATCGGGGTGATGACCTCGACCGTGCCTTCGCGGATCTGACGATACGTCGGCTCGCGCAAGCCCTTGGCGGCGCGCTCCACGTCTTCGGTGAGCTTGTAGATGACGTCGTAGTAGCGGACCTCGACCTTGGCGCGCTCGGCAGCGGCGGTGCTGGAAGGCGTCGGCTTCAGGTTGAAGCAGACGATGATCGCGCTCGACACGCCGGCCAGCAGCAGGTCGGAGTCGCTGACGGCGCCGACGCCCTGTCCCACGATCTTGATGGCGACCACCGGATCCTCGATCTTCTGCAGCGCGGCGAGGACAGCTTCCAGGGTGCCCTGGGCGTCCGCCTTGACGACCAGGCTGAGCTCCTTGACCTCGCCTTCCTTGGCCCGGCGCGCCAGGTCCTCGAGCGTGATCCGCGGCGCGACGTCGCGCGCCGCTTCCTGGGTGCGCTTCTCTGTCAGCTTGGTCAGTGCGATCTGCCGGGCGGCTTTTTCCGAGCCGACGACCTGGAAGATGTCGCCCGCCTGTGGGACCTCGCTCATTCCGGAGACCACGACCGGCGTCGCGGGCGGTGCTTCAGTCACGTTGCGCCCGCGGTCGTCCGCCAGCGCCCTCACGCGGCCGTAGATGTGGCCGCACACGAAGTCGTCGCCGACCTTCAGCGTTCCGGCCTGGACGAGCACGGTGGCGACCGGACCCCGGCCACGCTCCAGGTGGGCGTCGACGATGGTCCCGATGGCGTTCCGGTCCGGGTTTGCCTTCAGCTCCAGGATGTCCGAGGAAAGCACGATCGTGGTCAGCAGGTCGTCGATGCCTTTGCCCGTCCTCGCGCTGAGATGCACGCACTCGTGCTCGCCGCCGTAGTGCCGCGTGACGATCCCCTGCTCGGCCAGCTGTTGATGGACGCGATCGGGGTTGGCGTTGTCCTTGTCGATCTTGTTGATCGCGACGATGATCGGTACCTTGGCCGCGCGGGCGTGGTGGATGGCCTCGACCGTTTGCGGCATCACACCGTCGTCGGCGGCGACAACCAGCACGACAAGGTCGGTGACCTGTGCGCCACGAGCCCGCATCGCGGTGAACGCCTCATGTCCCGGCGTGTCGATGAACACCACGGGGTGCCCGTCGGCGGTTTCGATCTTGTATGCACCGATCCGCTGCGTGATTCCACCCGCCTCACCGGCGGCGACGCGAGTCTGGCGGATCGCGTCCAGGATCGAGGTCTTGCCGTGGTCGACGTGACCGAGGACCGTGACGATGGGCGGGCGCGGCTTGAGCTTGCCCGGGTCCTCGTTCGCGAGGGAGAAAAGCTCCTCCCTGGAGGTCGTGACGACATTGCCCTCGCCTTCGGTGGACTCGACCGCGACCACGTCCTCGCTCGCCACCGGCTCGACCGTGTAGCCGAACTCGTCGGCCACGATCTCGGCCGTCGCGAAGTCGATGACCTGGTTGATTGTGGCGAGGATCCTCGAGGCCATGAGCTTCTTGATGACCTCGACCGGGCTCACGCCGAGCTTCTCGGCCAGGTCCTTGACCGACAGCGTCGGCGGGAGGACGGCCCGGCGGTCGCCGTTGGTCTCGATCTTGGTCGCGACGGCCGGCTTGAACGCGGTGCGGGCAGCCTCGATCGCGCCGGGCGCCAGGGGCGCGGCGGCGTTGCGGGTCAGCCTCCGCTGCTGGAGGAAGTTGACCAGCTCTTTCTGGCTGATGCCAAGTTCGCGTGCAAGTTCGTGTGCCTTCATACCGGACTACTGATTATGCCGCCCGGGGGACATTCGAAACCCCAAGCCCCCGCTCAGCGCTCGATCTGAGACCAGACCTCAGGCGGAACCGGCGCACCCAGCGCGCGGTCGAGGGCGCGCCTCTTGCGGGCCAGCTCGAGGCATGCGGGCGCGGCATGGAGGTAGGCACCGCGCCCCGGCTGGCGCCCGCTCGCGTCGACCACGACCGATCCGTCCGGGCGCCGGACGAACCGGATGAGCTCGGCCTTGCCGGCCTCCTCGCGGCAGGCGACGCAGGTCCTGACCGGCCCCTTTCGCTCAGGCCGATCCCGGGACGCATCACCGGCCCCATCCCCCGGCTCTTTACCCCACGGAGTCTTGGACTCCGCGCGGCCTCCTGAGGCCGGGTACTTCCCCACGCCCCATCCCCGGCCTGCGGCCGGGACTTCCCCACGAGTGGGGAGGAGTTGGAGACAGGTTCCCCGCCCAGCGGGGAACGTGTCTGGGGAAGAGTTACGTGCCTTCGCCAAGTGGGGCTTCTGCGTCGCTTGGTTTGATGTCGATCCGGTAGCCGGTCAGCTTGGCGGCGAGGCGGGCATTCTGACCGTCGCGGCCGATGGCGAGGGACAGCTGTCCTCGCGGCACCAGCACCGTGGCGGTGCGGGTGACGCGGTCGATCGTCACCCTCTCGACCTTTGCGGGGCCGAGCGCCGCCGCCACGAAAGCCTCGGGATCATCCGACCACGGAACGATGTCCACGTGCTCGTTGGCGAGCTCGCTCAAGATCGCTCGGTGTCGCACACCCTTGGGTCCGACGCACGCGCCGACCGGGTCGAGGCCAGGCTCGGTCGACGATACCGCGATCTTCGTCCGCAGACCTGGTTCGCGGGCGATGGCGCGGACCTGCACCGTGCCCGCCTTGATCTCCGGCACCTCGGCCTCGAGTAGGCGATGGACGAAAGCGCGCGCGCCGCGCGAAACGCGGACCTGCGCCTGGCGGCGGTTGTGCTGCGTGTCGAGGATGACGACGAGGACCGGGCGGCCGGGTTGAAGCGGCTCGCCGGGGATCTGCTCTTCCGGCGGCATCACACCTTCCGCCCGCCCGAGGTCCACGTAGACGATGCCGGACTCGATCCGGTCGACGATCCCGCTGGCGAGCTCGCCCCGATGCTCGGCGACGTCGCGCAGGACTTTGTCGCGCTCGAGATCGTGGATGTGTCGCAGCACGGCGTGCTTTGCCGTCTGGGCGGCCATGCGCTTGAAGTCTTCCGACGGAAGCTCGGCGACGATGGCGGTGCCGTCAGGACGGACGACTCGGCTTCTCACGTCGAGCGCCCCGGTCTTAGTATCGAGTTTGACCGTCACCTCGCCAGGCGGGTTGAAGGCGCGCGTGTAAGCCGCCGCGAGCGCGCCTTCGACCGTGTGCAGCATCTCCTCGAAGGGGATGCCCACCTCTGCGCAAAGCGCGGTCAGCGCTTCGGCCAGCGTCTGCGTGGACGGTTCAGATTGCGACCGCGAGCCTGCCCGCGACAACGTCATCCCACGCTATATGAATGATCACCGGCGCCCGACCGCGAAGGCCCGGCGCCTGGACTGCGATTCCCGCTCCGTCGACCGCGACCAGCTGGCCTTCGACCACGGTCTCTGTTTCGCCGCTGTGATAGCGAACGTTCACGCGATTGCCATGAAAGCGTTCGTACTCCTGATGCGTTCGCAATGGGCGCTCCGCACCCGGCGAAGAGACCTCGAGGTCGTACGGCCCGTCGATCAGCCTCGCGTGATCGAGGAGCGGACCGGCCACCCTGCTCACCCGCTCGCAATCCTCGATGGTGATCGGCTCCGCATGGTCGATCGAGATACGGAGCGTTCGACCCGAGTGACCGGACTGGCCGAGCGAGTAGAGCTCGTAACCCATGTGATTCAGGGTTGGCTCGAGCAGCTCTTTGATCGACGGTATGGGCCAGGTTGGCATGTCCGGTCTCTACCCAGACCTTACCAGGCGGGCGAGAGTTGCCCGACGGCCCTTCGGCGCCCATGCGGCCGCATTGCGTTGTTGCCGCCTGCGCTTCTCGCGACACGTGTTGACGAACACGTTTTGCTTCGATGCTCGGCGGCGCCTAGCACTGCAGCCACCTGGATCGCCGAATTGCTCGTCGCGCCCTCTCGCCCGCCTGGTTACCTGATGGGCTGCACTCTCCGCCAGACGACGAGCAGCGGGGCCGCGTTGAAGATCGAGCTGTAGGTGCCGGAGATGATTCCGATCAGGAGCGCCAGCGCGAGGCCCTTGATCGTCTCGCCACCCGAGATGAAGATCGCCGCCAGGACGAGCACCACCGTGAAGCTGGTGATGATCGACCGTGCTGCGGTCTGCATGATGCTCAGGTTCACGACCTGCTCGAACGAGAGGCGCTGGCTCACTCGCAAGTTCTCGCGGATCCGGTCGAAGACCACGATCGTGTCGTGGACCGAGAAGCCGACGACGGTCAGCACGGCGGTCACGAAGAACGCGTCGATCTCCCCGATGCGCAGGTCGAACACCTTGCCAAGGATGGAAAAGATGCCCGTGAGGATGAAAACGTCATGCAGCAAGGCCGCCAGGGCCGAGCCGCCGAATTGAAAGCCCGCTCGCCATCCACCAGGCACGTTGCGGAACCGGATTGCCAGCAGCAACAGGATGGCGACCGACGCGAGCACGACGGCCAGCAGCGAGTAGAAGATCGTCTCGCCGGCGATCGTGCCGCCGACCGAGAGTTGCTGCTGCACGTTCATCGGGCCCAGCCGGCTGGTGAGGTAGCTCTGGACGCTCGAGAGCTCGTTCTGGTTCAGCACCGGGTAGCGGAGGATGTAGCCGCCTCCCGTTTGGATCACCTGGCCGTTCAGGCCCTCGGCGTCCACCACTCCCTCGACCTGCTGCAGGGACGGATGGTTGGCGAAAGTGACAGTCAGCTCCGTGCCACCCGCGAAGTCGATGCCGAGCGCGAAGTGCCTGGTGGCCATCGAGACGATGCCGGGGATGATGATCAGCAGCGAGATCGCGAAGAAGATGTTGCGCAGGCCGATGATGTTCAGGCGGCGGACGCGTGGCTCGGCGGAGGGGGCCGGAGCGCGTGCGGCGGCCGGCTCGGACTCCGATGCGCCGTCGGCGACGACGTCGGCCTTCTGTTCCTCCGCGCTGACGTCAGACAGCTCGGACACGATCTACTCCGAGCAACGCCGGTCGCCTGAACCCGCCCGCGGTCAGCACGATCGCCAGCAGGTTGTGGGTGACGATGATCGATGAGATCAAGCTCGCCACGACACCGATGCCGAGCGTGATGGCGAATCCCTTGACCGTCGACGGGCCGACGAAGCCGAGGATCACACAGGTGATGAGTGTCGAGGTGTTGGAGTCGCGAATCGCCGGCCAAGCACGTCTCACAGCCGCGTCCACCGCCGCGCTGATCGTGCGGCCGGCTCTGACTTCCTCTTTGAAGCGTTCGAAGATCAGCACGTTGGCGTCCACCGCCATGCCCACGGAGAGGATGAACCCCGTGATGCCGGCCAGCGTCAACGTCACCGGGACGACCTTGAACACGGCCAGCACCGCGCCTGCATAAAAGAGGAGGGCGAGACTCGCCAGAAGGCCGGGCACGCGGTAGTAGACGATCATGAACAGGACGACGATCGCGAGGCCGAGCAGGCCGGCCGCGAGACTCAACTTGACCGATTCCGCGCCGAGCGTCGCGCTTACCTGCGTGACGTCAAGCGCCACGAGATCGACCGGGAGCGAACCTGCGTTGATTCCGGTTGCCAGGTCCCCGGCGCTCTGCTGCGTGAAGTTGCCGCTGATCTGGGCCGCCCCGCCCGAGATCTCCTCGATCGTGACTGGGTTGGTGAGGAACTTGCCGCAGACGGTGGTGGAGGTCTGCTGCGAAAGGCAGCCAGGATCGTATGGCGCGTAGATCTTGGCCACGTAGTCCGCGTTCTCCCAGTTGTCGATGTCCTTCTGGGTCAGGTCGAGCCAGATGGCCAGATGACGTTCCGCGCAGTTGGCCGTCTGAACGGTGTTCGGATCCCCAGGGCAGGCCGCGACGTTGGCGCGGGTCAGCTGGTCGAACAACGTGCCCCCGTGCGAGCCGAACTGGATGCTGACCACCCAGGCGGTGCCGTCGGTGTTGATGTTGGGAGAGGCGCTCGTGATGTCGTCGCCCGTGAGCCCGGTGAGCTTGGGCTTGTAGCCGGGCTCCGGACCACCGGTGACCTTGGCGTCGGGCACCCAGCTCGTGTAGACAAGCTTGGAAACAGCGCCGATCGTCTTCTGCGCCTGGTCGGCGTTGACGCCGGCGAGGTCGACGGTGATCCTGTCGTAGTTGGAACCGGCTCCGCGGATCTCCGGCTCGCTGACGTTCAGAGCGTTGACGCGCTTGTTGATGACCTGGATGGTCTTCTGCTGGACGTCGGCACGGTTCTGCCCCGCCGGAAAGTTGGTCAGTTGGTAATCGATGTGGGTTCCGCCCGCGAGGTCGAGGCCGCGGTGGAAGAACAGCTGCCACACGCCGAAGTTCGGCGGCAGCCCCGGCGCGTTGCCGGTCAGCGGGTAATGGTTCGCGATGCGGTAGACGTAACCGGCCCCGTCGACGAACAGGGAAAAGACAAGAATTCCGACGACCAGCAGACGAATCGGCCAGCTGAGAACTAACTGCACGGCAGCCGATCAGTGTACGTACTACCCATCTAGCGCTGCCGGAAGACCAAGTTCAGGACGATGGTGGCCACGATCGAGAGGACGATGCTAGTGGCGAGGGGGATGTAGACGGTCGTGCTCCCGCTATGGAACGTCAGGTCGCCCGGCAGATGAAAGCGCCCGAAGAGCATCAGCGCCCCGCCGATGACGACGAGGAGCACGCCGAAGACAAGAAGCAATCTCCCGACATCTGCCACTGCCTCCTTACAGTAGGCGGGTTTGCTGAGATTCGGGTTGCGGCGGCGCGATCCCGATGTGGCGGTAGGCGAGCTCGGTGGCCACGCGGCCGCGAGCGGTCCTGGCAAGGAAGCCGATCTGGATCAGGTAGGGCTCGTGCACATCCTCGATCGTCTCCGGCTCTTCGGACAACGAGGTGGCGAGCGTGTCCAGGCCGACGGGCCCTCCTTTGAACTTCACTATCACTGTATGCAGCAGCTGCCGATCGAGCGGTTCCAGGCCGATCTCGTCGACGTCCAGCATCTCGAGGGCGAGCCGCGTCGTGTCCACAGTCGCCCGACCGTCGCCCCTCACCTGCGCGTAGTCACGCACCCGCCGGAGCAGGCGGTTGGCGATGCGAGGCGTGCCGCGCGCGCGGCGGGCGATCTCGGAGACAGCGTCGTCGTGGATCTCGATGTCCAGGATCCGCGCCGACCTCCCGACGATCTTTTCGAGCTCGGCCTTGGTGTAGAAGTCGAGCCGGTAGACGGCACCGAAACGGTCGCGCAGCGGACCGCTGAGCAAGCCCTGGCGCGTAGTTGCGCCGACGCAAGTGAAATGTGGAAGCGGCAACGTCGCCGCGCTCGCGCCGACACCCTTCCCAAGCACCGCATCGAATCGAAAGTCCTCCAGCGCTGGGTAGAGCGATTCCTCGACCACCGTGTTGAGGCGGTGGATCTCGTCGATGAAGAAGACGTCGCGCGTGCTGAGGTTCAAGAGGATCGAGCCGAGCGCACCCTGGTGGTCGATCGCGGGGCCCGAGCTGACCTTGATCGCCACCCCCAGCTCGTTGGCGATGATGTGCGCGAGCGTCGTCTTGCCCAGGCCAGGCGGGCCGCATAAGAGGACGTGCTCGACAGGCTCGTCGCGGCGGCGCGCCGCCTCGAGAAGGATGCTGAGGTTGTCGCGGACCTGCTGCTGGCCGACGTACTCGGCGAGCGATCGCGGGCGCAGTGTGATGTCGTACTGGTCGTCGTCAGGGCGCGCGTCGAGGATCTTGTCTTTGGTCATTGGAGGTCGGACCTGTCCGGGCGGCGAGAAATTCGGTGCACAGGTGGCTCAGATCCTAGGCGCGCGCGAGCAGCGCAGCGCGCGCATGGGAATTCGTAAGCGAGCAGCGGAGCGCGCAACAACGGAGCTGGGCCGCATGGGCGCCGAAGTTCCGACGTCACGGACTGGACCGACCTCCTTGGCCCAACGCCTTCAATGCGGTGGCCAGCGCCTCCTGGGTCGACGGCGTGGACTTCCAGTCCACGGACTCGAGCCCGGTGCGCGCTTCCTGGGACGAGAATCCGAGGTTGCGCAGCGCGGTCTCGACGGCTTTCGGCACGGCTCCGTCACCGGTCATAGCAGCTGCGCGCGGCACAGCTTCGAGCGCGGCCACCGCGTCAAGCCGCGGCTTGAGCTCGATGATCACCTTGGCCGCCGTGCGCTGACCGACTCCGCTCGCGCGCCTGATCGGGGCTGCATCCTCGCTCATGATGGCGCGCTTGAGCACCTCGAGGCTCGCCGCGCTCAGGATGTTGAGACCGACTTTCGGGCCGACTCCGTCAACCTGGATCAGCATCTCGAAAAGCTCGAGTTCTTCGACCGAGGCGAATCCGTAAAGGTTGAGCTGGTCTTCGCGCACGTGGGTGTGGATGTGCAGCTCGACATCGCCGCCTGGCGGCGGCAGCTGCTGCCGCGTTTGGCTTGCCACTGTGACGATGTAGCCGACCCCTCCGACGTCCAGCACCACGAAATCCGGACCGGCCCTTCGCACAACTCCGCTGAGATGTCCGATCACCTTATCGCTGCCCTTGCGAATCCCCGGCTCCGGGCGTGGCACAGCGCGATCGCGATCGCATCGCGCGCGTGATCGTCGAGGCGCCCCTCCGGCATCTTCACTTGCGCCGACAGCATGCGTGAGATTTGCGATTTATCGGCGTTGCCGTAGCCGGTGAGGATGACCTTCACCTGGCTCGGCTTGTACTCGAAGACGGGAACGCCGCATTCCTCGAGCACGTTGAGGATCGCGCCCCGAGCCTGCGCGACCCCGACCGCGCTTGTCGCGTTGCGGCCCATGAACAGCTCCTCGATCGAGGCTTCGGCGGGAGGATTTTCCGCGAGCAACGCGCGAAGGTGGCTGGTGATGGTCAAGAGACGCGCACCATCGCGACCGGGAATCGTGACGACAGTGCTACAGGCGAGTACGAGGTTGGGCTCGGCGAACAATGCGAAGCCCGTGCCGGCCAGGCCGGGATCTACGCCGAGGATCAGTCCGTTGTTGCGGCCCGGCATTTGTCCATCAGGTTGCAAGCCATGCTTTTATACCTGTGCTGAGACGCGTTCAAGAACGTCAGTTGGAATATCGAAATTGGCGTATACCTGCTGGACGTCTTCGTCCTCCTCGAGCGATTCCATCAGCCTGAGGACCGCCGCTGCCTTGTCTTCCCCAATCGGGACGGTCTGCTTCGGCTGCATCGTGATCTCGGCGTTCTCCACCGTCACGCCCAGCGCTTCCACGGCCGCCTTCACCTTCTCAAAGACGCTGGGCGGCGCGGTGATCTCGACCGATTTGCCCTCCACCTGCACATCGTCAGCGCCCGCTTCGATGGCGGCAAGACCCACCTCTTCCGGGTCTGCTTTACCGGCGTTCGCGCTGATGACACCCTTGCGTTCGAACATCCAGTTGACAGAGTTGCTCTCACCGAGGTTGCCGCCGAGCTTGCTCAGCCGGTGACGGATGGAGGCCGAGGTTCGGTTGCGGTTGTCGGTAAGCGCGTCGACCATGACCGCCACGCCCGCGGGGCCATAGCCCTCGTAGCGGATCTCTTCGAGCCTCTCTCCGGCCAGCTCCCCCGTCCCCCGCTTGATGGCGTTCTGGATCTTGTCGGTGGGCATGTTGATCTCCCGGGCTTTCTGCATCGCAAGGCGCAGCCGGAAGTTGCCGTCGGGGTTTCCACCGCCTTCGCGGGCAGCGATCGTGAGCTCCCGGCTGGCGCGGGTAAACGCCTGGCCGCGCTTGGCGTCGACGACCGCCTTCTTGTGCTTGATGCCGGCCCACTTGGAGTGGCCTGACATCAGGAAACGCCTCCGAACATGCTTTCGCTCATTTTACTTCACGACAAATCGAATCCAGCGGCGCTTGCCGACCTGTACAACCGAGGCTGGATTCAACGGATCGTCGCCGGTCGCGACCACACCGTCAATCTTGACTCCGCGCTGCTCGATCAGGCGACGCGCCTCTCTGTTTGATTCGGCCAGCCCGCTACTCACCATCGCCTCGATCAGGCGGATTGGGAATCCAGTTTCAAATTCATCAATGCGGTCGGGCGTCTGGTGCCTGCGAAACTTCAGGTCGAAGTCCTCTTCCGCGCGGCGTGCGGGCTCTTCGCCGTGCAGACGCTTCACCAGCTGGTGTGCGAGGGCTGCTTTCGCGTCGCGAGGCTTCATCGCAAGCACCTCGGCCTGCTCGCGTTCGTCGAGACCCGAGATCAGTCGCACGTA
>Ga0209802_1002352_pt1 | contig 13235 bp, 9 predicted proteins | sample GraSoiAngelo_129_FD_185886 | JGI IMG/M metagenome (GOLD analysis project Ga0209802, IMG submission 185886) | Grasslands soil microbial communities from the Angelo Coastal Reserve, California, USA - 14_0927_12_40cm (SPAdes) (version 2) | ecosystem: Environmental > Terrestrial > Soil > Grasslands ... | reverse complement strand
AGGACTTCGGATTGCCATGGGACCGGAAATCCAGGCAGCCTTTACGACTCGGATCAGGGCCCTCGATCGGAGGCTGGATCTGGCCGGTCGCGACTAGCTCTCCGTGAGGTTCTGGTCCACGGTGACGTTGCACGCGCCGCCATTGATCTGGAGCTGATAGCGGTCGGTTGCGCTGTCGTAATCACCGCTCTGGGCGTTGAGGGTGCCGACGGCGTGGCTCTGGTGGCCGTCGAAGCTCAAGTTGACAGCACCCCCCGACACAGCGACCGAAGCTGCCACGCCATGGGGGCGATGGGCGTTGACGGTGAGGGCGCCGCCGTTGATCGTGATCGGCACGGTGCCCGAGGGAGTCCCGACATTGATCGTTTCGTGACTCGCACCGGTGTTCACGTCGATGCTGCTCACATGGAGGCTCGACAGGTTGAATGTGTCGCTTGAAGCCCCACTGTTGACTGCGATCTTCCACGGAACGCTGGCGTTCAGCTGCAGGCTCAGAATGAAACGCCGGTTCTGGAAGAAGAAGCCTGAGGTGTTGCTCTGCGAGATGTGCACCTCGCCGGTGGACGTGTCCAGACCCACGTCAGGCTTGCGCCCCGAGTACTCGATATGTGCTTTGAACAAGTTGCCGCCAAGTGAGTTGCTCCCCTGCATCATGATGTTCGCCGCTCCCACATCGACCCGCACGCCGGCCTTGTCGAGATTTCCCAGCTTCGCCGATTCGTCGAGCGTCTGCGTGCCCGTCGGAATCGCCGGCCCCAAGGCCACGTACGCGGCCGAACCGACGATTGCCAGCAGTACAACCAGCGCGGCGGCGATCTCGGCGATTGGGCCCTTGACGGCACGCCGCACCACGAGCTCGAGTCCGATCACGATCAGGATCAGCGGCCAGAGATCCACCAGTCGATCCAGGCGCTCGGCCGGCACGAGACCAGCGTTGACGAGCAGGGCGAAGACCCCGACCAGGATCAGTATCGCCGGCCAGAAAAAGCTGCGATACCGGTTGGTCATCGCTTCAGGTGCGGGCTCGCCGCAGGATGAGCCACAGGCCAAGCGCGACCAGCAATAGCGGCCACACCAGATCGCCGCGCAGCCAGCTCAGCAAACCCATGTTGCTGAGAAGGAAATACAACCCGAGCACGATCAGCACGGCCGGCCAGAAATACTCTCGGCGCCAGAAGTTCATGGCGCCGATTCTGACACGGAAGGTTTCAGACCGGGGCGACGACCTCGAACAGGCCGGGCCGCTCCTTGGTTGCAGACTCGATCAACTCGGGTCCGGCGACCGTAGCCTGGGCCTGTTCGTCGGTGGATAGATAGGCCGCAGCAATCCGTCTCAGGTCCGCGGCTGAGACGTCGAGAAGGCGCTTTTTGAACCGTTCCCGCTCAACTCGTGTGAAACCGGTGAGCCGATTGGTGGCCTCCCGCCGGCCTTTGATGTCTGGAGACTCGAGTGGATCGACGTCACCGCATGCGCCGAGGATCGCCTCCTTGAGCGCTTCCTCGGTGATCTCGCCATTGATGACCCAAGCGGTCGCGCGATCGAACGTGTCGTACGTGCGTACCACCTCCGGATCTCGGTAAGAAGCCATGTAGAACGTGCCGCCGCCGATGCTCGCTTGCGCAACGGCTCCGTAGGCGCCGCCCTTCTCGCGCAGCTCGCGGTGCAGGAATGTGTCGCGGAGATAGTTGGCAAGCACAAGTAGCGCGGGAGCGTCCGGATGTGTGTAGCGGACGGTTTTGAACCCTCGGACGTTGAACGCCACGGGGAGCGGTGCGGTTCGAGCCTCGGGGGCTCTGGCAAGCGGCTTCGGTTTCTCGACGTGGCCATCACTGGTGCTGTCCGGCAGCGCCTCCACCAGGCCACGCAATCGCTCCGCGATGGATTCGATCATCGACTCCTCGCAGGTGACGACGATGTTGATTGCGCTCTTGCGGAAGAGGGTCGTGCGGATGGCTTGGAGCTTGGCGATCACGTCCCCGAGCTCACCTTCCTTCAACCGCGCGATGCGGCGGATCTCATGCAGCATGCCGATCCCCTGCAGCCCGTCGTTGATGGCGCCTTCGGAGCTCAGCTTGGACGTGGCCCTGAGAATGGCGAACTGAAAGCCGAGGCCGGCTATCGAGCTCTCCAATCTGGTTGCGCTTTCGTCGATGATCTCCTTCAGCCGGTGCGGCTCGATCTCCAGCCTGGCGGTCAGATCAGTGATCAGGTCGATGAACGGACCCACATTGCGGTCGAGGGCCCGACCAGAGACGAGGAACGACTGGAGGTAGTCGTCGCGCGCGGCCAGCGGCTGTACGGCGGGCCCAGCTCCGATGCCTCCCGTAACCGCGGCGATGCGGTTGGCGATCTGCACGTAGTCCTGACCGGCGGCGCCAGTCTGGGTGAAGACGCGGCTGAACAGTGGCAGCAGCTCCTTCAAATCGCTGGAGAGGCTCGCGAACTCGGTACGGATGTCGAGGTAGGTGATGCCGTTCGTGGGCAGAGGGAAGAATTCCACGTTCGTAGTGCCGAGCCTCACCTCGCGGCTCTCCACGTCGTCGAAACGCATCGGGATATCCGCAAGAGCCAGCGATGGCAGCACGCCCAAGTCCTGCTTGGCCTCCTGCTCGGCTTTGAGGCGGAGCGCGTCGGCCACGATACGGGCGCGCTCCTCGTCGGTGAGACGGGCCTCAATGGCCGCCAGACGGTCGAGCTCGCGACGCCGTTTGCTCTCTTCGAGATCGGGATCGGGTTCGAGCACCAGCAATGCGCGGTGCTGGTTGTCCAGCATCTCGGCCGCGATGAGGTTCTCGAAAAAGCGGCCCTCCTTGCGAGCCTGCTCGAGGTGCTCGAGGTCGGCATCGAGATTGAGGGCGTTGTACGGATCGCCGCCGAAGTAGTAGGTGCCGAGAAAGTTGAACAGAACCTTGAGCGCATAAGGGAAGCCTGCGTTCGAGCGTTCTCTCTTCTCGAACTCGAGCCTGTGAATCGCCGCATCGACCTGATTTGAATCGACACCATCGGCCAACAGTCTCTCCAGCGTCCGCAGGACGACCTGCTCGACCATGGGCGCATCAGCGACGGCGATGCCCTTCAGTCCGGCGCCGAAGACGGTCTCCTTGAAATCGTCCTGATAACCACTGCCGTCAGCCAGAGCGCTGCCGATCTTGGAGTCGATCAACGCTTTCCGCAGCGGCGCCGCGGGATTTCCAAGCAGGACCTCCGAAAGGACCCTCATGGCGAGCAGCTGGAACGAGTCGACGGCCGGCACCGTGACCCACGCGACGAGCGCCTGGCCTTTTCGCGAGTTGTCTTCGCCAGGTGGTGCCGCATAAGCCTCGGTAGATGTCCTCGGCTTGTCGAATCGCTTTACATTCGGAATCGAGGTGTCGACCGCCGAGCGTTCGAAGCTCGAGAGCGCGTTCTGCTCGATGGCGGCGAGCGTTCCGTCCAATGGCTTGTCGCCATATGTATAGAAATAGGCGTTGCTGGGGTGGTAATGAGCGGCGTGGAAACGGCGCAGCCCCGCCCACGTCAGCTCGGGTATGTGCTCTGGATCGCCGCCGGAGACGCTTGCGTAGGTGAGACCTGGAAACAGTGTGCGGCCGAGGTTTTGCTGCATTGCGGCCTGCGGCGTCGCCAAAGCTCCCTTCATCTCGTTGAAGACGACGCCCTTGAAACGAAGTCCGCTCGAGGGGTCGGCAGGGTCCTCGAATTCGAATCGGATGCCTTCTTGCTTGAAGGCATCCTCCGACAGCAGCGGGAAGAAGACCGCGTCGAGGTAAACCTGCAGAAGATTCACGTAATCCTTCTGATTCCGAGTACTGAAGGGATACGTCGTGGAATCAGCGCCGGTCAAGGCGTTCATGAAGGTCGCCAGCGACCGCCGGGTCATCGAGAAGAAGGGATCGCGGACCGGAAAGCGTTTCGACCCAGCGAGCACGACGTGCTCGAGGATGTGCGCTACGCCAGTCGAGTCCTTGGGCACGGTGGGAAAAGAAACCGCGAATGCGTTGTTGTCGTCGGCGCATTCGATGTGAATGTGCCGGGCACCTGTTCGCTCATGGACGAGCTCGATAAAGGCTCCATCGAGCCGCTCCAGGGGCTCGCGACGCACGATCGTGTATCCGCCGATCACGTCCACGCCGCGCGCGCTGATACTTGCCATCCACACTCTCCATGAAGGCGCCGTTTGTCGTGTGGCGCCTGTAGTAATTGACTACTGGTCTGACCGAGTCTTTGCAGTCTACGAGCGGGGCGCCCATCGCTGCGGAGATAGGATGGAGGCAGAATTGGAATTCACATCGGCCGAGCTTGATTTTCTTCGCACGCAGCGGATAGGCCGGCTGGCGACAGTCGGCCCCTCGGGCTGGCCGCATGTAGTGCCGGTCATGTATTCGTTTGATGAATCCGGCGCGTTCGAGTTCGACGTCGACGGCGTGAAGCTGCGCAACCTGACCGCGGAGCCGCGCGCCGCCATGGTCGTCGACGCGATGGGACCCAAGCGGGGTGTCGCCGTGCAGGGTCGGGCCGAGCTGATCGGTCCGGAGCGAGCCCGGTTGGCGGGAGTGCGCAAGTTCAGCTGGGGTCTGTGAGTCGAAGCCTGCGGGTGGCCTTCGTCCTTTGCCTGGTCCTTGGGGTCGGCGTTGAGTGCAGCGGCCAGTCGGGGAGCAGCGTGATGCCTTCGACGTCACCAGTCCCGTCGGTGGCCGGGTCACCTTCGCCAGGCCTGGGATTCGATTGGCCGGAATATCACCAGAACCCGGCGCGGACTGGAATCGGCCCAGGCACGCCGGCTCTCGGCTCTCCGCGCGAGGCGTGGCGCACTCCCTTCGACGGCGATGTATATGCCTCTCCGTTGATCGTTTCCGGGCACGTACTCGTGGCCACGGAAAACAACAGCATTTATTCAGTCGACCTGTTCAGCGGCTCCGTGGTCTGGATGCGGCACCTCGGCGCACCGGTCGACGCGTCTTCACTCGCGTGTGGCGATATCGGGCCGGTGACAGGAATCACAGGCACGCCGGCCGTGGATGTAACTGCTGGCCGTCTTTACGTCGTGGCCTTCTTGCGCGGCTACCACCATGTGCTGTTCACGCTGAGCCTTGTCGACGGGTCGGTGATCGCACAGCAATCGGTCGACCCGCCGGGATCCGTGCCGTCCGTGCAGCAGGAGCGGGGGGCGCTCGCCATCGGATCGGGCCGGGTGTACATCCCCTTTGGCGGGCTCTACGGCGACTGCGGCAACTATCACGGCTACGTGGTCGCCGTGCCGGTAGCCGGGGGCTCGATGCTGGTGTATCGCACGCCAGTGGCCGAAGAAGCGGGCATATGGAATCCCGCCGGCCCGGTGTTGGCTGTGACGGGTGCGGTTTACGTTGTGACCGGTAATGGGTCGTCGACGCGATCGTTCGGCTACAGCAACTCCGTGATCGAGCTGACACCAGATCTGCAGGTCCGCTCCTTCTTCGCCCCGAGCACCTGGCAGGCGCTGGACGCAAGCGACGCGGACCTCGGCTCGGTCGGGGCGACGCTCATGCAGAGGCTTGGAGTCGTGGTCGCCATCGGGAAGCAAGGAGTGGCTTACCTGCTCAAGGCTGACCAGCTCGGCGGCATTGGCGGTCAGGTCGCAAGTCGGGCGGTGTGCGCGGGGGCTTGGGGTGGGACGGCTTGGCTGGGGTCGATGGTGTGGGTGCCGTGCTCCGACGGCCTGGTCGCGCTCTCCGTAACCCAGACGTCGATCAGCGTCGCGTGGAGGGCCGCGCCGCACACGGCATCACCAATCGTCGCCGCCGGCGCCGTGTGGGCCATTGACGCTGACGCCGGCTTGCTCTACGCGATGGATATCTCGTCCGGCGCGGTGCTCTACAAGGCTAGCGTTGGGACAGGGCACCACTTCAGCACGCCTGCGGCCAGTGAGGGATTCATCGTCGCCCCGGCCGGAAAGTCCGTGGTTGCCTTCTCGACCGCGGCCTAGGAAATAGTCAGCCCTTCGGGCCCTCCCTTTCCGAAGCGCCTACCCCTGAATGCTCCGAAGCAGGTTGGCCATCTCGATCGCAGCCTCCGCCGCCTCAGCCCCCTTGTTGTTTTTCGGCCCTGAGCGCGCGAGCGCCTGATCCTTGTCTTCGGTCGTCAGCACGCCGAATGCGACCGGAACTCCCGTATCGAGCTGAACCTGCATGACCCCCGCCGCCGACTGGCTCGCGACCACCTCGAAATGGAACGTCTCGCCGCGGATCACGCAGCCGAGGCACACGATCGCATCGTGCTGGCCTTTTTCCGCAAGCGTGAGCGCCGTCACCGCCAGCTCGAGCGAACCGGGCACCCAGTAGATGTCGGGTTCAGCAACTCCGCTTTTCTGCAGTGCGGCAACAGCTCCACGGAGGAGCCGCTTGGTGACGTCTTCGTTGTAGCGGGCGACGACCACCGCTATGTGCAGGCCGTCGCCGCTCAGGTCGGGTTGGCTCCCTTTCTCCCCCACGGCGCGCCTACAAGAGGTGACCGAGCTTGTCTTTCTTGGTCTTCAGGTAACGCTCGTTGTGCGGATTAGATTGGATAGTTATCGGCACCCGCTCGTTCACCTCGAGGCCAAAGCCTTCGAGGCCATAGATCTTCTTGGGATTGTTCGTGAGCAAACGGATCTTCCGAACCCCAAGGTCGTAAAGGATCTGGCTGCCGATGCCGTAATCGCGCTTGTCGGCGGGATGGCCCAGCGCTTCGTTGGCCTCGACCGTGTCCAGTCCCCGATCCTGCAAGTTGTAGGCATGGAGCTTGTCCAGGAGCCCGATTCCTCGCCCTTCCTGGTGCCGGATGTAGAGAATTACGCCCACGCCGTCGGCAGCGATCATCTCCATCGCCGCGTGTAACTGCGCGCCACAGTCGCATCGAAGGCTGCCGAAGATGTCGCCGGTCAAACATTCCGAGTGCGCGCGCAGGAGAACGGGCCGTTGTGGATCGATGTCGCCCAGCACCAACGCGAGGTGATTCTCGTGGCGGAGGACGTCTTCATAGGCGTAAAGCTTCCACAAGCGGGGGGACTCGACTCCGATCGGGATGACGGCTTCGACCCGTCGTGCGACGAGCTTTTCGTTCCGGCGGCGGTACGCGATCATCTGCTCGACCGTGATCAGCTTGATGCCATGATCCGTGGCGAATGCCTCGAGATCGGGCATGCGTGCCATCGTTCCGTCGGTCTTCATGATCTCGGTGATCACCCCCGCCGGATAGAGTCCGGCGAGTACCGCAAGGTCCACCGCCGCCTCAGTCTGGCCGGCACGAGTGAGCACGCCTCCGTCCGCTGCCCGAAGCGGAAATGTATGTCCGGGCATGGAGAAGTCGCCGGCCTTCGCTGACGGGTCAAGAACCTTTCGGATGGTGGCCGCCCGGTCGTAGGCCGAGGCGCCTGTCGTGACGTTGTCCTTGGCGTCGATGCTCACACTGAAGGCCGTGCCCAGCCGGCTCGTGTTGCGCTCGACCATCGGCGCTATGCCCAGCTCGTCAAGCCGCCGGGCTACCACCGGCATGCACACCAGGCCCGATCCGTGGCGAGTCATGAAGCTGATGTGCTCCGGCGTGACGAGCTGCGCCGCGACCACGAGATCGCCCTCGTTCTCGCGATCCTCGTCGTCGACGATGATGACGAACTTGCCGGCTTCGAAGTCGGCAATTGCCTCGGGGACGGTGGCCAGGCTCATGGCGCCACTGAATATTACCGGTGGAGGTTTCGGGCCACGTAGCGCGCTACGACGTCCGCCTCGAGGTTGACGATCGTGCCTTTTCGGTACCCACCCGCGATGGTCGCGTCCAGCGTATGTGGGATCAAGGCGACCGTGAAGGTGCCCGGTGGCTTGTCCACCGCCGCTACGGTGAGGCTAACGCCGTCCACAGCAATCGATCCTTTGACGGCGACGTACCTGGAAACTGAGGCCGGCAGCTCGCTGGTGACCTCTCGACCCGAAGCCACAGCCCTAACCGATTTGATCACGGCTGTGGCGTCAACGTGACCCAGCACTAAATGACCATCCAGCAACGAGTCGGCGCGTAGCGGCAGCTCGAGGTTGACCTCGATACCAGGTCTGAGGGCGCCAAGGTTAGTCCTGCGAAGTGTCTCAGGCACCATGTCAGCGAAAAACACTGGCCCCCGTTTCTTGACCACTGTCAGACAGCAGCCGTTCACAGCGACGCTCCCTCCGATCTTCAGGTGACGCGCCACCCACGCATGGTCGATGCCTATGCGGCCGCGATCTGCCTCGACGACCTTGGAGACTGCGCTAACTATCCCGGTGAACATCCACGTATCCACTGATCAGCACATCATCTCCGAGTCGGGCGAAGTCGATTTCGCGCAGGCGAATCGCGTCGCTCAATCGTTCCACGCCCTCACCGCCAACGGGACCGATTGCCTCACGGCCGCCGATGACCATTGGGGCCACGTATGCGTAAACCTTGTCGACCAGGCCCTGGTTGACGAACGCCGCATGCAGCTCGCCTCCGCCTTCCACCAGAAGGCTCAAGAGCTTGCGGTTCCCGAGCTCCTCCAGCAGCGCCGGCAAAGAGACGCGGTCGCCGGCTTCCGCGGGCAGGCGCAAGACCTCCGCAGCGCCGACCCGCCCGGTTCGGGTGGTGGCGATGAGTGTGTTCGCCCCGACGACGCGAGCCGACTGCCGTATGCGGAGCTGCGAGTCGACAACAACTCGAAGCGGCTGGCGGACATCCTCGACGTCCAGTCGCACGGTCAGCTCAGGGTCATCGGCAATAACCGTGTTGATGCCAACAAGGATTGCATCGTGCTGGTGGCGGAGCCGGTGGCCGTGAGCTCGAGCTTCTTCGCCTGTGATCCATCTCGACTCGCCGGTTCGGGTAGCGATCTTGCCGTCAAGGCTCATGGCGAACTTGGCGCTCACGAACGGCCTCCCAGTCCGCCGGTGCTTGACGTAAAACTCGTTCAGCCTCCGGGCTCTCTCTTCATGCGTGCCGATCGACATTTCGACGCCGGCGCCCTCGAGCATGGCGATTCCCGCGCCCTGCACGCGCTCGTCCGGGTCGGCCATTGATAGGACGACCCTCCGCACGCCTGCCTCGATCAGGGCCTGGGCACAGGACGGCGTGCGGTGTGCGTGCGAGCACGGCTCGAGGTTGACGTAGAGGGTGCCTCCGCGAGCGCGCTCGCCCGCAGCGGCCAGAGCCTCTTCCTCCGCGTGCGGCGAACCTGGGCCTCGGTGGTAGCCCTCGCCCGCGACTAGCCCATCCGAGTCGAGCACGACGGCTCCGACCATGGGGTTGGGACTGGTGCGGAAATCGGCTCGCGACGCCAGCTCGATGGCGCGCGCGGACCAGGTCATGTCGATGCTCGGATCTGGATTCTCTGCCGGCAAACCCATGGCAATATACGTTGCCCTCGAGGCTGCGCGGAAACCCAGGGGATTATCGACAACCGAATCAGGTCTATGAGATTCTCCAGCTTGCTTTCAGCGCTGGATCACGTGACGCGTACGACTCTTCAGGAAGTGAAGAGTGAGTTATAGGTGAACAAGCCCTCGGGCTCTTAGTACCGCTCAGCTCAAGGGATTGCTCCCCTTACACCTGCGGCCTATCAACCTGGTTGTCTACCAGGGCCCTTACCCGGTTAACCCGGTGGGAGACCTTATCTTGGAGTTGGCTTCGCACTTAGATGCTTTCAGCGCTTATCCAAACCGGCCATGGCTACCCGGCGCTGCCACTGGCGTGACAACCGGTACACTAGCGGGCCGTTCAACCCGGTCCTCTCGTACTAGGGTCAACCCTCCTCAAGTCTCCTGCGCCCACGGCGGATAGGGACCGAACTGTCTCACGACGTTCTAAACCCAGCTCGCGTACCGCTTTAATGGGCGAACAGCCCAACCCTTGGGACCGACTCCAGCCCCAGGATGCGACGAGCCGACATCGAGGTGCCAAACCGGGCCGTCGATGTGAACTCTTGGGCCCGATAAGCCTGTTATCCCCGGGGTAACTTTTATCCGTTGAGCGACGGCCATTCCACACCGGGCCGTCGGATCACTATGCCCGACTTTCGTCCCTGCTCGACTCGTTTGTCTCACAGTCAAGCTCCCTTGTGCCATTGCACTCTGCGCCTGATTTCCATCCAGGCTGAGGGAACCTTTGGGCGCCTCCGTTACATTTTGGGAGGCGACCGCCCCAGTCAAACTACCCGCCAGGCACTGTCCGGTACCCCGATCAGGGGCACCGTTAGAGCTAAAGTTCAGCGAGGCTGGTATTCCACTGTTGGCTCCACCCGGGCTGACGCCCGAGCTTCACAGCCTCCCAGCTATCCTCTACACGCTAAACCCCAGTCCAATGCCAAGGTGTAGTAAAGCTCCACGGGGTCTTTCCGTCCTGCCGCGGGTAACCTGTATCTTCACAGGTATTGCAGTTTCGCCGAGTATCTGTCCGAGACAGCGCCCAACTCGTTACGCCATTCGTGCGGGTCGGAACTTGCCCGACAAGGAATTTCGCTACCTTAGGACCGTTATAGTTACGGCCGCCGTTTACCGGGGCTTCAGTTCAAGCCTTGCAGCTCTCCCCTTAACCTTCCGGCACCGGGCAGGCGTCAGCCCCTATACGTCCCCTTACGGGTTCGCAGAGACCTGTGTTTTTAGTAAACAGTCGGTTGGGCCTCTTAGTTGCAACCCTCAACTGCTTCGGAGGTGAACTCCTACACAGCCAAGGGCACCCCTTCTCCCGAAGTTACGGGGCTATTTTGCCGAGTTCCTTAGACAGATTTCTCTCGATCGCCTTGGAATCCTCTTCCCATCTACCAGCGTCGGTTTGCGGTACGGGCACCTGCGTTCTTCCTAGAGAATTTTCTCGGAAGTTTGGGATCAGCCACTACGCCGCCCTTGCGGGCAGCTCCCCATCAGCTCTCAGGATTAGCGTCCCGACGGATTTTCCAATCAGGACTCCCTACTACCTTGGCCGGACACATCCGATCGTCCGGTTGGCCTACCCTGCTTCGTCCTCCCATTGGTATAACGAACGCGAGGTGGTACTGGAATGTGCACCAGTTGTCCATCGCCTACGCCCTTCGGCCTCGGCTTAGGCCCGACTGACCCTGGGACGATTAACGTAGCCCAGGAAACCTAAGATTTACGGCGGGCCGATTTCTCATCGACCTTTACGCTACTTGTGCCGGCATTCGCACTCGTGCACGCTCCACACGGACTTACGTTCATGCTTCACCGCCTGCACGAAGCTCCTCTACCAATCGCAGCTTGCGCTGCAATTCCATGGCTTCGGTGAAAGACTTAAGACCCGATCATTTTCGGTGCCGCTTCACTCGACCAGTGAGCTGTTACGCACTCTTTCAAGGGTGGCTGCTTCTAAGCCAACCTCCTGGTTGTTTGTGCGAAGCGACCTCCTTCGCCACTTAGTCTTCACTTTGGGACCTTAGCCGATGGTCTGGGTTGTTTCCCTTTTGACCGTGAAGCTTAGCCCCCACGGTCTCACTGCTGCTGTATAACCTGCCGCCATTCGGAGTTTGGTTGGGTTTGGTAACGGGGGAACCGCCCCTAGCCCATTCAGTGCTCTACCTGCGACAGCCCACAACAACGCTGCCCCTAAAGGCATTTCGAGGAGAACCAGCTATCTCTTGGTTCGATTGGCATTTCACCGCTACCCACAGTTCATCCGCTCAGTTTGCAACCTAAGTCGGTTCGGACCTCCACGGAGTTTTACCTCCGCTTCATCCTGACCATGGGTAGGTCACCAAGTTTCGGGTCTACTGCCTACGACTACAGCCCCTTGCGGGGTCACGCCCTATTTGGACTCGCTTTCGCTACGGCTCCGGGTGTAAACCCCTTAGCCTCGCCACAGACAGTAACTCGCCGGCTCATTCTACAAAAGGCACGCCATCAGCCTGTGCGCTCTCCCGAAGGAATGCGCACCTAGGCCTTTGACAGTTTGTAGGTCCAAGGTTTCAGGTTCTATTTCACTCCCCTCCCGGGGTGCTTTTCATCTTTCCCTCACGGTACTCTGCACTATCGGTCACCAAGAGTATTTAGCCTTGCGCAGTGGTCTGCGTGGATTCCACCAGGATTCCGCGTGTCCCGGTGTACTCGGGTGTCGTTAAGGAGACCGGTCAGCTTTCGCCTACAGGGCTGTCACCCTCTATGGCGCAGGTTTCCACCTGCTTCGGCTAACCGCCGGTTTTGTAACTCCGCTCGAGCCCGGCAGGGCTCGATAAACGATCCCACAACACCGCGCGCGCAACGCCTGCCGGCTTGACACGCACACGGTTTAGGCTGCTCCCTTTTCGATCGCCTCTACTAAGGGAATATCTCTTCCACCGGGTACTAAGATGTTTCAGTTCCCCGGGTGCCCTCCATCTGGCCTATGTGTTCAGCCAGCGGTACTCGAGCATTACCTCGAGTGGGTTACCCCATTCAGAAATCGCCGGATCATCGTTTGCTTCCAACTCCCCGGCGCTTATCGCAGGTAGCCGCGTCTTTCTTCGGCTCTTGGTGCCTAGGCATCCACCTCGGACCCTTATTAGCTTGTTCGACCTATAACCACTCCTCAATCGCTGAAGAAGTCGTCGTTGGTCACGTCAAATTCGAACGTCAAAATTCGAAAGAGGATCCAGTTAATTGCTTTACGGCATTCTGGAGATCTCGATAGACCTATTCGGTTGTCAATGTGCTGGTGGAGATGAGCGGATTCGAACCGCTGACCCCCTGCTTGCAAAGCAGGTGCTCTCCCAGCTGAGCTACATCCCCTGGGGCACGGCAACGCCGTGCTATTAGCGGCGCCACTCTGCCGCTTTCGCGGATTGCGGTGCCTCCCTCCGCGCGCGAAGAACTTGTCTCCGCGGGAGGTTGTCAGACCTTGAAAGTCTGAAGAGTGGGAAAGACAGAACGAAACCCTGGGCCTAGTTTGCTTGTGCACTCGAGAGCCCCACAAAATCTTCGATTTTGCGAGGACCCCTACGAAAAACGCGACGGATTTTCACCGCGAACTGAGCCGCCTCCCTGCAATCTTTCGACAGCAGATCTCGCGCGTTCGGGACGGCTACTCTTCACGACTTGCGTCGCTAATCTTTGCCGACCTAATTGCGGTCGTTACTGCGGGACTCTGACTTGACGAGCCTCCAACAAAGGAGAAGCTCCTTAAAGGAGGTGATCCAGCCACACCTTCCGGTACGGCTACCTTGTTACGACTTCACCCCTCTCACCGGCCACTCCTTCGGCGCCTCCGTCCCTCACGGGTTCGGCCAGCGACT
>Ga0209802_1002349_pt1 | contig 13265 bp, 13 predicted proteins | sample GraSoiAngelo_129_FD_185886 | JGI IMG/M metagenome (GOLD analysis project Ga0209802, IMG submission 185886) | Grasslands soil microbial communities from the Angelo Coastal Reserve, California, USA - 14_0927_12_40cm (SPAdes) (version 2) | ecosystem: Environmental > Terrestrial > Soil > Grasslands ... | reverse complement strand
AAGTTCTATCCGACTGGATCGATGAGCGGACCGAGGACCAAATTCTCGAGACGAGGAAAGTTGAGCCGGGCGACCTTCTCAGACTTGTGCAAGGTTCCGAGTGGCTGATCCTCGCCACCCAAGAACTTGGGCGTCTATTCGGACACAAGGATCTCCTAGCTCCTCTGGAAATGCTCAAGGTCAGACTTGCAAAGGGCGTTCGGCCAGAGCTAGTCAAGTTGACAACGCTTGAAGGCGTGGGACGAGTCCGAGCACGTATGCTCTACGATGCAGGACTGAAAACGATTGAGGATATCAAGGAAAGAAGCCTCGAACAATTGATGAGCATTCGAACGATTGGTCCATCGCTGGCGAAGAAGATCAAGGAGCAAGCGGGAGGACTCATCAAGGCGGATGAATGGGAAAAGGCAAAGAATGCAAAGCCGTCGGAAGTAGAGCAGCAAGCAGTCCTGACCGAATACGAAGACTCCGAATAACGAGTTGAAGCATCGGTATTCCTAGCCTTATAATGCGAGGCTTTACTACAATCTCCAAAGTCTTAGGAAAGTTCGCGGATGAGCAAGATCAAAGTAGCCCTTGCAGGCGTTGGGAATTGCGCCAGTGCGCTGATACAAGGAATTCAATACTACAGAAAAAACCCGCCTAAAGAAGACAACCTCACTACGGGTCTGATGCATCCCAAGTTCGGGGACTACAAAGTAGAGGACATTACCTTCGTAGCCGCCTTCGAGGTTAACCGTAAAAAAATCGGAAGCGATCTTAGCAAGGTAATATTCACCGAGCCAAACTGTGCACCCAAAATTAGCGATGTCCCCGACATGGGCGTCACCGTCAAAGCAGGCCCGATTCTCGATGGGGTCGCTCCTCACATGCGGGAGCCGTTTCACGTTTACAACACGAACAGGACCAAACCTGTCGACGTGGCAGCCGAGCTGAAGGACTCTGGGGCAGAGATTCTCGTCAACTATCTGCCAGTTGGAAGTGAAAAGGGGGCAAGATTCTATGCGCAGCAAGCTTTGGACGCGGGCTGTGGTTTTGTAAACTGCATCCCTGAATTCATCGCTTCAAATGATGCATGGGCGAAGAAGTTCGAAGACAGCAAACTACCGATCGCCGGGGACGATATCAAGAGTCAGGTCGGAGCGACAATCGTTCACAGGGCGCTCGTGGACCTTTTCCTAAAGCGCGGCGTTAGAGTGGATGAGAGTTATCAGCTCAACCTTGGTGGCGACACCGATTTTCTCAACATGACGGTGGAGGAGAGGCTTCATTCAAAACGTATCAGCAAGACAACAGCAGTTGCAAGTCTCATACCGTACGACGTTCCGACAAGAATAGGCCCGTCAGACTATGTTCCCTCTCTCAAGAACAAGAAGATCTGCTACATCTACATCAAAGGAAGAAAGTGGGGAAATATTCCTCTCCAGATCGATCTCAAACTCTCTGTTGAGGACTCGCCCAACAGCGCCGGAGTTGTTGCAGATGTAATTCGTGCGGTCAAAATGGGCCTTGACCGTGGAGTCGGAGGTGCACTCACCAGCATCTCCTCCTATTGTTTCAAGTATCCCCCGGTTAAGATTCCTGACGGTCAGGCATCTCAGTGGGTTGAAGAGTACATTCAGGGAAAGAGAGAGCACTAAGCCGAGACTTTGCGCGTCTTCCGTACCGCGGGAGTCTCTAGAGATTCTCTCCAGTTATGATTCAATCGGCCTCTACCTTTCCATTCCTCATAATGCTCCATTACCCCTGTGAACAGGAGCGGAAGCCCGATAGTGGCGTCAATATGCACGGTGCACTGTTCAGCCTTAGGATCAAGCTTCCCCCACGACTGGCTCTCAGGGAGCTCGCAGCCGGACAGACCCCCAAACTTCGGGTCATCTGTCGTCACTTGGATCGCGTAGCTGTGCGGAGGAACCGGCATCCCAGCAATCTCTGCCATCGGGATGACCTGCTGGATGTAGTTCTTCGGGGTCCCGCCTCCGATGAAAATAACTCCAGATTTTTGCCAACGCCTCTTGAGGCTCATAATCTCTAGATTGTCCAGCATGGGATCGTAGATCATTGGGGGCCGACCCTGGTCGAGTTGCTCATTCCTATACACCGTTAATGCCATCCCAATTGAGCTATCGGCGAGTGCCGGGCAGAAGATGGGAAGGTGTTCCCTCGCGGCAGTGGCAAGAATGCCGTACTCGTCGTTGATTCGTTGTCCCATGAGCTGGAAGAACTCTCTGCTAGAGTAGCCACGGGGCTCAAGGCTTTCCGAGAATTTCTCGACAAACTCGTCAGCCTTCGTGAACATCACATCATCCGCATAGGTGTCGTACACCCTGTCTATTCTCATACTCCTAAGGGTCGGGTCGTCAATATGATGATGAGCCATGTAGTGGCGCCCCCCAAGCGACTCGTAGAGGTCGTGGCTAAGGTTAGCACCGGTTGAGACGAGAACATCTATCGCATGGAAGGCGATGAGGTCCCGGAGAAGTCGCCTCATTCCACCAGCAATCATAGCGCCTGAAAGACCAAAGAAAATTATCGGACGATCGGGGTCGCTCAACATGTGAAGCCATATCTTGTAACACCTGCCAAGCATTCGGCTCTGAAATGACGTAGTGTTGAACGCTTCCAGAGCCTCACTTACAGTGTGAACCTTTGCTACGTCAAAATGTTGCACGGGATGCTTGAACGCATCGCCGCGTGGCGCGAACTGAATACGAGAGGACGAAGCTGACGCGGATATTTTTTCGTGAGAGTTAGAATTCTTGTTGGACTTCATTTTATCCTTCTAACTTAACAGTTCTACGGGCTTTCCGTTTCTATTAAAATGTTCCACAACTAGCGACGCGAGTCACTCGGACGATTGAAAAAATTTCTCAGAGCTTCTTGTCAGAAGATCCGCGACGGGGTTTTGATATTGAGCATCGCCGGGAGGGAAATCCCTAGCCATCAATGTCTAGTATCGGCGTCTGTGTCGTTGGAATCTCGGCGGACGGTGGGTAGGACGTCTCCCGCGACCTCGCTGGTGTCTCTCTCCACCTCTCCTCGGACCGTAGGGACGAGGTGGCAGGAAAAGCGTCGGGTACGATCTTCGACCAGGGGACGTCAATCTAATCATCTCTTGAATGTTTGAGGAAGTTGTCCGTCTTATTCTCTCAAAGATGGATTCATCGCTTCGGGTTACGAGGGAGACTGCGATTCCGGCAACTCCAGCTCGAGCGGTTCTGCCGATTCTATGGAAGTAGGTGAGGGGTTCTTCCGGTAGGTCGAAGTTAATCACGTGGCTTACGTTCGTAATGTCGAGGCCCCTTGCCGCCACGTCCGTAGCGACAAGGACCGCGATTGATCCGTCGCGAAAAGCCTGCATTGCCCTATCTCTTTGACCCTGGGAAAGATCTCCATGAATCGCTAACGCATTGTAGCCCTCGACTCTTAGGGCTTGGGCAAGTCGACCGGCCCTGATCTTGGTCGAACAGAATATCAGCCCTCTGGTTACCTTCTCGGCTTCTAGAAGCGAGCATAAAGCCGGGAATTTTTCATTCTCTTCAGCCCATGCATATTTCTGGGAGACGGATTCAACAGCAATCTCGTCGCTATCAACAAAAATTCTCAGGGGATTCTTCATGTAGTGATGGGCGAGCCTTATGATCTCGTCAGGCATGGTTGCTGAGAACAGGGTTGTTTGACGGGGACCCGGGACTCTTTCGAGTATCAACCTCACATCATCGATGAAACCCATGTCCAACATTCTATCCGCTTCGTCCAGCACCACAAATCGGACCCGGTCTAGGTCCACTGTCCTTCTCTCCAGATGGTCGAGGAGTCTGCCTGGAGTAGCGACGATAACTTTCGTTGTGGGCCTTTCTAGTTTGTTGAGCTGAACCCCTATGCTCTGGCCACCGTAGACGGGGACAGTTCTTATTGGCAGGTGGCGTGCAAGGCGCTCGAATTCTCCCGCAACCTGGACTGCCAGTTCGCGTGTTGGGACTAGCACGAGCGCTTGGAGCCCACGAACGTGGTTGTCGATCCTCTGGAGTATCGGAAGGGCATATGCAAGGGTCTTTCCTGACCCAGTGTGTGCTTGCCCTATGATGTCTCTTCCTTGGAGAATAGGAGCGATAGCTTCAGCTTGAATTGGGAACATTTCATCAAAGCCCATATCCTTGATTCCCTGAAGAAGCCGGGGTTGGAAACCTAGGGCTTCGAACTGATGAGCCAACTATTGTTCTAACAGTAAGTCCGGCCGCCCCATAAAGACCTTCCAGTCCCGAGAATCCGGATCGGAACGGAGGGGAAAGCGTGCCTCCCTTTACCTAGGGCCTTTTGGTTCTTTTCCAAAGGCTAGAAGCGTCATCGGCAAGGCCTTCATGACGATGCTCCCAAGCTTGATGCTTGGGCATATGATCTTCGCAAAAAGTCTTGCCGCAATACTCACACTTCTTGTTCAGTAGTGTTACACGGCCGCATTCGACGCATTTTTCCAAATATCAAACCCGCATTGTATAGAGGTACGCTAGAGAGAGTTGCGTGAGAGGTTTAAGCTTGAGCCCGGACAGGTTGCAACTCTTGATTGTTATTCCACTTCAGGATTAGCTCCTGCAAGAGTTTCGCACGATCGTTGGTGAGGTTCAGCTTGAACACTCTAACGCGTCCATAGTCTCTTTCTTCCACGATCCCCGCCTTTGATAGGTCGTCTAGATGCCGCTCGGCGGCGCTGTAGCTTTGCTCAGTCCTCTTTGCAATCTCTGTCAGGTGCATTTGTTCGACTTCGGAGAGGAGGGTTAGTATTCGTATTCTTCCGCTGCTTGAGAAGACTCTGTCTAATGGCGGAATCCCGTCTCCGGCCAAGGCTAGGCTCTTATGGAGAGGGTTGATTCAAGCCATCGGCGTATGGCAGAGGCAGGGGCCGAGGAGATTCCAAGCAGGGTTGTCTTTCCTCTGAAGCCGGTGGTGGAAAGCTGGGTGGAGAGGATGCCTGTAGCATTCAGGTTCTGAACGTACTTCCATACTTGCGTGTGGGCCCGGTACGTTTCTTTGTGTTCCTCGCAAGCCATACGGTAAGCTATCTCCACATCGCCCATCGTAGCGTACGTCGAATTGTTTCTCTCCAAGACCCGAGCCAGGGCCAGGAGTATTAGTTTCTCGTGGAGGTTGAGGTGCTGGGAATACTCGGTGCGGAGAACAGGGTATACGCTGTTCGCGGCCGCTCTGATATGATCAGGCTTCACCTCTCTCGCACCTTCCGTGTCAGCGTACTTTCCACCTCTCCATAGTAGCTCGATGGCGTAGCGAGCATCGCCCCCCGGCGTGGCCATGTCGGCGACGAAGTTCAGAACCTCTTCAGGGACAGTTGCCTCTTTGAACGCGAGCTCTGATCTTTCTCTCAGAATATTTTCCAGCTGTGGGGTGGTGTAGTGGTCTAGGCGGATGACGTTTCGCTGGAGAGTGCTCTGGGTGCTCCTGTCGAGATCTTCTAGGTTCTTTATTTCCCGTAGAATTATGATGAGCGATAATCTCACGGGGCGGCCGGGGCGTTCTTCTTGGATGCGTGTGAGGTTGTAGAGGCTAGTGGAGCCTTCTGCTTTGATGAGCGAGTCTGCTTCATCGAGGGTGAGGATGATGTGAAGTTTCTTGTCCTCCAGCTGGTCTAGGAGGATGTGCAGTAATTCCTCGCTTGAGAAACCTCGCTGGGGGAATTGGGGCGTGAAGGTCTGGAGGACTCGTTTGAGGATCATGAAGAGGCTGCCCCGGTACTCGCGGCAGTTGACGTGGATGTAGGCGAGGTTGAGCTTCAGGCTCTTGGCAGTGCGCTGGATGTCGGTGCCAAACCGTTGGGTGAGGACTGTTTTGCCTGTTCCAATATCGCCGGTTATGAGGACTTTGGGGCTGGTCGTCCCGGGTTTGTCAATGACCGACCGGAAGAGTTCGGCTAGGAATCGTAGCTGGTTTTCCCGGTGGGGTAGCCGGGTTGGGAGCCATTCGAGGCTAAGAGGTCCCTCGTCTTTGAATATGGTGGGTTTGGAGAGGGCGTCCCGTACTATCTGGGAGGGGGCGGATAGGCTTGTTTTCTCGATCATGACGAATACTTACACCTGAAAGCTCTCAAACTATACTGATGAACGTATAAAATGAGCAGAGATGGATAAAAGTAATCTCGCAGAATCCTGAAGATGCAAACTGCCGCTAGGACATAGCACACCTTGGTCGCATTCAACGACACGGCTCTGCTTTCCATACCTCCTCTGTCTAGTTCGCATACTCGTTCTTAGCTCAACTTCATCTTTCTTCGAATTTTTCTCAGAGCCTTAGTCATGATATTTCCCCAGTCTTTCTGTAATCTCCATAATTCCGCATAACCCAAGAAGTGTCGATACATTTTCCTCATTTTGAAGGGGAAGTGAGTCTCAATCACAAGACCGTCTTCGCTACCCTCAATGTCGATCTTGATAGAATCTATTCTTGCATTTACGATCAACACTCTATCATCTGAGCTAAAATTCTTTCTGAGATGTTTAAGAGCCTCCGGATCGCACTCTATGCAAATTACCTTTTTTGCACCATGATTCAAATATAGTAATGCTGTCTCACCGCAACCTGCACCAACGTCCAGGACAGTATCCCCGACAGGAAGGTAAACTCTATGCCATGTTTCGAATTCGCCACTGAGCATTTCTCTGTGCTCTTTTGTTAGAGAAAGGTCTTTGAAGTCTTCAATCTTGCACATGTTACTCATCTGGACCTCCTTATTTTGTAGCACTCTGAATTCAGACTTGTTTTCTCGATCATGACGGATACTTACACCTGAAAGCTCTCAAACCATAGCGGATGAAGTATGAAAGCGCGGACATGAATAAAAGTAATCTTTCAGGAAGCGCGAACGGGAAACACCATTCCAGATCTCTTCTGCAATTCAATCCCACTCAGTGCAAACAAAAGTGGTCTAGTAGGACTCGCTATCGGGTCGTGCCGAATTGAGCTCCATCCGGAGTAACTCAAAGAGCTGGTCGAGAGACTATTTCCTTGATTTTGTCACGGAAATTTTCAGGAGAGTAGAGTTGGGCTCGTCTCGAAATCTCGACTGGGTCAACGTCGGACTCAATGGCTTTCCTGACGCAATTGACAGCTTCGTATATAGTGTTGTATTGGTATCCAATGCCCAAGGTCTCAATTACTTCTGCAGTGCCGGTTCCGTATGGAGCGATGGGGATGCAACCTGCACCGATGGCCTCGACTAGAACCAGTGCGATGCTGGGCTCTAGGCCTGTGTACAGGTGAACTTTGCTCTCTTCGAAGTATTCCGGAACTTGCCGGATGGGAGAGGAAACATATTCGACGTTTTGTGGCAGGCTAGCCAAGATTTTCTCGGCGTATCCTGGGGTCAGCCTTCTCAGGTTAGGCTCGTCTCTACAAACCAGAGAAAAATCGTATTCCGGAACTCTCTTGGCAATTTCGCAAAACCATTCGAGACGTTTTCCTGGTGTGAACCGGGAGGCTTGAACGATTCGTTTTTTCCTCGTCGCTTTCGGAGTAAACATCAATTGGGTTGGAGGATAAATGGTTGACGCGTTACCATAGTGATTCTGCCTCAGATTGTCGAGAACCAGAGACGACAAGGCAAGAATCCAAGTTGGCGAGGGTGGTGGTCCGATAAGAGCACGCACTAATTTCTTCACAATGAAGTTGTAGGGTCTATAATTCTCTCTGTAAAAAGCGAAGGGATACACGAACAGATCCTTGTAGCTACCATAGCAGAAGTGGTACGACCTCGCGCCAGGAACGTCGAAGATTGACGATTGAGTACTAAAGACTACCCCAACATCTTCTCCCGCGACTCGATCCAAAAGAAATCGTTTGACCATTCGCCCATAGGGAATTGTCTGAAACGCTCGGAGTTTGGGAAAGAACTCTCTAAACTGTGGAAGCCTGATCCATTTGAGTCGATCGAAAATGTCAGACATCCCGTAAGTGACCTCCACCTTCTTCAAATCTACACTATCAGAAGCGAGTATCACCTCGAATCCCGCTTCTTGGGCCGCCTTGATAACGTTCAAACAAAGAAATTCTCCACCAGCTAGGATTGACAGACCAGGATGAATTACAAGCACTTTCAGTTGTGGACCCTCGACCTCATCTCACCCGAACCTCCGTGCGGAGCTGCTCTCATAGAATGGAGCTCCTCTCAGCCAGCGCAATTCCCATGTTAAGATCAGGCCAAAGAGGGATTGACCCATCCTCGCAGTAACTTCCATTTTCGTCGAACGCACATGTGGGTACGCGATAAGATGTTGTGGAGTCATTCGGTTTGTTTCGTGGAAAGCAGCCGTCGACTCAACAATCTGGTGCGGTGACTATTCGAAAGGTGGGTAGAGGAACAATGAATTTGCCCCCTGAGTCAAGGTACCCCTTCTCTTCCTTCTCTATCTCCTGAAGAAAGTGATGAGGGAGCACCAGAAAGAAGTCTGGTCTGTCCCGGCGAGCTTCGTCCTTTGAAACGATGGGTATCTCGGTTCCTGGAGTCTTCCGTCCCCATTTTTCTGGGTTCGCATCCGTTGCCTTCTTGATAAGATGATGATCGAGTTTGCAATACTGTAGTATGGTATTGCCTCGCGTTGAAGCTCCGTAAACGTACACTGTTCTGCCACTCTTGGTTTGATCTCTTATGAACTCTCTCAGTTGTGACCTAACCCTCTGAACACTCTTCGTAAAGGTTGCGTATATCGAGGGCTTCATCGAGAACAATTTCTTCTCAAATCGTTTCATCATCTCCACGCTCTCGCGAACGGGGAATTGCCCCTTTCGGGCGACGTATGTGCGGAAGCTCCCGCCATTGACATCATTCTTTTCAACATCGAAGATCCCAAGATCATGGTTGCTCAGGAGCTTGCTCATCGTCTCGAGAGAATAGTAAGTAAGATGTTCATGCCCGATGTTGTCAAAACCATTTTGCTCGAGCATCGAACACAAGTAATTCTGTTGGATCACCCAAACGCCTCGGGCGTCGAGACACTTGATGATGTCGGTCACGAATGCATCGGGGTCGTCGAGATCGTAGAACATTGCGATGCTTGTGATTAGCTTGGCCCTCATACTCGGGAATTTCCGGTTGAATTGCCTGTATCCGAAGAAGTCATTGAAGACGAATGTTGTTCCTTTTCTTGCCTCTTCGACGAGGTTCTTTGCAGGCTCAAATCCGACTAGTCTCAGTCCAGGGATCTTGTAAGATCGCAGAAGCGTTCCGTCGTTGCAACCAATGTCCATGACAATATCGCCTTCTTTAGGCTGAGCAACCTCACACGCTTTGACCACTATGTCCTCTAGAGCTTTTCTCATGGTCGAACTTATTCCCGATCGATACCAATAGTGACGATACAGCGAATCTCGCGGGAACGTTTGCTTCAACTGGACGAGGTTGCATCGAGTGCATCGGACCAAATCTAGGGGAGAGCGAGGGCTGTCTCCTTTAGCGGTCACGAAGTCAGAGACGTGTTGATTGCCCAATGATAAGATTCGGACGAGTTTTCTTGAGTGGCATAATCTGCACTGTTTTATCGGGGTGGTGATTGGGCCCAAGTTTTTCCTTGTCTCTTAGTGAATGTGAACGCGCAATCGATCTAATCGCTTTTCAAGTCGCCTATAAACTACTTGACTCGCGCGATGAATGTGGGATCTGCTTCTCAAGGGAAGGACCGCTTTCGGAATGATCTTGAAGTCTAGAAACCTACGTCGTGCTTGGAACCAGATTAGCAGACTAACTGCAAGACTATTATCCATTGCATGTAGAAAGACCCAGCATGTCAAGTATCGAGGAGCTTGCATCAAGAACCAGCATTGAGCGGAAGGGTATCCCACCCATTGTTCGGCGGGAAGCTGAACAGCTCTTGCGCGTTCTTCCGGGATGGATTCTGGCAGACGGCTCGATCGAGAAGGAGTTCCATTTCAAGTCCTACCTCGATGGCCTGGATTTTGCCTATTCGGTCGGGAAGATTGCTGAGGAGCAAGATCATCATCCTGACATTCTGATTAAGTGGAGACGTGTCAAGCTAACGCTATCTACTCATTCTGTCAAAGGGTTGAGCGAGAATGACTTCATAGCGGCTGCAAGGTCAGAACTCAAGTACCGAGAATCGTAGTCTGGTTGAGGCTTAGGGGTTCTAGCGTCGGATCTTGAGATGTTCCTCAATGATCTTGAGTCTGTTTTCAATCCCTGTGAGTCGGTCTAGTATTTCCTTGAGGATTTTGAGGTTCTCGTCGTTTCTCGGGACATACTGGCTCGGGGGCCTCAGAGGGGAGGGAATTGGTTCAATCGGTGCTGGATGCAGGGGATCAAACGGTCGTCTAGGTTCCATTTCTGCCCTTGTATACGGATCACATGGTTTTGACTTTTTCTAGATACCTCTGGGCCCCTCAGTCGGAGGGAATCTGAAAGAATTATAGGAGGAGAATCCGCTCGTTGATCCCATGAACTTTGAACGCATAATCTTCCGAAGCTGGTTCTACCTAAGAGTCGGCTATGGTACCTACATAGCTTTCCTCATCGGTTTTGTGAGCAACATCATCGTAATCTACAAGCTCGCCATAGCGGACACCCCATTGGTGTCGATCTTTCCACACCTGACAGAGTTCACCGCTGTTGCGATCGTGATCGCCTCCCCGATCAGCGTCATAATCGGCCTATTCCACATGCGCCGCACCGCAGCATACGCTGCCGACGCTTCGGTCTCGATGGAGGCTAATCCCTACGTATACAAGATAATTCCAGGAAAGGAGCGAGAGGTAACCGTCCCACTCTCGATATTGACAGCACGGGTTTTGCTCAAGTTGGCCGGGGATAAGTTGACTGCTGAAGAGAAACAAGAACTCGAAGGGGTTCTCGCGAAGGCCGACAAGCTCCTCTTGGGCCAGTCCGTAGGCTTGCGGAAAAAGTAGTCAACGCTCGAAGGCTGCGAAAGTCGGGCAGTCTACCTGGTCAGGGATTCCGTTTCGGCCTTGATGAGGCTCACTCAACCCACTTAGAAAGGTGAATGGCTCTCTTGATACAGAGAACAAGGTCTCCAATTGCAGGGATGGGCACTCTTCCCGAGATTAGACTTAGTGCTCGGTCCTTCAAAAAATGCTAGCCGAAGTATTTGCGGACCATCTTGACACCGACATCGCTTGCGGCCCATTTTTCTCCGTTGAACTTGACCGCTCCTAGTCGTTCAAGATTAGCCAGATGCTCACCGAGTTTCTCTGCAGGGAATCCTTTCTCCTTGTGTCCCGGGTAAACATCGCCTAGCGCCTTCGCGACCTCTTTTGCGCTCTTGGGGGTCTCGCAGATTCGTACAATCTGAATGTTCACTTCGGTTGTGGTGAGGATGTGGAAAATTTCCTCCTCTGAGAGACGTGGTTTTGTCAGACTGAAGCTGACCGCGCCTGATGCTTGCGAGGGACCGGTCTTCGGTCCGTGTCTCCGCCGGCGGATCATCCTGTAACCGATCGCTCCCCAGGTTGCGGCAAGGATTGACCAGAGGAAGGTTGGGTTCGCTAGAAGGCCGATGACATCTTCGAATTGTAAGGTCATTATCATTGTTTCTATCTCACCCTGTGAAGTGCTGCCATCTCTATTCCCGCTGGGCCCACGCGGTACGCGTAGACCTTCATGTCTCCGAGTGCTCCTGGCATTTTCAATACTCGCATCTTCCTAGCATAATCCTCACTCCCGAACGGTTCCGTAGACAAGTCCACAACACCATCGCTCAGGTGCTGAACAGTGTTCTCAATATGCTCAGTGTGAATCCCCTTAGACGCCAGCAACAAAGCAAGCCCGCCAGTGGAGCGGACATGGTTCTGCAAGATCTTCAAAGTCTGCTCAACCGCGGGAAATGGTGCTGAGCGGATAATATCGCTCAAGCTATCAATCACAATAGTGGTGGTGCCAAGAGGTGTGATGACTCGTGGGAACTCTTTAGCTAGCAGGTTGGCTGGGCCGATGTCCCAGGAGACCTCGCCAGAGATTTTTTCTCTCTTCATGCTGAAGCTGTCGATGAACCACATCTTTCTCTTCTCGAAATAATTGTCAAGGTTCCAGCCGAAAACCGCCATCTCGCCGACAACGTCCTCCCATGACCGTCCCGTTGTGAAATAGACGGCCGGCCTTCCTTCGGTCAGGCCTTGGTATAGGATTTGTTCGGCGCACGTGGTCATACCGGTATCGGCTTCGCCGAGAAACGTGATTATGCTGCCTGACGGGAGGCCGCCGATCGACTCGTCAAACGCCCCGATTCCACTTCTAATATTCGCCATTTTCTTTTCTATGCCTGTTGATGTCCCTGCTCTTGCCTGTCCGGGTACTGGCTCGGGTACCTTTGCTGGTATCCTGCTTGGTCGGGTGCTGGTTGTTCCACTTGAACCCCTTGTTCCACTACCTCTCCTCCTTGGGATACTGGGATGTTACCTGTCACGACTTCTTCGGAGCTCGTGTTACCGGTGGCTTCGGCGCTTTCTCCCGCTGTTGCTGTGGAGGCGCCTGCGGCCGTGGCTGACACTTCGAACACCGACCGGACCCTTGATGACGATGCCGTCGGGTCCGATGGCGAAGGCGTAGTCGTTTAGGCTGTGGCTTGTCCCACGCATCTTCCGGACGAACAGTTTCCGTAACGGCGAGCTCTGCTTGACGAGCGACAAGACCATGACTCCGGTTGCGAGGAATTCTTCGATGCCGTATCGGCTGATCAATCCTGAGCCCTCAACGATTTCAGTGGTCATTATTGTGGTGCATCCGACGTCTTTCAAGAGGAGTCCGACTTCGAGGAATATCTCTCGTAGGGTGTTCAGGTCGGTTACTCGGAAGCCGAATCCTGGTAGTGAATCAACGACGAGTCTTGTTGCTCCTAGTTGTTCGACTAGTATCTTGACCTCGGACAGTTTTGATCGTAGGTTGTAGAGGATCGACTGGAGGCTTTCCGATTCGGTGAGTTCTGATTCGACGCGTTGGTAGACCGCATCAACCATGCCGATTTTTTTCTCGTTTTCTAGTTTTTTGAAGTCCCAGCCGAATCGTAGCATGTTTGCTTTGAACTCGGAGGGTGGTTCTTCGGTGCTGACGTAGACTCCTGGTTCGCCGAACTTTGTGGCTCCTTTGTAGAGGTATTGTCCGCAGCATATTGTCTTCCCGCAGCCCGCGCCTCCCGCTAGGAGGACTCGGGCGCCTTTGGGGAAGCCGCCTTCGAGAACGTGGTCCAGCCCTGGGATCCCAGTATGGACCCTTTCGATCGCAGTTTCCATAATGGACC
>Ga0209802_1002347_pt1 | contig 13274 bp, 8 predicted proteins | sample GraSoiAngelo_129_FD_185886 | JGI IMG/M metagenome (GOLD analysis project Ga0209802, IMG submission 185886) | Grasslands soil microbial communities from the Angelo Coastal Reserve, California, USA - 14_0927_12_40cm (SPAdes) (version 2) | ecosystem: Environmental > Terrestrial > Soil > Grasslands ... | reverse complement strand
CGTATCGCGCGCGGCCTCCCGCCACGCCAGCACGATCGATGGAACCGTGAGGTGCGCGAGCCGGCTCGACCACTGGGCGTCGGGCCGGTCGGAGATGAGGAGCGCGCCGATGGCGCCGGCCTCCAAGGCGGCCTGCGCGGTCGCCCCATCGAACGGCACGCCCCGGGGCGTGGCCGTGGCGATCAGCGCGATCCAGGCCCCGCGCACGTCCACGCCGGCGAGCGGGTTCGCGGAATCGGCGGGCCCGGCGAACACCACGACGGGCCCCGCGACCTCGCGCCGGGGCAGCGGCGCGAACGGCAACAGGTTCACCTCGACCCCGGGTTTCAGCGTCACCGTGGTCCGGCCCGCGATCACGAGAGCGCTCGCGGCCGTGTCGAGCTGCTCGTGGAGGATGCCGTACCGTTGCAGGAAGCCGCCGCTGTCCCCGCCGGGTCTCAGGCCGACGCGCTTGAACTCGCCGGCGACGTACGCGGCCACCTTCTCGAGCTCGGGGCTCGGCGTGTTGCGACCGCGCATCGAGTCGTCGGCGAGGATCCCGATGCGGCGATGAATGTCGCCGGGCACGATGGAGCTCACGGCGCGCTGGACGGAGGCCGGAGTCTGCGCGGCGAGCGCGCCAGGAAGCAACGTGAGCCACACGTAGGAAAGCCGACGCACGCGACCCTCTCCTTGAGCGAAGGGAAGGGGAAAACTAGCGCCTCAGGGCTTGCGGCGCCTCAGCTCCGGGTCGCTACGCTGGGGTTTGTCCTTGGGCGCGTCCCGCTTTGGCAGGGCGCGGGGCTCGCTCCTGGGCGGAGGTGGCGCGGGCTGCGCGCGCGGCGACCGCTCCGGGGCGCGCGACTCGACCTGCGGGCGACTCTCCGACTGGCCGCGCTCGCGGCGCGACGCGCGCACCTCGGGGCTCACCGAGAGGGCGGACCGATCCGGACGCTCCGGCCGATCGCGGCGATCCGCGCGGTCCCGCCGTTCTCCTGCGTCGCCGCGGTCCGGGGTGCCAGGGTTGTCGGGCCGGTCGGGGCGGTCCGGCCGATCGGGCTGGCGGCGATGCCGGTCGTCGTTGCCGGGCTCGCCCCGACGCTCACGCTCGTCTCCCGTCCCGCCCGTGACGTCCGGACGGCGGCGCGGCGGGGGAATGATCCCGATGCCCCCCAGGTCGCGCCCGCTTACGCCGACCTCGCGCCGGCGATCATCGTTCGCGGGCCGCTGCGCCACCCGCGTGACGAATACGTCCGTGCGGCTGCGGTCCTTAAAGATGAAGCGCGGCTCGGGCCGGTACGGCCGGGTGAACACCACGCGGGTGCCGCCGTAATAACGATAGGGGTAGTAGTACGGGTCGTCGAACACGACGATACGGAAACGCACGCACGTGTAGTCGTACACCGACCACAAGGGATAGCTCACATAGGTGTGGCAATCGTAACACAGGAACCGCGGATAGTCGTAGTGGCGGTTGACGTAATATGGCGTGATGTCGTAGTCCCAATCGCGGTAGTCGGCCGGCAGGATCCGCTGCGCCAGGTCGGTCAGGGCGACGTACGGATCGCCGTGCACGCGCCCGTCCGCGATGGCGCGATAGTCCCAATGGTCGCCCGTTTCGAAGGCGTCGTACACGAACGGGTCGGTCGCGGCGACGGCGAAGATGTAGCCGACGCCGGGGTAGTCGTCGATCGAGAAGGCATCCCGCTCGTAGCCGCCCTGGATCTCGTACTCACGGCCGCCGCGGGCGAAGTTGTCCTCCCAGGGCTCGAGCGGGAACAGCACCCGCACGCGGCCGTCGGTATCGACGCGCAGCACGGTCACATAAGCATCGACCTCGCTCCGGAAGAACACGCGAGCGCCCTGACCGCTGGCGTAGGCATCGTCGCCCCGGTTGGTCCAGACTTCGATGCGCGTGCGAGACGATGCGTCCGGCCACCCGACGGGCTGACCGGAACTCGCGAGCAGGCTGAGCGCTGCCAGTTGTGCCAACATGGTTCCCTCCGGGGCCGGGAGAGGAGCAGGGGGCATGCCACCCTGGCTGCGGCCGGAGATCGGTTCAACCAGTTGTCGGAGAACAGATTATGCGATGTCGTGCGGCGTATCACCCCGCTCCCGGGTGTCCTCTACCCCGGACAATCCGCCGATTATTAGCTTCCGCCACCCATGGTCGACTCCCGGCGCCTTGATCTCCTCGATCCCGCGGAAGTAGCGCGGCTCGGCGGGATCGAGATCGTGGCGCAGGGAGTCGTGGAGGGGTTTCTCGCCGGCATTCATCGCTCGCCCTTCCGGGGGTTCTCAGTCGAGTTTACGGAACATCGGGCCTACCAGCCCGGCGACGAGCTGCGCTACCTCGATTGGAAGATCCTCGCCCGCGCGGACCGCCTGTTCGTCAAACAGTTCGAGGAGGAGACGAACCTGCGGGCGATGATCCTGCTCGACGCCAGCCGCTCGATGGCGTGGCGCGGCGACCCGGCGCGCCTGACCAAGCGGGGCTACGCGGACCGCCTCGTGGCTGCGCTCGCCTTGATCCTGCTGCGGCAGCGCGACGCGACGGGGCTGATGACGTTCGACGAGGCGGTGCGCCAGGTGATCCCCGCGCGCGTGAAGGCGGGCCAATGGACGAGGCTGGTGCGCGGACTCATCGACACGCCGGACGGCCTGGGAACGGCTGCTGAGACGGCGCTGCGCCAGCTTGCCGGCTTGCTCGCCCGCCGCGGGCTCGTCGTACTCGTTTCCGATCTCCTCTTGGACCGCGGGCTCGCCCTGACCGCGCTTCGCTACCTGCGGCACCGTGGCCACCAGGTGATCGTGCTGCACGTGATGGACCCGGCCGAGCTGGAATTGGCGGGGCCGCCCGAGGTGCGCTTCCGCGACCCCGAGAGCGCGGCGAGCGTCGTCGTGCGCCCCCGCGAGCTCGCCGGGGCCTACGCCGCGACGGTGCGCCGGGAGATCGCGGGGTGGCGCGCCGCCTGCCGGCGGCACGGGGTCGCCTATCATCACATCCGGACCGACATGCCGTTCGGCATGGCGCTGCGCCTGCTGGCGTGACGTTTCTCCATCCGCTGGCGCTGCTGGGGCTCGCCGCGGCGGCGATCCCCGCGCTGCTGCATCTGCTCGAGCGCCGCACACCACCCGAGGCCGAGTTCCCGCCGCTGCGCTACCTGCGGGACGCGGAGCGTCAGAGTGCGCGCCGCCTGCGGCTGCGCCACCTGCTGCTGCTCATCCTCCGGACGGCGCTCGTGGCGGTTATTGTGCTTGCGGCCGCGCGGCCGATTTTGCCCACGCGGGTGGGCGGGGGGAGCGGGGGGAGCGGGAGGGGCCCGACCGCGGTGCACGCGCCGACGGCGCTCGCTGTCGTGCTCGACAACTCGTTGTCGGCGAGCGCGGTGGTCGACGGGCGGCCGGTGCTGGACCGGCTCAAGGCGCTGGCGCGTGCGTCGCTCGCCCAGGCCGCGCCGGGCGATCGCCTTTGGCTCGTGCTCGCGGACGGCGTGGCGCGCGCGGGCTCGCGCGAGGCGCTGCTCGCGAGCGTGGACGGCGCCACGGCCACGCCGCAGCGCCTGGACCTCGTGCCCGCGGTCGGAGGCGCGGCGCGCCTCGTCGCCGCCGAGCCTCTGCCCGCCCGTGAGGTGCACGTGCTGAGCGACCTGCAGCGTACGGCACTCGGCGCGGGGAGCGTTGACGTGCCGGGCGTCGCAGAGCTGGTGCTCGCGCCGCCCGCGCGTGTGCCGGCCAACCGCGGCGTCGCCGCAGCACGCGCCGGCGACGGCGGACTGACGATCGCGGTCTCGGGAACGCCCGGGGCAAGCGCTGCGCCCCTCGTGGCGCGGGTGCAGCCGCCGGGCAGCGCCCCGGCGCGCGCGCGGGAGGTGGGGCGCACGCTCGCGGCGCCGGGGCAATCGGTGACGCTGCCGCTCCCTCCGCTCGCGCCGGGATGGTGGATTGGCGAGGTGCTGCTCGACGCCGACGAACTGCGCGGCGACGACCGGCGGCTGTTCGTGGTTCGCGTGGCGGCGCCGGCGAGCGTCACGGCTGAGGCCGATGTCGGACCATTCCTGTCGGCGGCGCTGGCGGTGCTCCGCGTGGCGAGGCGCGTGGTGGTGGGAGGCGAAATCGCGATCGGCGAGCGGCTCGGCGCGGCCCGCAGCATCGTGTTGCCGCCGGGGGACCCCGCGCTCCTGGGGCAGGTGAATCGCGCGCTCGCGGCCCGCGGCGTCCGCTGGCACTTCGGGCCTCCGGGTCCGCCCGGCACTCTCGCGAGCGCGGATCTCGCCATGGTCCGCGGCGTGCAGGTGAATCGGCGGTACCGACTCGAAGGGACCGAGGGCGATTCCGGCGTCGTGGCCAGCGTCAATGGCGAGCCGTGGCTGGTGCGGGACGGAGGCGTCGTCCTCCTCGGCAGTCGCCTCGACACGACCTGGACCGCCCTGCCGGGGGCGCCCGGCTTCGTTCCGTTCGTGGACGCGCTCGCGAACCGGATCGCGCGGGGGGAGGCGCCGGTGGCGGAGGCCGTGGGTGCGCCCCGCCTGCAGTTCTTCACGCGGGGCGCCGACACCGTCGGCGCGACCGTGTTCGGGCCCGACCCCCGCGAGTCCGACCTCACGCCCGCCACGCCCGACGAGGTGCGCCGCGCCTTTCCCGGTGCGCGACTGCTGGACGAGGCCGGGCTCGCCGCCGAACGCTTCGCCGCAACCCGGCGAGCGGACGTGAGCGGCTTGCTGCTCGGCTTCGCTCTCCTGCTCGCCGCCATCGAGCTCGCGGTCGCTTCCATGAGCCGCTGATGCCGCTCGACTTTCTGCTCGACCGCTTCGCCGAGCTCTCGGATACCCGGGCGCTGGTGGAGCGGCTCCCCCCAGCCGGGACGCGGCTCGCCGTGTCGGGACTCCCGGGATCCGCCCCGGCCGTGCTCGTCAGCGCGCTCGCCCGGCAGCTACCGCAGCGGGTCTTCGTGTGCGTCGCCCCGACGGCCACCGACGCGGAGCGCTGGCTCGCGGACGTGGCGACGCTGGCAGGCGAGACGGCCGCATTGTACCCGCAGCGCGAGGCGCTGGGTGCCGAGGAAGCCCATTTCGAGATTGCGGGGGAGCGGGTCGAAACGCTGGAGGCGCTGCTCAGGGCGCGGGTGCGCATTCTCGTCACGACCGCCCGGGCGACGGCGGAGCGGACGGGGGTACCCGCCGCCCTGGCCGCCAGGCGCATGGTCTTGGAGCCGGGTACGGGGAAGGGGGAGGGGAAAAGGGGTTCACTGAGTGACAGCGTGCGCCGGCTGGGCGAGATGGGCTACACGCGCGTACCGACCGTGACCGAGGTGGCGCAGTTCAGCGTGCGCGGCGGCATCCTCGACGTGTACGGCTTCGGGATGGCGGCGCCGACGCGAGTCGAGTGGTGGGGCGACGAGATCCTGTCGCTGAGGACGTTCGATCTTGACACCCAGCGATCGGGGGACGCGGTGGAACGGGTGACGGTGCTGCCGGTACGGAGCGAGGGGGTAGGCGCGGGCAGCGTAGGGGCGCAGCATGCTGCGCCCCTACCTCGTACCGGACAACGTCAGTCGCTGCTCGAGCTGCTGCCGAGCGACGCGGTGATGGTGCTCGATCAGGAGTCGGCGCTGGGGCAGGAGGTGGAGCGTACCTGGGCCGACGCCGCCCATCATCTCGAAGTGGCGCGGCGGCTGGGGGAGGACCCTCTCCCGCGCGAGGAGTTGTTCCTCGAGCCCGCCGCCTGGCGCGCCCGGCTCGGCGGGTTCGCGCGAGTTGCGGTCAACGCGGGAGACGCAGCGGTACGCTTCTCGCTGGCGCCGCCCGAAGCCGTGGATCGCGACATGCGGCGGCTGCGGCAGATCGTGGCGGGCGCCCCGCCGACGGTGATCCTGTGCGACAACGAGGGACAGCTGGAGCGCCTCGAGGAGCTGCTCGGCAGCGACCGCGCGGCGCTCGCGATCGGCGCATTGGACGGTGGGTTCATCCTTCCCGGGCTCAGGATCCTCACCGATCACGAGATCTTCCGTCGCGCCCGGCGCATCCGGCGGCCACGGCGCTACCGTACGGCAGCGCCGACGGCGGCGACGCGCGCGCTCGAGCCCGGCGATTACGTCGTCCACCTGGAGCACGGGATCGGGATCTACCGCGGCTTGCAGACGATCTCGGTCGGCGCGGAGGGGGGAACGCTCGAGGTCGCGGTGGTGGAGTACGAGGGGGGCGACCGGCTGAACGTGCCGCTCTACCGGCTCGACCAGCTCGAGGCCTATCGTGCGGCCGGCGACGGTGAGGCGCCGCCCCCGCGGCTGCACCGGCTGGGCGCCACGACGTGGCAGCGCCAGCGCGACAAGACCCGCACCGCGATCCGGAAGATGGCGGCCGACCTGCTCGACCTGTACGCGCGCCGCCAGGTCGCGAGCGGCTTCGCGTTCCCGCCCGACACGCCCTGGCAGCGCGAGCTGGAATCGGCGTTCCTGTACGAGGACACGCCGGACCAACGCCGCGCTACCGAGGAGGTAAAGCGCGACCTGGAGCGGGCGCGGCCCATGGACCGGTTGCTGGTCGGAGACGTGGGATACGGGAAGACGGAGATCGCGCTGCGTGCCGCCTTCAAGGTCGTGCAGGCCGGGAAGCAGGTGGCCGTGCTCGTGCCCACGACGATTCTCGCCGAGCAGCACGGCCGCACCTTCCGCGAGCGGCTCGCCGATTATCCGGTTCGCATCGAGGTGCTGTCGCGCTTTCGCGGCGGGCGGGAGTCGAGCCAGGTCGTCGGCCGGCTCGCGCGGGGCGAGGTGGACATCGTGATCGCAACGCACCGGCTCCTCTCCGCGGACGTCACGTTCCGCGATCTCGGGCTCTTGATCGTGGACGAGGAGCACCGCTTCGGCGTCCGGCACAAGGAACGGCTCAAGGCGCTGAAGCTCGCGGTGGACGTGCTGACGCTGACCGCGACGCCGATTCCGCGCACGCTGCACCTCTCGCTCGCGGGACTCCGGGACCTCACGCTGCTCGAGACCCCGCCGAAGGACCGCTCGCCGGTGCTGACGTTCATCGAGCCATGGGACGACGCGTTGATCGAGGAGGCGATCACCCGGGAGCTCGACCGGGACGGGCAGGTGTACTTCGTGCACAACCGCGTGGAGACGATCGACACGATCGCCGAGCGGGCGCGCACACTGGCCCCGGCGCGGGCGCGCCTCGCCGTGGCGCACGGCCAGCTCCGCGAAGCGGACCTCGAGGCGGTGATGGCCCGCTTCGTCCGGGCCGATGTGGACGTCCTCGTGTCCACCATGATCGTCGAGTCAGGCCTCGACGTGGCGAACGCCAACACGATGATCGTGAACCGCGCCGATCAGTTCGGGCTGGCACAGCTCTACCAGCTGCGCGGGCGCGTCGGCCGGAGCCACCGCCGCGCCTACTGCTACTTGCTCGTCCCGGACCTCGTGGACGCCGACGCGGAGGAGCGCCTGCGGGTGCTGGAACACCACACGGACCTCGGGTCCGGGTACCGGATCGCGCTGCGCGACCTCGAGCTGCGGGGAGCGGGGAATCTGCTGGGCGGCGAGCAGTCGGGGCACGTGCAGGCGGTCGGGTTCGATACGTACTTGCGCTGGCTGCAGGAGACGGTCGAGGCGCTGAAGACCGGGAAGGGGGAGGAGGGACGGGGGAAGGGGATCGCGCCCGAGGTGATCCTCGATCTGCCGGCGCATCTGTCGGAGGACTACGTGCCCGACGACGCGGCGCGGCTCGATCTGTATCGCCGGCTGGCGCGGGCGGAGCAGCCGTGCGAGATTGAGGCGGTGCGCGAGGAATTGCGCGATCGGTTCGGGCCCCTCCCGGACGCAGCGCAGCGGTTGCTCCTCGTGGCCGATCTCCGCGCGCTCGGCGCGCGGGCGGGATTGGAAACGGTCCTCGTCCGCGGCGATGAGGCGCGGCTCACCTTCCGGCGCGACGCCCGCGTGCGGCTTGCGGGTCTGACGGCGGCACTCGACGCGGTGCAGTTCGAAGCCGAGGTACGGCGCGCGGTTCCCCTCTCGCTCCGGCTGCGCCGGCTGGGTGGCGAGGCGATCGGCCCGGGCTTGGTGCGGGCCCTGACCGCCGTTCTCCAAGACCTTCAGGCATAGGAGCCGGGATGGGTCGCTTGCGGTTGGCTGTGCTGGTCCTCACGCTCGGCGGCTGCGAGCCGTTGCGCCAGGCGTTTTCGGCGCGCGCCAGCGTGGTCGCCGGGGCGGCCGGTCAGGACCTCACGGTCGAGCAGTTCGCCGACTGGGTGGGGCACAGCGCGAAGGTTCCGCTGCAGCCGAGCGCGCTGACCGGCCTCGCGAACGTGTACGTGGACCACATGCTGTTTGCCGCGGCGCTCGCGCGCGGGAGGGACCTGCACGACTCGCTGCTGGTGCTCGCCGCCGGTTGGCCCACCGTGTCGCAGCTCAAGTGGGACCACTTCCACCAGCGGCTCCTCGCCGCGCGCACCAAGCTCAGTCCGTCCCAGGTGGACTCCGCGTACGCGGCGGGCGGCGTCCGGCTGTTCCAGCACATCCTGCTCCAGCTGCCGCCGAGCGCGGCCGCGCCGCAGGAGCGGGCCAAGCGCACCGAGCTCGAGGGGCTGCGTCGCGACATCGTGGCGCGGGGCGGGGTGACCTTCGCGCAGCTCGCCAGGCGCTACTCGGAAGACCCCGGCTCAAAGGCGAGCGGAGGCTATCTCGCCGCCTCCCCGCCCGGCCAACTCGTACCGGCCTTCGAGACCCCCGCCTGGCAGCTCGAGCCCGGGGGCACGAGCGGGGTGGTGCGCTCCTCCTTCGGGCTCCATCTGATCCGACGCCCGCCCCTCGCCGAGGTACGGGACTCCTTCCGCGCGGGGCTCGAGAACACGATCACCGGGCACCTCGACTCGATCTACGTGGACCATCTCACGACCGCGTGGCAGCTGCGGGTCGCCGACGGCGCTCCGGCGCTGGCGCGGCAGGCGGTGCAGGACCTGGTCGCCGCGCGCAAGGATTCCCGCACGCTCGTCTCCTATCGGGGCGGCGCCCTGCGCGTGCGCGATCTCGTGCGGTGGCTCTTCGCCCTCGACCCGAACGACGTGCGCGCCATTCCCGGCGCGTCGGATGATCAGCTGCGGCAGTTCCTGAAGGTGGTGACCCGGCAGGCGCTGCTGATCGAGCAGGCCGATTCCGCCGGGGTGCAGCTCACGGCGGACGACTGGCGGCAGATCCGGGCCGAACACGACTCGATCGTGGCGACGCTCGAGCGGGTCCTGGGCATCACGCCCCAGCTGCTCAAGGACTCGGCGGCGACGCCGGACGCCCGCATGCGGCTCGCGGCCGCGCGCGTCGACGCGTATCTCGGCCGCGCCTTCCAGGGCACGGCCCAGTTCTACGCCGTGCCTCCGTTCCTGGGCGAGATCCTGCGCGCCGAACTCCCCTGGTCGGTCGACCCGGGCGGGATCGGACGCGCCCTGGAGCGGGCCCAGGCGATCCGCGCGACCACTGATTCGACGCGGCGCCCGCCGCCGGGTCTACGTCCCGCGCCCGGTCCGCCGCCGATCCCCGCCGACACGGCCCGCAAGCCCGGAGGCGGCCCGTGACGCTGCGGTCGGGACTCCGCTCCGTGGCGCTGCTCCTGCTCGGCACGGTGCCCGGCGTCATCCGCGCCCAGGGCGGAGCGTCCGGCCAGATCGTGGACCGCATCGTCGCCGTCGTGGGCACCACGCCCATCACGGCCTCGCAAGTGGAGGAGCAGCTCGCCCTCATGCAGTCCGAAGGCCAACAGCTCCCGTCCGATTCGGCGGGGCGGGCGGCGCTGCGGCGGCAAATTCTCACTCAGATGGTGGAGGACGAGCTGCTCGTGCAGCAGGCGCAGCGGGACACGAACCTCAAGGTGACGGACCGGGAGGTCCAGGACCAGGTCGAGCAGACGGTCCAGAACGTGCGCAAGCAGTTCACCTCCGGGGCGGAGTTCCAGTCGCAACTGCGGGCGGCGGGGTTCGGGTCCGAGGAGGAGTGGCGGCGTTGGCTCGCAGACAATCAGCGCCGCTCGATTCTGCGCGACCGGCTGCTGGACGAGCTGCGTCAGAAGGGCAAGTTGCGGCCCATCCCGCCGTCCGAGGCGCAGATGCGCACCTTCTGGGAGCAGAACCGCGGCCAGCAGTCGAAACGCCCGGCTTCGGTGTCGTTCCGCCAAATCGTCATCACGCCGAAGCCCGACTCGGCGGCGAAAGCTCGCGCGCGGCAGCTCGCGGAGTCGCTGGTCGTCGTGCTGCGGGGTGGCGCCGACTTCGCAGACGTGGCGCGGCGCTTCTCGAGCGACAGCGGTTCCCGCGAGGCCGGCGGCGAGCTGGGCTGGTTCCGCCGTGGCCGCATGGTGAAGGAGTTCGAAGACGTGGCGTTTCGGATGCGGCCCGGCGAGATCTCCGGCGTCGTGGAGACCGAGTTCGGCTACCACGTCATCCAGGTGGAGCGGGTGCAGCCGGCGGAGGTGGAGGCGCGGCATGTCCTGATCGCGCCCGTGATCTCGGCGGCCCAGCTCGCGCTGGCGCGGCGGCTCGCCGACTCGGTGCACGACGCGCTCGCCGGCGGGGCGTCGTTCGACTCGCTCGCCCGCCGCTATCACGATCCTAACGAGCCGAAGCTCGCCGACGCGCTGCCCGCGTCGCAGCTCCCCCCCGACTACCTCAAGGCGATCGGAAACGAGTCCGTGCCGGGCCTCAAGCCGGTGATCGCGGTCGCGGAGGGGACGGCGCGGGCGCGCTTCGTCGTGCTGGAGCTGATCAGGCGCCTGCCGGAGGGCGAGTTCGCCTTCGAGGACGTGAAGGATCGGATCCGCGACGCGCTGAGCCAGCGGCTCGCCGAGCAGCACTATCTCGACCTGTTGCGACGCACGACCTACGTGGACATCCGCCTCTAGCGCCGTGGCTGCGCGACCGCGCCTCGCCGTCACCGTGGGCGACCCGCGGGGGATCGGGCCGGAGGTGGTGGCGAAGGCCCTTGCCCTGGGGGCGCTCCCCGCGGACATCGTCGTGCTCGGGAACGGGGAGCGGGGCGCGGAACCCTCCGCCGCACCGCCCCGTCCCGCTCCCCGCTCCCTCCTCCCGGAAGTGGCGGGCCGGATCGCCGGGGAGGCCGTCGAGGAGGCGGTCCGCCTGGCCCTCACGGGCGAGGTCGACGCCATCGTCACGGGGCCGGTTCACAAGCACGCCCTCCATCTCGCCGGCTACCGTTATCCGGGCCTCACCGAAATGCTCGGCCATCTGGCTGGAGACGTCGAAACCGCGATGATGCTCGCGACGGGGACGCTGCGGGTCGTGCTCGTGACGACCCACCTCCCGCTACGGGACGTGCCCGCGCAGGTGACGGCCGAGCGGGTGGTGCGGGTGGGCCGCCTCGCCGAGGCGGCGCTGCGCCGCTGGTGGGGCCTCGAGCAGCCGCGCCTCGCGGTGTGCGCGCTCAACCCGCACGCGGGGGAAGCGGGTCTGTTCGGCGACGAGGACGATCGCGTGTTGCGCCCGGCCGCGGCCCGGCTCGGCGCCGCGGGCCCCATCCCCGCCGACACCGTCTTCGTGCGCGCGATGAAGGGGGAGTTCGACGCCGTGCTCGCCCCCTACCACGACGTGGGAATGGCAGCGGTGAAGGTGGCGGGCTTCGGTCAGGGCGTGAACGTGACCCTGGGGCTGCCGTTTCCGCGGACCGCGCCGGACCACGGAACGGCGCTCGACATCGCGGGGAAGGGGGTCGCCGATCCGTCGTCGATGCGGGCGGCGCTCGAGCTCGCGGTGCAGCTAGCGGCTCGCAACCGCCTCCCGGAGCCTGTCTAACAGTCGCTGGTGCAGCTCGAGCTGCAGCTTCTGACTCGCCCGATTCACCACCACCACTGCCCCCACGTCCAGAATCCTGGCCCGCTCGACGAGCCCGTTGTCCCGCAGCGTGCCGCCCGTGTCCACGAGATCCACGATCCAGTGCGCGAGGCCGAGCAGCGGCGCCACCTCGACGCTGCCGCTCACCGTGATCACCTCAACGCCCAGGCCCGTCTCGGCGAAGAAGCCGCGCGTCAACCGGGGGTACTTCGTGGCGACGCGCGGGGTCACGCCGCCCGGAAGCGACGGATAGGGAACGTGGGCGGGGCTCGCGACGACCATGCGGCACGCGCCGAAGCCCAGCGCGAGCGGCTCCAGCACGTCCGCCTCGGTTTCCCGCAGCACGTCCGTGCCGGTGATGCCGAGGTCCGCGGCCCCCGATTCGACGTAGACCGGCACGTCGGCGGGCTTCACCAGCAGGAAGGATAGGGACCCGTCGCTCGAGGGAACGACGAGCTTGCGCGTCGTGGCGGCTCCCGCGGTCCCCGCGCCGATGCGCTCAAACAGGGTGAGAGCGGGCTCGAGCAGCCGCCCCTTGGCCAGCGCCACCTTCAAGCTCACGGCGTTGTCTCCGCGAGCCCATCGAGGTCGAGCGCGAGTCCGACGGCCGGGAGCGGCCGCCCGAAGCGGCCGATGAGATCGTCGTATCGCCCCCCGGCTCCCACGGCGCTGCCCGCCCCGCTCACGAAGATCTCGAAGTGCATCCCCGTGTAGTAGTCGAGCCCCCGCACCTCGCCGAAGTCGTAGACCACGTGGCGGCGCTCCTCGTCCGCGAGGGCCGCGTCGATCTCCCGCAGGCGGTCGATGGCCACGCGGGCGTCGGGCGCGACGCGCGCTGCGCGGTCGAGCGCCTCGCGCCGGCCGATGATGAACGGCAGCTCCGTGAGCGTCCCGGGCGCCGCAGTGGCAAGGCCGGCGGCGTCCTTGCGGTCGATGAGCCGCCGCACGCGGGTTCGCTCCTCGGGCGGCAGGGCGTCGAGCGAGGGCGCCAAGGCGCCGACATGCCCGAGGTTGACCTGGTATTCCTTAGGGGAGGCGCGTCGTACCAGCTCGAGCGCGAGGCGCAGCACCTCCACGTCGGCTGCAATTGCGGCGTCGCCCAACAGCTCGGCGCCGACCTGCAGGATTTCGCGCGGCCGGCCGCCGCCGTTCGCCCGCTCGGGGTCCTGGCGGAACACCGCGCCGCTGTAGCAGAGGCGGAGGGGTGTGGGACGCTCGGCGAGCTTCGTCGCCGCCAGGCGGGCCACGCTCGCCGTGAAGTCGTAGCGCAGCGCGAGCAGCTTGCCGTCGAGGTCGAAGAAGCGGATCAGGCGGTCGGCCACGTCGGCAGCGCCGGCTGCGCGCACGAACACCTCGGCGTACTCGAAGGTGGGCGGGATGATCTCCTCGTAGCCCGCCGCGCCGAGTCGCTCCAGCGCGGCACGCTGTAGCGTCCGCCGGCGGCGCACCGCTTCCCCCGCCAG
>Ga0209802_1002346_pt1 | contig 13278 bp, 10 predicted proteins | sample GraSoiAngelo_129_FD_185886 | JGI IMG/M metagenome (GOLD analysis project Ga0209802, IMG submission 185886) | Grasslands soil microbial communities from the Angelo Coastal Reserve, California, USA - 14_0927_12_40cm (SPAdes) (version 2) | ecosystem: Environmental > Terrestrial > Soil > Grasslands ... | reverse complement strand
AAGTTCGTTGAGAAGGATCTTATCGAATACGGGTTCGGAATCGCGAAATTGATGGCTTACTACGCCAAGCCCGTCCTAGTAAACGAAGGAGACCTTCCATCTCTCAAAGGGGGACTAACCCCAATAGTTAGAGGTCTTGGGACTAGCTAACAGTTGTAAGTCGAGTCACGCGAGCCCACAGGGCTTTAGGTACTTTGTACAGATCAAAGACGCGATCATTTACCGCGTCCCAATCTTTGTCCGAGTAGCTACCAGAAAGATGGGATACCGTTTCGCTCGTCATGTTCTCCGGATTGGGAGTCGGTATAGCCCCCAAATATTGTTTCATGTAACGGAAATATCTTGTTCCAAGTCGTGGACTCGACAGCTTCAGTAGGAACTCAAAAATGGCCGAATTCAAGATTGCCGCTAAAGCCTCAGTCTTCCTAGACTCATCGTACATGATTATGTTACAGGTATTCAGACACAGAAACTCCCCCCTATCAACCGCAAACCTATTCGACTGGGAAATATCCGGGGTAACAATTTTTTTCTTTCCAACGAGCCGAATATCGATAGTATCATGCGTCTCGTACCACTTCTTTCCAGCGTGCTGAGCGTGATATTTCAATTTCAACAACCCTTTATGCCGCTCCAGGTATCGTTTCATCAGTGGGTATTGATCCAAGTCGATAGCTCGGGGGACCCCTTCTACTGTGTTGTACGGGTTTAGAAGATAGTGTCCGCCCCAAGCAATTCGCCCCTTTTTGATATCAGGCGCTCTCACGGCGGGAACTAGCCGATCGGGCTCAAGGTCGGTCGTCTTTCCTCGGAGAACAAATACAGAGTTGGCTCCCGTAGCGACCCCTGTGAACATGCCGCGGGCTACAGACTCCAAGGGTGGACAAGAATGTCGCGCGCGACCGACGAATGCCGACGCCCAATTGGGAACGAATGACCATGGGGCTTCATCAAGGGAATCTTGAACGACCTTCACCACCCGTGGGTCTTCAAAGGGATGACCTTTTCGTGCCACAGACTGAAGTTCCTCAATTGAATTCAATTCCAAATATCCAAGGGTATTCCCTGAGACTCGATCACTTCGTTGGGCGATAGTTACAACTGGATAGATTCCGACTCCTTCAAAAATTCTGTCAGGAAGTCTGAACAACCACTCGATCTTAGCCTTTGTTGACAACAGGCTTCGAAGGCCACCTCCATAGTTCGCGCTGAGGAAACGATCTGAGGTAATGAACGCTACACGTCCTCCAACTTTAAGCCATTTCAAAGCTAGTTCAAAAAACAGAACGTACTCGTCGAACCTGCCCGTCGCGGTCTGATAGATCTTTGATTGTCGATCAATGATTTCTTTGGGAAGATCACGGTGCCTTACATAGGGAGGATTTCCGATGACGAAGTCGAACGGGGCGTTATTAATTAGGTCTGGCGATAATGCGTCGTGCTGGAATATTGCTGGTTGTGGGACGTAGGACTGGTCATGTTCTATCAGGGTCTTGATGACGTCTCTAAGGGGTTCTAGATAGCTCAGCACAGACCTTTGGATTGCAGTCGAACTGACTTCAATCCCCATAACGTGGCTTTCGATTCCACGCATCACCAAGGAAGCATCTCTCAAGCGGGAGCAGTCAAGTCCCTTGTTGACGTAGGCAGTCTTCAGTCTTGAGACAGCTTCTCTGAGAAACGATCCCAAGCCGCAAGCTGGATCAACGAAGTATGAATCCCCTATGTCAAAGCTCGGGGAATAGCCCGCAAGGTCAAGTATCCAATCAACCAGTCTTGGAGGTGTATACACCTCGCCCCTCTTCCTTATTCCAATGGCTGTTCTCTGGGCCCGGGACGAGGCTGTGGAAGATCTCTCATTCAATATCGCAAGAAGTGTAGCTCTATCGACAGGAACGCGATGGAGGGTTACTGGCCGCCGAGCAGCTACGGACTGAACCATGAAATGGTCGACCGCAGTCTCATTCATTAGCGAAGCCAGGATCCAGCCCTTACCGTGAACCCTCAACTGAGCATGCATATGTATCTAACGCGGACGACCAGAATAGTGTGTCAAGCGCGCCATTCGTATTTAGATGCGTGAACCTAGGACATTGCCTTCTAGAAAAGCGTAGAAGCTACCTGAACAACCGGTGAGATGTGTTCCGGCCTATTGTCCAAGAAAATGACCCAGGGCGAGCGAACAGAGCTGTATTCCATTTGGAAGGCCTTCGTAGTCAGGGCACTAGAGCATTTGAAGAGTCAGGTAAGCCAAGGTGCTGATATTCCTGAATCAGTGCATGAGGAGATCGTGCTTGAAGGGATCGGAGGACCGCTCTATCGAAGAGTCCAAGTAAGAAAGACAGAGTACAACCTGTTTCTTTCAATTCAGTTTCGAGGCCTTGTCGGGCTTGAAGAATACAAGTCTCTAAGCAAGGCGATGGAGGCCGATCCTCAAATCTCTGACCATACGAAGGGAGGAGTGTCCACCGTTGTAAGTGGCATTTTCAGAGGAATATGGGACTACGCGACGTACCCGTTAATCGAACAACTCTCCAAAGGGAAGAAGAAATTTGCTTTTGACGAAGAGCTGTTCAGGGAAAACTTCTCACAACTAATTCGATTCTTCTCTTCCAAAACGATTCTCTTTCGATACTTAGCTCCCCTCCTTGGGTTCGACTCTGATGTGGGAGAACTAGTCCTCGAACCCCGGCTGAAGATAAGGCAGATGACAAAGGAGGAGCTCCAAGATTTCATGAACCTTCTAAAAGACGGCGGATTCATGCCTTTCGAAGAGGTAAGATTCTTCAAATTTTGCATTGAACTGCAACTCGACGCCTCAAAGCACTTCGAGTCGTGGAACCCCACTGAACCAGAGCTAGAAGCACCTGCTGAAGAGATCCTCCAGGTGGTCGGATCGTTGCGATTGTTCAAACCCGGCGATCTTACCTACAATGTAATCAAGGTGACGCCAGCCGTTGACTTCCTTCACACTCCCGGCATAACTATTCAGGTAGGGCATTACAGGGGTTTCCTCGGGAATTCATATGTCCTAAATCGAGCAGATCTCGATGAATTCAAAGTCCTCCGAGGACTGATGAAGGATTCAACTATTCCAAAGGTCGCCCTAAGGAGGTTTCAACTTGCGTACGATAGAGAACACCTTGAGGATAGAATGATTGACTACATGATAGGCCTCGAGGCATTGTTCTTGAGAGGAGGGTCTTCAGAGATGACGCACAAGCTCAGCCTTCGGGTTGCGAAGCTACTTGCCGGTGGTCTTGATGACAGACATAGAGTCTACAAGGAGGTCAAAAAACTGTACGGGGGGAGAAGCGCGATAGTGCACGGAGAATCTGCGGACCTTTCCGACCAAAACCTTGGGAGAGTAGAGGAGATTCTGAGGCATTCAATCAAACAGTTTTTGCGTTTGCTCAAAGGCGTATCGCATGAGGAGCTGCTGACCCGCCTCGACCTGTTATGAGATTCCTACGCAATATCTAATTCAATCTTTGGCCAAGGATGATGAAATCGACCGCCACGTAAAACAAAAAATACCGTTGCATTGCGAGATGTTGGAAACTCGAATTTCAAGTGAAACCTGTCGCTTTAGGGTGCTTCGATCTGCAGAAGAATCTACCGCTTCAGGGCCGAGGAATTGGTTGGCCAATGAGTTTTACCGTAATGCGGCGAGAATCGTCGCCCTGTTCGTCCTGCCCTATGTCTCTAATTCGAACTTCCTCAAGCTTAGAGCTGGGTCTTCGCGAGTTTCAGTAGGGCTGAGTGGCCCCATCCTTGATGGGCAAACTCGGACGCGGGTGGAAGTTTGTCCATTTCGAACCATTGAGCATCCAGCAGGCTCGGAGCCTTGGTGATCTTCATGGATAATGGGAATGCTAGAAAGTCAAAGACCAGGTGCCAGCTCTTGTTGTTGCCGACGAAGGATTCTATCTGAGCAAGCTTCAGGGTCGACGGTTCAATCCCCACCTGTTCTCTCAATATTCTCTTAGCTCCCTCTTCAGGATGCTCAACATGTTTCAGGTCGTCATTTGGGAGAAACCAGCCCTTCTGGCCATCAGGCATCTCCCGATATTTTACGAGGAGAGCAGAGTTGTGATGCAAGACGGCGACATGCGAGACAAGCGTATGCTTAGGACAACTGTCAGAAATCACTGAGAAGCCTCGAGTCGAATTGGCCGTATCGCGTATTTCAGCATTGTTGGAAGACGCCGTGGTGGCACCAATGACTCCCGAACAAACCCGGCTCGCGGTAATCATCCCGAGATACTCACCGTCGTCTAGAGCGAAATACGAATCTGTTCGGGTCGTACCAAGACAACTGACTCGAGTGCACATGATCCAGAGGTTGTTCGGTCCTGTTTAGCATCGAAACCAGCATACGAGCTGTGGCTGGGGCAAGAGTAACTCCCAGTCTGCAGTTCCCGGACGCGATGTAGGCATTCTTGTACCCAGGTACGAGGCCAATAAGGGGCATTTGATCCGGAGTGCAAGGTCTGAAGCCAACTCCCTCTTCAACAATTTTGGCTTTATCGGACTTGACGACGTGCCTGTAGAACTTATCCAGCAGCCATTTCCTCCGAGCTTCGGAAAAATCGGTTCGAAATCCGACCATTTCGAAGAAACCTGTGATTCGGATTGTTGTCTTGTTGTGCTGGGCCAGCCCAACGCCATAGTCTTCCAGTAGTGCCGGAGTCGTGACAATTTCCTCTCCACCAGTATCGAACACTATCGCAAGTCCCCTCGCGGGTAAAATCTGAGGGTCATAGCCAAGCGATCTGCATAGCTCGCGAGTCCAGGAACCAGCGGTCACTAGTACAGTATCGCAGTGAATCTCTTTTCCGTCCACGTACACGAGAGCACGCTGACTGCCGCCTTTCTCAGCAGCCAGTCTGATATCATCTCCGACCAAAAGGTGCGCAGAGCCATGTGTAACCACAGCGTCCCATAGAGACTTGTACAGTTTGGCAGGGTTTACCGACCACTCTTCTTCAAACATCACTCCTCCACGAAAGCCTCGGAACCCCATTCGACTGATCGATGCCTCATCGAGAAGCTCTCCGCCCAGCGAAGCCTGTGCCATTCTTGCGTCTCTTTCGTCTGAGTAAACGGCGGCGACTCCCTCGATTAAATCCGGACGAGAGCCCACTTCCATGAAGAACTCTTTGTATAATTCGAGGCTCTCATGCCCCATACTCACTATCTTGTCCTCGTAGCCTGTGAGACCCTTTTTCAGAGCAGTCCGAAAAAATCTCCGGTTCCCGAGGATCTGCCTCGGCGAGATGTAGACAGGGTCGTCTCGACCAAGATAGGTCGAAAGAATTCTGCCTAGCCCGATTTTCGGAGTCGGGGCAAGCGAGGGGGTAAGGAGCCCGGCATTATAGATGGATGTGAGAGATCCGGTACTTCTTCGTTCGATGACTGAAACTTCGTGTCCGTCCCTCATCAAGTAGTGTGCGCAAAAGAGTCCGGTTATTCCCCCGCCTATAATCGCAACATTCATTCTCTTTTCAACAACTTCTTCCCGTTACCTGGTCGAAGCTTTGCCTCGCGGAGCAATATCTTAGCAAGTTTCGGTGTGATCTCGAAGACGCCTGCTTCCGTTCTAAGAGTGAGAGTCTGCCTTCCGGCGAGCACCATCCGAGCTTTCACGCGAATGACTCTGTTCATTAGTTCTTCTTCGGAAACTATGTGAAGCGGTCCCGTTGATAGGCGTGGACGATTATGCCAAGACAAAGGAAATTGTTCCCCTTTATGGAAGCACCATTACTTGGACCGCCTAATCGCAACTACCTTGAGAAGCTAATGAAGCTCCTGCGGTATGGGTAGTAAACCGGATCTGCCTTTCCAACTCTCACAGCCATCTGAATCTTTTCCTCACCTCTAATTTCGGCGAGCTTGTTGAATTCCTCCTGCAACTCTTCGTCCCGGAAAATTTCTTGCTGATCTGAACCACTACATCCAAGGCTTGACGATATCTTCGCTCATTGTAAAGAGAGAAAACCTGGTCCCTATAGCCAGAGAAGGTGCCTCTCTCCATGAGGAATGCACCTAGTAATATCGACGAGAATCGGTTAAGAGGTTTCCTTGCCGATCGGTACAGGCTCTCGATCTCCAGCCTGAATCCCGGGCCAGCGGGAGAGGAATCGTTTTCCTACATAGCGGCCACAGTAAATCGCGGCCCCTGTTTCGTGAGGCTCCAGCGGAGACACTGGCAGCCCCAATCGGTCACGTCATTCGCGAATTCGTTGATGGCCGCAATGGTCCTGCGCGAGAAGGCCCTCCTCCCGCAAGTGGTGGCCCCGTATCCAACGAGGCAAGCCCGAGCCGTTTGCGGATTCGCCGGCTACACTGTTGCGATCTTCCCACTCATTCAAGGAAGGACTCTATTCAACACTAGGCTTTCGATCTGTGACGTTGCTGAAGTGGCGCGACTGCTTGCAAGGCTCCACAGTGTGAACCCGAAGTCGGGTTTTCCGAGGCTATTGAAAGAACAGTTCAAAGATCCGTTCAGAGCAAACATTCTCCGCGTGTTGAGGGACACCAGATTGTGTAGGCGAATTAACAAGATTGACCCCTCCCACAGAAGGGCGTTGCAATTGCTGAACGACCATCGAGAAACGATTCTGGAGGCACAGAGAATAATGGCTAGGCTGAGATCGCAGATCCGGAAAGTACGGCCGAAACTGGTTCTCACGCACGGAGACGCAAACCTTGCTAACTTCATCAAGGATAAGCAGGATCGTCTGTATCTAACGGATTGGGGAGATGCTGGACTTGGACCTGCAGAACGAGACCTGTTCCACTTCTCCGGCAACCAGCTCGGGACATTTCTCAAACACTATACTCGCATCAGGAAAGATGTGGAGGTTTCAACGCCGACCTTCGCGTTCTACTATTATCGATGGGCTCTACAGGAGATATCCGACTACTCTACCCGAACATTCTACCTTAACGGAACGGTGGCCGAGAAGCGTCACTCGTGGGAGGAATTGAAACGGTGGGTCCCAGTGCCACACGATTCCATATCTCAGGACATAGCTAGGATCGAGTCTATACTGTCAAAGAGTAGATTGACACTTTGAGGGGAGAACCCGGGGTCTACACTCTCCGTGACCAATCTTGACCGTCTGATAATGGCACTTTACCTCATTGTTGAATTCTTCCTGCAGCTCTTTCATCTCGGGGTATTCTTGTAGAGTCTGGCTGTAGGGATGGAAGACAGCGACGTGTGAGACGAACGTGTGCTAGGACAACTGTTCAGAGGTCACTCAGAACCCTCGAGTCCGATTGACCGAGTCGCGTATTTCAGTATTGTTGGAAAATCCTTGAGCAAACCGGTTCGCCCAGCGACACTTCTCTTTTCATGTCACTGAGATAAGATAGACATAACAACCGCGCAGCACCGGCCTAGCCTGTAGACAACAGCAATGTCTGCTACCGTAGCGGGGACAGAATCATCGTCAACTATGGCTAACGTTGAATTACACAAAGAGCCCGTCTTCGGTCTCAGCATCACACCATACAGTAGCAACCTAGAGAATATCTTCAAACTTGCAAAGACCGCCGACGATCTCGGCCTGGACATTATTGGGATTCAAGATCACCCTTACAACGGAAGCTTCTTCGATACCTGGACACTGATCAGCACCCTGGCCGCGTCGACAAGGCGGATTCGCTATTTTCCCGACGTGAGCGATCTTCCGATGAGACCACCAGCGATCCTCGCAAAGACCGCTGCCACACTTGACATCATAACAAAAGGAAGGATCGAACTAGGGCTGGGGACTGGCGCGTTCTGGGATGCGATCCAGTCCTGGGGCGGAAGTAGGAGAACTCCTCGAGAAGCGGTTGCGGCCTACAAAGAAGCGCTACAGGTCATACGTCTCATTTGGAACTATGGCCACGGTCGCAGCCGTGTAAGCTTTCCGGGAAAATACTATCATCTAGAAGACGCCCGGGCCGGGCCCAGCCCATACCACAAGATGAGCATATGGACCGGCGCAATGGGACCCCGAATGATGAGCGTCATCGGCAAACTTACCGACGGCTGGGTCGTCCCGCTCAGCACGAACATGTCCGGAGACGAAATAAAAATCCGGCAAAAAATGATCGACGAATCAGCAAGGAAGAATGGTAGATCGCCCCAATCGATCAGACGAATTGCTCAGGTTGTCGGCGCAATTGATGAACGAGAAGGATCAGAGAAGTCTGACAAGAAACCATTCTTCTTACATGACAAGAAACCCTTCATAGGCTCCGTCTCCCACTGGGTCGACTGGCTAACCTCCTCATACAAGGAGCTCGGTCTGGACACGTTCATCTTCTGGCCCTCCGTCGAAGGCGACGAGGAGAACCAGGTTCGAACCTTTGCTCAACAGATTGTCCCAAAGCTCCGCGTATCATTGAAGGAGTCCAAATGATCGGCCCAAAAAAACAGCTCTCCTGTTGTTCGCCCCGTTGAGTGGTTCGCACCGCCACTAAGGTTAATCACCTGATGCCGCCCGGCGGGGGAAGAGGTAGGAACCATGTTCACACCCATAAGAGAGGGGGTCTTCAGGTGGTCCACCCCCGACCCTGCCGACGACTGGATGATGGTAGGCCATCTCTTTGTCAGAGAGACAGGCGTCGTTTTGGTTGACCCTCCGATGGTTCCAGGACTCTTGGAAGCAGCAGGTAGATTGGGCAAACTCGAAGCAGTCCTGCTCACGGAGCAAAATCACACGAGAGCGTCGAGATTCATCGCGAAGAGGGCTGGCATACCTGTGTACCTGCCTGAGACGATTCCAGAGGCTGTGGAACCGTCGGAGGCTGTCAAAGTGAAAGAGATAGGCGACTTCGAAGTCTACAAGACCGGCAGCGTCCTGGGATTCCAGGCGCACAAGTTCGGAGAAGACTATGCTCTTCTATCCGATGGGAAGGAGCTCTTGGTTGGAGATAATGCGCGAGGGGACACCAAAGGAAACGTGCTGATATTTCCGGAATCGTTTAGTCTGTATTCTCCTGGCCCTCCATACCCAGCCCCTGAAACCATCCCAAAATCATTCAGGGATTCTCTACGCAAGAGGTTCAAAGACATAGTCAAAACCACCGGGGCCGCTTCTCTCTTGGCGTCCCACGATTACGACATAATCGGAAGCCTGCAAGCGCGAGCTAGCGAGCTTTAGGCGGCCTTCGCGGCGGAGAAGCTGATAACGGTCTTGATGCTATCCTTGTTCTGTTCGTACGCTTTCTGGAACTCTTCAGGCGATATTCTCGCGCTTATCGTATCGCGCAGGATCCCGTTGAACCGTTTCTCGATTTCTGCGAAGTCTTTTAGGCCCATTCTGAAGTAGTTGATGTTGGCGTTGACTGAGCCGAAGAAGGTCTTGTTGCCCAGCACGACATCCTTGTAGAATTCGCCGATATCCTCTGGGGCCGTTGTTGATGAGTAGATTCCCAGAAAACACATTATTCCATTTGTATTCAGCATGCTCGTTGCCTGCATTGCTACCTGAGCCGAGCCAGTCTCCTCCATGATTAGGTCGAACTTTCCCAGACTCTGAAGCGGCTGTTCCATCGTGTTGACATAGACGGCTCCGGCCCTCTCCGCCAATCGTGCCTTAGCACTGTCCTTTGTACGAGTAGCGGTCACGACGACTTCCAGACCCTTCAGTCTCAAGAGGTAAGTGGTGAGCAAGCCTACGGGACCCGCTCCGAGAATGAGCACTCTCTTCGGTTCCCAGAGCATTCGTTCTTGGATCTTGAACGCCTGGTAGACTCCCTTCTCTGCCACGCTCATCGGCTCCAACAACACAGCAACGTCGGCAAGCTTCGACGGCACTTTCACAAGGAATCCGACATCAGACACGGCAAAATCAGAACCGAAGCCGTGCAACTGCCTGATCCCATGCTCTCGATAATTACCCGTCAAGCACATATCCGACTCCCCGTTGAGACAGTTTATGCACGAGTCAGGGCGACGCACCGTTGGAACGACAAGATCGCCCTTTGAAATTCCATGAGCGCTTCCCGGGATGCTTTCGATTACGGCCAGAGACTCGTGCCCTGTAACGAGGTAGTTTGACCCAGGCGGAGCTTCTCCATAGAAGCCCTGGTTGATGTCAAGATCTGTTCCGCAAATGCCGATTTCCTGGACCCGGAGAAGGGCTTGGGAGGATGATGGGATCGGCGGGTCTATGTCGTCAAGTCTGATGCTGTTCTTGACGCCTGGAGTCACAGTAAGGGCTCGCATAGTTGTGAAGCCGGTTCAGTGTCTTGCTTTTGGCTTCTTCTTTACCACAACCCAGCCGCTCCAAAGTACAATCAGGGGCCCAAGAAAATCGTAGATTGCGGGACCCCCGACTCCTTTGTACAATGTGGAAATTACCATGGAACTAATCAGACTCGACATGTGAAATACGGCGAGTGATACTAGCAACCAACCGTAACGTGACAATTGCCTAGGATTCCCGATCCTCAACATCGACGCCGCAAAAATGACTGCGATGCCGGTGAATAAGTCAACAGCCGCTGCAATGAGAAGGACACTGGCTACCGATTCCGGGATGGTAGGACAGCCAGACGATAAGAGGCAGGGTGGACCATTGTAGAATTGCACCTGAGTGAGCGGCAAAACTACCATCAGTAATCCACCCACTAGTCCGAGCAGAAAGGCTAGATCTGTTCTTTCTTCTCCGTTCGAAGTATTCTTGGCTGGAGCGGTCTGTGAGTATACTAATCTAGAAGGGAAGATATGAAGCACGAAATCCCAAGTCCCGCGTAACATTAGAATCCTTTTCTTTGGCCGTTAAGCCTTCGCCTCGGGCTCTCATGGGGTCGAACCGTCGAATAGGCGCGGGATTCCACTATGAACAAGAAAGAGGTAAATGAAGGGTTCAGAGAGTTGCTACGTGTTGGAACTGGATAAGTAGTTGAAGGTGAAGCTGTTGGAGGAGTCCACTGCTGAAACTGTCATTTTGGGAGCGCATGGATAGCTCCCACTGCACATACTCCAACTCTGATACCAATTGTAATTGTATGCCGTTGAGCCCGTAACAATGAGGCTGGGGTTCCACTCGTTCATCTTCACCGCGGTCAATTCGAAGGGATATTCTCCAGAAGTTTCTGGTTTTTCACGCAGGCTTCAACGTTCTTGAGAATCCGACTTACATAGGCGTTCTTTCGGGTTCTTCCAGGTGTTCTTGACGACCCAGACGGGCTCGTCAGGATTGAAATATTCCTGGCCTTCCACCTTGTATTTGTCAAGGATCTTCTCGTTGACTTCAACGCCGATTCCAGGTCTTTTCGGAACGGTAGCATATCCGTTCTCGATTTTCGGTTCATCGTTGACGAGTTGTCGTTTCCACGCCGGGAAACAGTCGTAGAAGGACTCCTGGATCAGAAAATTCGGGATGGTCGCGTCTACTTGGATGGTTGCAGCGTTCTGGATTGGACCAAAGGCGTTGTGGAACGCCATTTCAACACCAAACGCTTCAGCTATCCCGGCTACTTTGCGGGCTTGCGTAATCCCGCCAATGTTGGTAAGATCCACTTGGAGGAAGTCTGCCAGATTATCCGAGAGGACTTGGACGACTTGTTCCTTTGTGAGGAGTCTTTCCCCGAGGGCGACTCGGAGTCGTGTCGCCTCTCGATATTTTCCTAGACCCTCAGGGTTGTCGGGGTGTATTGGCTCTTCGACAAAGAGAGGAGAAAACTCCTCTAGCTTTTTCGCTATCATGATTGCCGAGTTGGGGTTGAATCTGCCGTGATGCTCGATGAGCAGGTCAACTTTGCCGTTGGTCGCTTCCTGAACCGCTTTGACACGTGAGTGAGCGAGATTGAGATCTTCCTCCTCGATGTAATCATACGAGTCTCCAAACGGGTCGAACTTTAGAGCTGTGTATCCTTTAGCGACTGATTTTCTTGCGGATTCTGCAAATTGGGCTGGTGTGACACAATTGTCATACCAACCGTTAAGGTAGAGTCGAACTCGTGATCGAAAAGCGCCCCCGGTCAGTTCGTAGATTGGCGCTCCGAAATGCTTCCCGATAATGTCCCAGCATGCAATATCAAACGCACTGACAGCAGTTGTTGACTCAAAGGACATGGGCATGTAGAAGTCGTGCTTGTGCCATTCGTGCATATTGCGTTCAACGTCGAGTGGATCTTTCCCCTTGTAGACACGCTCCACCTCGCGTAATGACTGAATAACCGGCTGGACCCGGAGGGTAGGAACGGCTTCACCAAAGCCCACGGTTCCATCGGAAGTTGTTAATTTCAACAAAATAGAGTTGCTGGCCCAAGTAGCGCTTCCCGGAGAGGCTCTTTCGCCTAACTGGTAAATCTCAACGTCGGTAATCTTCAATCTTTAGCGACCTCGCTATTCCCTACGGCCGTACGGAAAGAGATAGGGAAGATTTGGCTTGTCATTCCAATCAACATAACACGTCTTGAGCTGCGTGTACATCTCCAAGCCATACTTCGACCCTTCAGCGCCAAGACCTGATTGTCTGAAACCCGTGTGAGCACCCTGAAGCTGCTCGGGTCCGACCTGGTTGATGTAGCATTCCCCGAACTTGATCAAGTGCATCGCCTTGAGAACCCTCGTATTGTCCTTTGTGAAGACGTAGGAGGCGAGGCCATACTTGGAATCGTTCGCGTACTCAATCGCCCTATCAAAACTGTCCACGCTCAACACCGGAACGACTGGACCGAATACCTCGTTCTGAACCAGAGACGACTTCTGACCAACATCCTGAATGATGGTTGGTTCGTAAAACCATCCTCTCGCCTGGCCTCGAGGCTCTTGTCCTCCAATGATGACTTTCCCTCCCTCCTCTCTAGCTTGTTGGACAAACCGAGCACTGACCTCTCGCTCCTGCTCGCTCACCATGGGCCCGAGATCAGTCTGACCGCTCGTTGGATCACCAATCCTGAGTTCCCTGGCCATTTTGACGAAGGCTGGGAGGAATCGGTCTTTGATTTTGTCGTCGAGGTAGATTCTCTCTGAGCAGATGCAGGTCTGTCCACAATTCCAGAATCGTGCCCAGATAGCACATCTCAGAGCCCAGGACAAGTCTGCGTCGTTCCACACGATAAACGGCGCTTTTCCGCCTAGCTCAAGGATGAGCTTGGCTACGTGATTTGATGCTCGTTCCATTATTTTCTGGCCTGCCTCGGTGCTTCCCGTCATCGTGATCAACGAGGTGAGTTTGTTGGAAACTAACTCGTCGCCTACCAATTCTCCACTCCCCGTCACCATGTTCAAGACTCCCTTTGGGAGTCCTGCTTTCTCTGCAA
>Ga0209802_1002344_pt1 | contig 13282 bp, 19 predicted proteins | sample GraSoiAngelo_129_FD_185886 | JGI IMG/M metagenome (GOLD analysis project Ga0209802, IMG submission 185886) | Grasslands soil microbial communities from the Angelo Coastal Reserve, California, USA - 14_0927_12_40cm (SPAdes) (version 2) | ecosystem: Environmental > Terrestrial > Soil > Grasslands ... | reverse complement strand
GTGCTCGTTTGCGGTTCCTTTTACGTTGTAGGCGAGATACTGGCGACCGCTGCCTGATCGAGCGGTTGTCAATTGAAGGGGAAACGGGCGAACATGCAGGGCGTGAGTGAGCAGCGGTTCTATCGGAGCAACAACCGTATCCTCGGCGGGGTATGCACGGGCCTTGCCGAAGGCTTCCGTTTGGATCCGCTCTGGGTGCGCATTGCATTCCTCGTCCTGGTATTCCTCCAGGGCGTCGGCATCTTCATCTACATCGTGCTGTGGCTGGTGATGCCGGAGCGAATCGAGGGCGGCGGCGAGCGCAGCGGCTTCAATGCAATGACCGCCGATATCAGGCGTGTCTGGGGTGAGCTTCTGGTGCAGCTGAGAGGCGGTTCCCGCGTCGCGCCCGTCACACCGGGGGGCTCGCCAACCTCGAGCGGCCCACCGCAATCGGCGCCTGAGAGCTCTGGCCCTCTGGCCCAACCTCAACCCGCATGGCACAACCAGAGCGTTACGTTCGGCTTGATCCTCGTCGTCATTGGCCTTGCCATTCTCGGCGGCAACATCGGGATCATCAACTGGTCGGTCGTGTGGCCGGCTGCGCTGATCACACTCGGCATCGTGATCCTGGTGCGCAATCTCGAACGGCGTCCCTGATCGGGCCCGCAGTTCACACGCGCCGGGAGCGGCGGTTCACCAGCTCTTGAAGATCGACCTTCCATTCGCGGCGCGGGCCGCGGGCGAACGTGACGCACAGGTAGGCGCAGCCGGCGATCATCGGCAGGAGCAGGATGGCCCCCAAAACCGTCCACAACACTCCAGCGGTGGCCGCGATGCCGCCCAGCAGGATGGCGGCGACCACGAGCCCCGAGCCCCCCACGAGCAGCTCGGCGGCATTGTGGATCTTGACCACGGGCCGAGCTGACGGCTGGAGCGCCGGCGAGCTGACTGCCGGGCGTCCCAGCGTCGTGACCAGCCCGTAGAGCAAAAGGCTCACCCCGGCCAGTCCGGCAAACAATGTGATCACCTCGAAGATCAAACCTTCGCGTGTGTCGGCGACCCGGGTGGCCGCCGCGAAGGCGGCGGCGATGAATACGGCTCCCGCGGCCATGGCTGCCCTCCGCACGGTTATCTGGAGCTGGCGAGGAGGTTCGCCCGCAGCCTGCGCATGCCTCTCAGCCAGCGGTCATAGTCCTGCGCCTTGCGGCTGAAGTACTGGGCGACCTCTGGGTGGGGAAGGATCAAGAATCTCTCTTCCTTGAGGCCCTGGACGACTGCCTCGGCCACCGCCTCCGGTTCGAGGGCTCCGGCGGTCAGAAAATCGAGACCGATATGCCGCTCGGCCGCGAGCATGTCTGTCTTCACGCCTTGAGGACATAGACAAGACACTCGAACGCCATCGTCTCCGTGGGCGATGGCCAGCCACTCGAACAACGAGAGTGCGGCTGCCTTCGTGACCCCGTAAGGAGCGGCGAAGACATGATTGAGGAGTCCCGCCGCTGAGACTGTGCCCAGCAGATAGCCCTCCTTTCGCTCGAGCATCTGCGGCAGCACATGGCGCGCCACGAAGACATGTGACATCAGGTTCACATCCCAGATGCGCTGCCAGTCGGAGGTCGACGCTTCCGGCCCTCCCGCGATGGCGATACCGGCGTTGGAGCAGAAGATGTCAATGCGACCCCTGGACGTTTGCACCTTATCGACCAGGTCCGCGACGTCATCCTCGCGCGAGACATCGCATTTGAAGGCCATGCCGTCTATCTCTCGACCTACGGTCCGCGCGCCGTCCTCATCGACGTCCGCGACGACGACTGCCTCGGCGCCTGCCTGTGCAAATCTCCGCGCGAGGGCTCTTCCGATGCCCCGGGCACCACCTGTGACGACCACGACGCGATTGATTACTTCCATGTCGCGTCGCTTCTCGAGCCGCATTCCGTGGGGACCATCGTTCTCGCGAGTCTATCCCCTCGACGGGATGGGCTCGGCCCGCACTCGTTGGTGACATCGGGCCAAAGATTTCTTGGGAAATTGGGAAAACGAGTGGTTTCCGAGACCAGCGATAGCGAATAGAATCTCTCCCCATGGTCGGTGGGGGCCTCGACTACAGCGCGCCCTTTCAGCGCGCAATCGAGCTGATTGGAAAACGCTGGACCGGGGCGGTCGTCAAGGCCCTGCTTCCTGGGCCTGCGCGCTTCAATCAGTTGCTCGCCGGCATACCCGGAATCAGCGATCGAGTCCTCACCGAAAGGCTGCGCGAGCTCGAGACCGAGGGCATCGTAGAGCGGCTCGTCGATCCAGGCCCACCGGTGCGTGTGAGCTATCGACTCACATCGCGCGGGCGCGCGCTGCAGCCGGTGTTGGCTGCTGTGGCGGAGTGGGCGGAGAGCTGGCTCGCGACGGCTGCGGCCGCGGTCGGCTGAAAGACATACCTTTCTCGGGCCCTCCCTTCCCGTTGGGCCCCTCCCCCAGCCCGACTCACCGACTCGATCAACTTATTTTGATTTTCCTGGTCGAGCAACCCAGCCTGTTAAGAGCGCGCTCGCATTGCTAAACGGCTCCCCAGGCCCTCGGACCCTGGCTGATAGGCTTTACCGAATGCCGATTGGCGACTTTCTGCGGCGCCGGCCGGACGCGATGACCTGCCAAGCGTGCGGCTCACCCCTACCACCCGGCGCGATCTTCTGTCCCGCCTGTGGCGTGAAGGTCGACGACCCGCAAGCCGAGCCACTTCACATCGTCGACCGCACGACCGGCCTTTTCAACGATCGTTTCGTGAGGCCCGTGCTCGAGGATGAGCTCGCCCGCGCGCACCGCTACCAGCGCAACCTCGGCGTCCTCCTCGTCGAAGCCAACGGGGCCGGCACCGCCGACGAGGCGCTGAAGACGATGGCCGCCGCCCTCGCCGGCACGGTTCGCGACGTGGATACGCCAGGAGTCTTGGGGCGCACGCCACCGCAGCTTCTCGCCATCCTGCCCGACACCGATGTCGCAGGCACGGCGCACGCGGCGAATCGGGTGCTCTCGGCCGTCAACGAGGCGCTCAAACCCAGCGGCGGTCACGCCGTCGTCGGGTTGGTCTGCATCCGACCCGGGCAGCGTGTCCGCGCCGGCGCCGTCATCGAGAGCGCGAGCCGCTCGCTGCGTTCCGGCCGGCCCGAGATGATGGGAAAGCCGGCCTGACGCTCGACATCTACCTCGCCCGCCACGGCGAGACGGAGTGGAGCCTCAACGGCCGTCACACGGGCCACACCGACCTTCCGCTCACTGCCCGCGGCGAAGCCGAAGCACGGGCATTGGGAGCCCGCCTCGCTGCAATGACCTTCGACGCGGTCCTCTCGAGCCCACTCCAGCGCGCTGCTCGCACGGCCGAGCTGGCGGGCTACCCCCAGCCGCGCCTGACTCCTTTGCTGCGCGAGGTCGACTACGGGGAGTACGAAGGCGTCACGAGCACAGACATTCGCGCGAAGAATCCTGGCTGGCAGCTCTATCGGGACGGCTGTCCAGGTGGGGAGACGCCCGCGCAGGTCTATGCCAGGGCGACCGAGTTCATTCGCCTGTGCGAGACCATCGACGGCCGCGTCCTCGCGTTCGGCCACGGCCACATCCTGCGTGCGGTCGCGGCGTCGTGGGCGCGGCTCGACATCACGGCAGCGGCCGGATTCCAGCTCGACGTGGCCACCTTGAGCCGGCTGCGAGACGACCCTGAGCACGGCCGCCTGATCGCGATGTGGAACGCGCCGTAGAAGCCGTCACCCTCGACGGCGCAGGCTCCAGGTCCGGCTACGCACCCCAGGGAGCCCGGCAAACACCAGGTAGGCGGAGGTATCGATGTCGGCGTGATATGTGTGGCGCTCGCCGGGGTTGATGAGGAGCATCTCGCCGGCGCCAACCTCGCCCTGCCTCGAGCCATCGTCGAAGTGAAGGTGGCCGACGGTCACGATGAGCGCTACGGGGATGGCGTTACGGTGCTCGGGGACTTTCTGGCCGGGCTCGAGCCTGAGCCCCACGACTCGCATCGATCCGCAGTCGGCGATCTGCTCGAAGCCGAACGCCCGATGCTGGCCGCGTTGCCCTGGCGCAGACACTGGATGGATATCATGCGGCCCGCCGCGAAGCGTCAACATCAAACCATGCGGATCGTCCACGCCATCGGAGTCGAGGGCGCACGCAGCGCCCAGGGCGTAGTCGTCGTCATCGACGTCCTGCGCTCCTTCACCGTCAGCGCTTACGCGCTCGCCGGCGGTGCACGGGAATCCATTCTGGTCCCGACAGTCGACCAAGCCCGAAACCTGGCCGAGAAAATTCCCGGGGCCATCATCTCGGCGGAGGAGAACGCGCTCCCGATTCCAGGGATCGAGATCAGCAACTCGCCCACGCAGATCACCAAGGCCGATGTCCGCGGCAAGACCCTGGTCCAGCGGTCGACGGCTGGCACGCCGGTGTTGGGCGCGGTGCGCTCCGAAGAGGGCATGTTCGCGGGGAGTCTGGTCGTGGCCGGAGCGACCGTGCAAGCCTGCCTGTTAAGGCGTCCGAGCACGGTCACGCTCGTCGCGTCCGCCGACCATCCCGAGGACCACGCGTGCGCGAAGTACATGGAAGCGCTGCTCAACGGTGAGCGCGTCGACATCGACCCACTCCTGGAGCCTCTACGTAATACGGATCGTTACCGAAAGGTGATGGCTGGCTTGTGGCCTGGCTTTCCTCCGACCGATTTAGAGCTCTCTCTCGCGCTCGATCGGTTTGATTTCGCGATGCCTGCGGCCAGGCGCGACGGGCAGATCAGGCTCAAAGCCGAAAGGCTGCAGTAGCTTCCCAAAACCCGTCGACAGCGCAAGCTTTCGGCCCTGGCGACCGTCTTAACGATGGGGGGACGTGCGTATTCATCACGTCGCCGGCATAACGCTGGCAATGATCGTCACAGCCTGCAGCCCGCCTCCGGCGGGAACGGCGGCGGGCCAGACCATCCCGTGCGTGAACGCGAGCGCCGCGCATCATGCATACGTGGTCGTTCAGCACCTGTCCGGTGCCGGCTCGCAGAGATGCGTTGGGTTCGACGGCGCGACCATCGATGGTCAGGCGCTCATGGATCAATCAGGCGTGCAGTACCTGGCACACAAGCTGAGCTCGGGCCAAGCTGTCTGCCAGGTCGACAACGAGCCGCAGCAAGTCACAGAATGCTTCCCGCAGAACCAGCCGTACTGGGCGCTGTTCCTCGAGACCAAACGCGTGTGGACCGGCTCGACGACCAGCTTTACCGAAGCGAGCCTGCATGACGGCGATGCGCTGGGCTGGCACTATGTTGCGGCCGCGGACACATCGCCCGCACCGCCACCCCTGGCCCACCCCTTACCGGGCGGCGGCGCTTAGCTCGCAACCACCTGGACCGCGGCCCCGAGCTCGAGCTCAGAGGCGAACGCATCCGCAACGGTCGATCCGGTGATCAGAGCGCGGAGCGCCGCCAGCGAGCCGCGATGCGCAACGATCGCGACTTCGCCGCGTCGCGGCAGTGGCCGCAGCCCAGCCCAGAACTTCGCCACGCGGCCCTCGAGGTCGCGCAAGCTCTCGCCGAAGCTGGCCGGCGTCGAGCGAATGTCCAGCTCCCACGCCTTGGCTGCCTCCGGCTCTTCCGACCACAGGTCCGCCAGCGACCTTCCCTCCCATGCCCCGAAATCGATCTCGCGCAGCGCCGCGCTCGACTCGACCTGAAGGCGGTGAGGCTCGGCCACGACGCGCGCGGTAGCGAGCGCTCTCTCCCTGTCGCTCGACAGCACGCGCACCAGGGGCCGCGCCGCCATGGTCGCCGCAAGGATGTGCGCATCGGCGAGGCCCTGATCGGTCAGAGGCGGGTCGGTCACACTGATCGCGGTGCCCTCTGCACGCATCGACTCCCCATGGCGGATGAGCCAGACGCGGGTCACAAGTGCGCGGCAAACACGATCAGAGCCCCGAGCTGGCTGAGCTCGGTGGTGGCGCCGTAGACGTCTCCCGTTGCCCCGCCGATGCGCCTGCGAGCCAGCACACCGATGACCGTTGCGATCAACAGAACGACGAGCAGCGCGGCGGTTGCGCGCCGCCAATCGAGCAGGCACACGATGGCCGTGATCCCCGTGCCGAGGGCGAGATCGAAACTACGATGAGGGCCCCCGGCGGCGACGCCAAGCCCGACCTGCCTCACGTAAGGCACGGCAGCGATCATCAATAAAAGAGCCCATCGCGAAATCGTGCCGGCCACCACGAGCGCGACGATCGCCCTCGGGGGCGGCATGGCCGCAAGCGCGGCGATGTCACCTACGAGCAGCAGCACCACGGCGACGAGCCCAAAGGAACCCACCCGCGAATCGCGCATCACCTCGAGCCGGCGCGCGACGTCCCCAGGCCCGAACAGGCCGTCCGCCGAGTCGGCGACCCCGTCGAGATGGAGCGCGCCGGTCAGGATCGTAAGCACCGCGGTCGCGGCCACCGCAGCGAGCAGTGGGGACGTAACGGCGGCGGTCAGCACGAACGTGGCGCCGGCGATCAATCCGAGCAGCGCGCCGACCGCGGGAAAATAGCCGCGGCCCAGCCGCTCACCCGCAGCGTCTTGTGTGCCGGCGACCGGGATGACCGTGAGGAAGGCCATCGCCGCTCGCACCGACCGAATGCTCACGGGCGTCCCAGCACGCTTTCGATCGAGGCCAGGTCGAGCGCACGGCCGGCCACCATCAGGACGGCACGGTCCGCTGCCGCCGCGAACCGCGCATTCACATCGCCCAGGACGTCGCGAAAGCGTCGCGCCAGCTCGTTGACCGGCACGATGCCGAGGCCAACCTCGTTGGTGACGACCACGCAATCACGTGCCCGCAGCTCTCCCAGCATCTCCCCCGCCGCGCCCTCGATATCCGCAGCGCCGGCGCCCTCGCCCAGGAGGTTGGCGACCCACAGTGTCAGGCAGTCGATCACGATGAAGTCGCCGGCTGCCGTCGCGCGTATCGGCCCGAGCACATCGAGAGGCGCCTCCACCGTGTTCCACTCCCGGGCTCGGGACTCCCGATGCCGGCGGATACGCTCCGCCATCTCCTCGTCACCCGCGCTCGCGGTGGCGATGAATGTCACCGGCGCTTGAGAATCGGAAGCCAGCCGGACCGCCATCGCCGACTTGCCGCTTCGTGCCCCGCCGAGGAGAAGGACGAGCGCCATCAGAAATCGATGCCGCGAATCGCGCGCACGCCACGATCGAATGCGTGCTTGGTCTTCCTCATCTCGGTGACCGTGTCCGCCACCTCGACCAGCTCCGCGGGCGCATCGCGTCCGGTGGCGATGATGTTCACGGACGGCGGCCGGTTCTTGATCACGTCGACGACCTCGGCGATCGGGATCCAGCCCCAGCTCATCGGGTACGTGATCTCGTCGAGGACGACCAGCCCGTAGTCCCCCGAGGCGATCTTCTCCTTGCTCACGGTCCAGGCATGCCGGGCGATCGCCTCGGTGCGGTCCATGTTCTTGCTGTCCCACGTGAACCCGTCCCCGATCGTCAGCCACTCGATGCCAAGGCTGATGGCGGCCTTCTGCTCCCCGACCTTCCACTTTCCGGACTTCACGAACTGGATCACGCAAACTTTCCAGCCGCGCGCCACGGCTCGCATCGCGGTGCCGAAGGCTGCGGTCGACTTGCCCTTGCCGTCGCCGGTGTTCACCATCACGACCGACGAGGCCTTCGTGGTGGCGAGGGCCGGACCCTTTGTGGGGACGTCCTTCGATTTCACGGCGCCACCTTAGGCGGGTGGGAGCGGACAGGAACGACCGCGCGCCCAGACCCGTTGAGCGAGAGGACCTGCACGTGTGCGTGGTAGTGGCTGGCGATGGCCGGCTCGGTGAGGACCTCGGCAGGCCCTCCCAGCGCGACCAGCTTGCCGCCAACGAGCAATGCCAGCCGGTCGGCATACTGGCCGGCGAGCGTGAGCTCGTGCATCGCGGCGATCACAGTCAAGCCTTGCTCTGCGCGCAGGGCGTCGATGAGCTCGAGCACCTCCTGCTGCCGTCCGACGTCCAGCGAGCTCGTCGGCTCGTCGACCAACAGGATTGGCGCCTGCTGGGCGAGGGCGCGGGCGATGGCCGCACGCTGGCGCTCACCACCGCTCAGGTGGTCGAGAGGGCGCGCCGCCAAAGCATCGAGCGAGAGGCGTTCGAGGATGTCGGCGACGATGCGGTGGTCGCGCCGCCCCTCCTTACCAAAGTATGTGAGGTGCGGGCTGCGGCCCAGGAGCACGTACTGCGACACCGACATGCCGTCGGGCATGTGCGGCTCCTGCATGACCATGGCCACGCGCCGAGCCAGCTCCCGGCCGCTCATTGCCGCCACGGCCTGATCGCCGATGCGAATGTCCCCTTCATACGCGACCAGGCGGGCGATCGCGCGCAGGATCGTAGTCTTGCCGGCTCCGTTGGGCCCGATGAGAGCAAGCCACTCGCCGGAGCTGATGCTCAGGTCGAGCCCGCTGACCACGACATCCGAGTCATAAGCGATGCCTACGTTGGCAAGGACAACATTGCTCATAACGCCGCGGCCCTCGTCGATCGCATGACCACGATGAAGAACGGCGCACCGACGAACGCGGTGATGACGCCGATCGGCAGCTCCGCGGGAGCGGCGACCGTTCGCGCCGCGGTGTCGGCCAGCATCAGGAACGCGGCGCCGAACAGCACCGATAGGGGAATCACGACACGGTAGCTGCGGCCGACCAGCAGCCGCACCGTGTGCGGAATGATGATGCCGACGAATGCGATCGTGCCCGCGATCGCGACGACCGCAGCCGTGCCGAGAGTCGCCGCCACGACGACGATCAGTCGCACGCGGCGAGCGGAGATGCCAAGGCTCGTGACCTCATCGTCGCCGACGCTCAACGCATCCAGGAGGCGGCGGTGGAGAACGATCACGGCGACGCTGAGAACGACATAGGGGAGCACCAGCAGCACCCCATCCCACCCGGCGGTCACGAGGCGGCCCAGGATCCATGAGTAGACCTGGCGGATGTTGCTCGTCTGCGCTTGCTGGATGTAGGTCTGGACGGCATTGAAGAAGGCTGCGATCGCCACCCCAGCCAAGATCAGGCCGGTCGTGTTGCGGAGCCCGGTAACGGTCTGGCCGAGCGCGTATGCCCCAGCCACCGCGAGGCCGGCGCCGGCGAAACCGGCCAGCGGCACCACGTTGACGCCGATCAACGTCGAGCCCGGCGCGAAAGCGATCGCCAGCGTGGCGCCGAGGTTGGCCCCGGCCGCGGCCCCCAGCAGGTACGGGTCGGCGAGCGGGTTGCGGAACACGCCCTGATAGGCGGCGCCCGCGATTGCGAGCATGCCGCCGACGATGGCGCCCAGGACGACCCTGGGGATGCGCAGCGACCACAGGATGGAAGCCTGGCCCGGGTCGACGGCTGCGGCGTGGAACCATGGAATCGGAGCCACGAGCGCCTGCACAACGGTGCCCAGCCCGATGTGGACCGGCCCGACCAGGACACCCAGCACCGCTGTTCCCAGGAGCGCGACGAATCCAGCCCCCGCCCAGACCCATGGCAGATAAGGCAGTCCCTGGAGGAGCGCGGCCGGACGCGGGGCGGTCCGCGCAAGCCTCCGGCCGAGGATGAGCATCAGGCCGCTTGCGCCTCGAGCTGCTTGACGTGGGGCGCGATCGCGCGCAGGAAGTCGACCACGCGCGGTCCCCATCGCGAGGCGACGTCGTCGTCGACGCCGATCACCTGGCCCGATCTCACGGCGGCGATCGAGCGCCACCCTGGCCTGGCGGACACAGTGCTGATGTCCTGGTGGCAGCACCTGGTATCCGCGAGCACGATGAGGTCGGGGCTCGACGAGACGATGTACTCGGCAGAGAGCTGTGGGTAGTCGGGCGCGGCCGCCGTGGCGCCGTCCGCGATGTTCTTCAGACCGAGAAGCGCATAGACCTGGCCGATGAAGGTGGCCGAGGTCGCCGAATAATAGGTGTCGTCGAGCTCGTGGTAGACCTTGAGCGGCTTCGCCGGCTTGGGAAGTGACGCCACGATCGACGCGAGGTCAGAGCGCATCTTCTTCTCGAGGGAGCCGGCGTCGGCTCCATGCCCTGTCGCCGCTCCGAGCTGCTCGATCTGCTGGTAGGAGTCGCTCATGTTCTTGGCCGCGGGCTCGATGAGGATCGGGATGTTGAGCGCACCGATCCCGTGCACGAGACCGGCAGTGTCATCGGAAGCGACCACGAGGTCGGGGGTGTACGCGGCGATCGCCTCGATGTTCGGCTGGAATCCGGAGAGCTTTGTCATTGGCGCGCTCGCGGGGTAGTTCGACTGGTCGTCCACGGCGACGACCTGGCTGCCCGCGCCGATCGCGAACAGCATCTCGGTCGCCGTCGGCGACAGCGAGACGATGCGATGTGGCTGCTTGGTGATCGTCACCGTCGCGCCGGTGCTTTCGGTGATGGTCACCGGGAAGTGCGCGGATGGAGTCGACGAAACAGAAGATGTCGTGGCGCCACAGGCCGAAGCGACGATGCCGATGGCGGCGATTCCCGCCAGCCCGATGTGATGCTTACGCATCGCGAAACCTCCAGCGGCCATGACCCCACCTCGCTGGGAAACCTCGCCGCAAGAGGATCCCCACTGATCCGCGCAAGTGGGACGTCATGCCCAACGGATCGGTCTCCTGGCTTGTGGATCGATGCGGTTCCGGCTGCCTTCCCAAGGCGAACGCCTCAGTGGCCTCTAGCCGGCCGCTCCCCATTCACAGTTGCGCGACAGCGCCGGATTCACACCGGCTTCCCTCATCCGTGAGCTATTCAGTTGTGCGAACTATTATGCGCGGCCTCCTGGTCGCGCTCTGAGACGCCCGCCTCGTCGAAGGTCGCCATCTCGTTGAGCGTGCGGACTGCGGCCTCGAGCAACGGCAGTGCGAGCACGGCGCCCGTGCCCTCACCCAGCCGGAGGTCCAGGTCGAGAAGCGGCCTCAGGCCGAGGCGGCGGAGCACCGCCCCATGTCCAAGCTCCATCGATCGGTGCGAGGCGATCATGTAGCCGGTCGCCGCGGGCGCGATGCTCGCCGCGACGAGCGCGGCGGCGCCGGAGATGAAACCGTCGATCACGACCGGGCGGCGTGCGGCAGCCGACTCGAGGATCACCCCCACGAGTCCCGCGATCTCGAAGCCGCCGACCGCCGCGAGCGCCTCGATCGGGCCTGTGGCGACGAGTGCGGCATTCACCCTCATGGCAGTCCGAACCGCCTCGCGCTTGCGGTCCAGGCCAGCGTCGTCGACAACGCGGCCGACGACGTCCTTGGAGTCCAGCTCGGTCAGCGCGCAGATGACCGCCGCCGACGCAGTCGTGTTGCCGATGCCCATGTCGCCTGTAAGCGCCACATCGAGGCCGTTGGCGACCTCGTCGCGCACGAGCCGGCGTCCGCTCTCGATGGCTCGACGAGCCTCGCGCACCGACATCGCCGGGCCATTGGTGATGCTCGCGGTTCCCCGCCGAACCTTGAGGGAGCGGAGGTCGGGATGGGCTGGGAGGTCGGAGTCGACGCCGAGGTCCGCGACGACGACACGCACATTCATCTGGCGCGCAAGGACGTTGATGGCCGCGCCGCCGTTCAGAAAGTTGAGCACCATCTGCGCAGTGACCTCACGCGGGTAAGCGCTGACGCCTTCGAGTGCTACCCCATGGTCCGCGGCGAGTGTGAAGACGATGCGATTGGCGAGAGGCGGGTCGAGCCTTCCGGTCATGCCGGCCAGGCTGATCGATAGCTCCTCGAGCCGGCCGAGGCTCCCCGCGGGCTTGGTCAGGCGCCCCTGCCGCGCGGCCGCCATTTGCATTGCCCCATCGTCGAGTGGCGGGATGTAAATCTCGATGGACTCGGCCATTGGGACCCGAATGCTAGTCGAGGTAGCCTTGCCGGCGTGACCTTCCTGCAGCTGCGGCGGCTCTGCCTGTCGCTGCCCGGCGTCGAGGAACGCGAGACGTGGGGCGAGGCCACCTTTCGCGTCCGCGACAAGATCTTCGTGATCGGGTCGCCGGAAGGCAAGCGCGTTTCGGTCAAGGCGTCGCTCGATGACCAGGCAGGCCTCGTGGAGATGGACCCGAGCACCTTTGCGGTCTCCGCCTACACGGGCCGATATGGCTGGGTGACGGTGACGCTGAAGACGGTGGGGCCGGAGCTGATGCATCGCCTGGTAGCCGCCGCGTGGAAGCGGACGGCCGCCAGGCGTGCTGTCGCTCAGTACGAGGCTTCGGCTACGGCTAGTAAGCCCGCCGCCGAACCCCGGTCGGCCGGACCAGGCGCACGATCAAGAGCAGGATCACCGCGCCCACGAAAGCCACGATCATCTCGCTGATGATCGGGTGGCCGATGATCTGGACGTTGATGTGAAAGACGCCGGCCAGGAAACCGCCGATGAACGCGCCGATTATGCCCACGATGATGTCGCCGAACAGCCCCAGGCCATGACCTAGCGCGACCCGGCTGGCGAGGAATCCCGCCACCAGGCCGACGAGCAGCCAGACCAGGATGGTGTCCAGGTCCAGGGTCATCGCGGACCCATTGATGTTGATGACCATTTTCGTCCCTCCTGTGCAAGAAGAACGCTTAGGTCGGCCTCCCTCCCCTAATCGTGTCGGCGTCCGAAACCGAGCATTCTGAGCACGAAAAGCAGGATCACAGCTCCCACGAAGGCGACGATCATCTCCGTGATGATCGGGTGGCCGTTGATCGAGAACTTGATCTTGAGCACCTCGGCCAGCACGCCGCCCAGGAACGCGCCGACGATGCCGGCCACCAGGTCACCCAGCAGGCCGAGCCCATGGCCCAGCGCCACCCGGCTGGCGAGCGCGCCGGCGACGAGGCCGACCAGGATCCAGATGAGCACGGTGTCCATGTCGAGACGGATGTCGATCACTTCACTGACTCCCTTGTGAAAGAGACGTACCAGCGATGGAGATCATGCGGCTTTGGCGGCCAGGTCCTGCAGCACTGCGCCCAGGACGCGGTTGAAGGCCGGGAACGGGTGGATGACGTCGGCGAGCGTTTTCAGCGGAGTGCCGGCCTTCAGGGCCAGCACCAGCTCACCAAGGATCTCGCCCGCCCGAGGCGTCACCATGGTGGCTCCGATCAGCACGCCGCGGTCGCGGTCGCCGACCAGCTTCAGGGTGCCGCCATGGAAGTCGTGGATGTAGCCGCGCGCGGCCTCGGCCGGGTCTGCGGACGCGGTGATGACACTGATCCCGCGTTCTCGCGCGGCCGCCTCTGAGAGTCCGACCGAAGCCACCTCGGGGTCGGTGAATGTGACGCGCGG
>Ga0209802_1002343_pt1 | contig 13292 bp, 12 predicted proteins | sample GraSoiAngelo_129_FD_185886 | JGI IMG/M metagenome (GOLD analysis project Ga0209802, IMG submission 185886) | Grasslands soil microbial communities from the Angelo Coastal Reserve, California, USA - 14_0927_12_40cm (SPAdes) (version 2) | ecosystem: Environmental > Terrestrial > Soil > Grasslands ... | reverse complement strand
GCCTCTCTTTAAGCTTCCACACCAGCGCGTGCTCGCGCCCGCCGCCGCCGATCACTAGAATCCGCATCAGCTCATCCTCGAACGCATCGTTCTGGAAGATAGTCGGCGCAGCACCTCCTGTCAATCCGACACGCTGCTAAAAAAACTTCCCCGTGTCGACGACAGGCGTTGGTTGTCAAGCTAAGGCGCAGCATGCTGCGCCCCGCTTGGCAACACTGTTTCTGGACGGCTCTAGGCGCGCTATTCTTATGTCGACTGCTCGGCTCGTGAGGAATCACGGCCAATGGGCAAGCCTCCGCTCGAAGGCCTTTAAGGACAAACGAATATTACTATCAATATAATATACTAAATATTGAATATAATACACTAGATAGGAAATTTAATTTTGTGAGTTGCTAGATCGGAATCAAGCGTTGCCCGCGGCTCGGATCGGAATGGTGACCGTCGCTGCCGTTTCCGACGACGCCAGCATGTGGCAACGGCCATCAAAGATTCCGCCGGGATCGATGACCATGCAGGGCGAATGGACTTCGCCGGTTACGACGCCCTTTGCTTGAATTTCCACACGGCCCTTGGCGAAAATCACCCCGTCGAAGCGTCCTGAGATCACGACGCGGTTCCCTTCGATCTGTCCTTCGACCTTCGCGCCTTCACCCAAAACAACCGTTTGTTCCGAGATGATGTTACCCTTCACGTTTCCATCAATGCGGAAAGTCCCCTTGACCGTTAGGGTTCCTTCGAGGGTCACCCCCTGATCAATGAATCCGGTCCACTCTTCGCTGGGGCCATCTTTTGCCGCAGCGTGCCACTTCCATGCCATATCGAGTTCCCCCAAAGTTTCAAACACTTCTACTTTAGCGGCACTCGCGCGGAAGTCAACGCAACAAAGGAGGGGTGTTGTCGAATGATACGACTGAACCAAAGGACAGTATCCGGCGACGAAACAGCTGAAGCTATTTCATCAATCGGTCGTAGAGGCGCATCAACTGCGCGTCGTCGTAATACTCAAGCACAAGCTGCCCCGGCCGTGTCTTCGTCCTCAGGCGCAAAATAATTTTAGTTCCAAGATGCCGCTGAAGCTCCTCGAGCGCAGTTCTAACATTGGGGTCCAAGGGAATCGCGGCCGGGGGATGGGGAGGATTTCCTCGGGAACGCCGCGCAGCCAGCTTTTCGATTTGTCGAACAGTTAACGCGCCGCGAGCAGCACGGTGTGCATAACGCATGCGCAACAGTGAATCGGGAACGGCCAGCAACGCACGGCCGTGTCCCGCAGTGAGGCGTCCCTCCTCGATCCACTCCTGAATTTTCGGTTCCAGCTTCAGCAGCCGGATTGCATTCGCAACGGTCGCTCGATCTTTGCCCGTTCGTTCTGCGACCGCTTCCTGCGTCAATTGGAATTCGTTCATCAATCGTTCAAAGGCACGCGCGGCCTCCATGGGGTTCAGATCTTCACGCTGGATGTTTTCTACCAGCGTCATCTCCAGTGCCAACTCGTCCGGCACCTGCTTGATGATGACCGAGACTTTGCTTAATCCGGCACGCTGCGCGGCTCGCCAACGGCGTTCTCCGGCGATCAGTTGGAACCGGGAACCGATCGGCCTGACGACCAGGGGCTGAATGATGCCGCTGGTTTTGATTGAGCGTGCCAATTCCTCGAGAGCTTCTTCCCGGAAGCGCGTGCGCGGCTGGAATGGACTGGGCTCAATCAGGTCAATGTCAAGTTCCTGCGGCCCCGCGAGTTGGCGTACCGGTGCAGCAGCCGCTCCGCTAGCGGTGGTTGGCTGAGGTTGCACTGGCGTAGGTTCCGTCTCAGGCTTCTTTTCAGCCTCCCGAATGAGCGCTCCTAGCCCCCGTCCCAGCGCGTTTCTCGGCATTGTCGATAACCTCCCGGGCGAGCTGGATGTAACCCTCCGCCCCTTTGCTGTGAATGTCATAGAAAATAATGGGTTTCCCAAAGCTTGGCGCCTCCGCCAAGCGGACGTTGCGCGGAATCATGGACTTGAAGACTTGAGTTCCAAAGAAGGTTCGCAGATCGTTGGCAACTTGCCTGGAAAGCGTGGTTCGCTCGTCGTACATGGTTAAAAGAATACCCTCGATTTCTAGGCGGGGGTTCAACGTGCGTCGGATGCGCATCAGGGTATCAAGTAGTTCGGAGACGCCCTCCAGGGCCAGATATTCACATTGAATCGGAACAAGGACCGACCCAGCAGCCACTAGAGCGTTCAAAGTAAGCAAATCCAACGCAGGAGGACAATCCAGCAAAATAAACTTGTATCTTTCATCCAAGGACTTCATGGCGGCGCGGAGCTTGTATTCGCGCTCTTCTGCGTTTACCAGTTCTACCGCCGCCCCGGCGAGGTTTTTATCGGCAGGAATGACGTCTAGCCGATCGACTTGCGATTTTTGAATAATTCGGTCAAATGGCTCGTTCAAAATGAGAGCGTGATATAGAGTTCTCCGTGAGGGGTCTTTCGTGAACCCGATGGCTGCAGTCGCATTTGCCTGGGAATCACAGTCAACGAGCAGGGTGGGCTGTTCTGCGGAAGCAAGGCACGCGGCCAGATTTACGGCAGTGGTCGTCTTTCCTACGCCACCTTTTTGGTTTGCAACGGCGATAATCCGTGCCAACGAGTACCTCGCAAGCGAGAATCTAACAAAGGAGATCTGAGATTTGCAAGATGTTTCACGTGGAACAATGGAATTCGTACAACAAATTGGCGGTTGAATCTCCATTTAGGACCAAGGAAAGACGAATCAGACGCCCTCTTGCAAGACGGATCTGTTCCACGTGGAACACTCCCAACGCATTTTCACCTTCAGCTCCGAGAGGTCTCGGTTCCGGCACTTGGAATTTGCCTGGTGCCGACGAGGAGGAGGCGTCTGAGAGAGCGAGGGACTTGGATCGGCTCGCGCCAGTCCCATCCTTTACTGCTCTGAATTTCGTCGACATCCCGTGCGCCGATCCAAAGGATAACCTGTTTAGCTGCTATGGTTTCCGAGCCCGCCCAGCTCAAGAATGAGCCAAATTCTCCCAGAGCCCGAGAGCAGACGAAATCGAGAGGTGCCAGCTCCTCTCCCAATTCTTCGTAGCGGCTTACCAGAACCTGAATATCCGTAAGTCCCAATTCACGAACAACTTCCGCCAGAAATGTTGCTTTCTTTAGGTTCGCTTCGACCAAGAAAACATGCAATCCAGGTCGCAAAATCTTCAACGGCAAGCCCGGAAAACCCCCTCCCGAGCCTACGTCGGCGAGCCGACCATACTCCAAAGGCACGGAAACGCCTGCAAACATACTCTCACAGAAGTGTCTGTAAAGGATTTCCAGAGGGTCACGGATGGCGGTTAAATCGATCTTTTCATTCCAAGCCAACAAAATCTTTATATATTGTTGAATCTGAAGGATTTGGTCCTCGTAAGCAGGGAGCTTGAATTCCTCGAGAGCGCGGCGGATGACGGCCAGGGAGGGGGCTGGGTTGACTGTTATCATAGTAGTTACTAGTAATCTTCTTCTAATGTACGGCACCCTCTGCGGCAGCAATCGTACGTCGGAGGTAGCGCGGCCCGGCAGTGCCCGCGACCACGTCAACGGCAGTGTGCCAGATCACGGCCGGAACGAGGCTATTGTAGGCGATACGGCTTAGCCCCAGCACAATGCCCACGATAAGGGTCATCAGCATTCCGCCTCGGCCTTGATAGCTGTGCGCCAGCCCAAACAAGGCTGCCGATAGCAAGACTACCAGCCAGGCGCGCAATCCCGCTTGCGTGAGAACGGCCATGGCAAAACCACGATACAGGAATTCCTCGCAAACCCCCGCGGTAATCGCCAGCGCGAGATAAGGAAGCAGCTCCAGAGCCGATTGCGGCAAGATGCGCTCGGCGATGGCTTGCAGTGCTCCGCGCGACTCAACGGGAATGCGTCCCACACGCCGCAGATTCAGCCACTGAAGAGTGGCGATGGTTGCGCCGCCGACAACCGCGGCAAGCAGAATCCCGAGGCGGTCCGGAAACACCAAACCAAGCTGTGCGTCCGTATATCTATGTGCCCAGGCACGCCAGGCCACAATCGCAGTTGCCAGCCATTGGAAGGCGATGGTTGACGCGTAAAGCACCAGCCTCTCCATGGAGCTGACGTGCGGCATCGCCAGCAATTTCTTCATGCGCGCGCGCCCGCGCCAAGGCAAGAGCACGCCGAGCGCAAGGAATATCAGCCAGAAGTCCCAGGGCATCCGCAGATAAGAACATTTTCGGCCTAGGTCGCGCAAGAGACGAAAGCAAAGTTTTTGGCGGATGTTCGTTTTCTTGGGCACGACGATCCGTGACTGACCGCGTGGTGGGTCGAATCGAAGAGCGGTGCACGGTCGGGCTCAGTTCGAGTGTATGGAAGGGGCAGGGCGAAGCATTCCCGCGCTATAATCACGGCCAATCATGCCTCTCGTTTCGGGCACAAAACTTGGGCCCTATGAGATCGGCGCTCCTCTCGGGGCTGGCGGAATGGGCGAAGTGTACCGTGCGAAGGACACGCGGCTCGACCGCACCGTGGCCATAAAGATTCTGCCTGCGCACCTTTCTTCCGATCCTGTGCGTAAGCAGCGGTTCGAGCGCGAAGCCAAAACCATTTCCAGCCTGAATCATCCGAACATATGCGTGCTGTATGACGTTGGGCAGCAAGACGGGATCGATTACCTGGTGATGGAGTGTATCGAAGGTGAGACGCTGTCGAAGCGCCTCGAAAAAGGGGCCTTGCCGTCGGAGCAAGTACTGAAGTACGGGACTCAAATTGCGGACGCTCTGGACAAAGCACATCGCAGCGGGGTCGTGCATCGCGACCTAAAGCCGGGCAACATCATGTTGACGCCTACGGGCGCGAAGCTGCTGGATTTTGGGTTGGCCAAACCTACGGGGCCACTCTCCAGCGCCGAAACGTTGACGGCGGCAACGCGAAACTCGCCGGTGACCGAGCAGGGCACGATCGTCGGAACATTTCAATACATGTCGCCGGAGCAAATTGAAGGAAAAGAACTCGACGGCCGGAGCGACCTTTTTTCGCTGGGCGCGGTGCTGTACGAGATGGTGACGGGACAGCGCGCATTCCAAGGCAAGAGCCAACTCAGTGTAGCCTCGGCCATCCTCGAGAAAGAGCCAGTGCCAATTAGCAGCATCAAGCCAATGACCCCACCCGCGCTGGATCACGCGATCCGGAGATCCCTGGCGAAGCACGTCGAAAGGCGTTGGCAAAGTGCTGCCGATCTAGCCGGCGAGTTGCAGTGGATTGGCGAAGGAGCATCACAACCAGGCACACCTACTCCGCTGGGTTCCCACCGCAAGATACGCGAGCGCTTGGCCTGGAGCATGGCGGCCCTGCTGGCAGTGGCCCTGGCTCCGGTTGCGTTTCTGCACTTGCGTGAAATACCGCCCGCTCCGGCCGCGCACGTGCGCTTCCAGATCCCGGCCCCTGAAAACACCACGCTCGGGCCGTACGTCAAGCTTTCGCCCGATGGCCGCAAACTGGCCTTCGTGGCCGGAGACCGCCTGTGGGTGCATTTCCTGGAGTCGGAAGAATCGCGGGATTTAGCGGCCGCAGGCGGTCCACCATTTTGGTCCCCTGATAGCCGCTTCATCGGGTATGTATCCGAGAATAAGGTCAAGAAAATCGAGGCGACTGGCGGTCCTCCACAGACTTTGGCAGAGGTCGGAATAGTTTTTGCCGGTGCAGGCGCATGGAACCAGGACAACCTAATCGTCTTTGGCAGTCAGAGTGGCTTGTTCCGGGTACCTGCCTCCGGCGGTATTCCCGTTCAAATCACTGCGCTTGATCCCGCGCGCCAGGAATTATTTCATTTCTGTCCCTCCTTCCTGCCGGACGGGAGACATTTCGTCTACGCTCGTAACTCGGCTGACACCGAGAAAAACGGGATTTATATCAGCTCCGTGGACGCCAAACCGGACCAACAGAATTCCAAATTCTTGGTCGCCAGCAATTGGGGACCACTGTACGCGCCTTCGGCCGACCCGAGCACCGGTTACCTGCTTTTCATGCGCAATGGCACGCTGATGGCCCAGCCGTTCGATAACCGCCGCTTGGAGCTAAAAGGGCAGGTGACGCTTGTTGCCGAGCAGGTGGGCGATGATCTTGGCGGCGGAGGCAACGGAGCCTTTTCGGCTTCAGCCAACGACGTGCTGGTTTACTGGCGAAGCCCAGCGTCAGACCGGCAGCTCACCTGGTACGATCGACAGGGCAAGGTCTTGGGAACCGTCGGGGAACTAGGTGATTATCAAGGCTTGGTGGTTTCGCCGGACGGGACACGCGTAGCCTTGAGCAAGCGCAGTGGGCGGGCCTCAAACATCTGGCTCCTGGATCTCTCTCGAGACACGACCACGCGGTTCACGTTTGGTTCGGGGATAGACTTATATCCGGTCTGGTCGGCGGATGGGAGCCGCATTATTTTCAGCTCTGGAACCGACCTGTATCAAAAGCCGACGAGCGGCGTGAAAGATGCGGAACTTCTGCAAAAGCTCAGCGAAGCACCGTTTGTCGAGAGTTTCTCTCGTGACGGGCGTTTCCTTCTATATGACGCGTATGCTGCGAAAACGCGTTGGGATATTTGGGTGTTGCCGCTGGATGGTGACATGAAGCCCATCCCGTTTCTAGTCACTGAGTTCAGGGAGCGCGATCCTCGCTTTTCTCCTGACGGCCATTGGGTAGCCTACATTTCGGATGAGTCCGGCTACTATGAGGTTTACGTGCGTTCATTTGCGATGAATTCTACTGGGACGGCTGTCGAGGCGGGTGGCAAGTGGCAAATCTCCAATGGATACGGCCGTAAACCGCTCTGGCGCGGTGACGGCCGGGAACTTTATTACACTGGTGGAGATGGACGGGTGATGGCTGTCGAAATCGCGACCACTCCGGAGTTCAAGCCCGGAAAGCCGCAGCCCCTCGGATTTTCGGCAGGTGGTTCGGACACCGCGTGGGATTGCACAGCGGACGGTCGCCGCTTTCTCGTGGCGGTTCCCAAGACGACGGGCAAGGGCGACAGACCGGAGCCGTACAGGGTCATGATGAACTGGCAGGCTGGTCTGAAGAAATAACGCCGGAACTAAGAATCGATCTTTGCGATTTCGTCGCACTCCCCTGGCCGCGATCTTGCCGTTTGTTTTGATAAACGCGTTGGTGCTTACCGAACCGGTCAACTCCCGGAGCGAGGCGTACCGCGCGCGGGACATGCAGGTATCGAAACTCTTACTATACGCAAGCACGAACAACACGACCTCGCTATAATCGAGGCGCATTGCAGCGAGGTGCGGCTTGAGCCATACCGTGAAACTGACGGCCATGGTCAAGGCAGCGGGTTGAGCGGCGAAGCTGAGTCCAAGTTTGCTGGATTCCGTTTTGCGCCGTTTGCCGCGGCCTACTGATCCGAACGTGCTCGTTGGTTTCGATACCAACGACGACGCCGGGGTGTATCGATTGGGGCCGGAAATGGCGCTGGTCCAGACCGTGGATTTCTTCACGCCTATCGTCGATGATCCATATACCTACGGCCAAATCGCCGCCGCCAATTCCGTGAGCGACATTTATGCCATGGGCGGCAAGCCGATTTCCGCGCTGTCCATCGTCGGCTTCCCCGAAAAAGGGGACGCTGAAATCCTCGAACAGATTCTCCGCGGTGGCCTTTCCAAGATGGGGGAAGCCCAATGCACGGTCATTGGGGGACATTCCATTCGCAACGATGACATTCAATTCGGCTATGCGGTTACGGGCTTGATCCATCCCGGGCGCGTTTGGCGAAACGTCGGCGCGCGGACGGGCGATGTCCTGGTGCTAACCAAAGGTCTCGGAACGGGCGTTCTCTCCACGGCATTGAAGAAGGATCGTGCCGCGCCCGCCGATTTGCAGGCGGCGGTTGCTTCCATGTCGGAACTCAATCGCGCGGCCGCGGAGGCCTTACGAGAACTGCAGGAAAAGGCCGGCGCAGCACAGCCAGTTCACGCCGTCACGGACATTACGGGATTTGGCTTGCTCGGACATGGTCGGGAAATGGCGCTGGGAGATCCCCAGCGACAAATCGAGCCCGTGTCCCTGGAATTCGATCATACGTCGATCCGCTATCTGCCGGGTGCCGCCCAAGCCGCCCGCGATGGATTCCTTGCCGGTGGCCTGAAGAATAACCGCGATTTTCTTGGCGATTGCGTGGGTTTTGGGGAAACGGTTCCGCAGGAATTCCGCGATTTGCTCTTCGATCCGCAAACTTCCGGCGGTCTGCTCGTGGCCATCGCTCCCGAATTCGGCAATGACGCGTTGTTGGTGCTGGATCGCCACGGCGTCGCGGCGCGCCGCATTGGCGTTGCGATCCCCAAAAGAAAACCGCTTCTGTTCGTCCAATGAATTCAGAGGCCCATGGCGTTTCCTGTAAACTTTCACCATGGACACCATCACCCACGGCATCGCAGGCGCATTAATCGGCAAAGCCGTCTTCCGCGGCGAAGAGCTGTTCGCCGGGCACCCGATGAACCGCGGCCGCCTCATCACCTGGTCGCTGATGCTCGGCGCCATCTTTCCGGACTGCGACGTCGTTCGTGACATTTTCTCGCACGACAGACTCCTCATCGTTACCTGGCATCGCAGCATCACCCACTCGTTGGTTGTGCTTCCCCTGTGGGCATTGCTACTGGCGGGAATCACGCGAGCGGTTGCCAATTGGCGAAAATGGGAAGCTCCGTCCTTCGCAACCCTGAGCGCAATCTACGGAGTCGGCATCCTCAGCCACATTCTGCTCGATCTGGTCACCACGTTTGGCACCATGATCTGGTCACCGCTCAACTGGTCGCGCCCCGCCTGGGATCTGATCTTCATCGTCGATTTCACGCTCACCGCCATCCTGCTTGTGCCGCAGTTGCTCGCGTGGGTGTATTCGCATCCGGAAAAAATGAAGCGTCGCGCGGTAGGCGTGTGGCTGGTCTTCCTCCCGGCCCCTTTTCTCATCGCTCGAATTGGTGAAGTGGTTGGCGCGCCCATTTCCGGCCAAACGGTCCTGGGCGCCATGATTCTTTTCGCTGCCCTCTTCCTCCTGCCGGCGCTCCGCGGCTGGGGGCTGAAGATTCAGCACGACAAGTGGAACCGCGCAGGATTCGCAGCGGCATTGGCCTACGTCGTGCTCACCTTCGTTGCTCATCGCGTGGCCGTCGCACGCATTCACAAATTCGCCGAACTCGATCACCTGCAAGTGGAGGCGATCGGCGCGCTCCCTCTGCCGCCTTCTTTCTGGCACTGGGATGGGCTGGTTCGAACCGAGCGCGGCGTTTACGAGTTGCGCATGGACCTCAGCGACAAGCCCGCGAGCGACGGAGAGCTACTGGCCTTGGAGCATCGCTATTATCCCGATGCCCCGGCGAATTCCTACATCGAAAGCGCCAAACGGTTGCCCGAAGTCCAGAAAGTGCTGTGGTTCGCGCGCTTTCCCGTAACGCGTTTTCACAAGGAAGGCGACGACGCTATCGTGGAAATTTCCGATCTGCGCTTTCCGCGAGCACGCCCCGGGCGCCCCGCCTCGTTCACCTATCGTGTTCGCTTTGGTGCGGACGGCAACGTTGTCTCGCAAGGATGGGTCACGCGGTAGCAATCAGTGGAATTGTAGCGGTTCAAGGGCACGATATATCGTGCCCCTACAGCCTATTTTGTTGGCCTTGTGTCGACGGGATGGATCACAACCTGGCGTTCTTCGCCCACGCCAATGCTTTCCGTGCGCACGCCGGGCACCTCTTTTAGCGTCAGGTGCACGATACGGCGCTCTCGCGATGACATGGGATTCAGCCGGAATGGCTGCTTGGAAATCTGCACGCGTTCCGCGGCCACACGCGCCGTCATTTTCAATTCTTCGAAACGCAGCGCCCGGTAGCCGCCGCTATCGATGTGAATCTTCTCGTGGTAAACGGGCTCCAGCCGAAGCGCCTTGAACGCCAGGTGCTCGAAGGCCTTCAAAACTTCCCCGCCGCGCTCCAGCAGAATCTCTTTGTCCCGCCCATCGAGATCGGCAAGCACTTCCGCTTCTCCTTCCGCTCCGGCGCCGTCGGCGGAAACCGGACGCACGCTCACTTTCAACTCCAGCCCCGAGGCGCGCACAATATTTTCCAGAAAATGGCGCAGCGCCTCGGCGGTGGTTTGCCGGTCCAGCTTGCCATCTCGAATGAATTCTTGGGGCATGTGGCTTTTGAGCGAACGCCTGGCGTGCGCCTCCGGAAGACTCTTCCTTATGATTTTTTCCCGCGCGCCGGCCTCGCAGGCGCCGCCGGCAAAGGATGCTGCCGGTTCAAATACACCTGCTGCACGATGCCCACAAGGCTGCTGGTGAGAATATACACCGCCAGCCCGCTGGGATACGGGATTACCATAAACATTGCCGCCATGCCGATGGGCATGATTTTCATCATGGCTTCCTGTTGCGGATCCGTCGCTGTCATCGGTGTCATTTTCGAAGCCAGGTACATTGACGCTCCCATCAGAACCGGCAGGATGAAATAAGGATCCTTTGCCGACAAATCTCTGATCCAGCCGAACCACGGCGCATGTCGCAGCTCGATGGTGCCCTGCAGCGCGCGGTATAGCCCGAACCAGATGGGCATCTGCAAAAGCTGCGGGATGCAGCCGCCAACGGGATTGATCCCTTCCCGGCTGTAGACCGCCATCACTTCCTTGTTCATCTCCGCTTTCTTCGGATCGTTCAGCTTGTACTTCTTGTAGCGCTCCTGGATGGCTTTGATCTCCGGGGCCACGCGCTGCATTTTGATCGTCGTTTTGTAGCTTGAGATGCGCAGGGGAAATAGCAGCATGTTGATGATCAGCGTCAGCGCAACGATGGCCCATCCCCAATTCGGAATGTACTTGTGGAGCCATTTCAGCCCATGGAAGAGCGGCTCGGCGATGAACTCCAGCCATCCGAAATTTACCAGCCCGTTCAGCGGCGGGTTCATCTTTTTCAGGTCGTCATAATCTTTGGGACCGACGTAAACGCGCAACGCCAGCGGTTGCGCTGTGGAAGCCACCGCTACCTGCGGTACGGGCTCCGGCGTGTCTTGTCCATTTACTTGAACGTTGTGCCAAGCCTTCCAGTATCTCGTCTCCAGCGTTCCCGGGGCGGAGCCGTTCGGCGGCAGAAACGCCGCCGTAAAATAGCGGTCCTCAATTCCGACAAAATCTTTTCCGCCGTGCCAAAGCCCAGGGCCCCACTTGTCGATGCCTTCCAGCTTCTTGTGCGCGAAGCTGGCGATCTTCCCGCCCTCGCTGTAATACGTGTTGACGGTCTCCACCGGAACGGGATTAGTGACCGTCAAATCGCCAAAGCCGCCTAACCAGGCCAGTCCTCCGGTGATGGGCCTCCCGTTCAGTTTGACGGAAGCATCCACGCGAACCACGTAGCTATGATCGAAATGAAAGTGTTTCGTGACTTCCAGGTGCCCGTCGCTCCACCGGAATTCCGCGTCGGCTGGCGCATGGAGCGTGTTGCCGTCCGAAACGACTTGATAAAGCCCGCTGTTCGCCGCGTTTTGCAGTTGTTCATCGTCGAGCACCACCGCAAACGGCCAGCCACCCGTTTGCTGCGAAGCCTCCGGATGCACCACGTCCAGCACGCGCGGCGGCTTCGCATCATCCTTGTAATTCTTGAGCTGCCAGCTCTTCACCACCGCGCCGCGATTCGAAAGCTCCACGCGATAGAGATTGTTTTCGATGGTGATCGTGCGTTCCTCCGAGTCGCCCCTCGGGGTGACGCTCGCGGGTGTAGCAGCGTTGATCGCGCTTGGAGCTGCGGGAGCTTGGGAAGCAGTTGCCGCCGGCGGCCCGGAGGGACCCGGCGTGGCCGGAGCGGTTTGCACAGGCCGGTTGATTTGCGGTGACGGAACGGGCGGTTTCGGTCCGAAATACTTTGCCCAGATCAGGATCACCAGCATGGAGAGCAGGGACGCCACCAGAATCCGCAATTCCGGCGTGAACTTGTCCTTCTGTCCGGGCAGGTTCAAGAACGCACCTCATGGGGGATTGCCGCAGAGCTTCCTGCATCCTTCGAAAACATCTCCCCTCGCGGTGCTGTCTCTCTCCAGTTCTCTGGAACCGGGTCGTAGCCAAACTTGCGCGAAAGCGGATGGCAGCGCAGGAGCCGCTTCAATCCAAGCCATACTCCGCGGGTCACGCCGAACCGTTCAATGGCCTCATAGGCATAGCGCGAACACGTCGGTTCGAACCGGCAGCTCCCTGCAAACAGAATTGACAAATAGGTTTTGTAGAAGCGCAGCGCGAGCAGCGAGACCCTCACGCCCACATGCGCCCTCGCATTTGTAATGGCGCGGCTTGCCCCACCCGTTTCTTCGATTCCGACAGACGAGGAAGCCACAGCCACGTGCGCACCAGTGCAGGATCGCATTACACGTTCTTCAGCAGCCGCAGCAAATCCGCTGTCAGCGCCGCAAACGCCGTGCGTGTTACCGAGCTCTTGGGGTGTATGACGATGTCCCATCCCGCGGGTATCTCCGTCCGGTGGCAACGTACGATCTCGCGCACGCGCCGCCGGATACGATTGCGCACTACGGCACCGCCCAGCGCTTTCTTGATGCTGAAGCCAAAACGGCTCTGACCCAGTTCGTTCGCGCGAAAGAAAACGGTGAAGTGGGAACTCGATCGGCGCTTTCCGGTGCGGTACACGGCGTCAAATTCTCCGCGCTGCACCAGCCGCGCCTCGCGCGGAAACGTTCTCCCCCGGGCCCCGGAATCAGCCGGGGTCAACGGGTTCCCTGCACTACTCGGGGGTAAGCCGATGGCGTCCCTTCTTGCGGCGCGCCGCCAGCACCCTGCGGCCGCCCTTGGACTTCATGCGTGCGCGGAAACCGTGCGTCTTGGAGCGGCGGCGCCGGCGCGGTTGAAATGTGCGCTTTGGCAAAGCAATCCCCCTTTGTAGTACGCGATCGCCGGGCCGTCGATTTCACCCGCGATGGCGAAGCAGCCCACGAGTGCCATTCCAACTTATTCGAGCAATTCCCTCGAGAACGCTCTTTCCAAGTTCGCGCCCGATCTGTGGGCCGTCATTTGGCTCGAAGAGTTGGAACGGCACTAGCCTCTTCTGCGGCTGGTATCGAATTTAGTAGTGTATGCGACCCTCGCGCACACGGTCAAGAAACTGTACTCGTCCAGTAGATTAGTGACACTTTGCCTTTCGCCGATGAAGTTTCCAACGGGTGACGAATTCCAGAGGAGTGAGGTAGGCGAGCGACTGGTGAGGGCGCACGCAGTTGTAGGTGTGTTCCC
>Ga0209802_1002336_pt1 | contig 13313 bp, 9 predicted proteins | sample GraSoiAngelo_129_FD_185886 | JGI IMG/M metagenome (GOLD analysis project Ga0209802, IMG submission 185886) | Grasslands soil microbial communities from the Angelo Coastal Reserve, California, USA - 14_0927_12_40cm (SPAdes) (version 2) | ecosystem: Environmental > Terrestrial > Soil > Grasslands ... | reverse complement strand
CGCAGGAGGCGGCCGACAGCGGTGCCGCGCTCGGTATCGTCGGCAAGGGCCGCCGCCAGCGGCTCGTGAAGCTTCGCCGCCAATGCCGCCGGGATGGCTCGATCCACGAACGGTAGGTTCAGGCGCTTGGCGACGGCCGGGCCGATGATGCTGCCGCCGGCGCCGAAGGTGGCGGCGATCGTCACCGTGCCCATCCCCTTAATTCTCGTGATCGCCGTCGGGGCTGATCGGCTCGGGTTCGGACAGCGTGTATCCGCTGGCGGGCACGAGTCCCCGGACACGATCGCGTGCCTTGTCCGATGCTTCAGCCGGCGTCGTGGCCTGCACGCCGGGCACGCCGATGCGCATCTTGGCCGTGCCGGCCACGGGCTCGACAGTCAACCCGTTCTGAGTCATTACCTCCAGCACTTTCCGGTCGCCGAGGCGTCCGGCCTCTGGCTCCAGCATGAGGCTGAACGCGTAGTTGCCGGCGCCGGCCGCCGCAAACTGCCCGGTGGAGCGCATGCCGAGAGGCTTGAACCGGCGGTCCTCAGCGGCGTCGAGCATCTCATCGAGGTCTTTCGTCGAGCGCCGGCTCGCGAATCGTGACAGCAGTGAGTAGAGGACTGGGACCAGGATCAGCGTGAGCAGGGTGCTCGTGAAGAGGCCTCCGATGACGACGATGGCCAATGGGCGGCTGATAAAAGCACCGCCGATACCCCCGCCGCCGCCGACGACAGCGAGGGGGACCAGCGCCAGCATCGTGGCAAACGCGGTCATCAGAATCGGGCGGAGCCGGTGACGGCCGCCCTCGATGACGGCGTCGTGCAAGCTCAGGCCGCGATCACGGTACTGCTCGACGAGGTCGAGAAGGACGATCGCGTTGGTGACCACGATGCCGGTCAGCATCAGGATTCCGATCAGGCCCGGGAGTGACAGCGAGGTGTTGGTCACAACGAGCGCGATGATCGCGCCCGTCGCCGCAAACGGGATCGAGACCAGCAGCACGAGCGGCTTCAGCAACGAGCGGAACGTCGCCACCATGATCAGGTAGACGAGCCCGATCGCCCCCAGCAGCGCCAGCGCAAACTGAGTGAGCACCGTCGAGAGTTGGGCGAAGACTCCGCCGGTGGAGAGCGATGCACCGCTGGGAAGCGAGACGCCGGCCAGCGCACTGCTGACATTCGTCTGGACGGCGCGCGTGTCGTTGGCCGTGATGGTGCCGGTGATCGTTGCGTCACGGTCGCCGTTGACGCGGTTGACGGTCTGCGGGCCGCTGACCTGCCGAATCGTCGCCAGCGTCGACAGAGGGACGACCCCGAACGCCGTCGGAATTGGCAGCGCGGACAGAGTGGCCGCTGTGTCGGCCGTTCCCGGCGGCAGCTGGACGCGCACCAGCATCGTGCCCTGCGGAAGGTTGGCCTGGGCCGCCACCTGGCCATTGATCTGCTGCGCGACGAGTGCCGCCAGCGTCTGGATGTTGAGGCCCGAGGCGGCGAGCTTGTCGGTGGGGACCAGCAGATACTGCGGCTTCGATGCGACCAGGTTCGATTTCAGCTCCGCCAGGCCCGGCACCTTGGCGAGTGCGGCCAGCACGCTGTCGTTGGCGATCTGCAGGGTTGCCGAGTCGCCGGCGCGCACGTCGACCTGCATCTGGCTGCTGCTGGCGTTGGAGCTGTTCTGCGCCTGACCGACCTGGAGCTTGGCAGGTCCGTGGTAGTCGCTTAGCGCATGTTTCACTCCGGCCAGGGCGCCGTCGTACTGCCCGTTCTGGACCAGCACCAGGATCGCGGCCTGGGTGGGATCAGCCGGAACCGTGCCCGGGGGAGCGAATGGATCGCTCTGGCCGCCCACCGTGGCCTGGTAAGCGCTGATACCCGGCGCGCCGGCGATCAGGGCTTCGACCTTCTGAGTCTCAGCGTCTGTGTCGAGGAGCGTTGAGTTCTCGGGCATGGTGATGCTGATGGGGAACGTCGGGCTGGACGATTGGTCGAGCAGGTTGACGCGCAGCAATGGGATCAAGGCCATCGAAGCCGCGAAGAACGCCGCCGCCGCGCCGAGCGTGATGAGCCGGTGGGCGGTGGCCCAGCGGATCGTCGGCACGTAGATCCGCTGCGTCCAGCTCAATCGCAGGCGGCGCTCGACTCCCTCGGCGCGAATCGCGGGAAGCAGGCGCGAGGCGAGCAGCGGCACGACTGTGACCGCCACCACCAACGAGGCCAGCAGGGCGACCACGACGGTGAGCGCGAACGGCCGGAAGAAGCTGCCGGCGATGCCGGTCAGGAATGCGATCGGGAGGAACACGCCGACCGTGGTCAGCGTCGATGAGGAGACCGCGGTGATGATTTCGCGGGCGCCGGTGTACGCGGCGACGATGGGTTTCTCCCCTTCGCTCACATGCCGGCTGATGTTCTCGAGGACGACGATCGAGTCGTCGACCACGCGGCCGATCGCGACCATCATTCCGCCGAGCGTGAGGATGTTGAGCGTGATGCCCTGCCACCAGAGCACGATCAGCGCCACGAGCAGCGACAGCGGGATCGAGATCGCCGCCACCAGCGTCGCCCGCGCGCTGCGAAGAAAAACGAATATGACCAGCACGGCGAAGACGGCTCCGGCCAATCCCTCGCGAAGTATGTCGCCGATGGCCTGAGTGATTGGAGTCGCCTGGTCCTGGATTGGTTCTACATGGATGCCGTTGCCGATCGCCGATTCGATGCCGGGCAGGGCCGCCCGCACCTCGTTGGCCACAGTCACCGTGTTGGCGTTGGGTCCCTTGATGATCCGCAAGCCGATGCTCAACTTGCCGTTGGTGCGCGTGATCGTGTCGGCCGGCACGGAGACGACCTGCACGGTGCCCAGCTGGTCGATCCTCACCGGCGCCGCCGGCTTGCCGGTCTTCGATGCGGCGGCCGCGGGCGTGACCGTGATCTTTCCGATCTGATCAAGGCTCGTCAACGACCCCGCGATCTGCAGCGGGATCGTGGCCGAACCCTGCTTGAGGGAACCGATCGACTGCACGATGCTGGCCTGCTGGAGCGCCGCGGCCACCTGGCCGACGGTCACCGCATAGGTCGCGAGCTTCTTGGGGTCGAGGATGACGTCGACCTCGTCCGTGGGCGCGCCGGTGATCACGACCGACGAGACGCCGGCGAGTCCTTTCAGCTTGGGCAGAGCCTGGGCACGCAGCTGGCCGGCCAGGTCGCCCAGGGGCTCGCCGGCGGAGATGGCGTATTCGAGGATCGGCAGGCTGTTGGTGGAGAAGGTCTGGACGGTCGAAGCTAATGCTTGAGGAGGCAGCAGCCCTCGGATCCTCCCCAGTGCGCTGCTGACGTCTTGTTCGGCCGACTTCAGATCGACGCCGTCCTTGAACAGCACTATCACCAGCGAAGCCCCTTGGCTCGAGGTCGACTGCACAGTGTTCGCCCCGTTCACGCCCTGCATCGCGTTCTCGACGGGCACGCTCACCTGCTGATCGACGATCTCGGGCGAGGCGCCCGGGTACGGTGTGATGACGATCACGGCGGGTACGGAGATGTCAGGCAGAAGGTCCTGCTGGACCTGGGTCGCGGCGAAGATGCCGGTCCCGAACAGCAGCACCACACCGAGCAGAACGACGACTCCGAGCCGTAGCGAGAGACGGGTTACGAAGGCCACGTGACCTAGCCTTCCTGGCCTCGGCAAAGGTTACGGACGAGCAGCAGGCACAGGTGCCGGAGCTGCACGAGCTGGTCGGAGGTGAAACCGTTGGCGACGGCGGCCTGCTTCTCCATGGCGTGACGGCGGATCGCATCGATGCGTTCCACGCCCGAGTCGGTGAGGGCGGCAAGAACCGAACGACGGTCGCCGGCGTCGGGAACCCGCTTGATCAGCCCGTCCCGTTCCAGGACGTCGATGATGTCCGTCATCGTGCGCGGGGTGACGGCCAGGTCATCGGCGAGCGCGCCGAGCGGCAGCCGGTGGTCGGGGCTGTGATGAAGGCGCATGAGCACACGGAGGCGGCTCTCCGAGAGACCGTAGCCGTCGGCAAACTGCTCCATCGAATCGTGAAGTTGCTTGGCCGCCAGTCGCAGAGCTCCCAGGGCCTCGAGAACCTGCGCCGGGGCGCCGCCTTCCATCTCTCTGATGGCGCGGCGCATCGCGGCGTCGTAGAGGAGGCCCGAGCCTTCGGCCTGCAGATCTCCCCACCTGGAAGTAGCGTGGGTCCTCAAAGCAGGTTTACTCATAGTGAGGCGCCACAATAATGCTGGTAGCCGCTGTGGGTCAATACTTTATGCGGATTTTTTGACTTTGCAGCCGAGCTTACGGCGAGGTTGAGCCCAGGTCGGCGAGGCGATGCATGACGGGGGCCGTCGCCGAGTACAGGTCGCTGTACGCCTTGTGATAGCCCTGGTACAGCCGGTTCAGGGCAATATCGGGCTGGTTCACCTCCGGATCGAGCTGCACGAGCGCGGAAGCCTCGAACACATCGGCGTACGCGCCCGCGGCCACGCCGGCCAGCAGGGCCGCGCCAAACGCTGGCCCCTCGTCGATTCGGGTGCGGTGAACCGGGAGGCCGAACACGTCGGCCTGCAGCTGCCGCCACAGATGGCTCCTGGCTCCGCCCCCGGTCGCCCTCACCTCGGTCACCGGCAGCCGCATGCCGGTCATCAGGTCGAGGCAATCCTTGAGGCTGTAGACCACGCCCTCCATCACCGCCCGCGTGAGGTGAGGCAGGGAATGTCTCAGATTGAGGCCAAAGAACGCTCCCCTCGCGTGAGCGTCCATGTGAGGCGTCCTCTCCCCGGTGAGGTACGGCAGGAAAACGAGCCCTTCTGAGCCCGGCGGCGCCTGCGCCGCCAGCTCGGCCATGGCGTCGTAATCCAGGCCGCTGCCGCTGGCGTCGCGCCACCAGCGGAGAGCGCCGCCGGCCGCGAGCGTGACGCCCATCAGGTGGTAGCGGCCCGGGATCGCATGGCAGAACGCGTGAAGCCTTCCTCGAGGATCGATCCGGGCCGTGTCGCTGCTCGCAAAGACGACTCCGCTTGTGCCGATCGACGAGCTGACGATGCCCTCGCGCACGATGCCGTTGCCGATCGCTGCCGCAGCGTTGTCGCCGGCCCCGGCGGCGACCTTGAGTCCGGCCGGCAGTCCGGTCGCAGCCGCGGCCGCATCACTGACAGCTCCGGAAACATCGGGACTTTCGAAGATGGCCGGCAGCCAGCTTCGCGCAATCTCGAGCGCATCGAGGACCTCATCCGACCATGCGCGCCCGCGAAGGTCCAGCAGCAGAGTGCCGGAAGCGTCAGACACGTCGGTGGCGTATTCGCCGGTGAGCCGGAGGCGGATGTAGTCCTTGGGCAGGAGGACGCGGCGCACTTTGGCGTAGGCCTCGGGCTCGTCCTCGCGAAGCCACAGGATCTTCGGCGCTTGAAAACCCGTGATCGCGGGATTGCCTGTGATGGCGACCAATCGCTTGGCGCCGACCTTCTTGGTGATGGCCTCGCATTGGGCCGCCGTCCGCTGATCGCTCCACAGGATTGCCGGCCGGATGACCCGATCACTCTTGTCGAGGAACACGGAGCCGTGCATCTGCCCCGTGAGCCCGAGGCCCAGCGGCGGGTCGCGAAGCTGGGAGACGACGCCGTTGAGCACGGCCTGGCTCGCGTCCCACCACGATTCGGGATCCTGCTCTGTCCATCCCGGCCGCGGCGTCATGAGCGGGTATTCCTCGGAGGCCGCGGCGAGCACGTTGCCGCCAAGGTCGATCGCGACGGCTCGCGCCCCGCTCGTGCCGACGTCGAGCCCGATCAGAGAACCGAGCTGCTTTTTCGTAGTCAGCCGGCGATCAGCCGGTATCGATGCTCCGGGCGGCCGGGGCTCCCGTAGCGCATCGTGAGCTCCGCCTTGCCCAGCTGGCAGAGGTGATCGAGGTAGCGCCGGGCGGTGACCCGGCTCACGCCAGCGACGTCCGCGACCGCCGCCGCCGCCAGCCCCGATCGCGACTGCCGCAGCGCTTGCGCGATCAGGTCAAGGGTCGTGTCGGACAGGCCCTTGGGAAGCGGCTCGTTGCTCGCCGACCGCAGGGCGCCGAAGATCCGGTCGACATCGCGCTGCTCTGCCTGCGCCAGCCGCACCATCCTCTCGCGCGCGCCGGCGTAGGAAAGGAGCTTCTCTTCGAACGTGGCAAAGAGGAAGGGCTTGATCAGGTAATGGACGACGCCGCCGCGCATGGCGGCGCGGAGACTCTCCACCTCGCGAGCGGCGGTGATGGAGATCACGTCGACGGGCCGCTCGTCCTCGCGCATTCGCTGAAGCACATCGAGCCCTGACATGTCCGGCAGGTAGATGTCGAGCAGGACGAGGTCCGGCCGCAGCCGTTCCACCGACTCGAGCGCCTCCGCGCCGGTGTGTGCCTGGCCGGCCACGGCAAATCCGTTGACCCTCTGGACATACGCGCAGTGCAGCTCGGCGACGCGGAAGTCATCGTCGACGACCAGGGTCTCGATCATGGCTTGGCCGCGACCCGCAGCGGCAGGCGCACCGTGAAGATCGCGCCCCCGTCGTTGACAACGGTGACATCGCCGCCATGGCGGCGCGCGACCTGACGGACGAGGGCGAGCCCGAACCCGCGCCGCTTTCGTCCCGGGGCCGACTTGGTGCTGAAGCCTTCCTGGAAGATCTGGCCGTCGACGCCATCCGGAATGCCGGGTCCGGAATCGTGGACCCGGATCACAAGCTGGTCGGCTTGCTCCGTCACCGATACGCTCACCCACCGATCGCCGGTCGACGCCGAAGCCGCGTCCAGCCCGTTGTCGATGAGGTTGCCGAGCAGCGTGATGAGGTCTTCGCTGTCGAGCGAGCTGCGCGTCATGACGGTGTCGTCGCTGACTCGAAGCTCTATCCCTCGCTCCGATGCGACCGCGGCTTTCGCCAGCAAGAGCGCGCCCAGCACCGGGTCACCGACACGGTCGAGCAGCGCCTCTGTCAGCTCCTGGTGCAGCCCGGAAGTCTGGGCGATGAGCTTCATCGCGTCCTCGCCTCGGCCCAGCTGGACCAGGCCCGCGATCGTGTGCAGCCGATTCGCGAACTCGTGTGCCTGCGCCCGAAGCGCTTCGGTCAGGCTCTCGACGCCCATTCCACGCGACAGGCCCGTGAGCTCCGTGGTGTCGCGCAGGGTGGCCACATGGCCGATCTCGTGTCCTCTTACGCTGATGGCGCGGCGGCTGGCCACGAGCACGCGGTCGCCGGCGAGCAGCACCTCGTCCTCGTCCTTGAGACCACCGGTGAGGAATCTCTGGAGCCGGCCCTGCGGCAGAACCTGCGAAACCTTGCGGCCGACGCAATCAGCGGGTAGCGACAGCAGGCGGCGCGCCTCGTCGTTGGCCAGCGTGATCGTGTTGTCACGGTCGGTGGCGATCGCCCCCTCGTGGATGCCCTGCAGGCTCGCTTCCCTCTCCTCCAGCAGGCCGGCGATCTCATAGGGCTCGAGACCGAACGTCTGCCGCTTCAGGCGCGACGAGAGCAACAGCGATCCGGCCACGCCCAGCGCGAGAGCAATCAAGAGCGTCACCGCGAAGCCCGGGAGCTGATGTGTGAGCTGCTGCCATACCGTCGTTTCGAGGAAGCCCACCGAGACCATGCCGATGACCTGGCCGTTGTCGAAGATCGGTGCCTTGCCTCGGGCGGACACGCCCAACGTCCCCCGCTGGACGCCGACCCATGTATTGCCGGCGAGCACGGTGCTCGGATCCTCGTCCACCGGCTTGCCGATCATCGCCGGGTTCGGATGCGAAAAACGGATGCCTCGCCGGTCGGTCACCACCACGTACCTGGCGCCGGTCGAGCTGCGCGTGTCCTCGGCGGTCTTCTGGATGAGGCCGGTTGGATCGCCGGCGAGCAGCGCTTGCTGCACGGCACCGTCGGACGCCACCGTCTGGGCGATGGCCAACGACCGCTGCTCGTACTGACGGTCGAGCTCCTGGCTCGCCTGCCAGACGGCGGCCGCGGCGCCCATCACCGCGGACAGCACGATGATCGCGACCTGGTAAACCAGGATCTGGTAGGCGAGCGGAAGGCGGTTCTTCACCGAGGACCGCCTTGGATGGTAGGCCCTGAACAGGCCTCCGCGCAGCGACCAAAACGACCAAAACGCCCACAACGACCGGATGGATTGTGCTCGGTGCCGGGGCCACCCAGAGTCGGAGGTGGATGTCTTCCGCAATCGAGCTTCGTGGCGTCACGAAGCGATTCCTGACCCCATCCGGCGGCGTCTACACCGCGCTGCACGATCTCGACCTGGCCGTCGCGCCCGGGGAGTTCTGCGCTGTGGTCGGACCCACCGGCTGCGGCAAGTCCACGACGCTCGCCCTGATCTCGGGGCTCGAGCCTGCCAGCGAAGGTCGCGTCGAGGTGTTCGGCAAGCCGGTGGCAGGCATCGCGGGCGGGATCGGCTACATGTTTCAGACCGACGCCGTGTTCCCGTGGAAAACGGTGCTCGAGAACGTGGCGGCCGGGCCCCGCTATCACGGGACCTCGACGCGAGATGCCCGCGCCGCCGCCCACGAATGGATAGCACGTGTCGGGCTGGCCGGCTTCGAGGACCGCTATCCGTACCAGCTTTCCGGCGGCATGCGTAAGCGCGTGGCGCTGGCCCAGAGCCTTATCAACGGCCCCCGCATCCTCCTGATGGACGAGCCCTTCAGCGCCCTCGACGTCCAGACGCGATCTCTCATGGAGAACGAGCTGCTCGGCCTGTGGTCGTCGACATCCGCCTCCGTTGTCTTCGTCACGCACGACCTGGAGGAGGCGATCTCGATGAGCGACCGCGTATTCGTGATCACGGCCGCGCCGGGCACCGTGAAGAGCAACTACAAGGTGGACCTGCCTCGGCCGCGCAACGTGGCCGAGATCAGGTTTCAGCCGCGATTCACCGAGATCTACGAAGAGATCTGGAAAGACCTTCGCGACGAAGTCCTCGTGAGCTATGAACGCCAGAAGCGCAGCGGCGCGGCTTAGGGCGCCCCTGATGGCACCAGTCGAGCCTCAGGCGCCGGCCGGGGCAACCCTCCTCGCGAGGCGAGTCCGCAGCGTTCGGCGGAGGCGCCTTCTCGTATTGGGGCTGCAGGTGCTGGTCGCTGTCGTCTGGCTCGGCAGCTGGCAGCTGACCACGCAGCTCGGCCTGGTCGACAAGTTCTTCTTCGCGCAGCCGTCGGAGATCGCTCAAAAGCTCTGGGTCTGGATCACCGAGGGGACCGAGCTCGGGCCGCTGTGGGACCAGGTCCTGACCACGATGGAGGAGACCTTCGGCGGCTTCGTCGTCGGCTCCCTCCTGGGCATCGTCCTGGGCGTGGCGCTCGGCCGCATCCGCCTGTTGTCGGATGTGCTGTCGCCCTACATCAAGGGGGCGAACGCCATCCCGCGCGTGGTCGTCGGCGCGCTGTTCGCGATCTCGTTGGGGCTCGACATCAAGTCCAAGATCGCGACCGCCGCCATCCTCGTCTTCTTCGTCGTCTTCTTCAACGCGTTTCAAGGCGTGCGCGAGGTTGACCGCAACCTGATCGCCAACGCTCGCATCCTCGGCGCCGGGAACCGGCAGCTGACCACCGAGATCATCGTGCCGTCGGCACTCTCCTGGATTCTTGCGAGCCTGCACACCAGCTTCGGACTCGCGCTGGTCGGCGCTGTGGTGGGCGAGCTGTTCGGCGCCACGTCAGGCGTCGGTGAGCTGATCTACAGCGCCAAGAACAACTTCGATGCCAACGGCGTGTTCGCCGGGATGGCGCTGCTGGCTGCCATTGCGCTGGTGGCAGAGGCCTTGATCACAGCGCTGGAGAACCGTCTTGTTCGGTGGCGACCGCAGGTCAGCACCGAGACGAGGATTTGAAAGAAGGAGTGTCGTCTATGCGAATGGATCTTCGACGGCTGTGTTTAGCAATTGGAGGAGTTGCGCTCCTCGCCGCATGTGGCTCGGCGCCGTCAACCGGCAGCGGTGGCGTGCAGACGGTCTCGCTCAAGATCATCGTCGGAGGTCTCAGCAAGCAGATCTACCTCCCGAACATGCTCGCCAAGCAGCTGGGGTACTTCACCGACCAGCACCTGGATGTGACGCTGATCGATGAAGGCTCCGGGCAGGCGTCTGAGGATGAGGTCCTGGCCGGCAACGTCGACGCCGGCTCGGGCGCATACGTGCACCCGATGGTGCTCAACGCCGCCGGCAAGAAGATCGAGACCATCTGCCAGTTCGGCATCGCGCCGGGCGAGGCGGAGGTGATCGACGCCAGGAAGGCCGGTTCGATTCAGTCGCCGAACGATCTCAAGGGCAAGAACCTCGGCGTCACCGAGCTCGGCTCAGGCACCCACACCCTGACGCTCGCGATCCTCGGCAAAGCGGGCATCGACCCGACCAAGGAGCACTTCATCGCCGTCGGCGCCGGCGACACGTTCATCGCCGCCATCGACCACCAGACAATCGACGGCGGAATGACGACCGAGCCCACGATCTCGCGCCTCACCTCATCGGGCAAGGGCAAGGTGCTCGTCGACCTTCGCACCCCTGACTCGACGCGGGCCGCGCTGGGCGGCGACTATCCGTTCATCGGCATCTTCGTCAAGAACGACTGGGCCAACAGCCACAAGGACGTTGCCCAGCGGCTGGTCAACGCCTACGTCAAGACGTTGAAGTTCATCCACTCACACACCGCGGCCGAGATCGCCGCCAAGATGCCGGCCGACTACTACGCCGGCAACAAGGATCTGTACATCACCGCTTTGCAGAACCAGCTCTCGATCTTTGGGACAGACTGCAAGATGCCGGCGGGCGGTCCCGAGACCGTGATGAAGATCCAGCAGAACTATGTGCCCAGCTTCAAGGGCAAGACGTCAAACCTCAGCGAGACATACACCAACCAGTTCGCCGACGCGGCGAGCTGACAATCAGCGGTTTGTGAAAATAGGGACCGGGCATCGGCGCTCGGTCCCTTCCTTCTATGTTGCGATGTCCTTGCGCATGAAGCGGAGCGACGCGAGCGCCAGGGCGACGGCGCTGGCGGCTATCACGACCACAGTGTCGAAGACCGGCAGCCCATGCAGCAGCGGCGTGCCGTAGTAATAGAAGGCGGACAGCCGCAGCGCTGCGTCCGGCCACTGCAGACCCGGCCCGATGAAGCTGATGAAGAACCAGATCACCAGCAGAAAGCTCAGGAGTCCAGTCTCCACCGCCGCGCGCAGCCAGCCCGATAGCAGGTAGCCGATCGCGGCCACGAGCAGCCCGAGTGGAACCATGGAGAGGGTGGCCGCGGCCACGTTCCCCGAATCGAGCGCCAGGCCGGTGGCCGAAGCGACCACCACCGTGACGACCAGGGTCACCACCGAGATGACCACCGTCGCCGTGCTCAGCGCGGCAAACCTGCCGAGCAGCACCTGCAAGCGCGGCTGGGGTGTGGAAAGGAGCACCTCCAGGCGCCCGTCGTCCTCGTCGGCGGACCAGCGGTTGGCCTGGGTGACGGCAAAGGCCATCAACAGCACCGGCATGAAGATGAACAGCGCGCTCAGGACGGTGGCGTTGGTCGTCGCGGCGGCCCCTCCCCCGAGGTTTAGGAAATCGCGCATCACAGGCGAGCCCTCCATGATCGTCCTCAGCTTGGACGCCGTCTGCTCGTCGACGATGACCATCCAACCAGCGAATCCAGCGATGGCCAGCGTCCACCAGGCCGTGGGCGCTGCCGCCATCGCCAGGCTGCGCGCGTAGACGGAGCGCAGCGACCAGGCTCCCTGGACGATCGCGCGCCGGGGCCGGGAGCTTCCCCGACTGAACTGCAGAAAACGGGGTCCCGCCACGATGCCACCGATGTCGCGACGTGGGAAGAGCCACACCGCCGCTCCGCTCAAGATGACGGACAGAGCCAGCAGGACGACCATGGCGCCGAGGTTGGCACTGTAGCCGGCGATCAGCGGCTTGCTCAGGTTGAAGTAGTAGACGGGAGAGAGCTGGCTCAGCCACAGGGTGTTGGGGACGACCCGATGGACCATGTCGAGCACGATGAACACGAGCAGCAGGCCCGCAGTCACGCCGGCCGCCGTGCGGCGCTCTTGCGTGAACTGCGAGACCAGGAGCGCGATGGCTCCGAAGACTGCTGCAATCAGGGCGATGTTCAGTCCAAACAAGATCGCCGCCACAAGGCTGATGTCGGTGCTCACCTTGGCGCCGCCGGCGAACGTGAGAAATCCGATGAGCAGCCCCATGGCCAACAGGGCCGTCCATACAGCGGCGACCTTCTCCAGCGCCACCCGAGCACGGTCGCGAGGCAGCGAGAGAAGAACGTCCATCGCGCCCTTGTCCTCCTCCCCACGCAGCATCGCGGACTCCGCGAGGATCGGCCAGATCGCCACCACCAGGAGGGTGAGCCCGTACTTCCACGTTGCGTAACCACCCGCGGTGTCGATCTTGATCGGCTCCGAAAACCATGCGAATGACGGGCCGAGGGCGACGACCGCGGCGCGCGCCTCGGGTGTCCCGAGCACCGAGGGAAGGGCGGCGAGGACCAGGGCCATCAGGGCTCCCAAGCCCAGGCCCCAGCCCAGGATCGGCACGCGGAAGCCGCGCAGCGTCTTGAGGTAGATGCTGCTAAACCACACCGGCGGCCTCCCTGGGCTTCGGCTCGTCGCCCTCGTAGAAGCGAAGGAAGACGTCCTCGAGGCTCGGCTCGTAGCTGGTCAGGGAGACGACCGGATACTGCGCAGCGGCCTTGATCACCGCGTCGGCCGCGCCCTGCATCGCAAGGCGGACGGCCGAGCCGTTGTTCAGCGTCTCCACCTCGACGACCCCGTCGAGCTTCTCGAACGCTCCCGCTGGCACCGGGTGTGCGAACGAGATCGTGATCTCGTAGCGCTTGATGTCCTTGAGGTCGGCGATGTCGCCCACCTTGACGAGACTGCCCTCGCGGATGATGCCAACACGGGTGCAGGTCTTCTCGACCTCGCTCAAGACGTGCGAAGAAAGAAAGACGGTGCGCCCCTCGTCTCGCGCGTCGAACACCATGCCATCGAACTCCTGCTGGTTGAGCGGGTCCAGGCCGCTCGTCGGCTCATCGAGGATCAACAGGCGCGGGCGATGCATGAAGGCCTGGATCAGCACCACCTTTCGCTTGTTGCCGGTGGAGTACTGGCGGAACTTTCGGTTCGGGTCGAGGTCCAGCCGCTTGATCAGCTGCTTCAGGTAGGCCTTATCGACGCCACCGCGGAGGTGCCCGAAGTACTCGAGGATCTGCCCGCCGGTCAGATTGGGGTCGAGCGAGGGCTCGCCCGGCACATAACCGATGAGCCGCTTGATCTCGACAGACTGCTGCCAGCAGTCG
>Ga0209802_1002333_pt1 | contig 13327 bp, 10 predicted proteins | sample GraSoiAngelo_129_FD_185886 | JGI IMG/M metagenome (GOLD analysis project Ga0209802, IMG submission 185886) | Grasslands soil microbial communities from the Angelo Coastal Reserve, California, USA - 14_0927_12_40cm (SPAdes) (version 2) | ecosystem: Environmental > Terrestrial > Soil > Grasslands ... | reverse complement strand
CACCTGGAGGGCGCCGACCTTCGACAGCTGCGCGATGACGTCCTCAGTGATCCCGTCCGCGAAATACTCATTCTCCGGGTCCGCGCTCAGGTTCAGGAACGGCAGCACCGCGACGGACCGGGGCCGCGGCGGCACCGCCCAGGGGGTGGCGAGCGCCTCGGCAAACGCGCCGGCGGAGGCAAACCGGTCGGCAGGGACCCTGGCGAGCGCTCGCATGAGGGTCTGCTCGACGCCCGCTGGTACCGCGTCCCGGAGGCGGCGCACGGCGGGCACCGGATCGGTCAGTCGCTTGGCGATCACGGCCTGCGCCGTGGGTCCCGTGTAGGGCGGCTCGCCGGCCAGCATCTCATACAGCACGCACCCGAGGCTGTAGACGTCGCTGCGAGCGTGAAGCTCCCGCTCGCCCAGCGCCTGCTCCGGACTCATGTACTCGGGCGTCCCCACGACGAGCCCCGTCTCGGTCAGCCGCTCGCCCACGGCGGCGCTGACCGCGAGGGCGATGCCGAAGTCCGCGACCATCGCCTCGCCTTCGTACAGCAGGATGTTCTCCGGTTTGACGTCCCGATGGATCACGCCCTGGTCGTGCGCGTGGCCGAGGGCCGAGGCGACCTGCCGCGTGATGCGGAGGGCTTCGTCAATCGGGAGCTGCCGCTCGCGCTCGAGCTTGTGACGCAGCGATTCGCCTTTGACGTACGGCATGACGTAGAAGAGGAGCCCATCGGCCTCGCCGGAGTCATACAGCGCCAGGATGTGGGGATGGTTCAGCTTGGCGGCGATCTCGACCTCGCGAAGAAACCGATCGGGCCCGAGGACCGACGCCAGCTCGGGCCGCAGCACCTTGACCGCCACCGTGCGGTGGTATTTCAAGTCCTCCGCGACATAGACCGTCGCCATGCCGCCGCTTCCGAGCTCCCGCTCGATGGCGTAGCGGCCGGCAAGGGCGGCGTCGAGGCGCTCGCGGGGGTTCCGCAACGCGGCGCGCCCGGCCTTAGGAGCGGGGTACGGGGTGGTCTGTGAGCACGGGCAGGAAGGGCACCCAGGGGCCGACCTCATCCCGATACTGTTTGGCCATCACCCGTGCGGTCTGAGCGAGGTGCCCTAAGTCGTGTACCACCCAGGCCGCGAGCAGCTGGCGCAGCGTCACGCGCCCGAGGCTCGGGTGCTCACCGGGCAGCTCGAGCTCTCGCGCGGTCAGCCTCCAGGAGCGGAGAAGCTCAAGATTCGCGCCGCGCAACTGGGCGAATTCGGCGAGCAGCGACTCCAAGGAACGGCCCGCGTTGCGCGTCCGGTGGCGGAATCGATCGTACGGCTGGAAGCGGAGATCGGGTCCTCTCGCGAGAATGATCCGCGCCCGCGGAATCCAGTCGGTCTCCTCACCGTCGATCAGGTGTCCCACGACATCGAACGGACTGAACGTTTCGGGGCCTTCCGTGCCCCGGACCCACGGCTCGCCCAGGGCGTCGAGCAGCGCGCGGAGCGTGGCGGGTGAACGCCGCAGCAGCTCTATCGACAGATCGAGATCGAATTCCATGATCGTGATGGGGGCTTCATCTCCAGGGGCTTCAGGACCGCCTCTATCGGTTCAGCGAAGACAGCGCTAACAGAAAGCACAGGAACGAGATCACGTCGAGCGGCTCTCTGAACCAAGTCCAAAAGGTCCAACGCGCGACTCTCGCTTACAACTCTCTGGATGGAGGGAAGTGGTGGTCATGGATTCCGATACTCCCCCCACGCCCCCCGCAACACATCGCTGATCTCGCCCACGGTCGCCCGCGCCCGCACCGCGTCGAGGATCGGCTCCATCAACGGCGCCGCGGCATCCCGGGCCGCCGCCGCGAGCGCCGCCAAAGCCTGCTGCACGAGCTTCGCCTGGCGCGCGCGCCGCGCCGCGACAAGCCGCGCCCGCTGCTCCGCCGCCAAGGCGGTGTAGTCGGGCGCCGGGACCGACTGCACAGGCTCCTCCACCAGATACTCGTTCACGCCCACCACTACCCGCTCCCCCGACTCGATCGCGCGCTGCTGGTCGTAGGCGCTCCTCGCGATCGCGTCCTGAAAGAAGGCGCGCTCGATCGCCCGCGCCGCGCCACCTTGCGACTCGATCTCGTCCACGAGGCGCCGCGCCTCACGCTCCACCTCGTCCGTCAAGGCCTCCACGTACCAGCTCCCGCCCACCGGATCCACCACCTCCGGCAGCCCCGTCTCGTGCGCCAACACCTGCTGGGTCCGCAACGCCAGCGTGGCGCTCGGCGCCGTCGGCAGCGCCAACGCCTCGTCATAGGCGTTGGTGTGCAGCGACTGCGTCCCGCCCAACACGGCCGCCAACGCCTGGACGGCCACCCGCACGACGTTGTTGAGGGGCTGCTGCGCCGTGAGCGTCGCCCCGCCCGTCTGCGTGTGGAACCGCAGCCGGCACGCCACGTCGCTCGCGGCGAACTTCTCCTTCATGAGCCGCGCCCACAGCCGTCGCGCCGCACGGAACTTCGCGACCTCCTCGAACAGATCGGTATAGCCCGCGAAAAAGAACGAGAGCCGCGGCGCGAGGTCATTCACGTCCAACCCGATCGCCCTGGCGCGGCGCACGTACTCGAGCCCGTTCGCAAACGTGAAGCCGAGCTCCTGGGCCGCCGTCGCCCCCGCCTCCCGCATGTGATAGCCCGAGATCGAAATGGGATTGAAGCTCATCCCCACGGCCGAGACGAACCGGAACACGTCGGTCACCAGCCGCAGCGACGGCTCGAGCGGATAGATGTACGTGCCCCGCGCGATGAACTCCTTCAGGATGTCGTTCTGCAGCGTCCCGTCGAGCCGGCGCCGCTCCACGCCCTGCTCCTCCCCCACGACCACGTACATCGCGAGCAGGATCGGCGCGGTGGCGTTGATGGTCATCGAGGTGGAGACCTTGTCGAGCGGGATCTCGTGGAACAGCCGCTCCAGGTCGTCCACGGTGTCGATCGCGACGCCCGCACGCCCCACCTCCCCCTCCGCCATCGCATGGTCCGAGTCGTACCCCATCTGGGTCGGGAGATCGAACGCCACGGACAGCCCCGTCTGCCCCGCAGCCAAGAGGTGGCGGAAGCGGGCGTTCGTCTGCTCGGCAGTGCCGAAGCCCGCGTACTGGCGCATCGTCCACAGCCGGCCCCGATACATGGTGGCATAAGGACCGCGCGTGTACGGGAACGCCCCGGGCGCACCCTGGTCGCGCCCCGGGTCGCCCGCCCAGTCCTCCGGTCCGTACACGGGCCTGCGCGCGCTCACTTCTGCGCCACCGCCTCGGCCGCGAGGATGCGCGCCGCGAACGCGACGTCGTCCTTGCTGCCGATCACGAGCGGCGTCTTCTGGTGCAGCTTCTCGGGGCTGATGTCGAGGATGGAACGGCACCCGTCCGTCGCCCGGCCCCCGGCCTGCTCCACCACGAGCGCGAGCGGCGCCGCTTCGTACAGGAGCCGCAGCTTGCCGTGGGGGTTCTTCGTGTCGGCGGGATAGAGGAAGATGCCGCCCGAGATGAGGTTGCGGTGGAAATCCGCGACCAGCGACCCGATGTAGCGGGCGTTCTTGGGCTGGATCCTCCCCTCGCCGTTCTTGAAGGCCGCGACGACCCGCTGCACCGGGGGGGTCCAGCGATTCCAGTTGCTCTCGTTCACGCTGTAGTACTTCCCCACGGCGGGGGTCGTGATGTCGGGATGCGACAGCAGGAACTCGCCGATCGTGGGGTCGAGGGTGAAGCCGTGCACCCCCTGCCCCGTCGTGTACACGAGCATCGTGCTCGAGCCGTAGAGGATGTAGCCCGCGGCGATCTGCTTCTTCCCTGCCTGGAGACAGTCGGCGACGCCCGCCGGGCCGTTCTTCCTGGTCACGCGACGATGGATCGAGAAGATCGTGCCGATCGAGACGTTGACGTCGATGTTGGCGGAGCCGTCGAGGGGGTCGTACAACACGACGTACTTGCCGGCGGGCTTCCCGGGCGGGACGGGGACGGGCTCCTCATCCTCCTCCGACGCCGTCACGCACACCCGCCCCGTGTGCTGGATGCTGTGGCGCACGGTCTCGTTGGCGAAGAGATCGAGCTTCTGCTGCAGGTCGCCGGAGACGTTCACCGCGCCCGCCGTGCCGAGGATGTCGGTGAGCCCGGCGCGGCGCACGTGGCGGGAGATGATCTTCGCGGCGAGGCAGAGGTCGTACAGCAGGTTCGACAGCTCCCCCGTCGCCTCCGGGTGGAGCCGCTCCTGCTCCATGATGAAGCGCTCAATCGTGATGACTTCGGACCCGTCCACCGTGGCCGTCCGTGGAGAAGGTGATGGTGCCGCGCTCGTCGGTCCGCAGAATCGCGACGCCGTGCCGCGCCAGCCGCGCCAGCACCTCCGGCGCCGGATGGCCGTAATGGTTGCGCCGCCCCACGCTGATCACGGCCTCGCGCGGGCCGAGCTCCGTCAGCCAGGCGTCCGACGTGGCGGAGCGCGAGCCGTGGTGCCCCACCTTCAGCAGCTCCACCGCCCCCACCCGGCCCGCGAGCCGCGCCTCGACGGGAAGCCCCGCGTCCGCCTGGAGCAACAGCCGCACCGCGCCGTAGGTCACGCGCAGCACGACGCCGTGCTCGTTCACGTCGAGCGGCAGGGCGAGGAGTGCGGCGTCCGGGCTCAGCACCTCGAGCGTCACGCCGTCCAGCTCGATCCGGTCCCCCGCCCGGGCGGGATGATACCGCGACCCCGCCGCCTCGACCTCGCCCAGGAACTCGAGGTACAGCGGACGGCCCAGCGGTTCTCCCGGCTCGAGCACCACGTCCGGCCGGAACGTGCGCACCACCGCCGGCAACCCGCCCAGGTGATCCGCGTCGCCGTGCGTCGCCACGACCAGCGCGAGCCGGCTCGCGCCGCGCCGCCTGAGAAACGGGATCACCACCCGGCGGCCCGCGTCGCTCTCGGGCGTCCGCGGGCCGCCGTCCACCACCACCCAGCGCCCCGCCGGCGTGCGCAGCGCCGCGGCGTCGCCCTGCCCGACGTCCAGGAAATGTACGGTCAAACAACGACAGGCGTCGAGAGAGACGCCGTCGAGCGGCACGGCGTCGAGGAACGATGTCCAGCAGAAGAGCGTCAAGACGAAGGCGCAGCGGGCTGCCATGAGCCAGCGGCGGCGGGGCGAGTTCCACAGCCACCACGCGGCCGAGGCGACGCCCGTCCAGACGAGCGCGGCGCGCCACCCCGCGATCATGATCACGTGGCCGCCGGGGACCGAAGCGGCGAGCCGCGCGACGGCGTCGAGCAGGGCGAGGCCGAGCCCCGCGCCCGCGGCGAGGAGATGGGCGAGGGCCGTAGCGATCCACGAGAGCGGGAGCGCCATCGCGAGCCCGGGCACCGCGACCGCGGCGAGCGGGATCGCGACGAGGTTCGCGACGACGCCGATCGGCGCGACCGTGCCGAAGGCGAACGCGGTGACCGGTGCGGTGACGAGCGTCGCCGCGGCGGTGGGGGCGACGAGCCGCAGCGCGCGCGGGGAGCGCGCCATCGCCCGGTCGGCCCAGATCACCGCCCCGATCGCCGCGACCGAGAGCCAGGCACCGACCGCGTGCAGTGCCCACGGATCGGCGAGCAGCACGACGAGGGCGGAGAGCGCAATCACCCCGCGCGGGGCGGCGACGCGCTGGCGCAGCCGGGCGACCTGATCGGCCACGAGCATGATGGCCGCCCGCGTGGCCGGCGCCGGAAACCCGAGCAGCCACAGGTAGGCGACGAGCAGCGACGCCGCGGCGCCCGCACGGGCGCCGGGGGACAGGCCGAGCCTGCGGAGGATCAGGGCGAGCCAGGCCGCGAGAAAACCGACGTGCAGGCCTGAAATGGAGAGGATGTGCGCGAGCCCCGAGCGGGCGTAGCGCTCCCGCACGTCGGGATCGAGCGCCGCGTTGGGCGCGAACACGAGCGCCGCAACGAGCGGGGCCCGGGCGCCGAACAACTCCGTCGTTCGTCGCGCGAGCCGGTCGCGCAGCGCGCCCCGCCCCTGCGCTTCCCCATCGAGCTGGCGGACGCGCCGCGCGACGAGCACGCCGCGACGGGCGTCGCCGATCCAGCGCCCCGCCACGAGCCACAGCGTCCCACCGCGCGCGGGATAGGACGCCGGCCAGCGAATGCTCAGCGCCCCGCCACAACGCCCGCTCTCGACCCGCGCCTCGACCAGCCCGCCGTCCGCCGGAGCCGGATCCGCGAGCCGGACCGCGACGGCTCGCACCCTTCCCCGTTCCCCGGCCGCATCCCCGGCCTTTCCCCCCGCCGTCCACCGTCCCGCGCACGTCGCGTCCTGCTCCCGCACCGCTGCGGCGCCCCACAGCAACCCCGCCACGCCCATCAACCCGATCGCCGCACCGACCGGCGCCTGGCGCGCGACCGAGAGCGCGACGATCAGCACGCTCGCCCCCACGGCCCACATCCCCGCGCCCCACGCCCCCAAAGAGCCGAGGCCGGCCCAGAGGCCGGCCCCGAACGCAACGCTGATCCACACGAGGGGCGGCCGCATCGCCGCCTCAGCCTGCTACACGAGCTGCACCGGCTTCGCACCGCAGCGCGGAGCCAGCCCGACCTTGCTGAGCCCCTCCAGCAGCACCACGTCGAGCTTGGCACGCTCCTGGTCGCTCGTGAGCGACAGCTCCGTGAGCACCTCGCCCTGGTGCGTCGAGACGTAATGCGGCGACAGGCGGTTCAGCGCGTACACCAGCACGTCGCCCCGGCACATGTCGCACCCGCAGAACCGCGGGAACCGCCGGCGCAGCTCCTCGTACTCGCGTTGCACCACTTCGAATGTGACGTTCCTTACCCCACGACGGCGAGCTCCTGTGCCACGGGCCAGGAGGTGAACGTCGAGCCCGTGGTGCCCGTGAGCCGCACGCGCCGGTAGGTACCGATCCACTCGTCGGGGCCGTCGAGCAGGGCGACTTTGTTGCCGCGCGTGCGGGCCTGGAGCAGCCCGCCCCGCTTGGCTTTCCCCTCCACCAGCACCTCGTGCGTCGTGCCGACGAGCGCCACGTTCTTCGCGCGCGCCACCCGGCGCACCACGGCGATGAGCCGCTCGAGCCGCTCCCCCGCCACCGCCTCGGGCACGCGGTCCTTGAGCTTGACGGCCGGAGTGCCGTCGCGCAGCGAGTACTTGAAGGTGTAGGCGTCGTCGAACCGGACCTCACGGACGAGCGAGACCGTCTCCTCGAAGTCCTGCTCCGTCTCTCCGGGGAAGCCGACGATGATGTCCGTCGTGAGCGCGATCCCGGGGACGGCGTGCCGCAGCGCGGCCGCCACCTCGAGGTAGCGCTCCCGCGTGTAGCGGCGCAGCATCCGCCGGAGCACGCGGTTCGACCCGCTCTGCACGGGGAGGTGCACGTGCTCGCACACCGGCGGCGTCTGCGCCATGGCGGCGAGCACGCGCTCGCTGAAGTCCGTGGGATAGGGCGACGTGAACCGCAGGCGGCGCATCCCGGCCACGCCGCCCACGGCGCGCAGCAGGTCCGCGAAGTCGTGCTCGCCGTCGTGGTAGCTGTTGACCGTCTGGCCAAGGAGCGTCACCTCCGTGGTGCCGCGCGCGACGAGACCCTCCACCTCGCGCACCACGTCGGCCAACTTGCGACTCCGCTCCGGGCCGCGCGTCATCGGAACGATGCAGAACGTGCACCGATAATCGCAGCCGCGCTGCACGGTGACGAACGCGGAGGCCCCCCCGCCGCCCCCCGCGGCCTCCCGCGCCGCCGGCACGTCCTCGTAGTGCTCCCACGGCTGGAACCGCACGTCGGCCGCGCGCTCCCCCTGCCGCGCCCGGGCGATCAGCTCGGGTAGGCCGCGGTAGCCGTCGGGACCGATGACGAGGTCCACCTGGGGGACCTGCTCGAGCAGCGCCGGGCCCAAGCGCTGCGCCATGCAACCCACGACGCCCAGCACGCCCCCCGCCCGCTTGAACCCCTTGAGCACCCCCATCCGCCCGAGCACCCGCTGCTCGGCGTGGTCCCGCACGGCGCAGGTGTTGACGAGCAACACGTCCGCCTCCGCCGGGTCGTCGGTGCGCACGTAACCCTGCGCGCGGAGAAGCCCGAGCACGAGCGCGGAGTCGGACACGTTCATCTGGCAGCCGTAGGTCTCGATGTAGATGCGCGGCATGGCTAGTCCACCGTCACCTCGCAGCGGGGACGCCCGTTCCAGCGGTCGACAGGAAGATAGACCGAGAGGTAGTCCTCCGTCACGACCTCCACCCGGCCCGCCGCACGGCCGCTCACCACGCCGTCCGCGCGCCGGCCCCGCTGCGCCTCCCGGTACGCCAGCGCCTTGCGCTCCCCCAGCTCCCGCAGCTCGCGCGCGCGCGCGGCCACGACCTGGGGCGCGACCTGCCCAGCCAGCCGCGCCGCGGGGGCGCCGGGCCGCACGCTGAACGGGAACACGTGGAGATAGGTGAAGGGTAGCGCCTCGACGAGCGCGCGCGTCGCCGCGTGATCCGCATCCGTCTCGCCTGCGAAGCCCGCGATGATATCGGCGCCGAGTCCGAAGACGGGGAGCCGCGCGGCGAGCCACTCGATGCGCGCGCGGTAGGAGTCGGCGGTGTACCAGTGGCGCCCCATGCGCTTGAGGAGGCGGTTCGAGCCCGACTGCAACGGCGCGTGCAGGTGCGCCGCGAGGTTCTTCGGCGCCTCGATCAGCAGGCGGGCGATCGTGTCGTCCACTTCCGTCGCTTCGATGGACGAGAGCCGGAAGCGCACCTCGGGCACGCCGTCGATCAAGGCCTCCAGGAGGCCGCCCAGCAACCGCGCGGTACCGCTCCCCGCTCCCTGCTCCCGGCCGTAGCTACCGATGTGCACCCCCGTCAGCACGATCTCCGCATGATGCCCTGCCAGCGCCTGCGCCTCGCGGAGCAGCGCGGGTATCGGCCGCGACCGGTTCGCGCCGCGGGCGAGCGTCGTCGCGCAGAAGGTGCAGTGCTCGTCGCAGCCGTCCTGGATCTTGAGCCAGCCGCGGGCGTTGGCCTGGAAGCGGCGCAGCACGCGATCGACGCGGGGCGCGGCATAGCCCGCGGCGGAGAGCACCGCGGCGGGCTCGGCCCCCGGCACCACGGCGCGCACGGAGGGGAGACGTGCGATGCGGCCGTCGTCGAGCGCGGCTGCGCAACCTATGACCACCATCTCGAGGGGCCGGGCGCCAGGGAGTCGAGGGCTTCGGGCGAGTCGCCGCACGAAGCGGCGCATCTTGCCCTCGGCTTCATGCGTCACGGTGCAGGAGTTCACGACCGCGACGTCGGCCTCGGCGGGATCGTCGACCAGCGCTGCGCCCTGGTCGGCGAACGCCTGCCCGACCAGCTCCGTGTCGTACTGGTTCGCCTTGCAGCCGAAAGTGTGGAGGTAGACGTTCACGGGCGGATCGTGAGTCCGACGAGCACGGTCCATGCCGTCTCGGTCAGCCCCCCGCCCTTGCGGACGAGGCGCTCCAGCCCGAAGTCGACGAGCGCCCGATTGCCCGAGAAGCCCTTGCCGGCGCCCAGCGTGACGCCGAGCTCAGTGGGCGCAGCGGTGCCGGGGCCGAACGGCAGCTGGCCGCCCCGCACGCCGAACCGGAGCGGCGTCGGACCGGCCCCGACCTCGGCTCCGGCCGACCAGCTCGTGGTGTTGAAGCCGCCCGCGTCGGACCAGGAGCGCCACACCGCGGTGCCGGCGACGCGCGCGCTCGGGCTCGGCGACCAGCGGAGCGCCGCGCCCAGCGTGGTCGGGAGGTCCGCGCGGTCAGTCTCGGTGTCGCCGAGCCGCGTCCGCAGGCGGTTGTCGGAGCGCCCGTAGCCGACGATGCGCACGCTGGGGATGGGATCGAGCGCCACGCTCCCCGAAATCCCGAACCCGTCGTAGCGCACTACGGCGGTCTGCGTCGTCCCCAGAAAGGTGGTGTCGTCGTAGACGCGCTGGGCGGTCTGGCGGCTCGACCCGCTCAAGATGTGCGCTCCCGCCCCGATCGCGATCCATGACGCGAGTCGCGCCGCGGCCGCGAAGCGCAGGTCCGCCACGGCGCCGTCATTCCCGATGCGATCCGTGTAGGACGCGTACGCGCCGCGCAGCATCTGCGAGTCACGGGTCACGATCGAGTAGGTACGGTCGAGGTAGGTCGCGAACCCGCCGCCCACGACGACGCGGCGGGTGACAGGTCCCGCGAGGCCCATGAACGGGAAGCGCGAGCTGCGCAGGTCATCCTGCGTCCCGCCGATTTCGGCGCGCCGGTACGTCGTCGCCTCCACGGCCGTCGCCGTGAGTTGCAGCGCGTCGGCGAGCGAGACGTCGGCGACGCTCGAGCGGGGGTCGAACGGCCCGAACGCGCCCGCCGCGGTGCGGGCGCGCACGCTCTCCCAGCGGCCGGGGACACCAAGGCCCCGCACGCTGAACTGGGAATCTTGGGCGGTCAGGCGGTCCGGCGGAGCCGCGGTCAGCAAGACGGCTGCCAGCACCGCCGCCACGACTGGCCGAGTCACGGCTTGCCGAACGGGAAGCGCCGCACGTAGGTCACGTGCAGCGCGGGCCCGAGGCCGGTGTTGGTCGAGGGCTCGAAGCGGATCTCGGGGAACTCCGACCCCTCCGGGAGCTGGCGCAGCGCCAGGGCGGTGGGCGCGAGGGTGTCGATCTGCCAGCTCCTGAGAATGTCCGTCATTTCGATGCGCACGGTGTCCCCGCGCGCCACCCCGATGTGGACGCGGGTCGTCGCGACGCGCGACACGTCGGCCGACAGCGGTGACTTGGCGCCGAAGTCCGCGACGACCCCGTGCGCCGCCAGCGTGAACGAGTCGGCAGGCACTCCCTCCGGCGGCCGCGCCGTCACCAGGATGAGCGTCGCGCGCGAGATCTGCACGGAGTCGCGAATGGCGCGCGGTAGCGCGAAGCGCATGATGCTGCGCGCCACGGGCATGCCCCCGACGGCGAGCGTCGAGTCGAGCGTGGTGTCGACCGAGGGCGAGAGCAGGTCGAACACGAAGCTGTCGAACCGATCGCCGGTCGACGCGGACCGGGGGACGGTGTCCTTCCCGAGCGAATCCACCTCGGCAAACCACGTGATCCGGGGGCCGAGCCCCGATTCCACGGATCCGAGGGCGATGCTCGCGCGCGAGTCGGCCACGACGCGCACCCCGAAGGCGACTTGGCCGCTGTCGGCCGGGACGAACGGCGCCATCGCCGAGTCGAGCTTCGCGATCACCGTCATCTGGTGGGTGGTCGAGTCCACGAACACGCTGTCCCGCAGCGCATCAACGTGGCCGGCGAGCGCGTACACGCTGTCCGCGTTGAGCGAGCGGAGCGAGTCGGTCCACGACCCGAGACCGCCGAACGTGGTGGTCGAGTCGATGCCGAGGGGCAGACGGTAATAGACCAGCGTGAGGTTGTGAGCGGACGTGTCGCGCCGCGTGATCGTGAGGGCGAGCTTGAGCGAGTCCACGCCGACGATCGCCCCCATCGCCCCGGTGCTCGACTCGACCACCAGGCTGTCGCCGATCGGTAAGGTCCGGAAGATGGCGCGGCTGTCGATCACGCCGGGCAGGGTCGCGGCGAGCAGCGTGTTCGCTTCGTGGGGTCGCACGAAGCCGCGGAACGCCGAGTCCCGCTGCACCACCGTCTGCAGCACCGTGTCCACCCCGCTGATCGAGCCGGAGGGGCAGAAGTCGGGGCAGTGCCCCGGTGCGGTGACGTCCTCGGTGCAGGCCGTGACTGCGGCGAGCGCGGCGAGCGCGACCCGTTTCATCGGTCGAGGGACTCCCGCGTGAAAGCGTCGGGGAGCAGCTGCGCCAGGGTCCAGCGCCGCTCGCTGGTCGGGCCGGCGGCGACCACCTCGAGGTCCGTCCCGAACTCGGCGAGCAGCTGGCGGCAGGCGCCGCAGGGCGCGGCCGGCGGGTCCACCTCCGTCGCCACCGCGATGCGCGTGAACGTGCGGGCCCCAGCCGCCACCGCCGCGCCCAGCGCCATCCGCTCCGCGCAGATCGTGAGACCGTAGGAGGCGCTCTCCACGTTCGTCCCCACGAACACCCGGCCGTCCGCCGCCGCGAGCGCGGCGCCCACGCGGAACTCGCTGTAGGGCGCGTAGGCGTGCCCGAGCACCGCGCGAGCCTGCGCCACCAGCGCTGCGCTCGCCGCGCTCACGCCCGCACCTCCTCGAGGAACGACGTGCCGGCCGCGAGCGGCGCGACCCCGAAGTACTCGGCGATAGTGGCTCCCATGTCCGCGAACGTGCCCCGCTCCCCCAGCGCCGCCGCCCGCACCCGCGGCCCCAGCGCGAGGATCGGCACGGCCTCGCGCGAGTGATCCGTCGACGGCGTGGTGGGGTCGTTGCCGTGATCCGCGGTCACGATCACGATATCCTCGTCCCGCAGCCGCTCTTCCATCCGCGGCAGCCACGCGTCCAGTTGGCGCAGCCCCTCATGAAACCCCGCCACGTCGTTTCGGTGCCCCCACGACTGGTCGAACTCGATCACGTTCACGAAGATGAACCCCGTGTCGACGCGGGCGAGCGCCTGCTCGATCAGCCGGTAGGCGTCATCGTTCGTCGGCGTGTGCTCGCTCGCGATATGCCGCCCCGCGAACAGGTCGTCCACTTTGCCGATGCCCACGCGGGGAATCCCCGCCGCCGCGAGCCGGTCGAGCAGCGTCGTGCCCGGGGGCTCGATCGAGAAGTCACGCCGGTTGGGCGTGCGGGTGTAGGCCCCAGGGCGCCCCACGAACGGCCGAGCGATCACGCGGCTCACCTCGTGCTCGCCGATCAGCAGCTCGCGCGCCGTGCGGCAGGCCCCATACAGCTCCTCCAACGGCACCGTAGCCTCGTGCGCCGCCACCTGGAAGACCGAGTCGGCGGACGTGTACACGATCCACTTCCCCGTCCGCTGGTGCTCCTCCCCGAGCTCCGTGATGATCGCCGTTCCCGAGGCGGCCTTGTTGCCGATCACCCCGCGACCGGTGCGGCGCGCGAACTCGCGGATGATGTCCTCCGGAAAGCCCTGCGGATAGGTGCGGAACGCCTGGTCGAGCAGCACCCCGCAGATCTCCCAGTGCCCGGTCGTGCTGTCCTTCCCCTGCGAGCGCGGCAGCGCCACGCCGTGGGCGGCGGTGGGCTTGACCCCGGGCGACAGCCCGGGGATGGGGCGGCAGCGCCCGAGGCCGAGCCGCTCCAGGTTCGGAAGCCGGAGCCCGCCCACCGCGCGGGCCACGTTGCCGAGCGTGTCACTGCCAGCGTCGCCGTAGGCAACAGTGTCCGGGGCGGGGCCGATGCCCACGCCGTCCAGCACGATGATCGCCGCGCGCTTGCGCGGGTCCTTTAGGGCCGCGCGCTTCAATCGTAGATGCGGGGGAGGCGGGGCC
>Ga0209802_1002332_pt1 | contig 13327 bp, 15 predicted proteins | sample GraSoiAngelo_129_FD_185886 | JGI IMG/M metagenome (GOLD analysis project Ga0209802, IMG submission 185886) | Grasslands soil microbial communities from the Angelo Coastal Reserve, California, USA - 14_0927_12_40cm (SPAdes) (version 2) | ecosystem: Environmental > Terrestrial > Soil > Grasslands ... | reverse complement strand
GGAGTGCAGATTCCGAAACTCCTCCTCCCCGCCGAAGCCGAAGATGCGCTCGACCACCCTGCCCTGCCGATCGAGCAGCACCGAATAGGGCAGCCCTCGGTAGTGATACATCTGCTTCATCCGGCCCCCTCCCGCCAGGATCGGAAACGGCGGCCGGAACTGGCGTACGAAGGCGAGCATCTTGCCCGCATCCACGTCGTCCGAGATCGCGGCGATCGCGAAATCCTTGCGGTCGAACTCGCGATACAGCCCCGCCATGAGGGGAAACTCCTCGCGGCAGGGATCGCACCACGAGGCCCAGAAGTTCACGAGCGTCACTTTCCCCCGGAACGCCGCCAGCGTGACCGTGTCGCCCTGGTGATCGCGCAGCTCGGGGAGCGCGAAGGCCGGCGCGAACGGCTCGCGCCCGCCGGCCGCGGGAGGCGCGGCGGCCAGCAGCGAATCCGCGTCGAGCAGGGCGAGCGTGCCGTTGCGATCGAGCGCGACGGCGCGTTGCCTCACGCCGAGGTGCCGGGTCGTGACGATGGCCCCGGTGGCCGTGTCCACCACGTCCACCCGCAACTTGGTCGCGCTCGAGTCGTCCGATCCCAGGGCGTACAGCCGGCCGTCGGGCCCGAGCACGAGCGCCACGTTCACGATACGGCTCCGCATCCGCAGCGCGGTGCTCCCCCTCGGGGGCGGTAGGAACACCGGATCGGACTCGGTCCCCGGCAAGCCCCGCTTCGCCGTCCACCGCAGGTCGCCTCCCGGACCGTACTTGCGAATCTCGTCGCGCACGAGCGGGGCGTAGTACACCGACCCGTCCGGCGCCGCGGCGACCGCCCCGGCATTCACGAGATAACTGAGCTGCGGCAGCGCCGGCCGCCGGATGGTGGCGAGCCCGGCGATGGGGCGACCCTGCGTGTCGAGCACGCGGATGAGCGGAGCGGTATCGGGCTCGGGGCTAGCGAGCTCGGGGACGTAGTACGGCGAGCGCACGGCCACCACGTGTGCCCCGGCCGCGGCGTATAACGAAGCGACGTCGGGGCTGTCCCACTCCCGCACCGCCCGGCCCGCGGTGTCGAGCACCACGCCCTCGCCGGTGCGCTCGGTGACGAGCAGCTCGGCCGGCCCGAGCGGTGCCACGGCCATCGGCGTCGCGAGACGGGGGCTCGAGAGCTGGCGCACGATGCGGAGTCGCCCATCGAAGCCGATGATACGGCTCTGGTCGGGGTCGGGCGCCCAGGAGAGGGACCTGCCGCCCAACGAAGCGGCCGGTGAGCGGCCGAGAAAGAGGAGGGTGAAGACGCCGGGCGCCGGCGCGCGACAGCCGAGCGTGGCTGCGGCGAGCACGGCGCCCAGGGCGCGGCCCATCAGGTGGCGGGTGAGACCGTCTTGATCTCGATGGTGTGCAGCCCGCTCACCATGCGGTGCATGCCAGTCACTTTCACTTTGCCTTCCACATACGGCTCGAGCTTCGAGTTCTGCGGATCACCGGGCTTGGAGCTCACCGGCAGGTAGATGGTGCCGTCGCTCGACAGGATTCCGAGCGGCACGCCGGCTTTGGCACACGCCTGCGCGCAGGCCTTGTGGGCGGCGCCCGACGCGCCGTTGGTGGTGTGACAGTTCAGGTCGACCACCGAGCCGGTGATCGTCATTTCGTTGCCCGCCGTCGCCGCGTGGCCCTGCGCCGCGAGTGGCAGCGCGCACAGGCCCAGTACGGCGGTCGTGGCGAGGATGCGCTTCATCATCGGTGCTTCCTCCTCTTGTCGGAGTGGTGTGACGTGGGAGACTCCGTGTACCATACGTGCCGACCCGTAGTTCCGGATTGGCGTATATTTGGGCGCCATGAGCGCGGCGGATCGCGAGCTGCTGGAGCAGTTTGGCGCGGGGTGGGAGCGGGGCGACGTGGACGCGATCGCCGCCGTGTTCGCACCCGACGCCGTGTTCCTCGGCACGCCGTTCGGCGAGCGCAACGCTGGAATCGACGCCATCCGGGCGTACTGGAAGGACGTCCCGCTGAACCAGGCGGAGGTCACTTTCAAGGCCGGTGAGATCCACACGGCCGGGCCGTGGTTCGCGGCCGAGTTCCGCTGCACCTACCGGCGCCGCCGCACGGGCGAGTGGGTGGATACCCGCGGCGCCATCTTCTGCGAAACCAAGGACGCCAAGATCAGCGAGATGCGCATGTACTGGCATCGGAACCCCTAGACGCCACTAGATGCCCTGGCGCGCGCGGGCGTACTCGAGCGCCTGCTCCATCAGCTCGGCGCTGCGCAATCCCACCCGCATCGCCTCCGTGACGGCGTCTTCTTCTTCCATCCCCTGCTCCAGCATGAAATAAGGGATGAGACCCGCCCCGACGCGATTGCCGCTGGCGCAGTAGACGAACGCGGGGCGCTTGCCCGCGAGCTCGCGCACCGCGGCGACGAAGCTCGTGAAGGTGGCGTCGCTCACCGCGCCGTGCCCGATCGGGATGCTGCGATACTCGAGCCCCGCGGCCACCACCGCGTCGGGCGTGCGGAACGGGCGCGGCTCCGTCGCCTCCCGGATGTCGATCACCACGGCGCACCCCGCGCGCTTCAGGGCCGCGAGATGCTCCGGCGCGGGCTGTCCACCTGTCACGACTCCCGGGATCGGCTCGCAGGCGTTGGGGACGCCGGCAATGGCATCGAGCAGTTGGCTCATTGGCAGGACCGCGGCTACCTTTCCCCGCACAATCTATCTCATGTCGCTCCGCATGGCATCGTCCCGCCGTCCCTCGCTGCGCGTCCACTTGAAGCCGCACCACAAGCTGTGGCTCAACTGGGACGGCGCATTCCTCATGGGGCCTCGCTATCTGCGGTTTCTCGACGCCGTCGATCGCACCGGCACCATCCGGGCGGCGGGCCGCGAGGTCCGGTGGAGCTATCGCACCTGCCTGAACCGCATCCGTGAAATGGAGCGGGTGCTGGGCGCCAAGGTGCTCGCCACCACGCGCGGCGGCGCCCGACGCGGCGGCGCCCGCCTCACTCCCGAAGCGCGGCGCCTGGTCACGCTGTTCGCCCGGTGGAAGCGCGAGGCGGTGCGCCTCAGCGACGTGGCGTTCCGGAAGATCCTGCCCCGATAGGCATCGTCTTGCCTATCGGCGGGGCACGCGGTAGCTTGCCCGCGTGCGCTCGGGCCCCGTCGTCGCTGTCCTCACCCTCTGCACGGCGCTGCGGCTGCCGGCGCAGGCCCCCGCCCCCCAGTCATCCTCGACCACTCCCAAGCTCACTGGCTACCTCCAGCCTCGCTTCCAGACGCTCGGCGACACCGCATCGTTTTTTCTGCGGCGGGCCCGCTTCGCGGTGGAAGGCAACATCACTCCCTGGGCGGCGTACCGCGCCCAGGTCGAGATGCGCACCCTCGGGGCGGCGGCGACGCCCGCCGCGTCGCCGCTCACCCTCTCGGCGACCGACCTGTTCATCCGTCTGACCCACCGCCGCTGGGGCGGCACGGTGGGCCAGTTCCGCGTGCCGTTCGCGCTCGAATCATTGCTCGGCTCCACCACGCTCGAGACCAGCGAGCGGTCGCGCATCGTCAACGCCGCCAAGCGCGACATCGGCGTGCAGGCCGACTGGACCGTCGCCGGCCGGCTGGTGCTGCAGGCCGCGCTGGTGGACGGCGAGGGGCCGAACCGGACCACCAGCACCAATCCCGACAACCGTATGGCCTACTTCGCGCGCGCCGTGGTCACGCCGGTGAAGGGGCTCGACATAGGCGGAGCATTCGAGGGTTACAGCGATTCGAGCGGCGCCAACGTGCAGAGCGTGTACCGCGCCGCGCGTTGGACGGCGCGCGCCGAGTACATCGACGAGCACAATCGCCGCACCCTGGTGCATACCAGGGGCTGGTACGGGCTCGCGGGCTACTATGCGATCCCGCAACGCGTGGAGCTGGTCGGGCGGGTCGAGCAGTTCGACCCGAGCGATCGGGTCGCAACTGATCGCTCCACCGGCTACCTGATCGGCCTGCAGTACTTCATGCGCGGCGACAACTTCAAGATCCTCGCCGACTATGAAGCGTTCCGGGAGCAGGCGGTGCAAGTGAGCAACAACCGCGGCGTCGTGCAGCTGCAGGTGCGGTGGTGAGATGAGACGGCTACTGTTTGTCGCAGTCACCTTCACCGCCCTTCACCGCCCTTCACCACCCTCCACCGCACAGTCCCCCGACGTCATCCTCGCCACCACCACCTCGACCCGCGACGCGGGGCTGCTCGATTCGCTGCTGCCCGTGTTCGAGCGACAGACGCGTTACCACGTGAAGGTGATCGCCGTGGGCAGCGGCCAGGCGCTGGCGATGGGGCGCCGTGGCGACGCCGACCTGGTGCTGTCGCACGCCCCAGAAGCGGAGCGCGCCCTGGTCGATTCGGGCTACTTCGTGCGGCGGCGGCTGGTGATGCACAACGAGTTCCTCGTGGTGGGGCCCGCGTCCGATCCGGCCGGGCTGCGCGGTCTGAGTGACGCCGTGGCCGCGTTCCGCCGGCTCGCCGAGCGTCGTGGTCCCTTCGTGTCGCGCGGCGATCAGTCCGGGACTCACCAGCGCGAGCAGCAGATCTGGAAGCGGGCGGCGGGATCGCCCCCCCGGGACGGCTGGTACGTCGAGTCCGGCCAGGGCATGGGGGCGACGCTGCAGCTCGCCGACGAAAAGCGTGCCTATACCCTCACCGATCGGGCGACCTACCTCGCGTGGCGCGACAAACTGCAGCTCGTGCCCATGGTCGAGGGCGATTCCCTGCTGTACAACGTCTACCACGTGCTCGAGCTCAACCCCAAGAACGCGGCGCGCGTGAACCTGGCCGGCGGCCGGGCGCTGGCCGACTTCTTCGTCGCGCCCGAGACGCAAGGATTAATCGCCGGCTTCGGGAAGTCGCGCTTCGGCCAGAGCCTGTTCGTCCCCGATGCGGGGAAGCCGGACCGCTGGTAGCCCTGTCTCATGGAGAGACAAACATGTCTCCCAGGTGGGTCACCCCTTAACCCGCGGCGCGGGATGCGGTCCCAAAGGAACCGGCATGCTTCTTGATCGCTTGCCAGGGATGAGGGTATATAGAGGATAAACCCATGCTCCTTCCATTGATGCTCTCGCTCGTAGGCTCCGCGCTCGCTCCCGCCAACGCGGCGTCCGCTCGAGTCGTGAGCGACGATCCACCGGTCAAAGTCTGGCTCAATCACGACAATTATCAGCGTGGCGATAAGGCGCGCGTCAACGTCCGCCTGGGCGACGACGGCTACGTCGTCGTGCTGCGCGCCGACGCCGACGGCCGGGTGCGGGTGCTGTTCCCGCTCGACCCGGGCGACGACGCGTTCGTGCGCGGCGGCGAGACGATCGAAGTGCGCGGCCGCGGCGACCGTGAGGCGTTCTACGTCGACGAGCGCGAAGGCTCGGGCCTGGTGCTCGCCGCCCGCTCGGCGACGCCGTTCAAGTTCGACGCGTTCGTGCGGGGCGATCATTGGGACTACCGCGTGCTCGACGTACGTGACGCGGGTGACGACAAGGAAGCGGCGCTGGTCGACATCGCGCAGCGCATGATTCCGGACGGCCACTTCGACTACGACGCCACGAGCTACGTGGTCTCTGCGCAACGGGCCTACCGCGATTACTACCCGTCGTACTACTCCGCCGGCTTCGGCTACGGCTGGCCTTACCGTTACGGCTTCGGCTCGTGCTACGATCCGTTCTTCTATGATCCGTTCTATTGCGGGTCGTACTACAGTCCGTTCTACGATCCGTTCTTCTTCGGTGGATTCGGTTTTGGCGGGTTCGGTTTCGGCTTCCGGCGGCCCTTCGTGTATCGCCCGTTCATCTACTACACGGGCGGCGCCACGTTCTACAATCCGCCGCACGACCTGTTCGTGAATCGCTTGCGGCCCGGCGTCGGGTCCGGCCTGTATTTCAAAGATGGGCTCGGGACCAACGTCGGCACTGGCGGGATCGCACCGCGGGCCCGTTCTCCCTTGAATTACGTCACGCGCTCGGACCCGCGCGCCGTTCGGGTGCGCCCGGCGGCGTTCCCCGTGCGCGCGCGGTCCGATTTTCCCGATCGCCCGAATCAGAGCGACCGGCCCGACGTGAGAAACCGGCAGGACCGCCCAGATCGGCCTGCTGACCAGCCTGCCTCGCGGGCACAGCCCGAGCGGCGAGAGCCGTCGCGTGGCACTGATCGGCCCGCTCCGGTCGCGCGGCCGAGCGACTCCGGTAGCCGTGACCGCGGCTCGTCCGCTTCGCCGAGCCATAGTGGTGGTGGGGGCGGCGGCGGCGGGGGGTCTGTCAGTCGTGGTGGCGGCGGTGGTGGCGGCGGCAGTCGCGGCGGCGGAGGTGGTGGGGGCGGGGGCGGGGGCGGTCGCCGGCACCCGTAGACAAGTCGATTAGGCGTTCGGTAGGGGCGCAGCATGCTGCGCCCCTGTTTTTTTCGATGCACATTCCCCCGCCATGACGGACCTCAAACGATCGCTGCGGTTGCTGGACGGGCTCGCCATGGTCGTCGGGATCATGGTCGGGTCGGGGATCTTCCGCACGCCCGGTCTCGTAGCTGCGCGGCTGGGCCGCCCATGGCTCACCTTCGTCGCCTGGATCGCGGGCGGGGCGCTGGCGCTGTTGGGCGCGCTCTGCTTCGCCGAGCTCGCGACGCGCCACCCCGCCGCCGGCGGGAAGTACGTGTACGTGCGCGAGGCGTTCGGCCCGCGCGCCGGCTTCGTGGTGGGCTGGGTCGAGGGACTGGCGATCTATCCCGCCGCGATCGCGGGGATCGCGGTCGTGGCCGGAGAGTACACCGGCCGGCTCGCGGGCCTCGACGCGGGCCACACGCGCTGGGTCGGGGCGGGGCTGGCGGCCCTTTTCACGGCAATCAAGCTCGCCGGGGTCGCGTCGGGGCGCTGGGTGCAGAACCTCGTGACCGGGGCAAAAGTGCTGGCGCTGACGGGCGTCGTCGTGCTGGCCTTCGCCTTCGGCAGCGGTGCCGGTTGGCACTCGACGCTCCCCACGGCGCCGACGGGTGGCGCGACGCTCGTCGCGCTGGCGCTCGCGTCCCAGGCAGTGATCTGGACGTACTACGGCTATCTCGACGTCGCCAAGATCGCGGAAGAGGTGGTCGACCCCGGTCGCACCCTGCCGCGCATCCTGCTGGGCGGGATCGCGATTGCGGCGGCGCTCTATCTGCTCCTCAACGCGGCCTTTTTCCAGGTGCTGTCGATCGACCGCATCGCCGCCTCGAACCTGGCGCCGGGAGACGTGGCGGCCGAGCTCACCGGGGCACGCGGCGGCAGCCTCGTGGCCGCGCTGGCGGTGCTCGTGGTGCTGGCGTCGCTGAACGGGAACATCTTCGTGACGCCACGCGTGCTGTTCGGGCTGGCGCGCGAGGGGCTGGGCCCGCGCGCGCTGGCACTCGTCAACGCCGGCGGCACGCCGTGGGTCGCGATGCTGCTCGTGGGCGCGGTGGCGATCGCGCTCGCCACCACGGGCTCGTTCGAGTCCCTGCTGGGCCTCGCCATCACGGTGATTCTCGTGATCGACAGTTTCACGGTGCTGTCGCTGTTCCGGCTGCGCGCGCGCCAGCCGGGGGCGCCGTTTCTGGTGCCGGGGTTTCCCTGGGTGCCGCTCGCGTTCGTCGGGGTCTACGCGGCGCTGTTCGTGGGGACGGCGCTCGGCCGGCCGGGGCTTGTGGCGGAAGCGCTGGCGTTGCTGGTGGCGGCATATGCGCTGAGCTGGACGGTGAAGCCGGCGAAGCCGTGATACCGCCTACTCCGGCTCGAGCCCCTCGATCCGGTGCAGCTCCTGCTGACTGCTCCGCGCGTTGGCCGGCCGATACAGAATCACCCGCGCGCGCTCCAGTGTGACCAGCCCGCCCCCGATCATCTCATCCAGGTCGGGCAGGATCGACTGGATCGTCTCTTCGGTCTCCACGATCTCGATGATGAGCGGCAGGTCGAGCGAGAGCCGCAGTACCTTGTCGGTGTGCATCATACTGGATGCACCGAAGCCGGCCACACCGCGCAGCACGGTCGCGCCGGCCAGCCCCTTGGCGCGCAGCTTCTCGAGCAGCGCCTCGTACAGCGGCTTGCCGTGATACTTGTCGCTCTCGCCGATGAAGATTCGCATCAGCGTGCGCTCACCCTTGAAGCGATGCGGCATGGGGCCCCCCCCTCCCGTCACAGCAGTTTGCTCGCCAGCGCCGTTCCCGTGATCACGGCCGCGAGGCAGCCGACGATGGTGCCGCCCATGTATAACCCCGCGTACCAGTACTCGCCGTCGCCGAGCAGCCGGATGCTCTCGTAGCTGAACGTGCTCATCGTCGTGAATGCGCCGCAGAACCCGATCGTGAGGCCGCCGCGCAGCTCCGGCGTGACGACCGTGGAGCCGGTAGCGAACCGCATGATGAACCCGAGCAGAAACGAGCCGGCGAGGTTGATCGCGAGCGTGCCCGTGGGAAAGGTCCCGCTGCGGGTCTGCAGCACGCCCTGCACCAGGTAGCGCGCCAGCGTACCGAGGATGCCGCCGAGGGCGATGTAGGCGATCATGCGCACATAATAAGGACTCCTCCCCCGTTGTGGTCCGTGGGCCGAGCCCGCCCTTCAGGGCGGGGACGAACGGGGATGCTCACCCGCTCGTGCTCATTCCCCCTATCTTTTATCTCATGCCTCGCCTCGCGATCGCGCAGATCCGCCCCAGCAAGGGCGACTACGTCGCCAATCTCCAAAAGATCGGCGGCGTGCTGGCGCAGATCGCCACGCTCGACCCCCCGGTCGAACTGGTGATCTTCCCCGAGACCGGGACCTCGGGCTACTTCGTCGAAGGTGGCGTGCGCGACGTCGCCGTGACCGCGGGGACGCTGTTCCGCGATCTCACCGTCGAGCATGAAGCAGCCGGAGCCCATCCAGTCGACGTCGCTGTGGGGTTCTACGAGGTGTTCCAGAACCACTTCTACAACTCTTGTCTTTACGCCTCGCTCGGCAACGTCTCTCCCGACAACGCTTCATCCCGTATCCTCCACGTCCACCGCAAGGTGTTCCTGCCGACCTACGGCGTGTTCGACGAGGAGCGGTTCGTGGAGCGGGGGCGCGAGATCCAGGCGTTCGACACGCGCTTTGGGCGGGTGGCGATCCTCATCTGCGAGGACGCCTGGCACTCGATCACGGGGACGATCGCGGCGCTCCAGGGTGCGCAGCTCGTGATCGTGCCGAGCGCGTCACCGGCTCGGGGCACGGGGATGGACGAGGAGGGGACCCGGTTGCCCGCCAGCGTGGTGCGGTGGGAGCGGATCCTCAAGGGCATCGCGGACGAGCATGGCGTGTGGGTCGCGTTCGCGAGCCTGGTGGGGTTCGAGGGAGGGAAGGGGTTCCCAGGCGGCTCGGTGATCGTGAGCCCGGGCGGCGAGATCGTGCTGCGTGGGCCGCTGTTCGAAGAGGCGGTGCTCACCTACGACGTCGACTTCGAGGAGCTGACGCGGGCGCGGGCGGAGGCTCCCCTGCTTGCCGACCTCGAGGTCAACCTGCCGCATCTCATCAAGAACCTGGGGAAAGGGGAAAGGGGAAAGGGGAAAGGGAAAGCGCGAGCGGCGCAGTTCGATCCGGCCACGAACGGTTCTCACGTTTCCCCTTTCCCCATTCCCGTTTCCCCGATTCACGTGTTCGGAAAGGGTGTGGAGGAAGGAGACCCGCTCGCCATCGATCCCGATCTCGCGCGCCGCTGGCTGACGAGCTTCCTCAAGGACGAAGTCGTGCGGCGCCGTGGGTTCACCAAGGCCATCGTCGGGCTGTCGGGGGGGGTGGACTCGTCGCTCACGGCGTTTCTCGCCGTCGAGGCACTCGGCAAAGAGAACGTCATCGCCGTGCGAATGCCGTACAAGACGTCGTCCCCTGAGAGCCTGCAACATGCCCAGCTCGTCATCGACCAGCTGGGGATCGCGGCGCTCACCATCGACATCACCGCCGCGGTGGATGGCTATCTCTCTCAAGTGCAGGAGAATGGTGACGCCGATCCCACCCGCCGCGGCAACGTGATGGCACGCGAGCGGATGATCGTGCTGTTCGACCTGTCCGCCAAGCACAAAGCCCTGCCCATCGGCACCAGCAACAAGTCGGAGCGGCTGCTCGGCTACTTCACCTGGCACGCCGACGACACGCCGCCGGTGAACCCGCTGGGCGACCTGTTCAAGACGCAAGTACGCGCCCTGGCGCGTCACGTCGGCGTTACGGATGTGATTCTCCGCAAGCCGCCCACGCCCGATCTCGTCCCCGGCCAGACCACCGAGGGCGATTACGGCATCAGCTACGACAAGGTGGACCGGATCCTCTATTACCTGATCCGCGGGATGAAACCGGACGACATCGTGGCGCGCGGCTTCACCCGCGAAGAGGTGGAGAAGGTGGCGCGGCGGCTCGACTCGACCCACTGGAAACGGCGCCTCCCGACGGTCGCGGTGATGTCGCAGACGGCGATCGGCGAGTTCTACCTGAGACCGGTGGACTACTGATGCAGCCGAAGCATCCCCGCGATTCCGAAACGATCATGTCCGAGCTGATGATGCCGCAGCACGCGAACATCATGGGCAACGTGTTCGGGGGCGTGATTCTGTCGCTCGTGGACCGGGTGGCCGCCGTGGCCGCGATCCGCCACGCCTCGAAGCCGTGCGTCACCGTGTCGGTCGACAAGGTGGACTTCAAGGAGCCGATCCACGTGGGCGAGCTCCTGACTGCGTACTCGCGCGTCAACTTCGCGGGCCGCACCTCGATGGAAGTGGGCGTGAAGATCATCGCCGAGAATGTGCTCACGGGCGAGAAGCGGCACACCAACTCGTGCTACGTCACGTACGTGGCGCTGGACGACACGGGCGTCCCCACAGAGGTGCCGCCGGTCGTGCCCGAGACGCCCGACGAGAAGCGGCGGTATAACCGGGCGGCGAAACGGCGGGCTAGCCGGGTGATGGATCGCAGGTACGATACAGGAGCGGGGGAGTGATCAATTGCGGATTGCGGATTTCGGATTGCGGATTGGCAGCTCGACCGTCGAATCCGCAATCCACAATCCGCAGTCCGAAATAGGGGGCGGGGTGGCCCGGGTGGTGGCGGTCTTCAGCGGCGGCGGCGCGAAGAGCCTCGCCCACGCCGGCGCCTGGAAGGCCCTCACCGAGGCCGGCCTCACGCCCTCGCACCTCGTGGGCACCTCGATGGGCGCCGTGATCGCGGCGGCGTGCGCGAGTGGCGCGACCTACGACGAAATAGTGATCGCGGCGCGCTCGCTGTCCCAGCGCGACGTGGCGCGGGTCGATCTCGTGGCGCTCGCGCAGGGCGCGTTCGCGTCGCATCTGCTCCAGCCGGCCGGGTTGCGCCGCATCATCGAGCGGTTCGTGCCGGCGACGCGATTCGATCAGCTGCGCATCCCCCTCACGGTAACGACGACCGACCTGGACTCGGGGGACCTCGTCCTTTTTGGCGATGTAGGGGCGCAGCATGCTGCGCCCCTCGACAACGCTGCGCCCCTGCACGATGTCCTGTACGCCTCCTGCGCGCTGCCGCTCTACTTCCCACCTGCGGTGATCAACGGCCGGCGGCTGGCTGATGGGGGCCTGCGGGCCGTGCTGGCGCTCGAGGTGGCGCGGCGCATCCCGGCGGACCTGGTCGTGGCGGTCGACGTCGGCCCCGGCTTCGACGAACCCCCGCTCCCGTCCTCTACCGTCCTCAGCCGCCTCCTCCCGCCGCGCTTGATCCGCGCCCATGGCGAGGCGATCCGCATCATGATGGCGGTGCAGACGGAGCTTGCGATAGCGACGTGGCCCAAAGAGGCGCCCCGGCTGGTCGTCATACGGGCGGTGGCGGAGCGGGAAGCGACTTTTGCCCTCGGTGCGGGGGAGCGATTCCTGAAGGCTGGTTACGATGCAACAACGCGGGCCCTGGCTGATACATTAAACGGATGCTCGCCCGCGAGATCATGATCCCCGAGCCCTTCGTCGCCGCCGCCGGCGCCACCAGCGCCGAAGTGGCGCTGCTGATGCGCGCCAAGGACATCTCGGTCGTGCCGGTGGTGGACAATCCCAAAGACCGCCGCTACCTCGGCACGATCTCCGACCGCGATATCGTCACGCGCTGCGTGGCCGCGGGCCACGACCCGACCGACTGCCAGGCGCTCGAGCACGCCCGCACCGACACGACCGTGGTGACCCCGGACACGGAGCTGGCGGGGTTCAAGATCGAGCGGCTGGACGACGCGGATACGCACATCCGCTCGACGATCGTGGTGGTAAATCAGGACAAACGGGTGGTGGGGTTCATTCCGCATCCGGAGTTCATACAGGGAATAGTGATTGTCAGGGAGTAGACGGTTAGGGGAACAGGGCAGACGGCGAGACGGATAGACGGCGAGCGGGCGGGAGGCTTGAGTGGCGAGTAAGGCCTAACCACTGGCTCCCGACACCCGCTCGCCGTCTCGCCGTCTACCCGTCTATCTTTTGTCCGTGCCCCGCAAGTACTTCACCCTCGCCGAAGCCAACCGTACGCTTCCCCTCGTGAAGCGCATCGTCGCCGATCTCGTGACCCTCCATCCCCAGTGGCGCGACCTGGTGGAGCAGTACGAGCTGGTGGCGGCGCAGGCGCGACCGGAATGGGGCGAGTCGACCGAGCAGGTGGGGCTGCGCGCCCGCATCGACGAGGTGGCGGGGCGGATCAACGACTATCTCGGCGAGCTCGAGCAGATCGGATGCCTGTTCAAGGGGTTCGAGGAGGGGCTGGTGGATTTCCACGGCAAGCTCGACGGCAAAGAGATATTCTGGTGCTGGAAGCAAGGAGAAGATAGGATAGACCATTGGCACGAATTGGACGCCGGATACGCGGGGCGACAGCCGGTGCCGGAGGTCGTGAGGGGGTAGACGGCTAGGCAGACGCCTAGACGGCTAGACGCCCAGCGATTAGTGGGGAGGAAGGCATGCGAGGATTCTGGCTCCTGGTGCACGTCTTGGGGTTCACGCTGTGGCTGGGGGGTGGCATCGCCACGATGGTGGCGGGCGTGACGGCCAAGCGCCTGGGGGCGGCCGAGCGGCTCGCGGCGTACAAGCTGATCGGCGCGGTGCAGCGGATGCTCGTGGCGCCGGGGGCGATCGCCGTGGTGATATCCGGATTCATCCTCGCCCGGCCCTACATGGAGTCGGGGCAGGTGCCCGCATGGCTCGGCACCATGATGGGCGCGGGGTTCCTTGGGGCGATCGGCGCCGTGGCGGTCAGCGTGCCGACGGCGGCCAAGCTGGCGCGGCTCGAGCCGGGGCCGGGCGGCCAGATGCCGGAGGCGTTTCAGCGGCTGCGCAAGCGGCAGATTCTCGCCGCGTCGATTGCGGGAGCACTGG
>Ga0209802_1002328_pt1 | contig 13344 bp, 11 predicted proteins | sample GraSoiAngelo_129_FD_185886 | JGI IMG/M metagenome (GOLD analysis project Ga0209802, IMG submission 185886) | Grasslands soil microbial communities from the Angelo Coastal Reserve, California, USA - 14_0927_12_40cm (SPAdes) (version 2) | ecosystem: Environmental > Terrestrial > Soil > Grasslands ... | reverse complement strand
AAAGCTAGAAGCTATTGAAGGCGCAATGCGCGTATCAAGACGAATTCTACCCATTTTTCATTGCGATACTTGTGATAGTTTTTACTGCTTCTTTCATCATGCGCTCCACCTCCGACTCGATTATTCCAGGATCGACTTCGGCTACAGTTGGATTAATGGGCTGTGAGCAATGAAGGCTTAAGGCTCAGGGCCCGCAACTTGCTTTCGAGAATAGTGATTACTGATGCGGCCGCTGGCTTGGCTAGTCGATACAGAGGTGTGTTTTTCGAGTGATGTCATGCTGGAGCTGGTCAGTCACGTTTGTGTTTGACTGATGGAATAAATCCCCGCGAGATTCTTGAACCCATAAATTGTAGCTCTCTTTGCCGAAGTAGTCGCCTCATGTCGTTTGGATGGCCGGAAACCTTCAACCTTATCGATGCCGTGGCGATGATCGCCGCATCCGCCATCCCCTTCTATGTTGCTTACGTGACAAAGATTAGACCCTTCCGCATCCTATCTCTCCTTCTTGCGCTCTTCTCGTTCAGCCACGGTCTCTACCATCTACTCTTCGGTTTCGTCTTTGGGTATACAGCTCGCGCCATTCTAGACTCGTTTTCGGTTGTCACGCTCTTGTTATTCCTGTCTTACTTCTCGAAGAAAGGAGGATTAGCCTAGTGGCTGCCGGAACACTCGAGATGATCCTCGTCGACGGCGGGATCTTGACCGGGGTGGTTGTGGCATTCATACTTTCACTCAGGATGATGTTTACAGCTAAAACCAAGAACAGCTTGCAATTTCAACTCGCAGTATGGCTTGTCATTTGGACGGTCTCAGAAATATGGAGGTACCTACAGACCATCGGAGCTGTCAATTTCTCTCAACCCGTCCTGTTGCTGGGCATGGGCGTTCACACCGTCTCGATGTTGGCTTTTGCGGCTTTCATTTCCTACAGGTTCTCAAAGTTCATCAGGAGATAGAGTTGCAGAGATACTCCGAATCCTTCGACGAGACCTTCTCAAGTGCGTTAGACCGGGCGCTGCATGGTGTGCTGGGCCGCGCGGCAAACGTCACCAGCTTTTACGTCGACCCAGGAATATCCGCCAAGAGCCCTGAAGTATACGTCGAGTTACTCAAGAAAATCTTCTCCCCGGAACTAGTGAACGCACTCACTGAGGCCATAGGCCTGGAACTCTCCAAGAGCTTCGGCTTCCAATACCAACGCGATGCCAATTGGAAACTCTCAGAGTATGTAAGCTACGCGAAGCAACCACTCCAGTTGAGGCTGGAGCCCGAATCGGGGAATACACTCGCGGTAGGGTCCGATACAGAACTGAAGATCACACTGATCAACCGCACAGTTGGGGATATGACGATCAAGAAATGCGACCTTCAACCTTCCCCAGAAATCTCCTTCCCCGAGCCGAGCGGTGCAAGCTACGAGTTTGAAGCTTTCAAACTTCGACCCGGCGAGGCTCACGAAGTGAAGTCGAGAATTCGGGGCGGGCAAATCGGACAGGCTCGCGTATCCGCAAGAGCAACAGTCATCGACCTCAGAGGCAAAACCCTAGTGGTCGAAATGCCGTGCGTATTGTCAATAGTTGAGCGAGAGGGGCGAGTGCTCACAGGCTCTCCGGTCGCGGACGGCCTCTTGTTGGGAGGCCTGCCTAAGAGGTCCGCGGTGCTTCTCGCAGGAGGAGCTTCCGACGAGAAGGACAACCTAGTCCTCCGTTTTTGCGAAATTGCTCCGGAAGCGACCGTGTACGTTTCAAGCGATGTGGAGAGAAGCATTCAGCTGCACAAGCTTCATCCTGAGTCGAGGTTAGTAGTCTGTAGCCCTCAGGCTGACCTCTTACCAACCTCAGAGTCTATCCAAACCTCGCGAAATCTTCGGAACATCTCTGAAATCGACGACCTTCTCACCCACGCGCTCGAAACAATACCATCCGAAAGCCCCCGAGTCTTAATTCAACTCGTCTCTGATATCCTGCTACTACACAAGGAAGTAACGACACGTCACTGGCTAGCAGATCTACTGCCCCGCCTTAGAGCCCGAAACTGCACGGTACTGGTGGAGCTGAACCCAAGGATGCATGGAACCCAAGAGGTGAATGCTCTCTTCGACCTGTTCGACGTACGCATGGAAATTGTGGAGCATGAAGAAACGGGACGGCCAATCCGTTTCCTGCGCATCAACAGCCTAAGAGGCCACAAGTACCTTACGTATCAAGCGTTGCTAACGTCCCAGGCCCAAGGGGCCGGCATCGAAGCATCCAAACCGGTTCTACCTTCAAGCATTCCTTTGCAGTCAGAATTTCAATCGCCAGAGGGCGAACGGAGACTCGCCGCAATAATGTTCACAGACATGGTAGGCTACACAACTCTTACTCAGACAAACGAACCTCTCGCCCTCAAAGTCCTGGAGAGGCACAATCAGCTCCTCAGGCCAATCCTCCCACGATATCGTGGCCGCGAGATCAAGGCCATGGGAGACTCACTAATGGTCCAATTTGAAAGTGCTCTCGACGCAACAGACTGCGCAATCGAAATACAACGTACACTGCACGACTACAACATCTCAGCCCGTGACGAATGGAGAATCATCCTCCGGATCGGCGTCCATCTGGGAGACGTCGTTCATTCCAAAGGTGATGTTTTGGGCGATGCTGTTAACGTCGCGTCGAGAATTCAGCCTCTCGCAGACCCCGAGGGCGTCTGTGTCTCGCAACAAATCTATGACCAGGTGAGGAACAAGTTGACCAATCCATTTACAAAGTTGGAACGCAGACGTCTCAAGAACGTTCAGTATCCTGTAGACGTATACAAGATTGTCCTTCCATGGGAGCGGTCTCCGTTCCCTGCAGAGACTTCCGTTTCCAACCGTTAGACTCTCTAATCGAGTTCTAGTGAGAGACTCCTTAAGAGGCTCATTTCTGAAGTGTTACGAGGAGAAGCTGAAAGCGACTTAATACTTTCAGTGCTGACTTCGACACATAGGCAAGCAGCGGATGAATGGAATTGAGATTCAGTCGATGATGACCGAAGGAGTTCCGACGGGTTCTGTTCAGACGACTCATATGACCAGCATGGCATACTCACTTAGTAATATCAAGTACCTGGGTCTTGGCGTCTGAGCTAATCCCGTCGAATCGATTAGCTCCGCGTACAATCCAAACTGGATCATGCCTAGCTCTCCAAGTCCAGCCCCGCTCATGCGGGCAGCTCAGGCAGCACTACAATAGTCTGCGCTCTGCAGAATAGAGAGGAGAACACTGAAGCCATATGCCGCGGTAATGCCCGTTGCGATGAGGACTGACATGCTCAGTCTTCTTTTTTTGGAGAGCTCTGAAGCTTGAGTAGAAGAAGATCCAGCCTGAGTAGAGGTACATGAGGTAGAAATCTGCCCTTCAGAACTTTATTCTTACATTACAATTTGTCCGCTTCACCTAGGAGCATCCGGTATTCGCTTCTATCCAAGACCCCTTCGAAGTCAGGGGACATTATCCGAAACCCTATTGTTTCTGGGATCTTTTTCGACGCGACTAATACCTCATCTCTGTAGACTTGTTCCCTCCCACGATCACACTCACGTCTGGCTCTAGCTTAACATCGAGAATCTTGAAAGCCCGGAAATTGGAAAAGACTAATCCGTAGAATTCTAACGCGCTCAGAATTGCACTTCGTCGAATATTAGTCTTCGAGCATGAAGAAAATGCCTATTTTCTTTTCTTGTAAAAGTTGTATCCCATCAGGAACGAGGACACAAATTCGAATCCACTCTCTACTAACTTGACGGCATCATCCGCAGACTTCGCGACTTTGCAGATGAAAGATTCGCCGTCTTTGAAGTCAACTAGCTGCGTGTAGCGGATGGCGTTGGTTATGGACCGATGCCCGAGAATCTTCATGACGTAGAGTAGGTCTCTGGTTTGAGCGTAGAGCATTGTGGCCCTAAAAATGTCGAAAAGTATGCAGGTGAATCTGCAAGAATCTGGGATTGTTGTTCGCTTCGACGAGTATCTTTCTCGTATTCTCTAAGTAGTGTCCCGCCGCCGCTGCAGTTGGAAAGGATTGTTTTTTTGCAAATAGCACTAGGACCATTGCAACCAGTTTCTCACCTAGCCTCAATTCTCTTGGTCGACTGCCCTTTTCAGGCATTACTCGAACTGTTTTTCTCTCAAAATCGAAGTCTTTGAACTGGAGCCCGCCAGCTTCCCCTATTCGCATAGTTGTCTCTTTGAGCAATCGAAGGCAGGCGGCGTGGCGAAAGCTGCGACAGGCATTGATTATTTGTTCCATCTCAGCTTCCTGAGCATTAAACGGCAGAGTCTCTTCTTTGCTGTATCTTGGCTCGGAGAAAGCAATTCCATGATATTTGGCAAAGCTACTGAAAACATCAACTTCATTCTCCTTTCTTCCACTACTGACATGCTGATTTGCTACAAAGAATTTAACGGCTTCAGGATCGTTGAGCGGTACATGCTTAGATAGAAAACGGAGAATCTTAGAATGGCTTTCAATAGTTTGCGGCTTGAACCCTTCCCTATGCAGATGTTGGACATAAGGAAAGATCGGGTGGGCTTGTAGCGGGCCGGGTGGGATTCGAACCCACGATTTGCGGCTCCGCAGGCCGCCGTCTTGGTCCTGGCTCGACTACCGGCCCTAGAAGAGACATTCTTGCCTCCCCTTATAACGGGTACAACGGCGAGACCTAACTTGCCATCCCCTCATTCTCCTGTTTCCTGATCGACAACAATTTCATATGTAGAAACGATTGCGGGTTGGTTCGGACATGTTCGCCTGCACGAATTGTCAGAAGCGAGAGTTTCAAATGACGCAGCTGTCAGAAATGAGACTTCTAGCTGAGTGTGCTGGATGCGGAGCATCCTTTGTTGTAGACTCAATTAGCGAGAAAAAATCTCGGATCGAAGCCGCGGACCCTAACCAGCACCTCATTTGGAATTGGAAGAGTGAGCAGTGGGTCCCGGCAAAGAGAGGCTAGGAACCTTTCTCAAACATGGGACGAGAACTCGCGCGACTCTGTGTTACCCTACGCGGAAGTCCCTGGTGGAGTAGCTTCCAGAGTTAAGCCTTCAGGCCCGACGTATTCTGCGTCGGGACGGAACAATCGGTTATCCTGTAGCTGCTCCACTATGTGAGCCGTCCAGCCTACAGTTCTTGCACATGCGAATGTGCAAGTGAAGAGCTCAGGGGGAATCCCGACCGCATGTAAAACGACCGAGGAATAGAATTCGACATTGACATCAATAGGCCTTTCCGGATGCTGCTCACGTAGTAGTCTCCGGGCCGTGTCTTCGACCGTTGTCGCGAGCTCGAATAATGAGGGATCGACTATCTGTCGCGCAAGCTCCTTTAGGACCCTTGATCGTGGATCCTCAGTTCGATAAACTCGGTGGCCAAAGCCCATTATTCTGTCGTGCTTCTGAAGCCGATCTCGCAACCAACTCTCGGCGTTCTCGGGGGTCCGGATGGACTGCAGCATCTCCCAGACGTAGATGGGCGCACCCCCGTGCAATGGGCCTTTCAAGGCCGATATTGCAGCGACCACTGCAGAATGCACATCGGTCAGAGTCGAGGCCGCGATTCGAGCAACGAAGGTTGACGCGTTAAGGCTGTGGTCGGCAAGTAGAGTGAAGTATGAATCCAGTGCGTGTACGTGTTCAGGTCTGCCGGGCTTAGCGTTGAGCATGTAGAGATAGTTCGCTGCATGGCCTAGCCCGGGTCGAGGGGTGACTGGTTCCTGGCCTTTTCTCAAGCGGTGATAGGTGGCGACGATCGTTGGCATTCGCGCCGTTAGGCCGATGCTAGAGTCGATCAGTGAGGGTTCATTCCGACTCCCTAGCCCTCCTAAGATAGAAACAGACGTTTGCAACGCTGAAAGAGGATCAGCTACTTTTGATTCTCCTTTCAGAAAGCCGATGACCTGATTCGGCAGAACATGTTCGCGTGAGAAGCGAGTCTCCAAGGTGGAAAGTTCTTGCCGATTCGGCAGATGTCCGTACCAGAGCAAGTGGGCAACGGATTCATAGGACACTCGTCCTGCCAGCTGAGTAACATCATATCCTCTGTAAATCAGACGTCCGGCTTGGCCATCGATCTTGGTGAGAGAAGTAGTAGCGACGATGACGCCCTCGAGACCCTTCGGCGCGCGAATCATGAAACTTTCAGAACGCCATGGATATCAATCATAATTAAGCAATACCAAGGAACAAATCCTGTACGCGGGAAAGGCTTTTTCAACGTCTCCAATCCGAGGCGACCGTTGAGATCAGAGATGACTGGAAAGATCCACAGAATCGCAGTACTGCCGGGCGACGGAATCGGCCCCGAAGTTGTCGAGGCGACGCTGACGGTCTTGAATGCTATCCAGAAGGTCGATGATGTTAAGCTTGAGATGCTAAAGGGAGAGGCTGGATTCGACGTCATCTCGAAATATGGAACTAATCTCCCCACGAGGACCGTGGAGATGATCAAGAAGACTGACGCCTGCCTCAAGGGACCCATGACAACCCCGGAAGAGCCAGGATCGCCTCGGAGCGTCGCCGTCACTCTACGTTCCATGTTCGACCTCTACGCTAACATGCGCCCCGCTCGCACTCTTCCAAATGTTCCCTCGCTCAAACCCAATATCGACATGATTGTAGTCCGAGAGAACACAGAAGATCTTTATGTTGGAAAGGAGTTCGAAGTCGCACCCGGGATAGGAGTGGCAATGAAGATCAACACAACAAGAGCATCTGAACGAATAGCGAAGTTTGCATTCGACTTGACTATGAAGAGACGAAAGAAGCTCGCGTTCGTCCATAAGGCGAACATTCTCAAGATAACCGACGGGATATTCAAGCAAGCCGTGCTGAACGTCAGCAAAAACTATCCGGGAGTCGAACTGGAAGACATTCACGTCGACGCGGCAACAATGCAGTTCATTCGACGACCAGAAAGTTTCGACGTTGTCGTTGCGACCAATCTCTACGGGGATATTCTGACCGACGAGGCGGCAGCGCTAGTAGGGGGGCTAGGGGTGGCGGCAGGTGGAAATATCGGAGACCACTATGGCATGTTCGAGCCTGCTGGTGGCTCTGCGCCAAAGTACACCGGTCAGAACAAGGTAAATCCAGTCGCGATGATCGAAGCCTCCCGAATGATGCTTGATTTCCTAGGAGAACCGGAAGCGGCAGTAAAGGTCGAAAAAGCCATGCTGAAGGTCCTCGAGGAGGGCAAAGTGTTAACCTTCGACCTGGGAGGTAGAGCCAAGACAAGCGACATGGGCAGTGCCATCGCCCAGAAAATCCTCGACTTCGCCTAGCTCTTACATTCGCTCAGCGAGTTTCATGCCAAGTAATTCCGTGACACATTTGAGCACTATTCCTGTTGCTTCGACTAGGCTCGCCCTCTGCCGCTTCAACTCTTCATCGTGCAAGTGAGAAATGTCGGATTTTTCATAGAACTCGTGGAACCGTTGTGCTAGATCGTTGGCGTAAAGGCAGAGAAGAGTTGGATCCAGTTCCTCAGCGGATCTTGCAAATGTTTCAGGAAACCGTGCGAGTGCGAGGATGAGATTTTGCTCGGCTGGCTCGATTAGCTTGTTGAAGTAGCTAGGTCGCTCATGTGAGCCTAGCTTTTTCAGAATTCCAAGTCCCCGTGTATAGGCGTAGTTGATGAAGGGTGCGCTGTTCGCTTCGAAGTTCAGCGCCCTATCCCACGTGAAGTTAGTGGACTTTACGGCTTCAACGGAGAGCATGGCATACCTGATCGCTGAGATCGAAAGGCTCTCAGCGACTCGATATTTGACCTCCTCGGGAAGTTCTGATGATCTCTTGTCCACTTCCTGTTTTGCGCGTAGTAGAGCTTCATCCAGTAGCTGGTCGAACGTAACGTATCGCCCTCTGCGGGCCGACATTCTTTGCCCTTCAAGGGTTAGCAATCCAATAGGGAAGTGTAGGAAATTCATAGCTTGTTTCCTATGGCCCAGAATCCACATGGCGACTTTGACTTGGAGCTGTGCGAGAGATTGTTCAACTCCGATCACGTTGATGACGCGATCAGCCTTCTCGAACTTGTACAGGCTATACGCGATATCCCGTGTTGGGTAGAGAGTGGTTCCATCCGACCGAGTGAGTGTTAGGGAAGTCACTTCGAACGACTTTGACAACCCCAGCTTCTCTCGAAGCGCGTGATCATCTACTGCTTTCCCCGCATCGAGCACCCAGGCACCACCCTTGCTGTGCGCGAGCCCAGTCTCTTTGAGACGGTCGAGCAATTCTGAGACTCGTCCTGTCCATAGCATATCGCTCTCCCAGTCCCATTGGTCAAAGTGAATGTGCGCCCTTCGAAGGGTCTCTTCAAATCCGGCCAGCATCATCTGGCTTACCCGCCGGATCAAGCTCCGCGTCTCAGGTTCTGCTTTCTCGTATTTCCGAATCAATTCGTTGATTGATCCTTGCGGATCAGGATCTTTACTCATTCTCTCGGTGAGGACCTCGAACTCAGCAGGATACTTGCTCTGAAGCTCCGCGGCCACCCCTACCCACTCGTCTAGTTCCTTTGTCACCGCCACAATATCAATATCAGAGGCGTTCGTCTTCCTGAGTAGAACCAGTCTCTTCTTGTTCTCGTCAAGCTCCACAAGGGTCGACGTTATTGAATATATTTTGCCGAAGAACTCGTCGGGCTTTCCCTCGGGCTTGGGCTCTCCTAGCAGTTTGTAGCCATAAGCCATCTGGGCTACTTGTCGTCCAGTGTCGTCGATGTAGAAATGGGTCTTGACTGTATGGCCTCGCCCGCCAAGAATTCGTGCTAATGTGTCGCCGAAGATCGAGTTCTTGGCGGTCCCGATGTGAATCGGCCTTGCCGGGTTGGCGCTTGTATGTTCCACAATGACACCTTGGGGCTGACCGGTCTTCAACAAACCATACGACGATCCCTCGTGAAGGATTGCGTCGAGCGTGAGTTGGGTAAGAGTTTCAATCTTGGCCTTGAAATTAACGTAGCCGGGTTCAGCAGCCTGAACCGACTCGACTAGATGGTGCTCCTTTGCCTTTCCCAACTCGTGGACAATTTCCTTAGCTATCGTCATCGGTTTCGTCTTCTGCACTCTCGAAAGCTCAAATGATAGAGAACTTGCTAAGTGGCCGAACTCCTGGTTCGGCGGGTCCTCTAGACTCGAAGCAAGGTCCAATTCAGGGAAGCGTTTCTTGTCTGATTTTTGCAGGTTTGAATATGCGTCACGGAGCAGGCTCTCACATTCGGCCCTAAATTGGCCGAAAGGATCAGAGGATGAGCCCTTTCCAACCATTGGGACGGAGGTCATGTCTTTCAAACTTAGTTTGAGACTTTCTTTGGCTTGAGAATCTTCTTAATAGAACTCTCTAAGGGGGAGATTGAGGGTGCCTCCGACGGTAGTGCTGGGACCGGTCGACGTCCTAATCATTTTCCTCGTCTCCATCGTAGCCGGATTTGTCGGGGCGCTTTTTGGATTGGGAGGAGGCGTACTGATCATTCCCTTTCTGACGCTTGTTGAAGGGGTCCCGGTGCCTCTCGCTGTGGGGGCGAGCATCGTCTCCGTTGTAGCGACCTCCAGTGCATCCGCCGCCACTTACGTTCAGGATCATCTAACCAACCTTCGGCTGGGAATGTTTCTGGAAATTGGCACTGTCGCTGGAGCCATCACGGGAGCATTTGTCTCCGTTTTTCTGCCCGCTTCCGCTCTCTTCATACTCTTTGGGATAATCCTACTATACGCAACGATGGTCATGATTAGAGCAAGAGGAATAGATTTTCCCGCGAACGTGAGGCCAGACAAGACATCTAGAATTCTTGCCTTAGGCAGTCAATACGAGGACCACAGCTTGAATCGAGTAGTGAAGTACGAAGTCACCAGGACACCCCTCACAGTCTTCATCGGCTACTTCGCAGGGATAGTTTCCGGGTTACTCGGTGTGGGCGGAGGAGTCATCAACGTTCCCACGATGAATCTGGTGAGCAAAGTTCCTGTCAAAGTGGCATCAGCCACTAGCAACTTCATGATCGGCGTCACGGCCGCTGCGAGCGCTTCCGTATACCTTCTCAGAGGAGATGTTCATCCCCTTCTCGCCGCTCCTCTTATCATAGGAGTAGCAGGAGGAGCGTTACTCGGAACTAGGGTCTTGAAGGTGACCCCTCCGACACGAGTGAAGGTCGCGTTCGGAATTCTGCTCGCCGCAATATCCCTGCTTATGATCTTGAAAGGATTCAATCTGCCGGTGGTCCTGTAAGAGAGCCTTGGACCTAAACAGACTCGTCTCCTACTCTCTACGAATCGGGGTCTTCGTAGCCGCTTTACTTAGCATCGTCGGGCTCTTTGTCTGGGCGGCGGGTGGTTTCAACAACGTCGTTACCGTTATGGGCTCGGAGATTGCTGGAACGCTTGCTTCGGCCGTCCGTGGAAACGCATCGGGCATCATCTACCTCGCGATCGCGATTCTCATAGCGACTCCAGTCTTTCGAGTGGCAGTATCCTCCGTGTATTTTGCTCACGAGGGGGATAGAAAGTATGTTCTGATAAGTATCGCAGTACTCTCGATGCTAATATTCGCCCTAGTCTCAGGCTATGCAGGCTAAAGAGCATCGTGAGCGTTGAGAATCAATATCCTAATCGCAGGTGGATTGATCCTAGCAGTCAGCATTCTTCTCGTCAACTCGGAAATCGTCGCTTTCATCTTCGGATTCGCGCTTGGAGTCCTGAATGTACTAGTCGGAATCCTAACTCCAAAATCAGTAGGAATAACAGTTCCCCCCGGCGACTATCAGGGTCCGCTGAAATTATCGCTCGACAAAGGGGTGATCAGAACCAACATCTACGCTGTCGCTTTCTCAGAAAAGAAGCTAGTGCTAAGAAAACTTGGCTCGGCAAATCTGACGGTTGCAACGGCTCTGATCCTAGCCATCTTGGGAGCAGCTTTAGCAGGCTACTTCGGGATTATCGTGGGCGGCATCACGGCTTTCTCGCTACAGGAATTCGTGACTCAGAGGCGAAGGGATGAGATCAAGCGAGGAGACATTCTCGACGCATCGGGGGGCAAAGACCTTGAGTTCCTCTACGACGAACTGGATCACATTCAGTTGCTGGGGAATAGGATTCAGCTCTATCTCAAGGATAGAATAGTGAGAATCGGTATTTCTAGAAGGTTCTCTAGGCTTCTGGGACCTGTGCTTGAGAGGATTATTCCTGCAAAGATTCAGCTAAGGTCTGTTCCTTCTGGGAAAGACCCCTGAAGAAGAGAACTAGAAGCGCCATCATTCCAGTCGCAACTGTCGCTAGTTCTCCAGCCGCCAAGACACGATTGGGCTCGACGAAAAGGGCGCCTCGCCCGGTGGTTTCGACATAGAATGCCCAAGCCATGAAGATCATACTTGCCAACCCTGTTGCGAGAGAGTATATCCAGAGGCCGCTCCAGAACAAGTTTCGAGAGATGCGCGACGAAGCCATGACGGAACAGGATACTTGCTATGCGGGCGTTATTAACGTGGCGTAAAGCCTAGAGTCCACTCGACAGTCTTTGCCCGTTGTAGACCTCCAAAAGAACTGACTGATCCATTCGACAAAATTAGTTTTTTATTCCTAACAGAGTTCTATCGCGGCAAGGGACCGTAGTCTAGATCGCCGTCAGATGGGACATGGCTGGCGAGGATAACCAGGATAGGACATCGGGCTCCGGCGCTCTTTGCGGCGAGACCCGAAGGTCGTGGGTTCAAATCCCACCGGTCCCGCTAGGCTACCTCAGTACAGACTAGCTAGGCACTCCGTCGACGAAGCCTCTGGGGACGGGAACTCTGTTCTACGTCACATGTTTCGCCCGATTCTGCAGTGTCAGGATATCTCGGATTCGAGGTCATAACCAACCGCTTCAAGCGCGACTTTCCGCGAATTCAAGGTCGCCGACTCTTCCTAGATAATTCAGTCGATACTGGTTCTCAAGAACGCCTCCAAAGGGGACAAAAAGCACTTTTGTGTCGCGAGGATCAACTACTTTTGAGATTTTTCGACGAGGGGTCCCGCCAGTTGAAACTGATCCGGGCGATTCTTGTGAAATAAGGCGCAGAATCAGCAGGTCGGCTGTTTTTGATAAGGCGTAGCTCAACGTGCAGGTCAACGTGCATAATGCGTGATCTCAAATCGCCTGCCCGGATTCCTAAACAGGGTTCATTCTGCGCCCATCTTCGCGAAATCTTAGCGAACGCTCGCTAAGGTCTCCCGATCGAGGTCCGCGACCAGTGGCTGAGAAAACTCTACAGGCGAATCTAGTAGCAGGGGGGACAGATTCTCTGCTCCAGGCGAGACTGGAGTGGCATTCCAAGCCCTTGCTGGAAGTAGAGGTATCCGTCGACATAGTTCTGGTGCGACGAGACGAAGATGAAGTAGATGTAATTCCACGGCAGCGGGAACGCTCCCGACGGCGCGGTCCAGCTCATCGTAATCTCAGCCATATCTCCCACAGGAATTACGATAGGAAGCGACATGCATATCGGTAATTGCACAGTTCCACACTGGGTTGGGTTTCCGGACGCGAGCTTCCATGAAGGACTAGCCGCCAATGGTATGTTAGTCATGTAGACTGCGACGAACGTCACGGGTGTAGATCCGGTGTTCCTAACGTCCACTTCAACATTGCCGATACAATTGCCATTGGTTTGCCCAGGCGGAATCTGGTTGTTTCCAGTGCCGCACCATGCATTCGAGCCATAGCAAACGGATTTCCCCGGAATAGGACCAATAGGAGGAGCCGGACATCCGGCAGCGCCAGTTACAGTATTCCCAGCGATTACGATCGTCCCGTTAGCATCAAGGTCAAGACTCCCAACTACATTATTGATTATCTGACCAAGATCGGCACTCTCGATCTCCAACCGTCCAGAGATACGATTGTTGTTAACAATCGTGTTATGACCCACTTCATTCTCCACCTGTCCAGTTACATTGGAATTGGTCATACTAAAGTAGCCCCGGCCACCCGCGTACATTGCTGCACAACACATATCGGTGGTGATACCCGTGTTGCCAGCGGTGGCGAATGCGCTTCCTGAAATGTTGACTGTCTGAACATTATACAGACCTGTAAAGCCCGAGACACGAGCGTTCGTCAAGGTCACAACTAATGCGGTGTCGACCTCCAACCCTCCATTAATCGTACCGCCTATCACGGTCAAGTTGCCCCCAGAATACACATACACGTTCCCGTTGACCGTTCCAGTAATCAGGCAGACGCCGTTGGCGGGAACAAGGACATTCCCCGTATACGGGGACGGTATCGACGACCCATTGCATGTCAAGTATGAACCCGGTGAACATCCTACGCTCGCATCCTG